>Ga0209717_1001294_pt1 | contig 27461 bp, 27 predicted proteins | sample AD_UKC048_MetaG_FD_184418 | JGI IMG/M metagenome (GOLD analysis project Ga0209717, IMG submission 184418) | Active sludge microbial communities of municipal wastewater-treating anaerobic digesters from USA - AD_UKC048_MetaG (SPAdes) (version 2) | ecosystem: Engineered > Bioreactor > Anaerobic >... | reverse complement strand
GGGCTGCGATTACGGGTTGTCAGATGGCGGCTATGAAGAGCGCGCTGCCCGCCCTGCGCCGGAAAACGCTCCCGCGCCGGGCTACCAGGTCAGTGTCGCACCTAATCCTTTTTCAGGCAGCACGCTGGTCACCTACACCTTGCCTGCCGAGCAACCCGTAGCCATACAACTGCTGGATGCGACCGGTAAACTTGTTGCCACGCCCCTGGCCGCCAACATGCAACCTGCCGGGGAGCACCAGTTCACCCTCGAAGCGGCTGATTTGCCAACCGGCTTGTACTTCCTGATGCTGCAAATGGGTGGAAAACGCGAAACCAGGCGCCTTGTACTGACTCAGTAAGTATTTGACGAGGCAGAACTAAAATTATTGCCGGTTTTTATGATGAATGCAGGGCAGTGCCAGGGGCACTGCCCTGCTCTTACCGAATCGAAGCGCGAAAGGCAGAAGGCGCTATACCGGCATGTTTTTTATAAAAATTATTGAAATGGGCCGGATATTTAAAGCCCAGCGCATACGCGATTTCTCCGGTATTCCATTGCGTGGATTGTAGCAAAGCATTCGCTTCGAGCAGGATGCGTTCGGCTATATGCGCCGATGTTGATCGGCCGGTTACCTCTTTTAACGAGCGATTCAGGTGGTTCACGTGAACGAACAACCTTTGAGCAAAATCCTGAGCAGTTCTCAGTTCCAAAGGCCGGTCTGAACCGTCTACAGGAAATTGTCCTTCGAGCAGGTCAAAAAACGCGGAAGCAATACGCCCGGCGGCATTTTTATGACTGGAAAAACGCAGGGAAGATTGTTCATTCATATGATAAGCGCCAGGTAATTCAAATGCCCGCCCGGGAAGCCGTCTGCTGTTGTTCCTAATTCTGCATTCGGTATTCATTGGGCGATTGTCCGACCCGTTGTTTAAAAAACCGGGTAAAATGCTGCGGGTACTTAAACCCCAACTCATAGGCGATCTGACTCACCGATTTGCTGACGTCGAATATTCTTTCCTTCGCCAGTTCGATCACCTTGGTTTGTATGTACTCCTGTGCCGATTTTCCGGTCTCCTTTTTGATCAGGTCGCCGAAGTAGTTGGCCGAGAGGTTGAGTTCATCGGCGCAGTAAGCCACGGAAGGCAGGCCTGTGAATTGCGGTTTTTCGGAACGGAAATACGCATGTAACAAGCCTTCAAATCTTTCCAGGATACCTTTGTGTGCATGATCGCGGGTGATAAACTGGCGGTCGTAAAAACGGGTGCAATAGTTCAGCAGCAACTCGATATTCGATACGATCAGCATTTTGCTGTGCTTGTCGATGGCATGTTCGAGTTCGTGCCCGATCTTTGAAAAGCAATCCAGAATCAGATTCCTTTCTCTTTCCGACAAATGAAGCGCCTCGTTGGATTGATAGCCGAAGAACGTGTAATCCTGCATATGGCGCCCAAGCGACGTGCCGTGTATCAGATCCGGATGAAAAACAAGCGCGTACCCTTTCGGCTGATACACGTCTCCGCTGTTGTCGCCGCTGATCACTTGTCCCGGAGCAACAAATACCAGCGTTCCTTCCTGATAGTCATAATTGTGTTTTCCATACCGCAGATCACCACATTTGACCTCTTTCAAAAAGACGGTGTAAAACCCGAAGTAGATGGTATGCGCCTGCCGGGGACTCGCCTTCGACAGATCCACCACGCTCACTAGCGGGTGCAGGGTTTCGTTGTTGTTGAAGTCGTTGTATTGGGCGACGGTTTCAAAACGCCTGAAGTTTTCCATATCACGATTGTTTGAACGAATCAAAGTTACCGCTTCTGCGATCCTTTTCCCGGAACGTGCTCCGGGATCAGGAATATTGGTAGGTAAACCCGTAATCCGTATACCATACGGTAGGAACAACGATGCGACCTTTGCATTGTCAAAAAAAATAATGACTAGCCGGCCATGGTAAAATGGCTGAGCACTTATTAAAATGGAAAATAAGCAACGATGAAAGAAATAACATTCATCGCATTAGCAATATCAACGCTCACAGGCGGTGAATAAACTGGTGAACTTTTATCAGGTCAATCTTTAAAACAACAACATGAAAGTATCCATTCTCGGGCTCTGTTTCTTCGTAATGAATATGCAATGGTCCTATGCTCAACAAAATACAACCACCCCAGCGGAACAAAAAATCATCCAGATCTCAAAGGAAAAATGGCAGTGGATGGCGGATAAAGATGTGGACAAACTCGCAGTACTTTTCCACGATGAGTCAAAATTTGTCCACATGAGTGGAACCTGGAAAAAGGACGAAGAACTGGAAATCATTAAAACCGGCAGCATCTGGTATAAAAAAGCGGAAATTAAAGACGTGGCAGTAGAAATTGTCGACAACACCGCCATACTTTGGAACCGCATTACGCTCACGGCTGTGGTGCGGGGAAGTGACGTGGTAACTGAATTTACAGTTACGGAAGTTTATAAAAAACATAAAAAGAATTGGAAATTGCTGGCTCTTACATTCAGCAGTGTGCGGGACACTCATCAGATTGCACATTAATACACGGTCAAAATCATCACCATTATGGCAAAATATAGTTTAAAAGTAAACGGTAAAATTTTCAAGGTAGATGTCGACTCCACCACACCGGTGCTTTGGGTTTTGCGCGACCACCTCAATTTGCCGGGCACCAAATACGGCTGCGGCATGGCCCAATGCGGCGCCTGCACGATTCACCTGAACGGTACGGCTACACGCTCCTGTATGCTGACTGTTTCATCGGTCGGAAAAGCGGAAATCACCACCATCGAAGGTTTATCCGAAAAAGGCGACCACCCGGTGCAAAAAGCGTGGCTGGAACATGATGTGGCGCAGTGCGGCTACTGCCAGTCGGGCCAAATCATGAGCGCCGCAGCCTTGCTCAAAGACAATCCAAATCCCAGCGATGAAGATATTGAAAACTTTATGAGTGGTAATATTTGCCGTTGCGGCACATATTTGAGGATAAAAGAAGCCATAAAACTGGCAAGCAGCCACTAAACTATTGAAAACCATGAAAAATAAAAACATACAATCAAGCGCAGACTTTGCTCCGGATTCGGAAACGGAAGGCAGGGCTGTTTCCCGCCGTACTTTCCTGAAAGCCTCCGCACTCTCCGGCGGTGGCCTGATGCTTAGTTTCACCTGGTTATCCGGTTTCAAGTCAATCGATAAAATGGCTGAACTGAACCTGCCGGAGCAATGGAACCAACTGAACGGGTATATTCAAATCACGCCGGATAATATCGTTAAAATCTTTTGCCCGAACCCCGAATTCGGACAAAACGTGATGACATCGCTACCGATGATCGTAGCGGAGGAACTGGACGTGGACTGGAAAAATGTGTCCGTCGAAATGGGGCCGCACGACAACGTGAAACTAGGCCCGCAATTTACCGGCGGAAGTAATTCGGTGAGAATGTACTGGGCGCCCTTGAGAAATGCGGGAGCCTCGGCCAGGCAAATGCTCATCGATGCAGCGGCTCAAGCCTGGGGCGTACCGGCAGGTGAAATCACTACCAAAGATGGCGTTTTATCTCATCCGAACGGGAAATCGGCCACGTACGGTGAAATGGCTGGCGCCGCTGCCACCGTTGCCGTTCCGAAAGAAGTGAAGTTAAAATCTCCCAAAGACTTTACCATTGTACGAAAGTCGAAGAAAAACACCGAAGGCCTGAAAATAGTAACAGGCCAGCCTCTTTTCGGACTGGACTATCGCCACGAAGGGATGAAAATTGCCATGATCGAGCATCCGCCCGCTTTTGGTATGAAACTCAAGTCGTTCGATGCATTTCAGGCGCTCAAAATGCCGGGTATTACGGATGTTTTCAGCCTCAAATTATATGAAGACGGTTTCGTGCAGGGCGGTTTCGATACGCGCACTTTCAACGATATTCTGGTAGTGGTGGGCAATACGACCTGGGAGGTGATGAATGCGCGCAAAAAACTGAAAACAACCTGGGAACCTATCAGCGAAACCAAAGAAACGGTGGCCGGTTGGCGGGGAGATAAAAAAGAAGTGGTTGTGCCTGCGGGGCTCGAAAGCACCAGCGCACAACTGGAAAAAATGGCCGAATATGCCAAAGGAACCGCGAAAGAATTAAGAAAAGACGGCGACCCGGAAACGGCTTTTAAAAACGCCGCTCAGATCATCGAACGCACCTATCATGCTCCCTTTCTGGCGCATAACTGCATGGAACCGATGAATTTTTTCGCCCATGTCACCGATGAAAATGCGCTTCTGGTAGGTCCCCTGCAAGCGCCCGGCTGGGTAGAAACCACGCTTTCAAAAATTCTAAATCTGCCGCCCGAAAAAATTGAAATTCAAATGACCCGTATGGGTGGAGGTTTCGGCCGCAGAGCCTACGGACATTACCTTACAGAAGCGGCGCTTATTTCCAAAAAAGTGAAGTCTCCCATCAAACTTATTTATACCCGGGAAGACGATATGACGTATGGCATATACCGCCCTATGTACACGGCGACCTATCGTGCGGCCCTCGATGCGAATAAAAATCTGATCGGTTTTCATGTAAAAGGAGGCGGTATCCCGGAGCACCCGATTCATGCCAACCGTTTCCCTGCCGGTGCAGTGGACAATTACCTGGCAGAAGGCTGGGAAATACCTTCCAATATTACCATCGGTGCATTCCGAGCGCCCCGTTCCAATTTTAATGCCGCCGCCGAACAATCTTTCCTCGATGAAGTGGCGGAAGCCATGGGCAAAGATCCATTCGATTTTCGCCTGGAATTATTGCAGCGCGCCAAAGCAAACCCTGTCGGTAAAAACAACGAATACGACGCCGACAGATATGCCGGACTTCTGGAATTGCTGAAAGAAAAATCGGGCTGGGGCAAGCCGGAAAACAGCAACAAAAACCGGGGTGTAGCGGCCTATTTCTGCCATAATTCCTATGCAGGCCATGTTGTGGACATGGTTTTACGAGACGGAGAACCATACGTCGAGCACGTCACGAGTGCCATCGACTGCGGGGTGGTTGTCAATCCCGATGCGGCTATCAACATGGTGCAGGGCGCTGTGGTTGATGGTATCGGAAACGCTTTGTACGGCGCTTTAACCCACCAGGACGGCGCTGCAGAACAAAGTAATTTTCATAATTATCGCATCATCCGCCACCACGAAGCACCCGGGGCTATAGACGTCCATTTCGTTCAAAACGATATCGACCCGACGGGCCTGGGCGAGCCGCCCTTCCCGCCTGTTTTCGGGGCGGTGGCAAACGCTTTGTACAAGGCAACTGGAAACCGGAAATACCGGCAGCCGTTTACGGTGGAAACGCCTGGTTCGCAAGGGTGAATTTCTGATTCAACTACTGCGACAAAATTGAGTTGAGACCTTTTCTTTTGATTTCCGCATGCTCTTCGTCACAAGTAGCATTGTAGAATCATGTAAAAAAACAAATCATGCAAAAACGTAAAATAGGAAATAGCGGCCTGGAAGTATCCGCCCTGGGCCTGGGTTGTATGGGACTGAGTTTCGGCTACGGCCCCGCAACGGATAAACAGGATGCCATCCATTTGATCCGGAAAGCCTTCGAACTCGGTGTTACCTTTTTTGATACTGCCGAAGCATATGGCCCTTACACAAATGAAGAACTGTTGGGCGAAGCATTGGAGCCCTTCCGCAACGAGGTCGTGATTGCTACCAAATTCGGCTTCCGGGAAGGAAAAACGGCTTTGGGGCTGGACAGCCGTCCCGAGAACATCAGAAACGTTGCGGAAGCGGCGCTGAAACGTTTAAAAACGGATGTAATCGACCTGCTTTACCAGCACCGTGTAGACCCGAATGTTCCCATGGAAGATGTGGCAGGAACGGTAAAGGATTTGATCAGCGAAGGAAAAGTGAAATACTTCGGTCTGTCGGAAGCAGGCGTCTCCAGCATTCGCAAGGCACATGCCGTTCAGCCGGTATCCGCACTTCAAAGCGAATACTCCCTCTGGTGGCGGGAGCCGGAACAGGAGATTCTGCCGACCCTGGAAGAACTGGGGATCGGACTGGTGCCATTCAGCCCGCTCGGAAAAGGTTTTTTGACCGGCAAAATAGATGAGCATACCTCATTCGACCAAACGGATTTCAGGAACATCGTTCCCCGTTTTTCCGAAGACAACCGAAAAGCGAACCAGGCCTTGGTCGACCTGCTGGGCAACATCGCATCTGAATTGGGTGCAACTTCCGCACAAATAGCCCTTGCCTGGCTGCTGGCACAAAAACCCTGGATCGCTCCTATCCCGGGCACCACCAAACTGCACAGACTGGAAGAAAATGTCGGCGCTGCGGACATTACGCTGCGTGCCGGTGATCTTGAAAAAATCAACCAGGCCGTTTCGACAATTGAGGTGCAGGGCGCCCGATACCCGGAGCATTTGCAAAAAAACGTGGGACGGTAGGAGGTGAGGAGGTGAGTGATGCGGAATACTATCCCTATCGTGGTTTTCCAGGAAGTATTCAGGGCATCGACACTCAAATAATCAAGGAAAACACAAGGCATCTCAAATGAACCGTGCACACATCATCAAACAATTTTCCTGCTCCATACCGGCATCGGCAACGCCGGTTTATTCTCAAATCCTCACGGTTTTATTGTTTAATCACTTTCAAATCCCGGAAATAACCTTCCGTCCAGTTTCCTACCCAAAGACCGATAGCACCTGAATTATTTTCGCCGAGTTTCAAATCGTTCACGATCAAGGAAGGTTGATCGTTGTTATTCAAAAACAACCTGACTGTCGGGCCTTGTACTACTATTTTGATCGTTATCCATTCATTCAGGCCCATATCGGCATAGGATTCGTATTTTTCAGGCGACTCTTTCCGCAAGCGGTCAAATTTGTAATCGGGAAAGGAAAAATACTGTATCGAATGATTGCGCCTGATCTGGTCATCAGCCCGGCCGTTTGTCGGACGGAGGTAGATGCTTTCAAATTTAGTGTTACGTTCATCGATCCTGAATGCCACTCCGATAAATCCCCTCGCCCATTCTGGCGCATTTTTAGCGAGGCGGCTTAACACTTTTACCTCTATGGTTCCATACGGAAGGCTATTTCCCTGATAAATCCTTCCTGATCTTGCTCAAAAACTCGGGCGTAATGCCCAAATAGGAAGCGATTTGCACATTGGGCAGGCGGGAGGCAAGGTGAGGATATTGCTCCAGAAAATTCAGATAGCGCTGCTGTGCGGTGGAACTGATGTTTTGCAGTACACGGTTTTGCAGTTCGATATATTTGTTTTCTATGATGACTTTAAATATGCGATCCAGTTTGGGGATGTTGATATAGAGAAAATACAGATCCTGCTGTTCGATTTGTATGATTTCCGAAGATTCCACGGCTTCGATAAAAAAACCGCCGGGCTTTTTTGAATGAAAACTGCCGATGTCCGCAATCCAGTCGTTTTCTGCGGCAAATTGAATATTGTGCTCCATGCCCCGGTCATCTACCGCGTACATTTTGAAACAGCCTTTTACAATAAACGTGTAATGCCGGCAGATCAGGCCTTCCTGTAAAATCCATTGCCTGCGCTTGATATTTCGCTGCTTTGCCCTGGCCAGAATTAATCCCTGCTCCGTTTCCGTCAGTGGAAGGAATTTCTGGAAATGGTCAATGATGGATTGCATACTTTTTATTTAACCACAAGGGCACAAAATAAAGTCTGTGTATAGTGCCTTTGTGTCATAGTGGTTAAATAAAAAAATCCGGACACGCTTTAAGCCTTTTTTACATCCCTACCCTCTTTAACTGCCCCCCGCTCCGGCACCTTAATTCCAACCCGCTTCAGCATATCGATCAACACTGTACATACCAGGGTTACGATCACGATAGCGACCATGATTTCCCAGTGCAAGGTAGTTGTTTTAAAAACAGGGTGTAAAAACGGTACGTACACAATCAGCAGTTGCAGCGCAACAGTGAGTCCGATGGCGCCCCACATCTTTACGTTGGCAAATATGTCGGCAGAAAACAGAGAGCGATACATCGACCGGACGCAGAGGGCATTGCCCAGTTGCAGGAAGCACAGCGTGGTAAATACGGCCGTTTGCTGCGTCCTGACTTCGTAGCCTTCACGAGCCGTCCACCATTGGATACTGATGGTAGCGACGGTCAGAATAATGCCGGTTACCACGATTTGGCGAACCATTCCGCCGGCAAACAGGCTTTCCTTCGGGGGCCGGGGCGGGTGTTGCATAATGTCTTTTTCGGCGGGTTCGGCTACCAGCGCCAGACCTGGCAGGCCATCGGTCAGCAGGTTGATCCAGAGGATGTGGATGGGCAGCATGGGAATGGCGAAGCCGAGAATGGGTGCGAAAAAAATGGTCAGTATCTCGGCCAGGTTGCATGACAGGACGTAGAGGATGAATTTTTTGATGTTCTCGTAAATGCGCCGGCCTTCGCGCACGGCCTTGACGATGGTAGCAAAGTTGTCGTCGAGGAGGATCATATCCGCCGCTTCTTTCGATACGTCGGTGCCGGTGATGCCCATGGCCACGCCGATGTCCGACTGTTTCAGCGAGGGAGCATCGTTGACGCCGTCGCCGGTCATGGCCACGAACTCGCCCCGGTGCTGTAGCGACTTTACAATGTTCAGTTTTTGTTCGGGCGACACGCGGGCATACACCTGGATTGTTTTGGTGGCCTTGTTGAACGCTTTACTGTCCATTTTTTCCAGTTCGGCGCCGGTTTTTACGGCCTCCGAACCCGCTTCGATCATGCCCAGTCTTTCGGCGATGGCCGTGGCGGTGAGCGGCTGGTCGCCGGTGATCATGACGGTTTTAATACCGGCGGTTTTGCACTCCTCGATGGCCTTGATCACTTCCTTGCGGGGCGGGTCGATTTCGGCGACCATGCCCAGGAAGTCGAGGTCTTTTTCGTCTTCCGGTTTGATCTCCCCGGGTTTGTGGTCGAAGGTTTTATACGCAAAAAACAGCACGCGGAGTCCTTCGGCAGCCCATTCCTTGTTTTTGTCGAGCAACTCCTTCGACTGCTTTTTGTATTTTCCACCCAGCGCTTCCGCTATTTTTACCGGAGCGCCTTTCACCAGCAGGATCCATTTTTTGCCGTCTTTATGCAAAGTGCTCATGCGCATTCGGTCGGAATCGAAAGGCAGTTTTTGCTCCAGTGGATATTTGGTGTCCGCATCTTTTTTGGTGTAACCGTTGTCGAGCGCGTATTGCACGAGCGCGGTTTCGGTCGAATCGCCCTGTATCTTCTTTTTCCCGGAAAAGTGCACCTCGTTGTTCACGATCATGGCATAATGCAGGAGTTCCTCCTGTCCTTCGGCGGCCTCCACCTTTTCCACCGTCATCACGTTTTGGGTCAGTGTGCCGGTCTTGTCGCTACAGATGTACGTGACAGAGCCGAGGGTTTCCACAGCCGGCAAATTGCGCATCAGGGCTTTTTGTTTTACCAGCCGGCCGGCGCCCTGTGCCAGCGCGAGGGTAATGATGGCCGGCAGCGCTTCGGGCAGGGCGGCTACAGCCAGCGACAGGGCGGTAAGGAACATTTGAAACGGCGGCTCTCCGCGCCAGAGTCCGAAGCCGAATACGAATATGCAAATGCCGATGACGGCTACAGCAAGTTGTTTGCTGAATTTGGCGAGGCGTTTTTGCAGGGGCGTTTTTTGTGGTTCCGTTTCCAGCATACCCGCAATCTTGCCGAGTTCGGTTTCCATGCCCGTGGCAGTTACCACGGCCAGTCCGGAGCCATTGCTGACGGCGGTTCCTTTAAACACCATGTTCTGCCGGTCGCCGGGCACCAGGTTTTCGCCCTTGACAGGGTCTATGATTTTTTCAATGGAATGGCTTTCGCCGGTGAGGGAAGTTTCGTTTGTTTTCAGGGCATTCACTTCGATCAGACGGGCGTCTGCCGGGATCATGGCGCCCGCTTCGAGCAGGATGATGTCGCCGGGAACTACCTCGGCTACTTCCACTTTCACATGTTCCTTGTCGCGCAGCACCATGGCATGTTGCGGCGACATTTTGCGCAGCATCCGGATCGATTCTTCGGCCCTGTATTCCTGCGAATATCCCATCCATGCATTGCCGATGATGATGGCGATGATCACGTAGGCGTCGGTGTGTTCGCCCACCACAAACGACACCACGGCTGCAATGATCAGGATCAGGATCATCACGTCCATGAACTGCGATAGCAGGATGGAGAATTTACTTCTTTGCTTGGCCTCCTGCAAGGCGTTGGGACCGTACTGCTTTTGCAGCGCCGGTATGTCCTGCTTTCGCAGGCCCGAAGCGGAGGTTTTGAAATGACGGAGCACCTCGTCGGCGTCGATCTGGTAGTATGATGGTTTTTTCATCTGTTTTTTACGGCTATGGGCTTCGGATGTGGTTCGCATGCTTATTATACGTTGCGTGTGGGTCGATTGGTCGGACAATGTGGCACAAAAGGGGAATATAGGGTGTTTTTTTTAGATCGGGCGGGTGTTGTTAGGGCGGGTGGGTGATTTGAGGCATGTATTTACGAAAGCACGGCATCTTTGAATGCAATCGGTATATCTAATTACGCAAGCGGCACTTGTTCGAATGCAATCGGATCATGTAATTACGCAAGCGCGGCCTGTTAAAATCGTCCTGCTTTGTCTTGCACTGCACACTCGAACGCCCGCCTTTTTTCTTGTTCATATGGTACGTTTTCATGAGTTCGTACATGGCTTTGGCCGATGCCGAACCACTGCGTGCCGCGCCGCCCGCCAGATGATAAATACCGACGCGCCCGTATAAAATTCGTAGTAGGCCAGCATGCGGTTCATGGTACAAAAAAATTTATTGCTAATTTGCCGCTTGTAAAAAATTAATCTGTAAGAGTAAATCGAATTTTTCAATCTATTTGACCATGGGAATAACACTTAAAACACATAAGATGCTTTGGGGGCGTTCGGGAAATAAATGTGCGATCTGCAAGACGGATTTGGCAGAAGATATTTCTGAAAGTGATGACTATTCCATTCTTGGAGAAGAGGCCCATATAGTCGCCAAGGAAGAGAATGGACCAAGAGGGAAGTCTTCACTGTCATATGAGCAAAGAGATAAATATTCAAATCTATTACTTCTTTGCCAGAAACATCATAAAATTATTGATGATCATGAAGATCAATATTCTGTTGACAAACTTCTTGAAATTAAAGAGGATCATATAAAATGGGTAAAATCCAGCCTTAAACCTGATGAAGAAAAACAAAAAGATGATGAAATATATGCAACTTACGTTGAAGAATTCATTAAGATGGCAGATATTGACAACTGGGACGATTGGAGTTCATACGTTTTGTCATCTGGACATCCTCAAATTTTTAAAGATCAATTTGAAAATTTACATAAACTAAATGAATATCTTTTATCACGAATTTGGCCCAAAAGATATCAAGACTTAGAATTTAGTTTCCATAATTTCAGATTAGTATTAAATGACTTTTTAAGAGTCCTCTCTAAACATCTGGATATGCTAGATAATGAGCGTTACTGCACCAAAAGATTTTACAAGAGTAAAAATGAGGACTTATTACAAGAGGAATATGATTTACTGCTTAAAAAGTATAATTATCACGTAAATCTTGTTGAAGATTTAATGTGTGAATTAACAAGAAGTGCAAACTTTGTAATAGTAAATATTAAATATTATTTATCTTCTTCATTTAGAATTAAAGAAGGCCTACTTTTAATTACAACAGGTCCAGGAATCGATTTACGCTGGACTACAATTCGTTTAGAATATGCTTCAAAATCATTAGACGATATACAATACAAAGGGTTAAAAAACTTTATGACTTCAAGAGAAGACGTATTTCATTTTGGGAGTGGGGTTAGCGAAGATTATTTTTGGGGCGAATGGCGTCAGTGAATATTGTTTATTTTTCGCCTCAACTCCCCGCTGCCATCACCTCCTCCCCTACTACAACCGTGTCCGTCTGAATCACATGTACATCCATTTGTTCATCCCCTATGGTCAGATGAAAAAGCCAGACGTTTTGCAAAGTATCCAGGGCGACAGGTGGAAATTCATCTATATCGGATTGAAATGCCTTGGCAAATGTTTTAACTTTCAAATTAGGAACATATCCACCGGAAGCCAGGTCTTCCTGCCACAAAGAGCAGGCTGTTCGCAACGTGGCCGCTTCCTTTTGGCAGATGTAAGTGCCGCCCTGAAAATCTGTGATAAAGGTGTATGTAGACATCCTTAAAAGCCTTTGTGTTTCTGTGAGTGGTTTTCTCCGCTAAAGTCTTTTTTACTTCGCAGTCTTTCCAGCAGTTTTCGGAGTTTTTTTATGTACTCTTTGTCTTCCGGAGTTTTATTGGGTTTTCGATCCCATTGATCATATTCCTCCCTGACTTTCTGATACTCTTGTTCGGCCTGTTCACGCGCTTTAGGATTCGAGTGTTTGCCGTTTTTGCCTGAATTTTTCTCCATTTTCAACTCATATGCAGGTTGATAGTACACAGGAACAGCAATGGACAAAAAAGCAATAATTACGGCTAAGGCCAGGAATTTACCTGAAAAAGAAAAAGGTTTGGGTTTAGCGAGTGTTTGCATAAATGGCGGATTGAAGGTACAAATATATATATTTCAGACACTTCGTTGCTCCAACCACTCCCCACTTTTATAACAAACCGACATCCTGTTTTATCTCTCCCCTACCATGGCACACGTTTTTTACAGTCTCCTGAAAAAAACTAGCCATGAACGAGCATCAAGAAAACACCCCCGATCAAAAAGAAGGTATTCAAAAACAATTCAGTGAAACGGCAGCGTTTGACACTGTAGAAGAGGCCCGTCAATTTTTCCGGGTAGCACGCGAACGTATGCTGGACGTCAATAATTGGCAACATATATCCGACGGATTGAGCAGTACTTTTCTGCTGCGCAATGCACATGGGGAGCCGGTGGGGCATCGTTTGCCCGAAGTGGGAGATTATATGCAGATCGACATTCCCGGCCCGGGGCCGCAGGCCGGCGACGGGCACGATTGGGTGCGTGTAGAAGCCGTGGAAGACAACCAAAGCGCTACGGCCGATGAAATGATGTTGATGCGGGTGCGACCTGCAGCCAGTCCGCTAAACCTGCAAGGCGAGGTGGCGCATTTTCTGGATGACCGGGCAACCAGTACGTTCGTGGTGTTTCGTATCGGAAGCCGCGTGACTGCGGAAGTATTCGGCAGCGACGAGGTTGCCAATACGGAATCTAGCAGTCTTCTGGATAAAGTGCGAAATGTGGCGACTGCGGTAGCCGCCTGGCTCGGATTCTCGGATGTCCAGTGGAATAACCTGGTGAAGGCGGTTGTGGCGCAATAGCGATAAGCGAAATTGTGTAATCGTACCCCATTTCGCTCAGATAGTTAGGCCGATTTAAAAAACTGACTATCAGGCTTCAGGAACTTGTTAAGTCATCCGATGACTTCGAGTCATCGGATGACTTAACAGGTTCCTGAAGCCGATAGTCAATTAAAACCACAAGCCCAATGAAGAAAACTCTCTTCATCGTTTGTATAGCAGCACTGTTGTACAGTTGCAATGGCGCCGACCAAAAACAATATGATACTGCCATGAAAGCCGAAAACAAAGTTGAATTCATCAACCCGGACGGATTGCATAAAAATCCTGCCTATTCGCAAGTGGCTGTTGTGAGCGGGCATTACAGGACTGTTTATATCGGCGGACAAAACGCTGTCGACAAAGACGGCAACCTCGTAGGAAAAGGCAATATCGAAGAACAGGCCAAACAGATTTTGTCCAACCTTCAAACAGCGCTCAAGGCAGGTGGTGCAAGCCTCGAAAACGTAATTAAATGGAATGTTTACATCGCCAAAGGTCAATCGGCCGAACTGGCACTGAAAGCATTTCAGGAGCCTTTAAAAACGCTGAAAAACCCGCCTTTGATCACGGGGATTTTTGTAGAAGCGCTTGCCAATCCTGATTACCTCCTGGAAATGGAGGCTATTGCTATTGTGCCCGGAGAATAATGGTCACCTTAAATGATCGACCGTTCTACCGTCCACTCCCCTCTTGCCATACCATATTTGATCACTGCCTGATCCCTGAAATTCAGCGTCTGCCCGTCTGCCCGCACAGTATCCAGTAGCGAAAGGTGGAGGGTATGGATCAGCCAACCCGGCAGTTGAGGTTCCATTTTTTGCAGAATACCTTCCGGTTCGAAACCATTATCAGGAGTGGAATACACGGCGGCATAACCGAAATTGACGTCTACCGCAGGCGACCACGGCGCATCGCCGATAAGCGGGCTGACGACTGTGTAGCATTGCTGCTCCAGCGCACGCGCACGGGCGCCTACGTGTACACGGGTTGCGCCGCGCAAGGTTTCGGTACAACTGGGCGCCAGTAAAACCTGCGCCTCTGCCCCGCACAGCAGCGCCGCACCCACGGGAAATTCCACGTCGTAACAAATCTGTATACCGAAACAGCCCCAGTCAGCCTCGAAAACAGTCAGGTGTGGCCCGGAAGTCTGCACGTTCCAGGATTCCAGTTCAAAACGGGTCATAAAAAACTTGTCCTGCCAGCCCACGCGCCCCTTCGGACCGAATACGAAGCAGCGGTTGACCACTATGTTACCTTCCTGCACCGGAAAACTCGGCGCTGCGATAACCACTCCGTACTGTTGCGCCAGGCCAGAAAAAACGGTACAAAAATCATCACGCAGGCTTTCCATTTCCTGCAATTGCAGGCCCAGATCAGTTTGAATTTCTTTTCGGAACAGGCTCACCAGTTCCATGGAGCCGTATTCGGGGAACAACAGCAATTGAGCGCCCCGGCCTGCGGCTTCTTGCACCCAGGATGCTGTATGTACCGCCCAGGCGGAGAAATCGGCATGGTAGGTGACGGGATATTGTGCGGTTGCGACGGTGACATTCATGGTGTGAGATCGGGGATGATAGTGAGGGGATTATTTTTTTGATTTGTTCGGCTCCGCCGATTATGGGGAAGATGGGGACGCGGATTATGCGGATTATGCGGATTATGCGGATTAAAATTGATTTTAGTGGCCTGGCGGCCACGGATCCTCGACTATGATTTTAGTATGATTTATATGATGGCCATGATTCCTTCCGATGCAAATCATGGCCATCATATAAATCATACTAAAATCATGGTCAACGATAAAAAGAAGTGGCCGTCAGGCCACTAAAGAAAAATCAATTTTAATCCGCAAAATCCGCCGAATCCGCGTCCCCAACATCCTCAAGATCGGCGGAGCCGATATCACCAACCCTAATCCAAACCCCGGATCCAGTAAATCATCGTCTTGGTTGTCGAAATCGTTTCCCCCAGATCAGGCCAGGAGAATTCAGTGTTCAGTTCGGGCACCTTGCGGTAGCCCCTCCCGGTCCAGAAATCGTCCAGCGGCCGATAATATGCCGGACGCAGCGGATGATTGTCGGGGCGTTGCACGCCGCAGAAACTCGTAAACTTAAACGTGCCGAACTGCGCTGCGTGCGCTTCCCGCTCGTCAAAAAAACGATGCCCCAATCCCAGACCACGGTAAGCAGGCAAGAGAATGCTTTCTCCGAAATAAAATACCTCCGACAAGTCGAAACCGGCTTTCAGGAAAGGCGCCTGCACTTCTTCCGTTTCATCGGCCAGGGGAATACAGGTGGTAGCGCCCACCATTTGAGTGCCGTCGAATACTGCAAACAACAGCGAGCGTTCCGACTGCGCGTAGATGCGCAGGTACGCGCGTTCATATTCCAGCGTGCCTTCGTAGAGATAAGGGAAATCGTAAAAAACAGCGATGCGCAAGGCCGCCAGCGGCTCGAATACGCTTTCGATGGCCGTTCCCCGGTAGTGTTCGAAGTGCAGCGGCATATCAGGCAGACACCAATTGAATCCACAACGGGAGGTTGTAGTAGGTGGTTACCCGCGTGATTTTGCCATCGGCTACTTCCAGAAAAGCGCCGGCAGGCAACACGTAGCGTTGTCCTTTAGCAGGCACCAGGTCGCCGTCGGTCTTTTTGTAAATGCCGTTTACGGTAAATTCCGTTGCGATGCGCCGGCCTGACGGCTCTGTGAAAAACACCATATCAGTCAGTTGTTCTTCGTAGCATTCATCCATGTGCTGCAGGAATTCGCGGTATAGTGGCAGACCAATACGCGGGTCTCCCTGGTTCACTTCATGGCGAATGTCTTCACTCAGGAGCGAGAGCATACCTTCCCAGTTTTGGGTGTTGAAATGGTGGTAATATTGCTGGACAGTATCTAGTGCGTTCATGGGCGTAAAGGTATTGAAAGAAATATTTTTGCGCGAAGGCCCTGGTGAAGCGCCGCCAAAATTTACCCTTTTTTACGCTCCCAGTGCCTTCTTCATCGGTTTGATATCCGGTTCGCGCCCCCGAAAGGCTTTATACATTGCCCCGTAATCCTGCGTATTGCCACGAGAAAGAATCATTTTTCGGAAATGCGCTCCATTCGCACGGGTCAGTCCTCCGTTTTCTTCAAACCAGGCATAGGCATCTTCCGACAGCATTTTCGTCCATTGGTAGGAGTAATAAGCGGCCGAATAGCCGTTGCCCCAGATGTGCAGAAAGTACGTGGACCGGTATCGGGGCGGCACCTGCAAGTCTTCGAGGCCCGTGCTTCGCAGCACCTGATTTTCGAAGGCCTCCACATCTGTTACGGCTGCACCCGGCGTCAGTTTGTGCCATTGCAAATCCAGTTGAGCGGCCTCCACAGCCTCCGTCATGTCGTATCCGGCGCGGAAAGAAGCGGCTTTTCGAATTTTATCCAGCAGGTCCGGCGGCATCGGATGGCCGGTTTCCCAATGCACGGCATAGTTACTCAGGATTTTCGGATGCAGGGCCCAATGTTCATTGAACTGGGAGGGCAGTTCCACAAAATCACGCGCGGTGTTGGCGCCCGAAAGGCTGACGTATTGCTGCTCGGCAAACAGGCCGTGCAAAGCATGCCCGAACTCATGAAACAGCGTAATGACGTCATCAAAACTGATCAGCGCGGGCTCGCCGGGTGCGGGTTTGGTATAATTGCACACGTTGGCAATGACAGGTTGTGTACCGAGGAGGTAGGACTGGTCCACGAGGTTGATCATCCATGCACCGCCAAACTTGTTGTCGCGTTTAAAAAGTCGGTATAAAACAGCGCGAAAGGTTTGCCGTTTTGGTCGATCACTTCAAATACCTGTACGTCCGGATGGTATACCGGCAAGTCGGTACGTTCCTCAAAGGAAAGTCCGTACAACTCGTGCGCAGCGTAAAAAACGCCATTTTTAAGGACTTTCCAGAGTTCGAAATAAGGTTTGACCTCGGATTCGTCCATATCGTACCTGGCTTTCCGCACCTGTTCGGCATAAAAATCCCAGTCCCAGGGTTGCAGATCCGCTCCGGCATGCTGCGCCTCCATCCGGGCTTTAACGGCAACGGCTTCTTCGGCGGTTTTGGCGGCGAGCAACGGCATCAGGCCGGCAAAGAACCGGTCGACGGCCTCCGGCGTTTCAGCCATCTGGTCCTGAAGTTTCCAGGCAGCGTAATTCGGAAAACCCATCAGCGCGGCCCGTTCGGCGCGGAGGGCTGCCAGCCGGAGAATAGTGGCGCGGGTGTCTGCCGCATCGCCGCGTTCGGCGCGGTTGCAGGAGGCCTCGTAAAGGCGGCGGCGCACCTCCCTGTTGTTCAGCGATGCAAGCACAGGCTGCTGGGTGGTGTTATGCAGCGGTAAAAGCCATTGGCCGGCCAGTCCTTTGGCTTTGGCGTTGTCGGCAAAAGCGGCCTTGTCAGATTCCGATAGTCCGTCCAGTTCCGCCTCGTTTTCGATCACAAATGCGTTGGTTTTGGCGCCATCGACCAGTTGATTGGAAAAACGGGCGCTCAACTGGGCGTCCTCCTCGTTCAGTATTTTTAGTTTGGCCTTGTCGGCATCATGCAAATTGGCGCCCGAAAGCACAAAATTGCGGTACGTTACATCGAGCAGTCGCTGTGATTCGGAGTCAAGTTGCAGGGTGTCGCGCCGGTCGTAAACAGATTTCACGCGTACGAACAACCGGTCATTTAGAAAGATCGCATCGTGGTTGGCGGATATTTTGGAAGCCATTTCTTCCTGTAATTCCTGCAGGTAATCGCTGGTATTGGCTGCGGATACGGCATAAAAAACATTGGTCACCCGTGTCAGCAACTGCCCCGATCGTTCAAGCGCCACCAGGGTATTTTCAAAAGTAGGCTCATCCGGATTGCTGGCGATTTCCTCGATTTCCAGCAGTTTCAGGCGCATACCCTCTTCCAGTGCGGGCTGGTAATCCGTGTCTTTTATTTTGTCGAAGGGAGGCGCCTGGTAAGGCAGTGTGCTGGGGGTAGCAAAAGGATTTTCCAGTGTAAACGAGGCAGTTTGGGCAGTAGTTTGCATAAAAGATTTATGATTGTGATAGCCGATTACAGGATGTAGGATTGGCCGGCAAGGTACTGAATCCGGTAATTATTAATCTTGTTCGGCCATTGCAAATCAAAAGAACGTCTATCTACCATCTATTCCACCCATGCATAGTGACCGGAAATATTCGTCGTCGTTACTTCCTTTAGCTATTTCTGTGTCACCTTCACTTCCACCCGCTGATTTATGCGGTCGGCTTCCCTCGAAATAGCATCGACGTGCGGCCGGGTTTTTCCATAGCCTCTGTAAGTGAGCCGGTTGGCAGCGACCCCGTTGTCCGTCAGGAATAGTTTCACGGCACGTGCCCGGTTTCTGGACAGTTCGTTGGCGAAACGATCGTTGGGCCGCAGGTTGGTATGGCCGCCTACCTCGATTTTCAGGCCGGGATGTTTGTTCATGAACGTAGCCAGCGCAAGAAGCGTGCGGTACGAAGCAGTGTCGAGCCGGTAGTCGTTGGCCTTGAAAAATACGTGACCGAGTTCGAGGATATTCCCAATATGCAGATCGTCAATTTCAGGATCGTGGCCGGCTTCGAAAACGTTTTTAGGCGGGGAAGTAGTTTGAGTCACCGGAGGTGTGGTCGCCTGAGTTTTCGGTTGTACCGCGGGTTTGCGTTTTACCGGCGCAGGCTTCGTCGGTTCCGGTTTCGGTCCGAATTCGATCACGATCCTGGCGCTGAAATAGGCATGGCTGCCATCAAAAGCCAGGCTGACAACTTCGGCAAGAATCGTGTTGGTGACGTTGGTAAAAAAGTAATCCGTCACGTCGTACGTATAAATTCTGTTGTACATAAAACCGCTCACGCTGCGGAACAAAAACCATTCGTCGTACCCGTCTTTCAGTTTTCCGTCGCGCTTGTCGACACTTACCAGCCGCTTGTTGATGTAAATGCGCGCTACATCGTCGCAATTGACCTCCAGGGTGATTTTTTTAACAGGATCTGCGCCCAGAGCCACGTTCCTGCGAAACTGGTAGGTTTCTCCTTCGCTGTCCGCCGTTCGGTTGCGCCAGATCGGTACGGAGCCCGGGATGATCTGCGACCGCCCGTTCGTTTCAGCTTCTACCGCCTTGAACGTTCCGCCGTAAAGCGGCGATGTGGCTGAGGCGATTTGCTCCGCCGATAAGGGGTATTCGCCGAAGTGCATCAGCCCGCTTACTTCCCAACTGATGTCGGTAACAATGGTCTGTGGCGGCTTGACGGTGCCCTGTTTTTCAGGATTTGGAATAAAGGCTGTTGATGCAAAAAATGCCACAGCGAAAAAGCACGCGGGAAAGCGTACCCGCATCATTTGTTTTTGTTTCATAAACTTTACTGTTTGAGTCCGGCCGTTTTACATGTACACTGGCGAAACAGGTAGCATGGGCTGACTTTCATTTTATTTATACTTTGAAATACAAAGTTATTTCAAACAGTTGAATAATATGGTACAAACACTCACATTGTTTTCATTTTAAATTACAAATAATTGAATGTCAATTATTTTATTCAATTTTTGTCAACACGATAGTTTGAAACTGGAAAAGCCGCGACCTTAGCCTGTACCGGCATTCGTATCACCATCAAGTTTCTAACTTTAAACATGAAAAAAACGATTTTCCTTCTTGCCTTTGTTCTGGTGCAATACAGCGCCTTCGCCCAATCTGTCTGGACGCTGGATAAAGCCCATTCCAAAATCGGATTTACGGTCACCCACCATATGATTTCGGAAGTTGACGGTTATTTTGCAGATTATGAAGGCTCTATAACGACTGCGAAAGAAGATTTTTCCGATGCCGTTTTTGAACTCACGATCAAAACCGCCAGCCTTACGACCAACTTCGAAATGCGCGACAACCACCTGAAAAGCGCGGACATTTTCGATGTGGAAAAATACCCGACAATCACTTTCAAAAGCACCAGCCTGATTCAAATTGCGGGAAATCGCTACAAATTGTCGGGCGACCTGACCATGAAGTCCACTACCCTGCCCATCGCACTGGATCTAACTATTGTCGGCCCGGGCAAAAACGACCGCGCAAAACGGTTTGAAATCGGCGTAAAAGGTATCGGCAGGTTGAGCCGGCTGGCTTTCGGCATCGGGCAAAATCTCAACACGTTCAGCGTCAGCGACGAGGTGGAATTGCGTATCCTGGGGGAATTTGACAAGCCTTATTGAGGAGTTGAAGGTGTCACAGGCCGAAACCGTTTTTACTTTTATTCCGGTTTTGCAAATGCCGGATTCGTCAGAAACGTCTCGTCGGTAAGCGTTTTTAAAAACGCCACCAGATCGGCCTTTTCTTCCGAAGTTAGTCCCAGCGGGCGTATCAAGGGACTTTTGTTCGGGTGCGGCTGTCCCCCGCTATCGTAATGCGCCACCACTGCTTCCAGGGTTGCCAGCGAGCCGTCGTGCATATATGGTGCTGTGACAGCCACATTTCGTAATCCCGGCACTTTAAACCGCGCACGGTCGCTTTCCAGTTCGGTCAGGCGGAACCGGCCGGGATCGGGGTAATTCGAATACAAGCCGTTGTTTTCAAACTGGTAATTCGTGAAATTGAAACCGTTATGGCATTTCGAACAATCGGTTTTATCCGAAAAAAACAAGTCCATTCCGCGTTGTTCGGCAGCGTTCAGTGCGTCTTGTCGGCCCTGAAAAAAATACCGGTCGTACCTGCTTTGCCCCGAGATCATCGTGCGTTCGAAGCAGGAAATAGCGCGGGTAATGACAAACGCATCCGGCAGGCGGTCGTAAGCCTCGCTGCTCATACGCCGGTAGGCGGTATCGCTCAATAAACGTTCGGCGATCAGTAAAATATTGAAATCGAACTCATTGTGTTCCTGAATGGGAACCAGTACCTGCATTTCCAGTGTAGGCACGCCACCCTCGCGGGTGAAATATGGATGGTAGACAATGTTTGCAAGCGACGGCGCATTGCGTACACCGGGTCGGCCGCCTACGCCAGGGCTGAAGGCTACTGTATCGCTGAATGCTCTGGACGGCAGGTGGCAGGAAGCACAGGATATCGTGCTGTCGCTGGACATGACGGGGTCGAAAAACAGTTTTTTACCCAGCGCCCAGCGCGCCGGAGTCAGTTCGTTACCTTCAGGAAACACCGGCTCCGGAAAGCCGGGAGGCACTGCCAGCAAGGGCTCCGGCCCGGCCAAAACGGGTTCCGACGGGTCTTTTCGACACGAGAAAACCAGCAGCGCGCAGCATAAAAGCATCCCCGCTTTTTTCATACCATTATTGGGTGATCACCAGTTTTTCAACTGCGACCGGCCGCTCGTTTTGCCATAACTGAACGATATACACGCCCGGCCCTACCCTGCTTTCCAAAGAGAAAGATGTGGTGCCGGCTGCTATCTGTTGGTTCCATACGGTTCTGCCGCTCAATTCTGTCAGGCTGAGCCGATAATTGAAACCCGTTGGAAGTGTCATCAACACCATTGCCTTTCCGACGGTAGCAGGATTGGGCGACAACCTGAAGGAGCCTTCAAATAGCGGATCCGTGGTTGCAGTTGTTTGTGCGCTGAAAACGACATGCCCCATGTTGTAGAGCAGGGTCGCCGCCTCGTCGATGGTGCCATGCGAGATGAGGCCTTGCGATACGTCTATTCCATCCAGCAACCGGGCATAGTCGGCGTTCAGGCGAATCGTTCGGTCGCCGTTGGGCTCTGTTGTGGCCGATACAGGTACGGTTGCACCCTTGTAGTTTTGGTCGCCCAGCCCATGCACTTCGAAAAGATTTTCGAAACCGGCGCCTGCAAGGCCTTCCATCGCCACAAAACGATAACCGCCGGCCCAGCCCCAATGCATCGAAGGGTTTTGCGGCGCCAACGGGTGGCTGGCAGGATAGGTGGAAGGATCGAGGTGATTGTGTGCCTGGTCGACGCCGAAGAATAATGAAATCTCCTCCACGTTGGTAATACCGGGGTAATTACCGAGTTCGTACACGCTGTCCACACTTGGCCGGACCAGTAAATACACGTCGGTCATGTAGGTTTCCTGCCCTCCGTCGTGGGTGATCTTGATGTTTGAAACATAGTATTCCAGCCGGGTGATTTGGTAATCATACGTTCCGGTGGAAACAGGTGTGTTCAAAGCAAAAGGTGCAGGGCCCAGTTTGGGCGACAGGATCAGGCGGAAATTTTGCGAATAGACGGCGGCACAAAAAGCAAAGAGGGGAAGGACGAGTAAAAATGCTTTTTTCATAGATTTTCCGGTTCGGCAGGTTCACGTTCCACGGTAATTGTACAATCGCCGATCAAAGCGGCCATAGCTCCGATTCCCGCCAGAACGGGTGCAAAAACGGCGCCCACCACTCCGAATGTCAGCGGGAACGACATGATTTCCTTACCATCTTTGTCGTGAATGCTGATTTTCCGAACGTTTCCTTCCTCGATCAGTTCCTTTACTTTTTTGAGCAGGCTTTCGCCGTGGGCGGTAAATGATTCATTGTTGCTATTTTCCATGATTGATGTGTTTTGTGTTCCACGAATTTGCTACAAAGATATGACTCGGAAGTTCAAATGTGTGAATGATGTAACATTTATCACAATGGATGTAACGCCCCAGGAAAAGGAACGGATGACCTTTGCCTCACACACTTAATCAAACAATAATAAATATGACAAAACTTAAATTGTTGTTTCTCACAACATTTCTGTTCCTATATCTCACGCCGGCACACCTGGCAGCATCCGTACCAGTCCCAACCGCTGCTACATCGGGTATTCCTGCGCCAACGACGGTCAATACTACAGAACTGACCTCCCGCCTCGCTGAAATTAAGGCAATGGACAAATCCGGCATGAAAGCGTCGGAAAAAAAACAACTGCGAAAAGAGAAACGCTCGATCAAAAGCGAACTCCGGCAGGTCAAAGGGGGTGTTTACGTTTCGGCCGGTGCGCTCCTCGTTTTACTTATCATCCTGATTCTAGTGCTGTAAAGCATCAAACATGAACGAAAGCTCAGAAGTCGAAAAATCCAAATCGTTCATCACCGTAGAAATCATTGAGTATATCCCCAATGCTGTGGTGATCAAAACCATTTTAAAAAAATCGACCGGCAACATCAGCGTCATGTCTTTTGACAGCGGCGAGGGCCTGACGGAAAAAACAACGCCGTTCGACACCTTCGTCCAAATCATCGACGGTGACGCCGAGATTGTCATCAGCGGCAACTCCAATCTGCTGAAGACGGGTCAGTCGATCGTTATCCCGGCACATGCATCCAATTTGGTGAAGCCCAACGGGCGCTTCAAAATGATCCAGACCGTCATTAAAAGCGGATACGAATAGGTCAGTCACAACCTTAACCGGTTCTAAAAAATCAGACCATGAGAAAAGATAAAGGTTCGAAAAATCATAAAAAAGCCCCCGCAGACAAAACTGCCGGCAAAAGCAAACCCCAGTCGGATTACAAATCCGAAGGAAAGAGTAAAGACCCAGTCCTGGATGCCTTCACCCCAAAAAATGCTCCCAAATCCGGTGGAAACGGCAAATCCTGAACATTCCTTGTATACCCCTATTTGCTGGTCTGCTTCTGTAGACCCAAATAACAAACACATGATTTCAGCCTTTCTTATCCGACTGTCAAACCTTCACCGGTTTGACGGTCGGTTGTTTTTAACCACCTTCAATTGAAATAATATGAATCCGGAAAAAAAACTGGGCATCTGGATGGATCACGCCAGTGCGCACATCATCGCGTTTACGAGCGAACCGGTCGATTCCACGACCGTCGATTCTCAATTCACGCACCAGGAAAAAGAACAGAGCCTCAGTAAAAGCGAGCACCTGATGCACAACAAGGAGCAACACCAGCAAGCGGAATTCTATAAGAAACTGGGCGAAATCATAAAGAACTATGACGAGGTGCTGCTATTCGGACCAACCGACGCCAAGTCGGAATTGTACAATATCCTGCGCGAAGATCATCTTTTTGAAAACATCAAAATCGATATGCTGCAAACAGAAAAAATGACCGAAAAACAGGAGCAGATATTCGTAAAAAAACATTTTTCCCAACACTGAGTGTTGCCCATTTTAGAAATTCGATCTGTCATTTTGGATAAAAAATAGTATTATTATATAATGCCTTAATTTAATAACATGGTTAATTAAAAACTTTGCACCGCTCTTATAATTTCGGCGTTTTTTCTATTCAATTTCGGCCTGGATGAGTCAACCCAAAGCCACTATTAATATCTATGTCCAAAGTGTTTTTATTATTAAAAGAATTCTAGTTAAAAGTGTGATTAACATAAGTTAATTCAAGAATTGTGTAAGATTTCTCAGGATGAATGCGGCAACCTTTAGCCTACAAATTTGCTTCATCATCTAACATAATCTAATAATGAGAAACCTTGTACTTAACGTGCTAGTGCTATTTAGTTGCCTTTTAATCCCACATATAAATTTCGCACAGGCGCCCGATCTGGGAGCCGCTTCCAGTTTCGCCTTATTCTCTGCCGCAGGCGCTTTTTCCAATGATGGTTTGACAGTAGTTACGGGCGACATCGGCACGAACGTCGGCGCTTTTTCCGGTTTTCCGCCAGGTATCGTTATCGGATCCGTGCATGTTGCCGATGTTGTTTCCGCACAGGCGGCGGATGATGTAGATCAGGCATACGGTTCTTTAAGCCCCATTACCTGTGGCCTGGTAATCGGAACCACCCTGGGTAACGGACAGATCCTGACGCCCAACGTGTACTGCCTCGGCGGTGCATCCACGCTCAATGGTGACCTTGTCCTCGACGGACAATGTGACCCGGACGGTTTTTTTCTAATCAAGATCAACGGCGCGTTGTCTACCAACGTCCTCTCCCACGTCGTACTTACCAACGGCGCTTCCCTGTGCAATGTTTACTGGCAAGTTAACGGAGCGGTATCCTTGGGAGAGGGTTCGGTTTTCAGAGGCACTATTCTCGCCAACGGCGCCATCAGTTTGCTGGAAGGCGCATCGCTTTTCGGCAGGGCCCTGACGCGACAAGGCGCTATCGATCTGCACAACAACAATGTCGACACCGATATGCAACCGGCCGCATCGGTTATTTCAGCAAACGGTGCAACCACCTTTTGCGCCGGCGGCAGTGTTACGCTTACCGGCAATTGCGGAGGTGTGTGGAGCAATGGTGCTACGACCGCTTCCATCACCGTAACCACGAGTGGCAATTACTCCGTTACCAATGCGAATGATTGCGGTGTGGCCGTTTCCAACCACATCATCGTCACCGTTAACCCGCTTCCGGTATGTACCATTGCGGGTAATCTTTCTGTTTGCGCGGGGCAATCCACCCAACTCTGTGCACCCGCAGGCGCCGCCTCCTATTTATGGAGTACCGGAGCCACCACCAATTGTATTACAACCGGTGCGGCCGGCACTTACACCGTCAGGGTAACGAGTGCGGCAGGATGCAGCAGTACCTGCGGCGCCACTGTTTCTGTTAGCCCTTCACCAGTCTGCTCGATCACGGGTAATCTTTCCATTTGCGCGGGACAATCCACCCAACTCTGTGCACCCGCAGGCGCCGCCTCCTATTTATGGAGTACCGGAGCCACCACGAACTGTATTTCAACCGGTGCGGCCGGCGCGTATGCCGTCACTGTAACCAACGCCGCAGGATGCAGCAGTGTCTGTAGCGCCACGGTTGTTGTGAATCCGCTTCCAGTCTGCTCGATCACGGGCAATCTTTCCATTTGCGCGGGACAATCCACCCAACTCTGTGTCCCCGCAGGCGCCGCCTCCTATTTATGGAGTACCGGAGCCACTACGAACTGTATTTCAACCGGTGCGGCCGGCGCGTATGCCGTCACCGTAACCAACGCCGCAGGATGCAGCAGTGTCTGTAGCGCCACGGTTGTTGTGAATCCGCTTCCGGTTTGCTCGATCACGGGCAACCTTTCTATTTGCACGGGCCAATCAACGCTTCTATGTGTGATTCCCGGTGCTTCCGCTTACCTGTGGAGCACCGGGGGAACCACGAATTGTATTTCAGTAACCGCCGCCGGTGAATATGGCGTTACGGTGACCAATACAAGCGGTTGTACCAGCGCATGCAGCGTTACGGTAAGCCTGAGCGTCGTTCCGGCTTGCACGATTACAGGTAATAATTTTATCTGTCAGGTAGGACAAACGACCCAACTGTGCGTGCCCGCCGGGGCCGCTTCCTATTTGTGGAGTACCGGCGCAGTGACCAATTGTGTCACTGTCGGCGCAGGCACGTATGCGGTAACGGTTACAAATGCGAACGGGTGCAGCAGCATTTGCAGCGAAACAGTGACGGTAAATCCGCAACCCACTTGTATGATTACGGGTAATCTCGCACTTTGTGATGCGGGCCAGACAACACAACTCTGTGTCCCCGCAGGTGCTACTTCCTATTTGTGGAGTAACGGAGCCACCACCAATTGTATTACGGTGGGCGCCGGCATGTATTCCGTAACAGTAATGAATGCAGGCGGCTGTAGCAGTGTTTGCAGTGCAGCGGTAACGGTGAATCCGCAGCCGGTATGTAATATCACCGGAAATATTAGCATTTGCCAGGGGCAATCTACCCAACTTTGCGTCCCCGCCGGTTCGGCTTCCTATTTGTGGAGTACCGGCGCAACGACGAATTGTATCACGGTCAGCGCGGCGGGCATTTATTCCGTCACGATCAACAGTGCGGCAGGGTGCAGCAGCGTTTGCAGCACAACTGTAACAGTCAATCCGCTTCCTGTGTGTACCATCAGCGGCAACCTGTCCGTTTGCCCGGGACAATCCACCCAGTTGTGCGTTCTCGCGGGTGCCGCTTCCTATTTGTGGAGCAATGGCGAAACGACCGATTGTATTTCGGTGAACCTTGCCGGAGTCTATTCCGTGACGGTAACGAGCGCCGCAGGATGCAGCAGCGTTTGCAGTGCAACGGTGGTCATCAACGAGCAACCCGTTTGTAACATTACAGGCGATCTTTTCCTATGCGAATCAGGTCAGACGACACAACTCTGTGTGCCATCCGGCGCCCAGTCTTATCTGTGGAGCACCGGTGCGACAACGAATTGTATATCCGTCAGTGAAGCG
>Ga0209717_1001288_pt1 | contig 27499 bp, 16 predicted proteins | sample AD_UKC048_MetaG_FD_184418 | JGI IMG/M metagenome (GOLD analysis project Ga0209717, IMG submission 184418) | Active sludge microbial communities of municipal wastewater-treating anaerobic digesters from USA - AD_UKC048_MetaG (SPAdes) (version 2) | ecosystem: Engineered > Bioreactor > Anaerobic >... | reverse complement strand
GGTTGAGTCATGATCGTCTCCTTGTCTGTTAGTTTTGTCAAAACCATCAAAACAAAGAGCGGGATCTGGCTCAACCTTTTTCTTCATCTGCCGTTACCTATTTTACACCAACCTTTGAGACGCTACCCATAAGTAGCCATTTCGCTGTTGAACCGGTTGAGGGCCTGTTATTACAATGATATCCATTCTCTTGGTAAGACAGGTCACATGATAGCCATTCATCACCCAAGGTAGTGAACGCCTGCAAGTGCACCGGGGACGGGAGGGATTCTTCCGTAAGCTGGAACACGCCCGAATAGCCCATGCCAATGACGCCATGCAGGCCACCCAAAAACAATGACACAAAACAAAAAGCCAAAACCTTGTTTTTCATAACAAGCTCCTTTTTTGGAGAGATCACCAGTCCGGCAAGCCATAAACCCTGCTCCTAATTGGCTCAGCTACACGTTTCCATTGGTACTCGCCTATGCGGTTTAGTTATCCGTCAATGCGATAATCTGTCAAGTAGATTTTTGGATGGTGGCGAGGTCGTGTTTTGAAGGGGGCATTCCATAACCAGGTTGTCCAGAAAACGGCCGTTTTTTGGACTCTCCCGCCAGGCATCTTTTCCAACCCCAAAATCCGCTGAAACCGGTATAAAAACCAGTCTAAAAATCAAGATATAATTAATGACAATTTTGGACGTTATTTAGACTGATCTCGGATTCGGGAATGGAGCGACCCTGTACATCGGCTTACCCATGTTCCACTATGGCTTAGAACTATATCTGCAGATGAATGCGCTGAAAGCTGTGGACGCGCCAAGATCTTTGAAGAAAGCCTTGTGAAGCACCTCATCGGACTGGTGGAGAAGCTGAAAAAAAATGGGCTTGGGCTGATATCATTGCTAAAGAAAATCGTCACCACCAACGCCAACGGTAAACTCATTTTCCCTATCTTTCACTCATTGGCCGAGTTTGAGCGTGGGGTCATTCGCGAATGGAACAACATCGGACTCACATCTGCCAACGCGAGGCGTGCAACAAGGACGGCTGAGAAGAAATCCTTTGTTTTTAGAAAAATAAATTTGATCGTATCAAGCATGTTTAAGTCATCAATCTCTATATTGGTCGAGTATTCCTGCTCAAGTACAACACAAGGAAGTGTCTCTCAGGTCCAAGTGTGTTTGGCAAGCCTTGGAAAAAAAGATTTGACAGTGTACGTCAACTAAATAAAATCGCGACGGGATTACGAGACAGCTATCGTACAATGTTGAAATTGTTTGTGGATGCCCATCAGTTGTGTTTAATAGATGATCAATATCAAATACGGATACGTGAAAAGTAGGAGATAGTATGAGCAAAATACGCTTGTTAGTTTTTGTTTTGGCCGCCCAAGTCTTGGTCTTGTTTGGAGCAGGAACGGGTGAAGTTATCGGTTCAGGTATCGAATTCCACAATTTATCTCTACCTTATGCTACCGAAGAGTCACGATCAGCGCGGGATTTAGAATATTCGGCCCTACAGATTACCAGTCATACGGCAAGCCAAATAAGACCGGCAATGGCTGTTTCGCAGGATGGGATCTGTTCTCTTGTTTGGCAGGATAACCGGGATGGTAACTACGAGATCTATTTCTGCCGGATCTCGCAGTCCCTGGAATTAGTCGTTCCTCCGACGCGGATCACCAATACCTCGGCAAGTTCCAACATCCCCAAGGTGGATACTGATTCCAGCGGTAACTCATACATAGTGTGGACTGAGAATACCCCAGGCATCAATGCCAGGGTATACTACGCAAAGGTCGGAAGCATGGGATCGATCCTTGTAGCCCCTACTCTGCTGTTTTCTGGAGGCGCATGGGATCCGGTCATTTCCACAAATGCGGATGGAGTGTCGGGAATCGCTTATCAGGGGCAATCAGGTGTTTACCATCTTACTTACTTTGAGACAAGATCTGCCTCTGGGGCGGTGTTATCGGCACGCCAGTACTTGCGCAGGGACACCGTTACCACTACCAGATATTGCAGCATTGATGACGCTCCGGATGGCAACTTTTGGGTGTATCGCAGGGAATACGATTATCTGAACGGCGCCAAGTACTGGATATCCAGGGTCTCACCTGCCGGAACGATAATGACCAACCAAGTTTTGCTAAGTGACAACGGTTTGGAAACATGTATCGCAATGGTTGGCAATACTTCCGGCTACCTCGAATACGTGGACAGGTATAGCACGGGCACCACAAATTATTACAGTATCCGCAGCGGATTCGATGGTGATCTGGATTATTCCTTAGCGGGGGATAGTCGGTGGCCCCAAATTTGTGAGAATCCGGTCAACACGAATTCCTCGATTATTTGGGAAGTCAATCGTGGCAATTCTGGTGACTACGACCTTTATGGATCGATCGAAACCGGCAATGGAACGCGTTATACAGGATACTTGTTCGAAGATAGCGTTTACGATGCCCGTTACCCAAGTGTTGGCTACTTTCCGGATGGCACAGTGTGTTTTGCCTGGCAGGACAACCGGAATGGCAACGAAGACATCTATTTTGCCAAACACGGGACAAATGAGCAATACTACACCATCTCCGGCTATGTGCGTGGAAGTAACAACCTTGGCGTAAGCGGTGTGACGGTTTCCGCCAATGACTTGGAGGATTGCATAACCGAAGCTGACGGATCTTATCAGTTCACAGTGCCTGAAGGTTGGAGCGGTGAGATCATTGCATCTTTACCAGGATGGTTGTTTAATCCCCCGCAACTAATTGTGACGGGCGTCACTGGAGATCTACAGGAGCAAAATATCCTGGGCCGGCTTGCCCCTCCAGTTTTCTCACACCCTGGGGGTAACTATCCTGGTCCCATATCGGTTGCCCTGTCCACCCAAGCAGTAGGCGCAAGAATAAGGTACATCATAGGAGAAGACCATCCCCAAAGCATTTACGGTCAAACCTACTATCCATTCATGCAGGGTATACATATCAATCAAGATGCAGAAATATCCGCAGTGGCGTACCTTCCCGCCGCAGATTTGGAGTCACCGTTAACTTCAGAAGTATCAAACGAGGCTTATGAGATCAGTGGGGGGTTGCCCCTGCTCACAGTTCATATAGACTACCAGGATCCCTCAGGATCAATCGGTAACATGATGAGACTGGTTTTCAAAGATGGCGAATATGTCGAGGCCGCGATTGATGGCTACAATGTCTCCCTTTTGGGAGAAGCGCTGATTCAATCGAAACTTACGGCCAATAACGAGACAACCAGACTGGAAATCTGGGTTGGAGCCATCTTGATTGGGCACGTTGGCTTCAAATATGAACATGATGACCTGGTAAACAATAAGAAGCTGGATTTGTTGCTGACGGTGGCAGGCGTGCCTGAAACAAACGGTTACCCGGACTGGGATTACTACCAAGCCAATGAAAAGATGGTATTCATGCTCGTTCCGCCCAACGGAATCAAACCGGATGTGACTAGTTCTCGCTTGCCGGTACTGCTCGTTCACGGTTTGAATGGGGATTATCCGTACTGGAATCAAAATTTTATAAACGGAATTCAATCCGAGTATGATACTTGGCAGATTTATTATCCTTACGATCAACAGGTGGAACTAAATGCCCAACTGTTGGATTCCGCCATTGGGCAAGTACTCAGCCCGGATTATTATCTACCGGGGACAAAAGTCTCTCTGGTCACTCATAGCATGGGTGGGGTGGTAAGCCGTTGTTATGTACAAAACACGGCTTCATACGATGACGAAATCAGAAAGATACTGATGATCGCGCCTCCCAATCATGGTTCATTCGGTTCGTATAAGCTATTTAAAAACGAATGGATCCCGGAAGCAGCTTATCTCCATAATGGCAGAGACAGTAACGCACCAGCTGTAAGACAACTCACGCCCGGTAGCAAACTAATGAACGAACTCAATGCTTCGGCCCCCCGCGATCTTTATTCCGGCGCAGACCTCAAAAAAACCTATCTGGTAATTGCCGGGACACATAATAACCGGTCAGGCATACATCATGAGCTAATAGGAATGGATGATTTTGTGGTGTCAGTACCCAGTGCAAGCTTGCTCGACGATGGAGTACCTATGGCTACCATAAACATGCATCATACTCAACTCAGCGGTGGGCTCAGTCATTTCATTGTGTTGGATTTCCTTGCGGAGAATTATGATCCAGCAAATACCAACTCGCAAGATTACACGAATCTGCTGGGGCGTGACGAAATAAACGGTTTTTGGACCGGTCTTAGTCTTAACCAAGAGGTCCATCCAGACCCCTATCTGCCTGCAAACTTGCTTGGTACTTTGCTGCTCCGCTGTGCTAACAGTATGGATATCAGACAATTCAATGTCGTGCGGTTAGGCTCAAAATTGCATATCATAAGGGATACCTGTCCCATACCACTGGCTCTTGGAGTATTAAATATAATCGGGCTAGAACTTGATGATCTGATCGATGACCTGGAGTTCATACAATATGACGAACAAAAATCCAGCTATCTATATATAAACAACCTGGCTCTTTTAGACAACCCTAGTTTTGAGGGAATAGTATCCTCTACAATGAGAGATATGGGCTTTGCTGGTCCTTCCCAGTCATACGGAATAAAATTCCACAATATGTTTGGTGTGCCGGTCACCCCAACCGTCTTGTCATCGGCAGATATCACCAGATTCAAATCCAACACTGTCGACATCAGCTTTAGCGAAGACCAACTCAAGGTATTGAACGCGACAAATGTGATCAGCATTTTTAACCTGATCAAGAAGAGGGATGATTTCGGCAGAACTCAGAACATCGCTTATTACCTGGTGGACGATCAATCCGAAACGGCGATCTTCTATCTGCGTGGGAATGACGCTGACCCAGGATTTGCCGGGCATGGCTTGGTATTGTCCACGCCCTCCGGGACGATCATAGACTCTTTGTATGCGGCTACCCACCCGGAATGGATCTATGTTTCTAACACTGAAGACAACTATGCCTATTACTACACCCAGAATCCACCGACAGGAACCTGGACGATGCAATATAGAGACCAGCTTCAGGACCCTGTGCCCTACTGCTTTGTCGATGGCAGCTATATACTGTCCCTAAACCTGTCTGATAGCGTTGCCGAAATAGGGCAAACAGTCAGCGCCGCAATAACTATCCCCGGTAGCGTGCAGCCAGCAAACTGCACCTTAACAGCCCTATTGTCTCGTACATCAAGTTCAGGTTCGGAGTATGACCTTGGCCCCATGACCCTGGCCTACGATGCCGCCAACCTGGTCTACAACGGATCCTTTGTAACCCAGTATCCCGGTGTTTATAAACTGGCCGTGCATGGCCAATTTGTTGAGGACGGAGGCACTGCCACCCGGTACATTGAGGGTTTTGTCCAGGTTGACTCACTGGGTCTGGCTACATTGCTTCAGCCCCAGCAGGATAGCGTGATCGAAGCCGGCAGCGTTTCGTTTACCTGGAGTCCCGCCACCAACGCCACGGGATACACCCTGCAGGTTTTTGGATTAGAAAGCAATACTCTGTTGCAAGAGGTGACTCTTACTGACACAATGTCTATCCTGTCCCTTCCTTCCGATACAAGTTGTGGCTGGCGCATCATAGCCCATGCCAATGACCAGACTACATTTTCGCCTACCGGATTTTTCCGGACCAGTTTGGCCCAGGCGATCTGTGTTACCCCTGCCAATTACACCGTCAATCTGGCCCAGGTCGTGGATCTGGCTTGGGAGCCAGTCGAGGGAGCGGAGAGTTACGGAATCCAGGTTGGCTATGATTCGCTGTTTGCCAACCCCGTCATGGACATGGTAAACTTGGGACAAACCACTCTAACCTTGGAAGGATTGTCCAATCAAGGCACATATTTCTGGCGGGTGAGAGGTGTGCGGGATGATCTCGCCGGCCCTTGGTCAGACTCCTTCGCTTTCACCATTAGAAGCTACACAATAGACTTTCCCGTGGAGGTGATTATTCCGGAGGATGAATGGCTGTCACTGTATCTGCCCCGGTATATCGACAACTTCGACCCTACAGAGTTTCAGATCACACTACTGCCAATGGTGCAGGTAAGCACAGAACTGGGAATTGACTCTGTCCAGATAACTCCCGCAGCCAACTGGCACGGACAGGAAAACCTTATAATCGTGCTAGATTCTACCAACCGCCTCTTTAATCTAAAGAACAACCAATTCTCCACCCCTACTGGCAACCGCTACACTCTAACTGATACCATCCGCGTGGTGGTGCCTTCGATCAATGATCTTCCAGTGCTGGACTTTCAGGGGGAACTGGCGTTTTGGGATACCGAAAGCAAGGTTGTTGACCTGGCTCCCTATATCTGTGACCCGGATAATCCGCTGGACGAGGTGCGCCTTACCGCCCTTGGCAGCAGCCATATTTCCATTAGCGTGACCGGATTGGAGATAACCTTCCTGCCTCAGGCTGGATGGTTTGGGGAAGAGCTGATCGAGCTAAGTCTTGACAATATTGAGAGTTATGATCGTGCTACAAGGACATCCTCGCGATCAGAGAGCATGAATGACAGAAATGTCTCTGTCTACAGTATTACGGTCGCCATCATCGACCCCACTCCGTTAGTAACCGACATTCAGATAATTGGAAACGTAGTCTCGCTGGTTTGGGACCCTGTTCAAGGGGCAGATGCGTATGCAGTTTTACATTCCGCGTCTCCGGGAGAAGTTTACACGGATGTAACTTCGACGGGAACTATTACCCTACAGGAAGGCCATCTGATCTGGCAGCAGAACAGTCCTGTTGCGGCAAGTGGGTTTTATAAAGTCATAGCTAGCAAGGGTGAGATGAGCGGCCGTGGACCAAAAGAAGAATCATGGCAATGATCAAATAGCTTGTAAGAACTATTCGATGTTACGTTGGTCATCACCGCGTACATTCTTAAAAATGCTAAACGGGCGGATTTTTGATGAAAGTTACGTTATTGCGATCGGCGAAGCGATCAGGCTCAGCAATTACTTCACCAGCATCGACAGTAAACCGGCCCTGATCCTCACAGAACCCACGGCGAAGGCGAGGCCTTCAAGCAAGGTGAGAAACAATGAGTTGGAATTTACACCAAAATTTGGGATTCAACTACGATGTCAAATTCGATAGAAAGGATGTAAATCATGATGAAACGCCTAATTATTGTGATATTGTTATTGGGAGTATATCTGTGTATCCATGCCAAGAGCAAGGAGCCGGTTAAAGATGTAATTTACATTGATTATCAATATAGTAAAACAGACTTCGATGAAGAGCTTATGCGTAAGTCAATAGTCAAGCAAGTGTTAGAGCCATACTATGAAAAACATAATTGCAAGAAGTCCAGCAAAAAGAATCCAGCCGATCTGGTAATTATTGTCGATACCCAGAATTTTTCCAAACATACTGTAGGATACTCCGAATCTGTTGAGATCCAAGGCAAGCCCATGGCCAACTATTTTTATGTAAGATTCAATTATTCAATTACTTATCAATACCCGAACGGAGACTTTCTAGAACGCATTGAAGACAGTTATGGTATGTTTTATGGCTTGTTGCAGTCTCCACTTATTTATATCCCCAAGCTTAGTGAAGTGTCTGTCAGGAGAATGGTTCCCAACAAGGACGTGTCCTACAGCGAACTTGCTGATACCAGGCGTTTGGGAATTATGGCTGATGTCGAACCGGGCAAGAAAATTGCATACAAATTCTATGTTTCCGCAGATGTAAGTGGCTTTAAGGGTGACTACCGAGCGTATGTTTGGCGAGACTGCATTGAATATTTCCTTAACAACATACCCAAGGAATTGACCCTAACAACCCAAAAGGATGAAGCAGATCTCATCATAGATATTAAACTACTGGAGTACACGGAAAAGGTTAAATCCAAAAAATTGGAAGTAATCTCAGCGTTTCAAGCGGACTTTTCAATACCTTCATATTGGATCTATTCGGATCCTGAAAAGAAACTATCCATCAAGACTATCGCCGTCGGTTACGAAGCGCTGCCCATCGAACAAGACAATGTGATTAATATTTTTGGCTGGGAAAATCGTGTTGATTATCTCTCTCTTGCAGAGATGGGCCGCAAGAACCGTATCGACAGAAGCCCGAAGAGTCCCAACTTAAACGTCTTCCAGTGGGCAGGGTGTTTGGAGTTGAATTATATCCATGATCAAAAATCGTCCGATTTAGTAATGCCTGTTAGCAGTATGACCGAATCACAAGCCTTCGAACAGATCACACAGCTGGCGCAAGAATATCTCAACGATGATTTCTTGGCACCGCGCCCACCCATCGATATCACAGCGATGGTACCACCCAAAGTGGTGATGGAAACATTGCCTCCATACCCGGAATTGGTCAAAGATCAGTTCGAAACTACGCAACAATTTGAACTGCGGATGGCCAAAGCTGTGGCGGACAGGCAGGCCAAAGTGGACGCACTCGCGGCCAAGTACGAAAGGGAAACCTTGGCCCGCAACGATGTGTTAAAAAGGCTTAAAGAAATCCATGAAAGCGATCTGGCCTGCATAGAGAATGAGCAGGATATCAAGCAACAAAACCTGGCCTATGTTTATGCCGAGATCATGCATAAGGCATTCAGTGCCGTGATGGGGCCAGTAAAAATCCGTGACCTGCTGTACGACGCGGACAATCAAACCATGCATGGATATTTTTATTCGCCCTTGACCGGGTATTCGGTGGGGTTCAAGCAAATGATGGGTTCCGACCTGGCCCGCAAGTATTACCAGGGGCAAAAGAGCATCTTGCCTATACTCTCTTACAAGGTGCTCTTCGATGTCGCGGATAACTCAATTTCCAATCAACAGCTACAGTTAGTAGAGATGAAGACTCTCTTTGACGGTCAGTACCATCCCGCCGAATTGAGCCAGGAGGTATATCAACCACCAGTCGTCAGTTTCCGCATTGAAGAAAAGCAGCAATACGTAGCAGAGTTACCACAACTGGACCTGACACCACAAAACCCTGTACTCCAAGACAGAATTAAAGTGGAAAGCCTGCGGGTGCGAGATAAGAACCTCAACGCCAATGACGATCTGGCGGATCTGATCGCCAGACTGCCCCAGGCTCCGGTGGATGAGAAGAAATGGTTGTTTGCCGTGGGGATCGAGAACTATCGGGAGACAGAACCGGTATATTGCAGTTTGAATAGCACCGAAAGTTTTGTTCAGACTGCGATTAAGGCGCTGGGCATCAAGGATTCGCACGTTGAGATCCTTAAAGACCAGGATGCCACCACCACATTGATCAATGCCAGGCTCAAAAGACTGCTGGAAAGGGTAAAAGCGGGCGACACGATCTATTTCTACTTTGCGGGCCATGGCATACCCTCGAACGATCCCGAAAAAGCAGACTCCAGAAAGTCTCCGGAATATGAAACCTACCTGTTGCCTTTCGACGGAGTTCCCGTTTACATCGCCGGTGAGCCTGAAATGAAGATCACTTCTATCTTTAAACAGCTTACGGATTCCCGGGCTGACAAAGTCATTTGTTTTATAGATGCCTGCTTCAGCGGACAGTCCGAATACGGCCCTCTGCTGCCCAAGGGTGAATTTGCCGCCAGCACCCTGGTGCCCAGGGAGCCAAGCTACGATAAAACCAAAATGGTACTACTTTCAGCAACCGACAAGGGTCAAACGGCCAGAAGCTACAAAGAGAAAGAACACCGGCTGTTCAGCTATTTCCTCATTAGAAGCCTGTTGCAGCTGGAAAACTCCAATCCCTCTGCCAGGGAGTTGTTCGATACCTTTGCCGAAAATGTCAGCAGCCAGTCCCGGGAATACAAAGACAACTTCTCCCAGGATCCTCAGATCAGCGGCAATCAAAGCATGCTCATCAAATAGGATCTTTAAATGAAGACAAATACCACCTTGTTACTCATTATCTTCAGTGTTCTGGTGCTATCTAGCGGGGCAAAGAACGTACCGATCCCAGATTGGTATTGTTCCAGATCTCTGCAAACAGCCGAACATGAACTTATAGGCTATGGCAGCGACAGATCTCCAGATATAGCCAAGGCGCAGGCAAAAAAAGAGATAGCCATGCAGATCGAAGTGCAGGTTAGATCCGAAGGCAAATTCACCCTCGCCGAGATCAACGGCGTGGTGAACGAAACTGCAGAAACGCTGATCTCCGAGCAAGTCAACATAAATTTGGAGTCTGTATATACCATCAGGGAAGAAAAGCTCAAAAAAATCTATTATTGCGCGCTGGGATATGATAACTCACCCTTAGTGCACAAGTTTGCCAAGCTGATGCCCACTGCCGGCGAACTGCGGGAAACGAAAAATAATTACCTGTTGCAGACCCCTTTTATCAAAGACTTGGGCAGAATCTCAGGCAAACACGCGGATATCAGGCTGCAACGCTCCAAGGAACGTTGGTGGATATCCTGCGGCGATGTTTTCATGCCCTTGCCGGCGTTGGAGATAGACCAGTTTTTCACTCAGTATGGTTCTCCGTGTATCAGCTTGTCCAGCAATGTTAGTCCCCCTTTTCAGGAAGGCCAAAGATACCAACTGGAACTGAGAGGCAGTGACTCCGGTTATTACTCGCTATTCATCGTCTATGAAAACGGGATGGCCTACCTTTTGGAGGGGAACCGTTTCTTGCCCGAAAAGGGAATCTGGCGCTATCCTGACGGCGATCTGGAAATGCAGGCCAATCTACTCACCCCAGGCAAGACCACCATCGATCAGATAGTGGCGGTTTTCTCGCCCGAATCTCTGGATCTCAATAGATTCAATGATCTATCTTCGCAAATAGTTGAGCATGAAAGCTTCTATCGCTTCGGCGATCTGATCGATCTGCTGGGTCAGGAAGCGCAGGAGTTTTCCACTCTTATATTGCACACCATACCAAAATAGATGCAAACAACCGGTGTGCCCGCAAGGGTTGGCAATTATGCTTACTGACAGGCATCCCCGAGCGGCAACAGATGGCTCTGATGAATTATCCTTAATCAAGGTGGTTAATAACAAAGACCGTTAGAAAAAACCTGCGCGATACAATCACACACTTGTTGTAAAATCATATTCTATATCGCGCATCCTGAATTATAGCATGATATGGGCTCACCGCTCAGATGTTGTGATGGTAAGGTTTGCCTCGGTCGTCTCCACTTCCTTGCGGACCAGCGCCAGGCCCCGGGTGAGGGCCACCGCGTCACTCGGATCGTTGGAGATCCGCAGCAGGCCGTAATCATCCCGCCTGAACGGCGGTATCGACCCTTGCAGGCTGCCGGTGGAAGCTATCACCTGCAGTGTTTCCACGCCGAAAGGTTCGGTCACTTCAAACTCCGGCAGTTCCACCCAGCGATTGCAGAGGTCGGCGCTGATCCTGCCAACCGGATCCCTGCCCAGTTCCAACACATAGGAATAAATGCCCCAGCCGGTATTGGCGTGGACAACGACATAGTAATCGCAGGGAAGGTTGGCTTTGATCTGCAGCTGCACTTTTTGGCCCTTGGTAAAAAAAAGCTGGTTTGCGCCGCCTGCGCCCTGCAGCTTCACGCTCAGGTCGTTGGAAACCAATTCGCCCATGTCCATCAGCTTGGCGATATCCAGTGTGCGGGGCTCGTATTCGTATGGCCGGTATGCCTGGGGGCCAAAGGTAACCAGAGCGGACCTGACCACGGAACCGTTTTTGTCGGTGAGGCGCAGATGCAGATCTATCCTGTCAGTCTGGATCTCATAAGATGAACGGAGATACCAGGCGGCGCGTTCCGGCCTTTCGCAGCTTGCCAGCAGTCCTTGCAACCGATCCCGCACCGCGCGGGCGAACCCGGTGGTCTCGTCTGAGGGATACACCGACGGATAGAACACATAGATCATCTCGTATTCAGAGAAAGGCCCCACGTTCAGTTTCAACCCCAGATCCAGGTCTGAGAAAACTGAGGTCAGTTCATGCAGCGCCTTGTCCAGTAATTGCCCGGTGACGGGGGGATCGGCTTGGGCTTCACCGCCCAGGGTAAGGTAGATAAAGCGGTACAGGTCGAATTCCTCCAAGTCCCGCCTGGCCTGCAGCAGTTTCTGAAAACGCAGGGTCGCGTCACCGGAGGATTCCAGATATCCACTCGCTTCATCGAGGCGGCCAAGCAGATCGCCCAGCTTCTGCCCATAGAGGGGCAGCGCCCGCTGGGGATCCAGCATAACAGTGACCCTGTACTCGTTCTTCTTATGCTTTTCCACCTTGAAATTTGCCCCCATTATGGGCAGGTTGCTCGATGTGGTGACCTCTTTGACGGTCCTTTCGAAGACCTTGGAATTCTCCTCCCTGAGCAGGTCCGTCACCCGGGCATCAACCCGCACATACAGAAGCTGCGAAAGATTAGCCAGAGCGTTGCTTCTGGCGCTTTCCTCACTGCTACCGTAGCCTTCGGCTGAAAGGGGGAGGGAAAACAATCCCCCCGCCAGGCCAAGCATTAGTATCAGCCACGCTATCTTTTTCATCGAAAACTCCTTAAACAGGTCTGTTTATTTCATCATGCGAAAAACATTTATAACATGCTGTTGCCCGCTTGACAACACAAACCGGAATAAACCCAATTCGCGCCTGCGGCGGGCTGCCAAAGTTCAAAGGCCAAAACACCAAAGCCCGATCAAAAAACAGCCCTGGCTAAACGCAGGCCGCCGTTGCTGATCCCGGAGTCGGGAACGTTGTAGTTGCGATTGGCAACCCGGCAGTTGCCGACGTTGTTGATCCAGGAACCGCCACGCAGCACGCGGGACGAGCCCGAGCCCGCCCCTACCGGGTCTGAGCCCGGGCTCTTGGCATAGTAGCCGCCGTCATACCAGTCCCCGCACCATTCCCAGACGTTGCCGCTCATATCGTGGATGCCCAGTTCGTTGGCTTCCTTGGTGCCAACTTCATGGGTCTTGTTGCCGGAATTGCCGTCGTACCAGGCCACGGAGCCGATATCGTTGGAGCCGGAGTATTTATAGCCTTTGCCGTGTTTGCCTCCCCGGGCGGCGTATTCCCATTCCGCCTCGGTCGGCAAGCGGTATCCGTTGGCGCTCCAGTTGCAGGTGACGGCATTCCAGGTGGCATTGTTGGAGGTGGGTACTGCGCCCCAATTTGCTGGATCAGTGCTTCCGCTGATAGTGTAACAGGGTTGCAAGCCTTCCTGGATACTTCGCTTGTTACAATAACTTACCGCGTCGTACCAGGAAACTTGCTCCACCGGCAGCCTGTCGCCTTTCCAGTTCGAGGGATTGGAGCCCATCACCTCTTGCCATTCCGCCTGGGTGACTTCGTACTTGCCAATCCAAAATGAGGAAACCGTCACCGGATGCACCGGCTTTTCGTCGTCATAACCGTCATTGGACCCCATCTGGAAACTGCCGCGCTCCACCAGGACCATATTGTCCGGCGTCCAGCCGAAGTGCGCCGCGCTCTCCTGGTTTTTGCCCACGTAAAGGTTTTTGCTTTCGCTCTTGCCTGAGGTCCGCGCCTCCAGCGAATGGCTGCCCACCGTAACGCCGCTGATCTTCAGGTCGGCCGCGGCGGAAACCCTGCCCTTGAAACTGCCGTCCAGGTACACATCCGCCTCCCGGCTGGAAGAAACCATTATCTGGCCGTAATTGCGCACCGTTTGCGCCTGGGCCTCCTCCGGCAGCTGCGTGGCCGGGACGTTCCCCGTAGCGCGGGCGAAATAGAAATCCCTGGTCAGGGAACTGGAATCCCAGGGGATCTGGTCTCCATCAGTCCTGCCGATCACACCCTCCCGGGTCTTCATCAGGATCTGGGACAGGCTCAGCCCCGGGTTTTTGATGTTCTTCAGCAACTCTTCGGTGTAGATCCCATTGCTGCCTGTCCCGTCCTGCGCCACACCGTCCGGTTCGGTGGCATAGGCGATCAGCAGTCCGGGGATCTTTTTGGCGGTGGTGGCGGCCAGTCCCCGCTTGGGAGAGCGCAATCTGGAGGCATAGGGATTGTTGCGGCAGGCATCCAGAATGATTATATTGAGGTCATTTTGGGCATAGTCCATTTCCGCCAGCACCCGGTCCAGCGAAACGCCTTCCAGCTCGATGTCCTGGTCCCGGCGGATGTCAGCCTGGGTGGGAATGAGATAGTTGACCCCGTTGTATTGGACGCCATGGCCGGCGTAATAAAACAAACCCACGCTCCCTTCCTTGAGCCCGGCCCCGAAATCCTGGATCAAGCGCAGCATTTCCCGGAAATTTTTCACATCATAGCCTGCGGTAACCTGGAATCCCAAGTCTCGCAGGGCCTTGTCCATCGCCCGGGCATCGTTCACCGGATTTTTCAGCGGCGAGGATGAGTAGTTCGAATTGCCGATCACCAAAGCGATCCGGCTTTCCTGGACGGCGTGCAGGACCGGGATCAACATCAGTAAGCCCGCCAGCAGCAGGAAGCGTATCTTCATCGTTCCAACCTCGATGTTCTCTTTTGTTCGTTTTGCGTGGTCTTACACCTTTTACCTGTAAGGATCATTTCCTGATGGTATCAAACAAACCCATCCAACTTAAACCAGGCGCTCTTTGTCCGCTGGAAGAGTTGAAAAGCTTAGCTGAGGCCTTCTCTTCACGTTTCGTTCAATGTCATAACCTGGCTTCATCTTAGCCATGTTTCTATTACTCCTGTTCGGTTTGGCCGAAAGCCAGGAACCGGTCAATTTGCTGTCCTGCAAAGACGAAAGCCGCTGCTTTGTTGGCAGCCGTATGGGTAGAAGCAGTTTCGAAGGGCGACTCGGCAGATGCTGGCATTGTGGGCCCAACTGCCACCGCGCAACAGACGGTCAGAGCCGGTCGCAGAGCCAGTCGGATCGGTCTGTGCAGTTGAACTATAGCTGCCATACCAATCCCAACACCATTCCCAGACGTTGCCGCTCATGTCATGGATGCCCAGTTCGTTGGCGGCCTTGCTTCCCACCCCATGGGTCTTGTCGCCAGAATTGCCTCCATACCAGCCCACACTACCTAGGTCGTTGGAACCTGAATACTTGTACCCATTGCTTTTGGTTCCGCCCCGGGCAGCGAATTCCCATTCCGCCTCGGTGGGCAGGCGGTAACCGTTGGCTTCCCAGTTGCAGAGTGTTGCGTCCCAGTTGGCATTTTCTTCATTTGGAACGCTGCCCCAGTCGGCAGGATTGGTGGAGCCGTCAATTTTGTAACAGGGGGTCAAGCCTTCCGCCACGCTACGTAGGTTACAGTATTTGAGTGCGTCATACCAAGTATTTTCCACCGGTAGATCATTAGCTTTCCAGATTGAAGGATTAGTGCCCATCACCTCTTGCCATTCCTTTTGTGTAACTTCGTATTTTCCGATCCAAAACGACGAAACCGTCACCTGGTGCACCGGTTTTTCGTCATCATCCCCGTCATTTGAGCCCATCTGGAAGCTGCCGCCTTCCACCAGGACCATGCCTTGGGGAACCGCCGGCTGAGCATTAACCAGTGGGCTGGGCGTTAGATATAGGGGCACTGAGCCATTCGCCCTGGCCAGGTAGAAAGATTGGTCCATGCTGCCATAGGTGAAGGGGACCTGTTTGTTGTTGGTGGCCTGGCGCAGGTCGGCATTCACCTTGTGCATCATCTGCTCGATGGGCAGCCCGGGCGTGCCGGCATGGCGTACGAAGGCCTCGGTGAAGGGGCTGAGCCCGGAGGAGCCGCCATCCGCGGCGGTTTGGCCACTGGCCGTGCTATAGATGATGAACTGCCTGCCGAGGCTGGTGGGCATCAAGGCCAGGCCTTTGTTGCCGCTCCTGATGCCCCGGTAGGGATTGTCCCGGCAGGCATCCAGCACCACGATCGAGACCGCGGCCAGGGAAAGCTTTTCCGTGGCTTTGTTGGCGCTTACGCCGTCATATTTTACGTCCGCCTCGTCGTTCATCACCTTGCCCACGGGGATAAGGAAATTCTCACCCTCCACCTGGGCGCCGTGCCCGCTGTAGTAAAACACCACTTCGTCAACCGGCTGCAGCGAGGCGGCAAAGCTGTCCAGGACCTGCTCCAGCCCGCGTTTGTCCTGGTTGACGCGCAGGGTGGTCTCAAATCCCAGCCCTTTCAGCAGACTTTCCACCGCCTGGGCATCGTTCACCGGATTACGCAGGGGGCTTTCCGCGTAGGCTGCGTTGCCGATCACCAAAGCCTTGCGCGCGGCAGGCAACGGTAACGCCATTAGGGTCAGCAGCAGCAGACCAATGAAAAAGCGTTTCATATCCACCTTCCCAAACCTATTACATTAGTATTCTCATCCTGCTCACGGCGGCTGATTCTGTCAAGTCCGAATTTAGGCACGAAATGCATTATCCTCTCCGCTCACTCCGCGGTCAGAGCTTCCGTCCAGGCCTGGAGCCTGAACTCCAAATCCTCGCTGAAGCCCAGATGTTCATAGGCGATTTTCCCTTGTTTATCGATCACTATGATATGAGGGATCCCGTCCCCGCCATATTGCCGGTAAACCCCATCCGTACCGAACAGCAGGGTCATGGCATAGTCGTTTTCCAGCATGTAGTCGCGGGCAGCTTGAGGATCTTTTTCCATAACGTTCACGGAAAACACTTCCACCCCATCCGGCATCGCGGTTTTCATCCAGTTATCCAGCACCGGCATGGCCAGGCGGCAGGGTCCGCACCAGGTGGCCCAAAAATCCAGAACCACCACCTTCCCCCTCAGATCGGCCGCTCTGACTTTGTTGCCTTCCGCGTCATCCAGTTCCCAATCCGGCGACAGCTTGTCCAGCCGGCCCTGCAGCGCTTCCTGGCGGCGCAGGGGGGCGTCGGCCTGCCATTTTTGTTCCGCGGCCGCCAGGATACCCTCCCAGCGTTGATCGTCCTGCAGCAGGGCCAGGCTTTCATTGTCCTTCAGGTCCGGATAGCCAAGCACCCTGGCCTCCACAAGGCTTTGGATCAGGTCCAGGGCAGCGTCGGTCCGATCGAGGCCAAGATACGCGGCCAGCAGCTGCAGCTGCAGTTCGGAATCGTTTTGGTATTCAGGATGGGATTCCAGAAAACTCTCCATGCGCCCGGTTTCCCCCATCAGGCCCAGATTTTCGAAATAAGCTTTGTCAAAGCTTTCGGAAGCAGCCTGTTTGTCATACGCCTGCTGCTCTTCCTCCGACAGCAGATCATAGCCGCCAGTTCGCATCCAGCCCACCGGCAACCTGCGCTGCAGGGGCTCCAGCAGTTCGGCCCGGCCGGTTTCCCTCAGGAAGGCCAGGACGTCCTTCCATCTGTACTGAAGGGCTTCGTGGGCCGTGATCTCCATCAGGGATCCCTCGGCCCCTTTCAGGTCGCCATCGAACCAGAGGCTGTGAAACTGGGCCAGCTTGAGAAATGGATCTTGGGGGAATTTCTGCAATCCCTGCTCCAGCCGTTGTTTATCCGCGGCGTATTCTCCGGCGGAATAGGCCGTTGCGGCAGCCTCGTCGCGCAGCGGATCGATCATGTTTACCGCCATGATCCGATAGCCCCAGTAAAAATCCGGATGTCCGGCAATCATCTGGCGGGCGGAGGTCATCTGCAGGGCATTGTCTTTCATGCGGATGGCCAGATATTGATATTTGGGGTCGCCCGGATTCTCGTCCAGAAGCTGGTCATAGTAGTTCAGGCAAGCCTCTCTGTCGGCATTGAGCCAATAATTCTGCAGCAGCCTGTGATCCTCGATTTCCTGGGCTTGGGGCACAAAACTCTGGATTAAGGCCAAAAACTGCTCATTGTTTTCAACCTTATTTAGGCCGGCCTCAAAATCTTCCGCGAAGGTCCCGCGCAGCATCACGGCCACGCAAAACAACATAACAAACAACAAAGTCCTTTTCATTGATCCTCCCATTTTTCTTGGTTGTGGGAATGCCCACTCAATTCTCCTTGAGTTCCAATGCAAAAATCAGTCATCGCATTCGTCCTGCCAGCCGCAGGCCAGTTTTCCCACTGCTCAACATCGCTGATCACCAGTGCCTTGTGTGCTACCTGAAGTTGACGCTGCAAGTCAAATACATCAGCGTAAACATCTGCCATGGTTGCCAGGAAAAACCCCTGCGGTGCTTCATGATCTATGTAACCATACCGCCAAGGGTGGTGGCTGAAAATTGATCATAATTCGGTGACAGTCACTTTAATAATATGTTCGGTCATAAATAATCTAACCTTGCCGCATTGTTGAATTCTCGCCTGCGCCGAGCTGCCAAAGGCCAATTTCCAAGTGCCAAGAATCAATCAATTCATAGCCCTGCAGAGACGAAACCCGTAGTAGAGATTATCGATGCCGGAAGGGGGAAAGGGGCAACGATATGAGACCAAGCAGAATAGGTCAAACCATTGCCAGTCACCACCGCGCAACATGCGTCTTGATCCGCTGTCTGGACCAGTTGGATTATGATAGGATTCCGAACTGTAGCTGTCATACCAATCCCAGCACCATTCCCATACGTTTCCACTCATGTCATGGATTCCCAGTTCGTTCGGTGTTTTCAGACCAACCTCATGCATCCTGCTGCCTGAGTTACTATCGTACCAGCCCACGTTGTTCAGATCGTTGGACCCGGCGTATGCGTACCCGATGCTTTTGGTTCCGCCCCTGGCGGCGTATTCCCATTCCGCCTCAGTCGGCAAACGGTAGCCGTTGGCGTTCCAGTTGCAGATGGCTACGTCCCAAGTGGCGTTGAGGGAGGTAGGTACTGCGCCCCAATTTGCGGGATTGGTATTTCCGCTGATAGTGTAGCAGGGTGTCAAGCCTTCTGCAATGCTGCGCAGGTTACAGTATCTGAGGATGTCATACCAGGAAACATAGTAAACTGGATAGTTATCTCCCACTTCATAATCACGCCCAGGATTGGAGCCAATCATTTCCGTCCATTCCTTCTGGGTGACTTCGTATTTGCCGATCCAAAATGTGGATACTGTCACCGGATGCACCGGCTTTTCATTATCGTCCCCATCATTGGAACCCATCATGAAACTTCCGCCCTCGACAAAGACCATGTTGTCCGGCAACCAGCCGAAGTGCGCCACGCTCTCCTGGTTTTTGCCCACGTACAGGTTTTTGCTTTCGCTCCCACCGGAGGTCCGCGCCTCCAGCGAATGGCTGCCCACCGTAACGCCGCTGATCTTCAGGTCGGCCGCGGCGGAAACCCTGCCCTTGAAACTGCCGTCCAGGTGCACATCCGCCTCCCGGCTGGAAGAGACCAATATCCAGCCGTAATTGCGCACCGTTTGCACCTGGGCCTCCTCCGGCAGCTGCGTGGCCGGGACGTTCCCCGTGGCACGGGCGAAATAGAAATCCTCGATCAGGTTGCCGGAGGTCCAGGGTATTTGCCTGGCGGAGGTTCTGGTCTTCACGTCCTGGGTGACCCGCTTCATCAGGTCCTCCACCTTGAGGGGCTCATCGAGATAACTGACGAAGCTCTCGGTGAATGGGCTGTGGCTGCCGCTGCCGTCGGCCGCGGTCTTGCCTTGTTCGGTGGCGAAGATGATGTACTGGCTGCCCGCTTTGCCCTGCATGTTGGCCAGCCCCTTGCTGCCAGAGCGCACCCCCCTGAAAGGATTGTCCCGGCAGGCATCCAGCACCGCCACCGTGATGCGGGCCCGCTGCAGCAGGTCCAAGGCATGGTTGCAGTTGAAGGCATAGTAGGGCAGGTCTTCCTCGTAGTTGATCTCCCTGCCCACGGGTATCAGATAGTTTATGCCATCCACGTTGGCCCCGTGACCGCTGTAATAGAAAACCGCCTCATCGCTGCCCGTGAGTCCGGCGGCAAAGCTGTTCAAAGCCTGGTCCATGGACCTCTGGTCGGCATTGGTGACCTTGGTGACGGCGAAGCCCAGTTTCTGCAGCTTGTCCGCCACCAGGTTCACGTCATTCACCGGGTTGCGCAGCGGGCTGCTCTGGTAGGACGCGTTGCCGATCACCAAGGCCTTGCGTGCCGCGTGGGCATAAAAGAGAACGCTGAGCAGGATCAGCGCCAACATCCATCTTTTCATGATATCCACCACCTTTGGGTCAAAATTCTTCGGTTCGGGCCGTGAGGGCGCTTCTCCGAAGCGTTATTCCGATTCCTGTTTCGATGCATCTTGTTGTTCCTCGCCGGCCAGTTTTCGTTCGAACTCCATAAACGCCACAGAAGCGAGCAGTTGATCGTAGAGGTCCGGCTGCTGCTTGATGGCTGCATGGATGTTCCGGTCAACCGCCACCCGGGGCAGTTCCAGGCGCACATAGGAGGTGTAGCGCCTGCCGCCGTCTTTGCGTACTTCTCGCGTCTCCACCTGGGCTGTAGACACCCGGGAAAAGTCATGGCTGACTACAATGTCCCGGATCCGCCCGGTTTGAAGCTGGAACTGGCTGTCACTGGCCCAGGCAGCGTCCCGGAAATCACTCATTATAACAATTAAGTGATCATCCATCTGGTGGGCAAGCTCAAGGTAGGCATTCGCTGTGGCCGCGGTGACGGAGAGATCCTGGCTCGATCTGGTTGCCATGCCGTAGGCGATCATCAGCTCCTGTTCATTTTTCCCGTGCTTCCAAAATGGCAGCGCTGCCAACCTTTCCTGCTCTGTTTTGAATGTGCTGCAGGCAAAGCCAAGCACAGTGAACACCACTGCCATGACGGCCGCCCGGAGCAGGGCAAGGCGCTCAGGTAGTAATGCTGTCTTCATTTTCTTCCTTAGCTAAAACCGGGGTTCATGTGCAAGCTCAGTATCAGTCATGACGCTCAGTTCGCCCTTACCAGGCGAAACCCCAAGTGTCCCCATTTTTCTTCCGGGGATCTCCAAAAAACGGTTCCAATGTCGCTGTTTTCAGCAGGATTCTTCCAAGAACTTCCCAACTGCGCTCTCTTCATTTCAGCCGGACTCGATTCCGCCGTGCTGTCGCCCCAGGTATCCGGCCAGGTCAGCTGATCATTGCGGGCGTTCCAACCCCATTCAGCCACATTTCCGTTCATGTCGTGCAAACCCAGCTCATTGGCCTGCTTGCCTCCCACGGCATGAGTGCGCGCCTCCGAGTTTCCAAAGTGCCATGACACTTCGTCGGCTGTGTCAGAGCCGGAAAATTTGTGACCTCTGCCCAGTATCCCACCGCTGGCGGCATGCTGCCACTCAGTTACGGTCGGCAGGCGATAGCCATTGGCCGTCCAGTCGCAGCTTATGTTTTCCGCGCTGCCGCTGTAACAGGGCTGCAGGCCCTCATTGATGCTGCGCTGGTTGCAGTACTCCACCGCGTCGTACCAGGACACATTTTCCACAGGCAGGTCGTCACCTATCCATTCTGAGGGATTAATGCCCATTACCAGCATCCATTCCTTTTGCGTAATCTCATGCCTGCCGATGTAAAAGGAAGAGACAAAGCGGGTCGTTTCAGGCAGAGAGGAAGTCACTTGTCCGGGCTTGAGTTTAAGGATCATGCCCCGCACGAAAACAAAGCCCTCTGGGGTCATATCTTCATTGACTGCTTCCATTTTTGCCAATTCGAGTTCAGCGAACATCTGCGCGATTTTTTCTTCCTTCATGGCCTCTTCATTAAGCAGGTTCTGTACTTCCACGGCAATGGCTTTGTAAGTGGGGGATGCGTCCAGTTTCTGCGCCAAGCCAGGATCGGCCGAGAGCTTTGTGTAAATGATTTTTCTGATCCCCAGCTTGGGAAATCTGATCTTCAAATCGATGCCCAAGCTGTTGTTGGAAGTGACACCCAGTGCAATTTCACCGGACATGTAAGTGCGTTGCCATTGAAGCTTACTTCGGTATTGACTATCCCAGTCATCTTGTGAAATATCTCCACTTCTATAAGAATCCGGTATCGTGCCATAAACCGTGTTCAGGCTGTCGAAAACTGCCTCGACGGCACTCCCAAGAACAACCAGGTCATCCTCATCGGTCAAAGCGGATTCCTCCGCCATGGTTTTTACCAGCTTGTCAAGATCCTCCCGCAACAATGCGCAAAGCGACTGGTATCCTTCTTCCAGTGCGGTTTCCTGCGCCTCGATCGCAACGTATTCGGGCAACTCAGCACTATAGTGGCATTCATAATCCGTATCGCTCGCATAGAGCTTCACAATCTCATCGCTGCCAATCAGAGTTGACACTGAGATCATTGTAAGGATTACAACCCAGGCAATTTGCATGATCGATTTTTTCATCTTGCTGCTCCTTATCAAATATTGGTGTTATTTTTGAAAGATCACGGCCTCATCGTTTCCCCAGACCTGGGGAACCTGCTCCCTGCCGTAGAGCCTTCCCGCAATGTAGGGTACTCCATCCTGCCGGTCCTGGAGATAAGTGCGCATTTCCCCAACAGTTATCCTGCCATCACGGTTTTGATCGGCATCACCACTCAGCCCGGAAAGATAGAAATAGGTCAGCAGGCCATGTCCTGCTTCCTTGTACCAGCTTGCCACCTGGTTACCGGAGCTGGCAGTGATAACAACTCCATTGTCAAGTTTATTGACTGGATTTCTAACTTCAATTGCAACCGGAGATGCATTCTTGAGTAACATTTCTCCATCTCCTGCCGTACCACTGAAGCAGGCATCCAGAACTACTGAAACAGATTTCGCCTTAAGCTTGGCCAGGTTTTCGTACAGCAAGTCAACGGGATACCCGGACAGGGCTATTCTGTCCGGATCACCATCAACAGGAACCAGATAGGGAGAATTATCCTGGGAATTGGGTGCCCCATGACCGGAATAGTATACAAAAACATCGCTGACTCCTGGATTAACGTAAGAACTCAGTTTACCTTGAGAATTTCTCTCATCTCCAAAGGTGAGCCTCATGTCAAGGAACGTGGCGTTTTCAATAACGATAATGTTCTTTTGTTGGTAGCCCATGCTGTTCACCAAGTATTGCATCATCATCTGGGCGTCATTAAGCGCAAAACTGACCTCAGGCACCCCTGTGTTGTTATATTTTTTGTTTCCAATCACAACCGCGATCGCGTTGTCATTCTTTTTCCTGGCCTTGGGCATTATCTTGGTAAGGTTGCTGAGAGTTTCTCTGGCTATCGATTCTTCTTTTACGATCAGACGCTCTTCTATCCCTTCATAGAACACCTTGAGATCCAATAATGATAATGACCTGTCAACCACGGAGCTAACAAACTTCTTTTCTGCAGGATTGAATATTCCGATCAAACCAGAGGGAATGGACCACCAAATGGTTCTATTATCCACTAACGTAAAATTTTTGCTGGCCTTTTTGCTCTTTACGCTCACTTGTGTTGTTATTGTGCTATGCACATAAGGGACAGGAATCATTCCTCCCAGCATGAATGACAGGAAAGGCATGGTGTTAGATTCTGAATCTACGACAATGTTAAAAGTGAAATTAACATCTTCTTGACCAAATTTCGAGTGTTGAACGCTTGCGAACATTCCCGTTTTCGATAAGGCTTCCTTAAATAATTTATTGTATTTATTGTAATACTTATCATTATCATTATATTTTGTCATATCAGCATTAAGAGCGTGATGAACAAGTATTTCTTGATAATGGAAATCATAACTTGCCGTATAATTTTTCGAGGTTGATGAATTATCAAAGATTTTATGGGGTTGTTCAAACTTGAATGCCGAGCACCCAGTCATCAAAACTGAGATTACGCATGCAATAACTAATACAAGCAAAATCTTTATACACATTTTTGAACTCCTGCATGAACCTTTGGGTCTGGCAGCCTCAATATGGCCAATGGATAGTTTATGCATGATAGAATCTGACCTTAAGTCACTATTTGTACCTGACCATATTAGTGTCTCCGGATCCAAAGAACGAAGGATTCTGCTCCACATTATTGAGTCTGCGGGCATGATATGCCACCTCAGTATCCAGATATTCCTTCATCTCGCCCGCGGTGATCTTCCTGTCCTTGTTCACATCCGCTTCCCATTGCATTCCCTTGAGGAAGAAATAGGTGAAAAGGGAGTGCCCCTCACTTTCATGCCAGGACGAGTATTCCCTGCCTGATGAAGACAGGAATACATTGCCAGCCCGCATGGCCGGCAGGGGTGTATTCACTTCCAGTCCGGCGGGTGACACATTGCTGAGCAGCATCCCCTTGGGCGAGAGTCCGCTGAAGCAGGCATCAATGACCACGGTCAGCGATCTGTAGGGAAGCCCGGCCAGATTGTTGAACAGAGTTTCCAGGGAATAACCGGTCAGTTGGATCAAGGAGGGATCGCTGTCCACTGGCAATAGATAGGCCTTGTTGTTCTTGATGTCCGGTGCGCCGTGACCGGTGTAATAAATGTATACATCGGACTGATGGGGTTTTATCCAGTTGTAGAGCTTGCCCCGCGGGTCGGATGCCGTGCCAAAGATCGACTCCATGGTTGCTTTGGTGCAGTTGGACCCATGGATGATGTTCTGCGCATCCAGGCCGAATGACCTTACCAGCATTGATTTCACTTCATTGCCGTCGTTAAGCGCGAATTCAACAGCCGGGATGTTGTCGGACAGGTAATCCCGGTTGGCGATGATCACCGCTATCGCGTCTTTGTTCTGGTCTTTGGACTGCTTGAACTCAAAGGTGGCTGGCCTTGTGATCTGTGGGTTTTCCAAAGTATTGCTGGGATCAGATATCGGGGGGATCACAGCAACTTGCTCAACCTGTTTTTCGGGAAGCAAGTGGGTCAGCATCTCTGATCTTAGTTGAGCCCAGCGTTGGTTCTTTTCCTTGCTTACTGTGAAACTATGATCTATCTCGCTATCCTCAACCGGCGAATATACTTTCATGCTTATATCAAAAAATGCCTGTGCGTTATGGCGGACCCATATACGAACAACTATCTGGGCGCCCAACTCCTCTGAGATCTTTCTAAGGTTTGCCTTGGATATCGAGCCGATATCTCCAAAATGCAGAGATTTGAACAATTTCTCGCTGGTCTTGAGGCTGATCAGGGTAAACTGCTCCGATTGATCAAACACCTGCGCCAGATCTCTTGCTTCCAATATTTTGGCAACATACTCGCCACCATTATTTGTGGCTTCAACCGGCAGTACGGCAACGGAGGTCTTCGCCCATCCTGATGTGATCACAAACAAAATGAATAAGACAGCTGCAACCTTGATCGATCTGGATAAATCCCGTCTTTTGTTGTTCATGCTTTGTCCTGTCTGTTTATGTCATTCTTCTGCGCTGTGGATAACATAGTCCAAAAAACGCAGTTCCATCTCGTTTCTGGGGATCCTGGCAAGCTGGCGTAAAACACTGATCAGTTCATTTTCTCTCGTTCCGTATTGGCTGGGTTCCCCAAAACCCAGCAAAGCCAACGGTTGTTTGGTGGCAATTACCAGCAGTGATTCGCTGTCTTCCAGCTTGCCGGGCAAGAGATGCAGGGGAATGGAGTAATTTCCCTGGGGAGGAGGAACTGAAAACGGCTGCAGCCTTGCGGACAAGTTATCCTGGTAGGGATTGGGAAGAAGCAGGCTGACGGTGTCGTTGGAATAGATATTGATAATGTTCAGATGGCAGTCTTGCGAAGAGCTTATGATGAGTTCCAGCTTCTCGCCTTCACTGAAAATCCGCTTGTTCAGTTTTATATCGAGATTGAAGTAGGGGTCCTTGTCACCTTTTTGCCTGGCCACCTCCAGATCCAACACGACCCGGCAGTATAAAGTGGGGCCGATCTGCCTCACGTCGCTGGAAACCTTCTTCTGGTTCACTATGAATCCGTTCGACAAATAGAGGCCTATCTTCGAAAAGTACTCGCGCAACGACTTATCCGGAGTCTCCGCTTCCAAATTGAACGTGACCTGGTTCACTTCCACCCCCGCGGCATACTCGATGGCCAGGTTGCGCGCCCTGTCAACGGCCCTTTTTTCCGCTGCCTCGGGGCTGATGTTCACTATGGCCTCGCAGGCTTCAACGCGGTACCAGTTCTTCCCCATGTCAGTTACTGATTCCGTCGCATTCGGCACAAGTTCACCGTCTGTGATCCCCTGCAGTAGGGTGACGGCCAGCAGGCTCAAGCTAAAAAAAGCCAATACAATCGGCTTGTTCATATTGCCTCTCAGCCTTGGTTCAAGCTCATTTGAAGGGACATATGGCTTGTGTTTGCCAAGCCACATGTCCCAACATGTTAAAAGGTATAAATGGACAATCCCACGCCCTTTGTTCGATTGCTCAGGAAGGCTATTGAAGTCATCGCGAACGTGGTTTTCCCCATGTCATATCAACTACTGTCTTTCACCAAGTTTCTGTTCCAGCTCCTGGAACGCCTGAGAAGCCTTGAATTGGTTGTACAGGGCTTCTTCGTTATGGACCTCGTCATAGAGGGTTCTGTCAACCTGATTTTCCGGCATTCTCATCTGGATATAGGTGGTATAGCGTGGGCCGCCGTATTCAGTCACCCTATAAGTCTTCAACTCTCCGGTTTCAATCCCGGATAGCTTTTCACTGAAAAGGACATCGACCACCTTTTGTGTCAAAGCAAGGTTCTGAGGCGTATAGACGCCTGCCTCTTCTTCATATTGCTTGATCCTGCCGGCAACAGATGTTTCGACCCACTGGGCCAGTTCTGCCATTGCGTTGGCTTTGGCGGCATCGATGGACAGGCTTTGACTGACTTTGGTCGCCATTCCGTAACCGCATCTTGTGCCTGCGATCTCCTGCTTTGAATACCAGGGCGGATACTCAACGCCATCGCCCACAACCTTGTTTGCGCTGCAGCCGGCCAGGACCAGCAGCACCAACAGGATGAAGCCCATAACGGCCATTTTTCTTGTCTTCATTTTCTCTCCTTTGGGTATACCCATATTTATTGATCGGGATGTGAAATTATTTCACTTCTTTATTCATGCTCAGGTCCCTTATGTCTGTGAACGGGTGTTTTCAGCACCATTGAGGCCAGGCTAATGTTTGTGTTTTTGATCCAGTATCTGAAAGTCAGTGTACAGCTGTCCCTGCTGCAAACCCAGTTTGAAGCCTGTGATCTGTCCGATGTCTTTAAAGACTCCGCTTAACATATATCTACCGTTTATGTAGACTTTGTAGGTGTTGCCTTCTCTGGTGAGTCGAAATTGATTCATGTCTTCACAATCGAATTGCATGGCCACGGAACCAGTGATCCAAACCCAGTAGCCTCTCCAGTTTCTTGCCAGGGTCACTCTGACCTCAGAGCCGGCACTGTCGTACATAATCAGGCTGGGGTTCTCGACCACCCGGGAAAAAGTGAAACTAATCTCACCGGGATCCGGGATGCCGATGTCCCTGCCGATCATATGCCAGCCTTTGATCTGGCTGCCCACGAACTTTCTCCCCTCCGGACTCTTGATCACCACAACCCCCTCGCCCCAGCCGGGCAGCGGATCGCCTTCCTCATGTTTGGAAAAATCTTCGCTGAGAACAAGTTTGTGCCCCGTTATGGCCGGATCTGATTCCGTTATGTTTTGTAGATTTGAAGACCTTTGCACATAATCCTCAGGGTCTGGTGAAAAAGTAAGAGCATTTAGGATCAAAAAGTAGTTTTTGAAATATGCAAATAATTCTTGACAAAATAGATAGGCTCATATTTTGTCGCTCTATCA
>Ga0209717_1001287_pt1 | contig 27510 bp, 23 predicted proteins | sample AD_UKC048_MetaG_FD_184418 | JGI IMG/M metagenome (GOLD analysis project Ga0209717, IMG submission 184418) | Active sludge microbial communities of municipal wastewater-treating anaerobic digesters from USA - AD_UKC048_MetaG (SPAdes) (version 2) | ecosystem: Engineered > Bioreactor > Anaerobic >... | reverse complement strand
AATTACTGTTACGCTGGCTGGTCAGGGCGTTCCCACCGTAACCGCTGCAGTACAGACAGCAGCCTGTAACAGCAACAGCGGTACTATTACCGCTACCGGTACCGGTGGTACAGCCCCGCTGGAATACAGCCTGAATGGTACGGTATTCCAGGCCAGCAACAGCTTCACCGGTCTGGCCGCAGGTACTTATACCTTATTTGTAAAAGATGTAAATAATTGTTACAGCAGTATTTCGGTTACAGTAGGACTGACTCAATTACCCAGGGTGACCGCATACAGTATTCCTGCCAGTTGTAACAACAGTGATGGATCTATTGTAGCTACCGGTACACTGGGTACTGCCCCGTATTTGTTTAGTATAGATGGTACGCTCTATCAGTCTACAGGTACGTTTGTCAATCTCCCTGCCGGATTTTATACGGTGTATATTAAAGATGCTAGAGGTTGTATCAGTACTACCGGACTGAACCTGGCTAACCTGAGTGGTCCGGCCATCACGAATACAGTTACTACCGCAGGTAATTGCGGTAATGCAACAGGGACGATCACCGTGACGGCCACCGGTGCCGCGGCACCCTTGCAATATAGTATCAATGGAATTACGTTTCAGGCAGCTAATAATTTCACCGGACTGGTGCCGGGCAATTATACCGTCACGGTAAAAGATGCCAATGGTTGCTTAACCACCCGGCCGGTGGTGGTGGCGACTACGAGCGGACCGCAAGTGCTGACGGCCACCGTAGTTCATGCGGCCTGCGGAAATGCCAACGGCTCCATTACCGCAGCTGCCAGTGGCGGGGTGGGGGCACTCCAGTATTCGATCAATGGCACAGTTTACCAGGCAGGTACGTTGTTTAACGGACTGGCTGCAGGTCCCTATACTTTATATGTAAGGGATATAAATGGCTGTATTAAATCTATAGCTGTTACAATCCTTAACCTGCCGGCGCCGGTTATTACTGCGAGTACTTCACCCGCGTCCTGTGGATTAAGTGACGGCACCATTACGGCTGAGGCCACCGGTGGTACAGGGGCGTTGAGTTATAGTATCAATGGGGTGACCTTCCAGGCCAGTAATGTTTTTACCGGATTGGCTGCCGGAACGTATACAGTCACAGTACGGGATAGCCGAAATTGTTTAGCTACGGTTGCCATTACTGTAAACGGATCGGTGCGGACAACACCGCTGGTCATTTATCACAATTAGTAAAAATTATCATTCAATAAAAACCACAACAACAACATGCATTTGAAGAAAACGATGATAAAACTGAGCTTGTCTTTCCTGCTGCTTTTCTGGGGCAGCACGGCTTTTGCCCAGCCTTATCCCAATACAGGCGATCACCAGGTCTGTCTGAATGCCACCGAACCTTACGGGGTCGTATTAACCGCCGGATCTTCCTATTTATGGACCATTACCCCGGTAGCCGGAGGTAACGGAACCATTACGCCAGGTGCTACGCCCAATCTTATTACTGTAAACTGGACCAGTGCAGGTACCGCCACCCTGCAGGTGGTGGAAACCAATGCCAGTGGTTGTGTCGGCGATCCGGTTAATATACTAGTTACCATTAATCCGCTGCCAACTGTGACGGTTAATTCAACCGCTGTTTGTGCCGGATCCGATGCTACTATAACGGCTACGCCGGGTACAGCAGGTACTTATAACTATGTCTGGACAGTTCCAGTTGGTGCAACCAACCCCGGTAACGTGGCGAATTTCACGTCCGGAATTGCAGGAACCTACTCCGTGGTAATTACCAATACGGTTACCGGTTGCGGATCTGCTTCTGCCAGTGGTACAGTAACGGTAAATGCAGCACCGACACTGGTTATCACGAACCCGCCTGTAGCCTGTCTGCCCAATACGGTTGACCTGACTGCGGCTGCGGTAACTGCGGGTTCATCACCTGGCATGACATTGACTTACTGGACCGATGCGGCGGCTACAGTTGCTTATGCCACACCGGCAACGGCCACTGCGGGTACTTACTATATCAAGGGTACATTGGCCGGCGGATGTTTCGATATCCAGCCAGTAACAGTAACCACTGCTCCGACACCAACCGTAGTGGTAACCAAGCCGGCTCCTGTTTGCGCACCGAATACGGTAGACCTGACCGCTGCAGCTGTAACGGCTGGTTCTACAGCCGGTCTGACCTATACCTACTGGACCGATGCTGCTGCGACTGTGCCTTATGCCACGCCGACAGCCGCTACCGCTGGTACGTATTATATCATGGGTACGTCTGCTGCAGGATGTTCCGATATTCAGCCCGTGGTAGTGACCACAGCCCCGGCTCCGAACGTAGTGATCACAAATCCGGCTGCTGTATGTGCGCCGAACACGGTTGACCTCACTGCAGCTGCTGTAACAGCCGGATCCGATGCTGGTCTGACGTATACCTACTGGACCGATGCCGCTGCGACGGTTCCTTATGCCACACCAACAGCCGCCACAGCAGGTACTTATTATATCAAGGGTACTACAGCAGGTGGATGCGCAACGATCCAACCCGTAGTAGTAACAGTGAATCCGTTGCCGACACCTGTAGTAACTGGTCCTTCACCGGTCTGCGTAAGTGTAGCAGGTAATACCTCTACTTATACGACAACCAATGTGGCAGGTCATACCTACAACTGGGTAGTCACCGGTGGTACGATTGTATCCGGTCAGGGTACCAACAGTATCACCGTCAGCTGGACCACAGCGGGTGCAGGTACGGTAGCAGTTACCGAAACGATCACGGCCTCCGGTTGTTCCGCTGCGAATACCCTGAACGTGACCGTGACACCGAAACCTGTAACATCAGCGATCACACATAACTAATAAAGACTGTATTAGGAAGAACACTGTAGCAATGTCCAAAACAATACTACATATCAGTGCATGGTTACTGGGGCTGTTCAGCTTTCAGCTGACAATGGCCCAGGTGGCTATGCCTGATACTGTATGTATTGGAACCAACCGGATCTACAAAGTGAATGATGCGTCGGTACCTTCTACCTATACCTGGACAGTAAATGGAATTACCCAGCCCGGCAACCGCCATGAGTTGCCCATTACCTGGACTACTGCCGGGGTATACCAGCTGGCCGTCCAGGAGCATGCGAATAATGGATGCGATGGGGATATCCGTACCGGTACGGTCTATGTTATGCCAACACCAGTAGCCAATGCAGGGCCGGATGCCATCGTATGTTATGGTAAGACCTTGCGGCTGAACGGTAGCGGCGGATTGCAGTATCAGTGGAGTCCGGCTACTTATTTATCCAGCACGGCGATTGCCGGTCCGTTGGTTACTTTACCCGCAGCCGGGGTCTATACGTATGTGTTGAATGTAAGTGCCAATGGATGCCCGGCATTAAAACCCGATACGGTAAAAGTGACGATGTTGCCGCCGGTTCGCGTGTTTGCCGGTAATGATACACTGATCGCATTGAGCCAGCCTTTACAACTCAATGCACAGGATATGAACAACAGTGGATTCACCAGTTACCATTGGTCACCTTCCTTCGGTCTGAATAATGCCCTGGTCAAAACACCTGTGGCTACCCTCAACAGCCTGGGCAGTACAACCTATCTGGTTACGGCCCGTACGGCCGATGGTTGTGAAGCCAGCGATGATATTAAGATCACCGCTTTTGTGAAAGCCGATCTTTATGTTCCGACCGCCTTCACACCTAATGGTGATGGAAAGAATGACCAGGCCGTGGTGATACCCGTAGGTATTCGTGAATTACAATTCTTCCGGATCTACAACCGCTGGGGCGAACTGGTCTTTATGACCCAGGATGCGGCCCGCGGATGGAACGGCGTTTTCAAAGGACAACCCCAGGACAGCAATGTGTTTGTATGGGAAGCCAAGGGGGTGGATTATAACGGGAATGTGATTTTTAAGAAGGGGACGGTGACGTTGATAAGGTAGGGAGAGTGGGGAATGGGGAATGGGGAATAGTGAATAAAAATAGGAAGGAGGTTACTTTGAAAGGTGACCTCCTTTTTTTTATTGAAAATAAATGGTTGAACGAGTTATTGATCTTTGGAATATTGCTTAAGGTCGTTGCCTATCTTTTCTTCCCATTCAGCCTGAGCTTTAACATTCTGGCCGGACTGGGTTTCTTTAAAATATAATTCCCGTTCAATTTTAAGTAATTCAATTTCCTGATCCAGCAGTCTGTTGAGCTGTTCATTCATTTTGTTTGCGGGAAATGTCTGGTTGTGTAGTTTTTTTTTCAGCTGCAGGGCATGACTATATGTGAGTAGTAGTTCATAATTGATATGGTTGAGCAGCCTGCCGGACCGTGAGTCTTCATCTGCCCAGGAGCTATTACGGATGAAAACCGGGTAGATAGTTATTGCGGCAACTACTTTGTTGTCCTGCGGGAGAATGTTTGCGGTGAGGAATAATCCGTAATTACCAAAAGCGATGCCTTTCTGTTTTGGTGTTCCCCTGAAGTCCGACCATTGAAGGTATCGTTTATCATCGATGTATAATGTGTCTGCATCCTCGCTTTCGTCCTTAGGTGCTGCCAGTTGTACAAGAGCCTGGGTGTTTTCCGCATGCTCAACAAATTCTTTAAACGGTCCTGTAAATTCGTCTGTGATTTCAAGGAATTGCCGGATATGCACTTTCAGCAGGCTGTCGTATTTGCGTTTACTTCCAACATAGCCTTCCGCCTGTAACGTGTCCCCTATATGCTGTATCAGGCACAATTGGCTGTCGACCCGGCAATAGACATCAAAGCAAAGTGCCAGGCTGATATCCAGATCGGCTTTATTCACTTGTTTTTCCTCGATCTGGTATCTTTTTAAGACGAGGGTAAGAGGAAGCAGCGATTTGTTTTTAACCACTACGGATTCAAAATATTTTTGGAATAATAAGTTTTTTTTTCCTTCAAAACGGATGGGTTGAATGCGGTAATCACGTGGAAGGATTGCAAAGCCGGCACTGTCCGAGAAACTGGAGTCAATGGTTTGTTCAATGTAATAGCTTTTCGGTTTATACACCGGTTTTTTTTCTGGCACCAGTTTGATCCCGGGTACCAGGTAACTCAGGTCAGTCGGGGAGGTGGTATTGGCTATCCCCTTTGGAGATTTCCAGTTAGCGGGCGGCGGGGGTGGTCCTTCAAAACTGGTCCGGCCCGGATTTTTTTGCGCACAAACAGGCATTGTCAAAAAACTGGGGAGGACCAGCAAAAGTATAGCGGATCTACAGAATACCCGCTGATGCGAAATTTTCATAAAGAATACAACTTTACAAATCAGTATTATGCTCTCTTAGCTAAACAACACATCCGCATATTCCGGTTTCTTCTTAAACACCGCATTGGCAAAGGGACAAAGCGGGATGATCTTCATGCTATAGGTCCGGGCATGTTCTACGGCGGCCTGCACCAGCTGGTAGCCTACGTTCTGACCTCTGAGTTCCTCACTAACTTCCGTATGTTCGATGATCATTTTATCGGTAGAAGGCAGCGTATAAACCATTTCTGCGAGGTAAGCGCCTTCTTCCCCCACAAAGAATAGCCCCTTGCCTCCTGCTTGTTTGTGATGGATAGTCATAGACGTTGTTTTCTTAAAGCTATCAAGATTTTTTTGCTTTTTCGGATTTGTCGCCACATATTTGCAGTAGCAATGAACGTTACAACAACAAATAATCAGTGGTGGTGGCATACAACTCTTAAGGGGCTGTAGTGTCATGACTGCATTTGTATATCATTCAGGAGCCCCGGTATTCGGGGCTCCTGTTTTTTTTACCTGCCACAGGCAGCAAGCGTGAGAACCTTTATGAAGAAAATAACGATCAATACCCGGAGCAAAAGGATGCTGGCGGATGTGTATACCCCGGTGGGGATCTACCTTCGTCTTCGGGATAAATTCCGGGATACGATTCTGCTGGAAAGCACGGATCATCATTCTTCGGAGAACAGCTATTCCTTTATCTGTATCAATGCCATTGGCGGAATGGAAGTGTCTTCCAAAGAGTCAATTGAGTTCAAATATCCAGGCCGTAACCCGGAAAAAGCATCCCTGAAAAACACCGCAGAAGTGCCAGGACTACTCTGGAACTATATGCAGCAGTTTGATGTCACAAAACCGGAGCAAAAAGAATCCGCCTTTGCTCAGGGCCTCTTTGGCTATACCACCTACGACGCCGTTCAATTCTTCGACTCAATAAAATTATCTTCAAAAAACGAAGGACTCCTGACCTGCCTGTCCGGTAGGCAGGCTCCTGACTCCCGACTCCCGACTGCTCTCCCGCTGATGCGTTACCGCCTCTACCAGTATGTGATCGTGATCAATCATTTTAAGGATGAGTTGTTTGTCTGCGAAAATGAAATCAACGGACTGGAGGGAGATGCTTCCGCAGTGGAATCGCTGATACGCAGTAAGGATGTACCGGTCTACCCGTTTGCCGTTAAAGGAGAGGAAGTATCTAATATGACCGATGAAGCGTACCGGGAGATGGTGCGAAAAGGGATCGCCAGTTGCCAGCGCGGGGATGTTTTCCAGATCGTTTTAAGCCGCCGTTTTCAGCAGGCTTTTACCGGGGATGAATTCAATGTATACCGGGCACTCAGGAGTATTAACCCCTCGCCGTACCTTTTCTTCTTTGATTACGGCGATTATAAACTGATGGGCTCCTCGCCGGAGGCACAGTTACTGATCCGCAATCACAAAGCCGTGGTGCATCCTATTGCCGGCACATTCAAACGCACCGGGGATGATGAAGCCGATAAAGCCGCCACGGAAAGGTTACTGTTGGATGCCAAGGAAAATGCGGAGCATGTGATGCTGGTGGACCTGGCCCGCAATGACCTCAGCCGGGTCTGCGACCAGGTGGAAGTTACCCATTACCGCCAGGTGCAGTATTTCTCGCATGTGATCCACCTGGTGAGTGAAGTAACCGGACAGGTGAAGGAGGATGCGAATCCGTTTGAGTTATTGGCGAAGACATTTCCGGCAGGAACACTAAGCGGGGCACCGAAGTTTAAAGCGATGGAACTTATCGATGCGTACGAGCCTACATCGCGCAGTTATTATGGCGGTGCGATTGGTTTTGCCGGGTTTGATGGGAGTTTCAATCATGCCATTATGATCCGCACCTTCATGAGCCGGGGAAATACCCTCACTTACCAGGCCGGTGCCGGTGTGGTGGTGGCCAGTAACCCGGAAAGTGAATTACAGGAAGTGAATAATAAGCTGGGGGCATTGAAGAAGGCGATAGTGGAAGCGGAGAAAATTGTTTAGTTGTTGAGTCGTTTAGTTGTTTAGCGGATGTTCTTCTAAACAACTAAACGTCTAAACGACTAAACGTCTAAACTATTAAACTAAGTAAGATGAGAATACTGGTTTTTGATAATTACGATTCTTTTACGTACAACCTCGTCCACCTGGTCGAAAAGATCACGCGGGTGAAAGTGGAGGTCTGGCGCAATGACCAGATTTCGTTGGAGAAAGTAAAGGACTTTGATAAAATAATTTTATCACCGGGACCTGGTATTCCGGTTGAAGCCGGACTGCTGTTGCCACTGATCAGAGAATATGCGTCCTCGAAATCCATATTGGGAGTTTGTCTCGGACATCAGGCGATCGGGGAGGCTTTTGGGGGAACGTTGGTGAATCTGACGAAGGTGTATCATGGTGTCGCTACTCCTATAGAAGTAAAAAGTCAAAATTCAAAAGTAAAAAGCCCTTTATTCAGCGGCTTACCTGAAAGGTTTGATGTTGGACGGTATCATAGCTGGGTGGTGAGTGATCAGGATTTTCCGGAGGAACTGGAGATTACAGCCGTTGATGATAATGGGTATATCATGGGGTTACAACATAAAACCTTTGATGTGCAGGGCGTACAATTCCATCCGGAAAGTGTATTAACGCCGGACGGAGAGAAGATACTCAGGAATTGGCTTGATAGGTAAAAGCTGTCAGGTGTCGGCTGTCAGGTGTCAGGGATCTTCTAAGTAAGCGTACCTACACGACTAAACACCAAACTCTTTAAACTTTTCTAATGAAGAAAATCTTACAATACTTGTTCGAACACAAAACCCTCACCCGCGAAGCGGCAAAGGAGGCCCTGGTGAATATAGGCAGAGGGTTATACAATGAGCATGAAGTGACCGCTTTCATGACCGTTTACCTCATGCGTAGTATCACCATTGATGAACTGCAGGGATTCCGGGATGCACTGCTGGAACTTTGTGTAAAAGCAGAGCTCGGCACCTATGAGACCATCGATATTGTGGGTACCGGGGGTGACGGGAAGAACACGTTTAATATCTCCACGCTGGCTTGTTTTATCGTGGCAGGTACGGGGCAGAAAGTAGCCAAGCATGGTAACTATGGTGCCTCTTCGGTCAGCGGAGCCTCCAATGTGATGGAGCAGATGGGGTATGTTTTCTCCAATGATTCAGCTAAACTGCGGAAGGAATTGGAAGCCGCCAATATTTGTTTCCTGCACGCGCCCTTGTTTCATCCGGCCCTTAAATCGGTTGGTCCGATCCGGAAGAACCTGGCTATGCGGACTTTTTTCAATATGCTCGGCCCGATGGCCAATCCGGCAAATCCGGCATTTCAGCTCGTAGGAGTGTATAACCTGGAGATGGCCCGTATTTATAATTACCTGCTTCAATTAAGCGGCAAGCCATTTACGATCATTCATAGTCTGGATGGGTATGATGAAATATCCCTGACCAGTGATACCAAGGTAATCACCCAAGAAGGGGAGCGGGTCATGACCCCGGAACAATTAGGTAAACGAATGGTAATGGCCGAAGATATCAGCGGTGGGAATACAGTGGAGGAAGCTGCGGCCATTTTCCGGAAAATTCTGAAAGGTGAAGGCAGCTGGGCTCAAAATGCAGTGGTGCTGGCCAATGCTGCTATGGCTTTGAATTGCACCGGAAAGTATCAGTCCTACGATGAAGCATACAATGCAGCTGTACAGAGTCTGGAAAGTGAAATGGCATGGAGGGGACTGGAACTACTGATTGGATTACAGCAATAGCTCTTTAAATGAGAATTGAGCATTGCTTATTGAATACCTGCCTGCCTGCAGGCAGGTTGAACATTGTTTTTCTAAGAAGCCCAAAGCTCAATATTCAATGCTCATTGTTCAATTTTCATTGGCGGAGATTAAGTTGATTTGAATAAAATTGTGTTGATTTACCAACCCCGAAGGGGTTGAACAATAATAGCCCCGGGTGAAACCCGGGGTCAGGGATGTAGGTAATGCCCTGGAACCCTGAAGGGGTTCAACTATTGAAAATTGAGCGTTGAAAATTGAACATTGTTTTCCTAAGTTTAGAAAATGCTCAAAATTCAATGTTCAATTTTCAATGATCATAGAAAGAACATTAATTGTTTTACAACGAATTGTTTTAACATGGACATCTTAGAAAAAATCGTTGCCCACAAAAAAGCGGAAATTGAACCGTTTAAAAAACTCAGCCCTGTGTCCCGGTTTGAAAATGAAGGCTTTTTCTGGGAAATACAAACCCGGTCGCTGGTGCATCACCTGTTGTTGCCCAATAGCACCGGTATTATAGCGGAGTTCAAACGCAAGAGTCCGAGTAAGGGCTGGTTCAAAACAAAGGAGCTGGAAGTGGAACCCGTGGTGACCGCATATAATAAATCGGCTGCCGGTATTTCCGTGCTGACCGATAACGAATTTTTTGGGGGTGACCTGGACGACCTGATCCAGACCAAGGTGGTGACTGATATTCCGGTACTCCGTAAGGATTTTATCGTCGATCCCTGGCAGATCGCCGAAGCCCGGGCCTTTGGCGCGGATGTGATCCTGCTGATCGCCGCCTGTCTGACGCCGGCCCAGGTAAAGGAATATGCAGCCTATGCCGCCAGTATCGGCCTTGAATCCATTCTGGAAATACATAATGAGGAGGAGCTGGGGCATATCTGTGAAGAAGTGAGTATGGTGGGGATCAATAACCGGAATCTCAAGACTTTTGAAGTGGATATCAATACTTCCCTGCAATTGCGGAAATTTATCCCGGCCGGCAAGCCGGTCATTGCGGAGAGTGGTATTACTAATGTGGAAACTATCGTATCTTTAAGACAAGCCGGTTTCCTGGGTTTTCTGATTGGTGAGAACTTCATGAAAGCGGATACGCCAGCGATTGCTTTTGCTGATTTTATTGACCAATTAAATGCAAAAGCACATGAAATTGAAAGTATGCGGCAACATTCTGCCGGAACAGGTGAAAGCCTATGATGACCTGGGTGTGGATATGGCCGGGTTTAACTTCTATCCATCCTCACCCCGTTACATGCGGCAGAAGATCAGCCCGGAAAAGATGAAACAACTCAAGGGAAAGTTTGCCCGGGTAGGTATTTTTGTAAATGCCCGCTATGATGAGCTGGTCAGGACCGTAGAAGAATACCGGCTGGATATGGTGCAGCTGAGCGGGGATGAAACCCCGGAATACTGCAATAAGATCGCCGACTTTATTTCGGTGATCAAAGTGTTCCGCCTCGCCGGAAAAGAACACCTGGATCCGCTGACCATTCCGTATAAAAATGTGTGCGATTTTTTTATGTTTGATACGGCGGGTACAGGATACGGGAGCACGGGTAAAAAGTTTAACTGGAAGTTGTTGGAAAAATCACCTCCTTCAAAACCGTATTTCCTCAGCGGAGGAATTGAGTTGTCGGATGTCGAAAAACTGAAAAACCTGGCAGCCGGTCCGGCAGGAGTTAAATTATTCGCAGTGGATGTGAACAGCCAGTTTGAAATGGGAGCAGGGGTAAAGGATATGAATAAACTAAAGCAATTTATTGACCAACTGAAATAAAACAAGTATGAATATTAAAGTATGCGGCATTACCGAAATGAAACAGCTGCAACAACTGGATGGACTGGATATTGATTTTGCCGGTATGATTTTTTACAAGGATTCTCCCCGTTATATCGGCGGTAAGCTGAATGCAAAAGACATTAAGAAAGCCGACTTCGATCTGAAAAAAACCGGGGTGTTTGTAAATCCGGAAATGATCGAAGTGCTGGATGCGATTGATGAATACGGGCTGGAAGTTGTACAGTTACATGGCGATGAAACACCGGAAATGTGCGAGGACCTGAGCAGTGAAGTAGAAGTGATCAAAGCCTTTCGTATCAAAGGCGATGAGGATATAGATAAACTCGTGGCACCATATGATGCTGTCTGCGATTATTACCTCTTCGATACCGGTGGATTAAAAGAAAGCTTTGGGGGCACCGGCCAGCAATTCGACTGGAGTATCCTGGCCAAGGCCAAGATTGAAAAACCTTTTTTCCTGAGTGGGGGCATCGGGGTTGAAGACGCGGCCCGCGTCAAAGCATTTAAACATCCTGATATGTTCGGGGTGGATATCAACAGTAAGTTTGAAGTGTCACCGGGGGTGAAGGATATGAAGTTATTGTTGCAGTTTAAGCAGGGGCTGAAGTAGGGAGTGGTGAGTGGTGAGTAGTGAGTGGGAAATGGGAATGAGTATTGTTGATTAAAAAAGTTGAAATACGGTTTGATATGGAAAGTATGAATGAGAAAGTGCTGATCGGATCGCCGAATGAGCAAGGGTATTATGGTTCATTTGGCGGGGCTTATATTCCTGAAATGCTGCATCGCAATGTGGAGGAACTCCGGACAAAGTACCTGGAGATCATGTATGAGGAGGAATTTCAAAAAGAGTTCCAGTATTTGTTACGTGATTATGTCGGAAGACCGACTCCGCTATACCTGGCGGAGCGACTGAGTAAGCGTTATGGCGCACAGATTTATTTAAAGCGCGAAGACCTTTGTCATACAGGTGCACATAAGATCAATAATACCATCGGGCAAATACTCCTGGCTCAACGACTGGGTAAGACACGTATCATTGCCGAGACCGGAGCCGGTCAGCATGGAGTGGCTACAGCAACAGTATGTGCCCTCAAGGGTATGGAATGCATAGTGTACATGGGGGAAAAAGATATTGAACGGCAGGCACCCAATGTGGCCCGGATGAAAATGTTGGGCGCGACGGTAATTCCCGCCACCAGTGGCAGTAAGACCCTCAAGGATGCGACCAATGAAGCCATCCGGGACTGGATCAATCATCCCGATGACACCCATTATATTATTGGCTCCGTAGTAGGCCCGCATCCTTATCCGGATATGGTGGCGCGTTTCCAGAGTGTGATCAGTGAAGAGATCCGGAAACAACTGCTGGAGAAGACCGGAAAGGAATTGCCTGAGTATGTGATTGCCTGTGTGGGCGGAGGCAGTAATGCAGCTGGTGCTTTTTATCATTTTATTGAAGAGCCTGCTGTAAAACTGATTGCCGTGGAAGCTGCTGGTGAAGGAGTGAACAGCGGCAAGAGTGCTGCTACCACACAGCTTGGTAAACCCGGTATCCTGCATGGCAGCAAAAGTTTATTAATGCAAACTCATGATGGACAAGTGGTGGAGCCGCATAGTATTTCTGCGGGACTCGACTATCCGGGAATCGGTCCGCTGCATGCGCATTTATTTGAAACCGGCCGGGCGAGTTTTATGAGTGCCACTGATCAGAAATCACTGAATGCGGCTTTTGAACTGGCCAAGATGGAAGGTATTATTCCCGCCCTCGAATCGGCGCATGCTTTACATGCATTGAAGATGATTAATTTTAATAAGAAGGATGTGGTGGTAATATGTCTGAGTGGGAGAGGGGATAAGGATCTGGCTACGTATATGAACACGATGAAAGCTTGAGTTTTATTATGAGCAGAATTAATAGATTATTTCAGGATAAGCCTGTTTCAGTTTTAAACGTCTACTGTACCGCGGGCTACCCCGCCCTGCACGATACCTTGCCGGTGATGCGGGCATTGCAGGAGCACGGGGCGGATCTGATCGAACTCGGTATGCCTTACAGTGATCCGTTGGCCGACGGGCCGGTGATCCAGCACAGCAGTTCAGTGGCCCTGGCCAATGGTATGACAATCCGGATACTGTTTGAACAATTGCGGGATTTCAGGAACGAAATCAACCTACCGGTTGTACTGATGGGTTATATGAACCCGGTGCTGCAATATGGCTTTGAGCAGTTTTGTGCAGATGCGGCTGCCGTTGGCGTGGACGGACTGATCCTGCCTGACCTCCCGGAATTTGAATTTGAAAATGAGTATGGCCCTATTATTAAAAAATACAACCTGGATTTTATCTTCCTGGTAACCCCGGAAACCGCTGATGAACGGGTATGTAAACTGGATAGCCTCAGCAGCGGTTTTTTATATGCGGTTTCATCCTCTTCCACCACTGGAGGGGATAAAAGCACAACTGTATCGGAAGACTACCTGTCCCGGTTGAAAGGTCTCGGACTGAAAAACCCGGTGCTGGTTGGATTCGGAATAAAGGATAAAATCAGTTTTGACTCGGTATGTAAACAGGCCGCCGGCGGAATTATCGGCAGCGCCTACATTAAAGCCCTGGAAAACAGCACAGATGTTAATGCATCCACAAAAAGCTTTTTGTCGTCTGTCCTGAGCTGAGAAGGTTTTACTGATACCGGCCCTTTGCGTATCTTTGTACCTTATTTCAGGCTTTAAAGTTGCCCCACTTATGAAAAAAATGATATTCCTGTTTTTGCTGGCTCCTCTTTTTTCGCTGGCCCAGAAAGACCCTTCCTTTACGATCAATGGCAAACTGGCTGGTTATCCGGACGGGACCACGATAAGGCTGGTTCGTAATGGGGATAATAGCGATCTGGCTGCGGGCGTTTTGAATCAGACAGCTTTTCAGTTAAAAGGAACGGTAAATGAGCCGGTACTTTGCTTCTTGTTTATCGGTACTGAACCAAAGCCTGTAGAGATTTACGTTGAAAACAAATCTATCAGTTTTTCTGGTGATAAGTCAAAGCCTGGTGAGTATAAGATTGAAGGTTCAGCTTCTCATAAAGACTTCGATGTGTTTGTAAAGGAATTTATACCACTGGCCCAGCAACTCAGTTCACTGGCTTCTATTATTAATAATACGATGCCAGGACCAGACAGAGACAGTATGTTATCGACGCATAAGAAAATGGAGATGGCTGTTCAGCAATCAATTGATAAAATGGTGCAGGAAAAGCCCCAATCACTGGTCACGGCCTTTGTACTATCTGCCACCTATGGTTTTAAAGAAGATCCTCAACAGCTGGAGGAACGATATAGGAAACTGGATCCTTCAGTTAAAGAGTCCGAGGCCGGTAAACAGATTGCAACCACGATTGCTGACAGCAAGATTGGAGCAATCGGTTCCCTCGCCACTGATTTTACCCAGGCTGATACCTCCGGTACCCCGGTTGCTCTTTCCTCCTTCAGAGGGAAATATGTGCTGGTGGATTTCTGGGCAAGCTGGTGCGGCCCCTGCCGCCAGGAAAATCCAAATGTGGTAGAAAATTTCAAAAAGTTCAGTCCAAAGAATTTTACCGTGCTGGGTATTTCGCTGGATCGCCCTGGACAAAAAGAAAGATGGATAGAAGCCATACATGAGGACAATCTTACCTGGACACATGTAAGCGATCTGCAATTCTGGAATAATGCAGTTGCCCGGCTGTACCGGATTCAGAGTATTCCGCAGAATTATCTCCTGGACCCCGAAGGAAAAATCATTGCCAAGAACCTACGGGGTCCCGCGCTGGAGGCGAAATTGTGTGAATTGCTCGGATGTAACTAATCAGTCGGTAGTCAGGAGTCGGTAGTCAGGAGTAAACAGCCCTTCCTCAGGTCATTTACATACTGGTTTGAGCAATTCTGTTTAGTCGGTTTTTACTTTTTATTTTTTACTTTTTAATTCACGTCTTTCCCCTCTTTGAGTTTATCAATCATTCCCTGAACGGACTTTTTGTTTTGTTCATCCGGAGCCTGGGGGATGGCCAGATTTGCATATTTCAATGCGTTTTTAAAATCACCAACGCCCGAGTATCCACGTACCAGTCCCATTAAGGTGGTGAACTGATTTGGGTATTTTGTAAAATTCAACTTGAATACGTCCAGCGCTTCTTTGGGCTGTTTCAGGCTGAGTAACTGACGTCCATACTGGTGGATATCAATAATACTTCCCATCGGAAGGGCTTTTTTCATCACGGCGGCCGCTTCTTCATTACGCCCCAGTTTCTCCAGGATCTTTGCTTTCGTCACCCAGGGAGCAAATACAAATTCGCCTCCAAAATTCCGGCTGCTGGCAGAGTCTGCCCAAAGCAAGGCCTCTTCAAGATTCGTATTCCGTTGCAGACACCAGTTGGCGGCCTGATTCCAGCTCAGCCAGTAAAAACCTTTATCAGTCCTCAGTTCCTGCCGGAAAGAAGCAATCTGCGTTTTAAGGTAGTCCACTTCAATTTTAAAAGGGATGGACAGTTTCTCCCACTGCAGGGTTACGACTGCACTGTTTTCGGTTTGTTGGCTGAATTCATATTTCAGCCATTCAACAGACTTATCCAGGGCCACGGGTTTTACTTTTACCCGCAAGGCATCTTCTTTTTCGCTGTAATAATAATGGCCCCATGAACCCGAATTTTTAGAAAAGATCAGTGTGGATTCATTCGGGCCATATGCAATGAAGAATCCGTATTTACCGGCTGGCAGTGACTCACCTTCGATCATGACATCGGTACTGAATTCGATGGTCGTGTTTTCGTTGGCACCGGCCCTCCAGGGAGATGATTTGCTTGTGCCGAATTCTGGATCGGCAAATCCCAGGTGTACCAGCTCTCCCCAAACTTTCCCTTCCCGTTCTTTAACGCCAGGACGATCGTAATGGATGGTTACAGCGGTTATACCAATCTGTTCACTGACAGACGCTTTTTTATTACCACCGCTGGGTAACATGGTTAACGAGCGTTGAGCCTGGCTGATAGTAAAGGTCAGTACAATACATGTAAGGAGCAGGGACTGTTTCATGGTTGCTGGTTTATACCATTAAACTAAACAATCCCCTGATTTCGTAATGAACAGTCGTGATGAATGGAAGAAAGAATGGTTAAATGGTGTGTTAAGCCTTCCCGTGTTTAAAAAATGTAATCAGATCAGCTTATGCTCATAGGCATACTTCACCAGACCGATCACACTATTGGTATTCGTTTTACGGAATATATTCTTCCGGTGGGTTTCAACCGTACGCTCAGAAATGAATAATTCTTCCGCAATCTGTTTGTTGTTGTATTCCTTCTCGATCAGCCGGATAATTTCAATTTCCCGGTCTGTCAGGTGGGCGTCTTCAATCTGCTTTTTCCGTTCACTGCTCCGTTGCAGTTCACTGATTACTTCTTCGCTGAAGTAGATGCCGCCTGCGGCAATTTTCCCGAGTGCTTTGATCAGCTCCTGTTTTCCGACATTTTTCAATACATAACCGGAAATGTCTGCATCATTAATCATTTCATTCACCAGGTCACCCTGGCCACTCATCGAAAGGGCAAGGATTTTAACAGCCGGGAACTTCTGTTTGACTAACCGGGCCAGTTCATTACCCGGCAAGCCCGGCATCATTACATCGGTAAGCAGGATATCAACCGGATGCTCAGCCATTTTAGCCAATACTTCAGTGGGATCGGTTGTGGCAAATGAAAGCCGGAACACCTCGTGACCTTTCAGCAGGCTCATGAGTCCGTCTATTACGATCTGGTGATCGTCAACCAGGGCCAGGGAGATTTTGCGGTTCATGCGTACTAATGGTTCGTAAGATAAACCAATTTTGGTTTTGGCAGCTTCCATGTTTATTATTTCCCCAATAGATGCAGGGGAGGGTGGGATTGCAGTTGGTGAAATGTTAAACTGGGGAGAGAAGTTTAAGAGGTTTAAAAGGTTTAAGAGGTTGACAGGTTAATAGGTTGACAGGTTTATAAGGTGCTGCCTTTAGTAGGGGCTGTTTCATGACACCCGACACCTGACAGCTGACACCCGACACCTTAAAGTGGAATATGAAGCGCCACCACCGTTCCTCTTCCCGGGGCAGAATCAAAGTCGACCGAACCCTTCAGGTATTCGATCCGTGAACTGATATTTTTTATGCCGATGCCTTTCAGTTTCTCCGCGTCGGTGGTATCAAAACCTTTGCCATTGTCTTCAATAGTTCCGCTGATCCCGTCTTTGTCGCGGATCAGGGAGATATCCAGGGTGCTGGCACCCGCATGTTTGATCGTGTTATTGACACATTCCTGTACCACCCGGTACAGCATGGTTTCAATATTGGAATCCAGCCGTTGTTCCAGTCCTTCAGTATATACAACGACCTTCAGATCCTTCTGGTTCAGCTTGCCCGTAAACTCCCGGATAGCTTCACCCAGGTTGTTTTTAAGAAGGGCATTCGGCATCATTACATGGGAAACAGTCCGTACTTCCCGACAACTTTCATCCACCAGGTTAATTACTTTTTCAAAGGACTTTCGTTGTTCTTCATTGTCGAATTGCAGTTCAGACTCAAAAGCGGACAGGTTCATTTTGGCCGCACTCATCATCTGGCCCACTCCGTCATGCAGGTCTTTCGCAATCCGTTGCCGTTCATTTTCCTCCGCTTCCATTACTGCCCGGATGGCGGTTTCCTGCTGCCGCATGAGTTCCGACTTCATGGCGGTTTCCTGGCGGAGTTTATTGCGTTTGTACCAGGACAACAAGAGCAGGCTGGATAACAAAACAAATCCGGCGATACCGGCAAACAGGTAATTCTGCATTTTCAATCTGTTATTCTGCTGTTCAATCAGCCGGTCCTGTTTTTCCGTCTCATATTTTGTTCTCATTTCTGCAATTGCCTGGGGATTGGCATCTGCATACATGCTGTCCTTCAGGTCACTGATTTTTTTATAATACGCTGACGCTTTTTCAAAGTCATTGGCCGTTTCATAATTACTGGCCAGTGATGTATAAATCATGGGCAGCTTGGCCGTGATATTATTTTCCTGAGCAATACGGAGTGCTTTTTCCCCAATAGCAATACCTTCTTTGGTATTACCCAGTTTTGCGTAAAGCTTTGAGATTTCGGCCTGGTCTGATACAATAAAAAACGGATCGCCAACCTTTTCCCGCAAGGGCTGTGCTTCCAGATAGGAAGACAGCGCTTCATTGAGTCGTCCCTTTTTAACCTGCGCATTGCCAAGTATAAATAAACCGTTGGCCTCGGTGATGATATCACCGGCTTTGCGGGCACTATTAATGGAAAGACGGGCATATTTAAAGGCTGAGTCAGACTGATTCAAGGACCCAAAACAAGAGGCCATATTACTGAGGGCCACACCGGAGAAATTTTGTGGTAATTTTTTTTCCAGCGTAAAATCAAGAGCCATCCTGAAATTCTGAATAGCCTCCTCAAACTGATTCAGTTCCATCATGGCCCAGCCAATATTCACATAGGCTTTGAGTTTGGTCATATTATCTCCCGCTTTTTCCGCATAGTTGAGGGCTTTATAAAAACGGGTCAGGGCTTCTTTTTTCTTGTCCAGTTTCATGCAACTCACACCTGAAAAAGAGTAATACAAGGCCAGTTGAGCGATCAGGGCCGGTTGCGTGTGGAGCCATTCAATATATTGCTGGGCGATCAATAGTGCTGAATCGGGTTTGCCGGTATTATAGTAGTAATAGCAAACGAGAATATCCGATTTTGAAAGCCCGGTTGAATCTTTTTCTGCGGAATAAATGGCGGAGGCCTGCCGGGCATACTTGGCGGAACTATCCGGTGAGGAATACCGGTACGAACCTGCCAACTCAACGAGCAACGCCGCTTTTTTCGAAGGATTTTTTTCACCGGCGATCAGGGATTGTAAACTGTCAGTGTTCTGTTGTGCATGCAGCCCAATTACCCCTAAATACATCAGCAGTATAGTAATCCCTTTTTTCATATATGCTTACTTACAATCCCAATACATCTTTCATCGTAAAAAATCCTTTCCGGTTTTTCAGAAACTCGGCCGCTAATACCGCTCCGGTGGCAAAACCGGTCCGGTTATGTGCAGTATGAATAATTTCAATGGTATCAATCACAGAAGAGTACTTCACACTATGTGTACCAGGCGCCGGATCTTCCCGCTGACTGATGATTTCCAGGTCTTCCGGATTATCGCTAAGTTCATTTACCCATTGTTTTTTCCGTTTAATCTCGGTCAGCACCTGTTCAGCCAGGGTAATTGCCGTACCACTGGGGGCATCTTTTTTCTGGGTATGATGAATCTCTTCCAGGATAACTTCATACTCTTTATGAGGGCCCATGAGGGCGGCCAGTTTCTTGTTCAACTCAAAGAAAATGTTAACCCCTACACTGAAATTACTGGAGTAGGCAAATGCCCCGCCTTTATCCGTGCACAAAGCTATCATGGTTGCCAACTGGTCTGTCCAGCCGGTAGACCCGCAAACCACAGGTACTCCATACTCCAATAATTTTTTTACATTATCAGGGGCACTATGGGGACTGGTGAATTCAATGGCAGCTTCGGCTCCCGACAGATTTTCTCTGGTGAATTCATGCAGGTTGGGCTGGTCAATCTTAAGCACGATCTCGTGTCCACGGTGCAGAGCCACTTCCTCAATGGCTTTTCCCATTTTACCATAACCAATCAGGGCGATGCGCATACAGGTTTATTTTATGATACTAAAAAAGGATTAGCCAGCCTTCATGTCGAAGGCTGTTCCGTTTGTTCAATTACAGACAAATGTAAATATTCTGAAGGGCTGACCACCCCGTACTGGCCGGTATTTATTTACCGATTTTCACCACCAGGCTGAGACCACTGGTGCGGGCTGTTTCGCTATAACCAGGTTTGAAACGGAAACTAAGGTCCGGGCTGACATCAAAACTCTTAAGATGGGCATCTACCGTGGCATCCACCACATTCAATCCCCAGAGGATAAGAAAGAATAACACGGAGTAATCAATATCCCGGCGGAAAGAATTCCGGTAGTACTTGAGGGATTCAATATCCAGGGGACGCAGGTTGGCCCGGATCAGGGAATAGAGGGCGCTGTCCGTCTGGTTATACTGCATATTGTATTTTACCCGATACGCAAAACGGGTATCCCTGTAATTTTTTAGGTTATAGAAAAAGATGCCGCCGCTGGTACCCAGGGCGCCGTAAACAATCGGCAGTTTCCAGTATTTTTTATTGTATATCTGTCCCCAGCCGGGCAGAATGGCTGAGCGGATCGCGGCTTTCCGGGGACTATGCGCTTTCAGGGCAGAATCATAGCGACTGCTGCCAGTGGCAGCTTTTTTAATTACCGGCAGCGAATCCTTCTTTTCTGTTACCGGCAATTCTTTTTCCTGTGCACAGAGGTTGGCTGAGCTGAGCAACAGAAAACACAGTAAAGAGAAAAGTATTCTCATGATAAATTAATCAAGCGGGGCATCCATTTGCCGCAGGATCTTGGTCAGTTCTTCCTGGGAATAATATTCAATAATAATCTGACCACTTCCATTCCGGCTGTTTTTCAGTTTAACCCTTGTACTGAAATAACCCGCTAATTTATCTTCTATTCGCTGAAATGCGGAGGGTAACTGGCTTTTTGCCGTTTTTTTAACAGCATCACCTTGTTTATACAGGTTGCGGACCAGAGCTTCTGTCTGGCGAACCGAAAGCCCTTTATTTTTTATTTCCTTATAAATATAAAGTTGCTGATCCACCGTATCCACATTGATCAGGGCCCGGGCATGACCCATGCTCAGTTCATTGCTGCGGACCGCGAGCTGGATATCAGGTGGAAGTTTGAGCAAACGGATAAAATTGGCCACCGTACTCCGGTCCTTGCCCATTCGTTCAGCCACTTGTTCCTGGGTATAATCCAGTTCCTCCATCATCCGTTTATAGCTCAGTGCTATTTCCATGGCATTGAGGTCTTCCCGTTGTAAGTTTTCCAGCAAGGCCAATTCAAGTAACTGCTGATCGTTGGCCTGTCGTACATAAGCCGGTATATCTTTCAGTCCGGCCAGTTTGGATGCCCTTAATCTGCGTTCCCCCGAAATCAGGCGATACTTACCATTCGCCATACGCGATACGGTCACAGGCTGGATAATATCATGCAGCCTGATCGATTCCGCCAGTTCCTGCAATGCTTTCTCATCAAAGTCACGGCGGGGCTGCTTCGGATTGGTCTCAATTTCATCCACCGATAAACGGGAGATGCCGGTGGCATTCTCCACCACATTCTGTTTCAATTGTCCGCTGCCGGTCTTCAGATCAGAATCAATACTCTGTAATAAGGATCGGATTCCTTTGCCGAGGAGGTCTTTGTTATTTTGTTTTGGAGTCGTCATTGTTCGGTTGTCGGTTGTCGGTTGTCAGTTGTCAGGAAACAGCCCGTACTTCGTACTTCGTATTTCGTACTTATATTTCAAGTATTCTCTCTTCCTGCGTCATCTTCGTCATATCATTCTTCTGCAATATCTCTTTGGCCAGGTTCAGATAGTTCATCGAGCCTTTGCTGGCTGCATCATATAAAATCACGGGTTTGCCGGCACTCGGGGCTTCGGCTAATCTTGCATTCCGGTGTACAATAGTACTGAATACCATTTCATCAAAATGCCGGCGTACTTCACTGACCACCTGGTTGCAGAGACGAAGGCGTCCGTCATACATGGTCATCAGGATACCTTCAATTACCAATGCAGTATTCAACCGGCTTTGTACAATCTTGATCGTATTGAGCAGTTTGCCTAATCCTTCCAGGGCGAAAAATTCAGCTTGTACCGGAATTACCACGGAATCCGCAGCGGTTAATGCGTTTACGGTAATCAATCCAAGAGAAGGAGAGCAGTCGATGATAATAAAGTCATAGTCATTCCGTATTCCATCCAGCAGATTCTTCAGCACCATTTCACGGCTGGGGTAATTGATCATTTCAATTTCAGCACCCACCAGGTCAATATGTGAAGGAATTAAATCCAGGTTAGGGATTTCTGTCTTCAGGATCACATCTTTTGCACGGGCCTGGTTGACCATACAGTCATACAGACTCTGGGTGACATTGTGCAGGTCAAAGCCAACACCTGTGGTGCTGTTGGCCTGCGGATCACCATCCACCAGCAGGGTTTTGTATTCGAGCACAGCAAAACTTGCCGCCAGGTTGATCGCGGTGGTGGTTTTGCCTACACCTCCCTTTTGATTAGCTACACCGATAATTCTTGCCATTTTGCCGAAAACTGGTTGAAGTAAGTGATTGAATATGGTAAAATTGCCCCCTGATCACAAGAACGCAAATTTAAGTTTTACGCCGGTAAAAAGGCATGCTGGCAAAAATAAGCGTTCGACAAAAGACTGCCTATTATTCATGGACGCTTAATTTTGACACTTATATGCGTAGTTCTCCGTTTTGGTGGGTTTTTCTGGGCTTTATGTTCCTCATTGACCTCTATTTCTTTCAGGCCCTGAAGGTATTGACCCAGTCCGCCAGCCCCCGTACCCGGTTGATTATCCATTCCGGGTATTGGACGCTTTCTGCGCTGGCCATTGTTATGTTGATCCTTTTACCCTACCTGCAGATGGATAAAGCGGCCAAACTGGCCAAAAGCACTATTTTTTCGATGATTGCTGGCCTGTTTTTCGCCAAACTGATTGCCTCCCTGTTTTTCCTGGTGGACGATTTGCGTAGAGGCGTTCAATGGGCCGGGGAGAAGATACTTACCAGACCAAAAGAAGTGGGGGCGGCTGCCCTGACCGGGGAAGGCATTACCCGGTCGGCCTTTATGAGCTGGTTGGGCGTCCTGGCCGGAAGCGGCCTGTTTGGTACCCTGGTCTATGGTTTTGGAAACAAACACCGTTACCAGGTAAGTAAAGTAAAACTCAATTATCCGAATCTGCCGGCAGCCTTCCGGGGCACTAAAATTGTCCATATTTCCGATATCCACTCGGGCAGTTTTACCGATAAAGAAGCCGTGATGAAGGGTGTATATAAAATTCTGGCTGAAAAACCGGATATGATCCTGTTTACCGGTGACCTGGTGAATAACCTGGCCACCGAAATGGAGGATTATAAAGAGGTGTTTAATAAACTGGAAGCTCCAATGGGTGTGTATTCCACCCTGGGTAATCATGATTATGGAGAATATGTGCAGTGGGATAGCCCTGATCAGAAAGCAGCCAACCTGGAAAGTCTGAAGAAAGTACACGCGGATATGGGCTGGCGGCTACTGATGAATGAGCATGTGGTCCTGGAAAAAGAAGGTCAGCAAATCGCCTTACTTGGAATTGAAAACTGGAGTGCCAAAGCCCGTTTTCCCAAATACGGAGACCTTAGTAAAGCGCATGCCGGAGCTGCCGCCTATCCCTTCAAAATCCTGATGAGCCATGACCCATCGCATTGGCGGGCTGAAGTGATGGAGAAATACCCGGATATTGACCTCACTTTATCAGGACATACCCATGGGATGCAGTTTGGTGTGGAAATTCCCGGCCTGAAATGGAGCCCGGTGCAATATATGTACAATGAATGGGCTGGACTGTACGAAAAAGAAAAGCAAAAACTCTATGTCAACCGGGGATTCGGGTTTATCGGCTATCCGGGCCGGGTGGGGATTTTACCCGAAATTACCCTGATCGAACTGGCTTAGAAATGATAATCCCTTAATTTTTAGTGTACTGGCAGAAATCCTTTTTTATCTTCGTCGGGTACCGGCTTTAAACTTTCTGGCCTGCTTCCGGTCTGACAGAAGAATAAGGGCTTTATTTTCTGTAAACAAATAGGCCACCCTACTGCCTGATGATTAAAAAATGGTCAATATGCCTGGCCTTTCTCTTTAATTATGTCACCGGAACCGCCCAGGTATTACCGGCAGATACTGTATTGATTAAAGCAGACAGTTCCCTTTTTGCAATAGATACCAGCCTGGATTATGATTTTTTATTCCGGGATTTTGATGCTTTTATGGATTCGTTGCTCACCCCCCGGAGTTATTCACTGGTCAGTTTATCCGTTGGGAAAGGGTATTACAATTATTCCAGTAAGACCGACTATTCCATCAGCACTTCAAAGCAACTAAACTATTCGCCTACGCTTGGATTTTATCATAGAGGAGGTTTTGGAATAACCGGTACAGGTTATATTGTTCATGATGGGGAGAATATGAATTTTTACCAGGCAGGGATCACGCCTTCATTTGACTATTTGAAAAACCGGAGTATTGCCACTGGTATTTCCTATACCCGTTATCTCACCCGCGATTCATTACCCTTTTATACCACCCCATTGCAGAATGAACTCTATGGCTATTTTATGTACCGTAAATCCTGGTTCAGACCAACTGTTGCCGCGAGTTATGGTTGGGGCAGCCGCAGCGATTATATGCAACGTGAAGAACTGATCCAGGACCTGCGGCTGCGCCGGCGGGGTTTTACTTATATTAATACTGAAGAAACAGTCAGTGACTTTTCCATTATGGCTTCTATCCGCCATGACTTTTACTGGCTTGAAGTGTTTTCTGCCCGTGACCATATCCGCCTTACCCCGCAACTGGCCTTTACCAGCGGCACACAGAAATTCGGGTTTAACCAGTCTTCCAGTACGTATGCCACCACTATCCGCACTGGCAGTAATGTACTCTTCAATACCGATAATGTTTATCTCGATGATCAGCTCGATTTTCAACCTTTATCGCTGACCATGTACCTGCGGGGGGAATATTCCATTGGTAAATTTTTCTTCCAGCCGCAGTTAGTTCTCGATTATTACTTCCCGGCCGATACCCAAAACTTCAACGCCCTCTTCACGGTGAATGCCGGTTTTTTCTTCTGAGTCATTTTTCTTTTAGAAAACATTCACATTTCAATCGCAATGGCCCTGTTACAATTTATGTTTTAGCGGGTACTTATTTACGTTAAATCAATTTTAACAGCGGGCAAGGGTGACTGGCACTATACTTGAAAAAATATAACCGGTCTCAAGCCATTCCAAAAAACAATTAAAAAAATGCGCATGAAAACAAAACTCCTTTCGCTTTTCGCCCTGGTACTGATGTCACAGGCAGCCATGGCCCAGTTTCATTTAGGTGTGAAAGCCGGTACCAACATTACCAAGGTTGATGGCAAATCCTTTAAAGACGAGTTCCGTTACGGTTACCACCTGGGTGGTTTTGCCGAAATCCGTATGGGTAACAAACTGGTGTTGCAACCGGAAGTCCTCTGGAACCAGTACGCAACCCGGGTCGACAGTAATTTCAGTCATGTTTACCAGGATGTATTTGATGGCAACAGTAATGTGAAACTGAATTACCTGTCCATCCCGATCCTGGTCAATTACAAACTGATCGGCAATTTTATTTCTCTGCAAGCCGGTCCTCAGTTTGGGGTATTGATCGATCAGAACAAAACCTTGCTCCAGAATGGTGGAAATGCTTTTAAACAAGGCGATTTCTCCATGCTGGCCGGTGTACTGGTCCGGATGGGTCCGATCAGGGTCAACGGACGCTACGCCATCGGACTGAACAATATCAGCGATATACCCGATGACAACAAGTGGAAAAGCCAGGGCTTCCAGTTATCCGTGGGATTAGCCCTTTAATACCGTTCGTATAGCTATGAAAAGCCTCCCCCCGGGGAGGTTTTTTTTATGCATAAGAGGTTCCGGTGCAAATACATAGTTTGTCAGTCCCGAAATGACAGGCACGATACTTGGCAATACTGAATTCACGCTATACTTTTACCCCCCGGACCTTGTTGGTCCGGATAAAATGACAGAATGTCTAAAGATGATCAGGATATGAATATTGAGAACTTTTTGATGCGTTCAGAAGATGACATGGATTTTTTGCCCATTATTCCATTGAATGAAGGTGACCAGGAAGACCCGAACGGGGTGGAAATTCCTGCCGAAATAGGTTTACTGCCGCTCCGCAATACCGTTTTATTCCCCGGGGTGGTTTTGCCCATTACCGTTGGCCGTGATAAAAGCATAAAAGCTGTAAATGATGCTTACCGGGGCGATAAACTGATCGGGGTGATTGCTCAGAAAGACAGTAATGTGGAAGATCCGGAAGTGAAAGACCTGGAGAAAATCGGTACAGTGGCCCGGATCGTGAAAATGATCAAAATGCCCGATGGAGGCACCACCATTATCATTCAGGGGAAGAGCCGTTTCCTGGTAGAAGCCATCACCGGCGAAGATCCTTACTTCAAAGCAAAAATTCAGAAACTTGAAGAAGAAGAATCCCCGAAAGACGAGGACTTCAATGCCTATGTGGCAAATATCAAAGATCTGGCGGCGGATATTGTGCAGCTTTCACCCAATATCCCAACAGAAGCTTCTATTATTCTACGGAATATTGAGAATCCTTCTTTCCTGATCCATTTTGTATCCAGTAACCTGAATACCGATATCAAGGATAAGCAACGGTTGCTCGAACTGAACCATATCCGCGAACGGGCAGATCTCCTGATGCAGTTATTGCAGAAGGAATTACAGTTTGCCGAGCTGAAAAATAAAGTAACCACCAAGACCCGGACCGAGCTCGACAAACAGCAACGGGAATACTTCCTGCAACAGCAACTGAAGAGTATCAAGGAAGAATTGGGTGGTGACAGTAATTCGCAGGAGATAAAGGAAATGCAGAAGAAGGCCGAAGCCAAGAAATGGCCACAGTCGGCGAAAGATATGTTTAAGAAGGGCATTGAGAAACTGGAGAGAATGCATCCGAGTACGCCTGATTTCTCGGTGGTGTATAATCACCTCGACCTGATGCTGGATCTTCCCTGGGAAGATTATACGGAAGACCATTATGATCTGAAAAAAGCCAAAGAGACGCTCGATCATGATCATTATGGAATGAACAAGATCAAAGAACGGATACTAGAATACCTGGCAGTACTGAAACTGAAAGGGGATATGAAGAGCCCGATCCTTTGCTTTATTGGCCCTCCCGGTATTGGTAAAACGTCCCTTGGCCGGAGTATCGCCAATGCCATCGGTCGCAAATATGTACGGTTAAGTCTTGGTGGATTACACGACGAAAGTGAGATCCGCGGACATCGTAAAACCTATATCGGCGCCATGCCTGGCCGTATTCTTCAATCAATACGCAAGATCAAATCATCCAACCCGGTGATGATCCTGGATGAGATTGATAAAGTGGGCAATGATATGCGGGGAGATCCTTCTTCTGCCTTACTGGAAGTGCTCGATCCCGAACAGAATAATACGTTCTATGATAATTACCTGGAGATGGAGTATGACCTGAGTAAGGTCCTCTTTATTGCCACGGCCAATAATCTCCAGAATATCCAGCCCGCCCTTCGCGATCGTCTCGAGATCATTGATCTGAGCGGTTATGCAGTGGAGGAGAAAATGGAAATCGCTAAACGTCACCTGGTGCCCCGGCAGAAAGAACTGCATGGATTAAAGAATACGAATTTCAAGATCAGTGATAAGGTGCTGGAAAAGATCATTCAGGATTATACCCGTGAAAGCGGGGTACGTGAGCTGGACCGCCAGCTGGCTTCGATCATGCGCTACCAGGCCAAGGAACTGGCCATGTATGAAAAAGTGAAAACCGCCCTGACCCCGGATGATATTGAAGTGATACTGGGAAAAGCGCGGTACAGTAATG
>Ga0209717_1001285_pt1 | contig 27532 bp, 26 predicted proteins | sample AD_UKC048_MetaG_FD_184418 | JGI IMG/M metagenome (GOLD analysis project Ga0209717, IMG submission 184418) | Active sludge microbial communities of municipal wastewater-treating anaerobic digesters from USA - AD_UKC048_MetaG (SPAdes) (version 2) | ecosystem: Engineered > Bioreactor > Anaerobic >... | reverse complement strand
ATAAAATCACAACCGAATTTAGTTTAAAAAACAACCTCAAGATCGAACCCGTTCGAGTAGATTCTCACATTTTTATCAAAGTCGATAAAAAAATGGTGAAAATAAATATTGATGAAATACTCTTTATTGAAGGAATGAAAGAATATATCAAGGTGGTAACTGTCGATAAAACCTATATTACTCATAAATCTTTGACCTCTTTGTCCGAAGAATTGCCCTTGGACCGATTTGTTAGAATCCATAAATCCTACACGATTGCTATTGATAAAGTTAAATTTATAGAAGGAAACAGAATTCAAATTCTTTCTTACACGATACCAATTGGACGAAATTACAGCAAAGACGTAAAGAGCAGAATTTTAGAGTAACGGCTTTTTTCTGATATGATTCAAAAAACAATAAGCCGTTTAAGTTGGGTTTAAAAGAGTATTGATTTTGGCTTACAAAAAAGGGCTCAACGGTGAAGTCAAGCCTTTATAAAATTATCCTTTCATTACCTAATCAAGCAAACAATTACCCGTTTTTCAGGAATGCCTTAGAAATAGTAAGTTGCAACTTCATATTTATCTTTAAAACGTAGTACTTGCCTATCTAAAAAATATTTTTTTTCGCCATATTTGACTTTTTGGCGAATGGCTTGTCCATCAATATGTTTTTTTCATTGGGTTTAAGTTTCATTGGTTTTTATTAATTTTATTTTGATCTCCAATAATCAAATTGAGGGTATTCTTTTTTTAGACAATCTAAAATTTCATAATATCTTTCAGGCGAAATATCAGAAACTTCAGATTGTCTAAAACCGCTAAAATTTGAGAATTCAGATTCAGGCATACATTTGGTTTTTACTTCTGTAGTAGCATATTCTCCTTTATTATACTCAAAACTCAAACTTATTTTATATGGATTTCCTTCCTTATTTCCGTTTAAAAAAATACTAAATTCATCATATATCTCACTATTTTTATAGCTTTTGATATTGGTTACATAATAATCTTTATTTTCATCCTGAGCAAACAATCTATAATACCCCTCACTTGAAGATCCTTGATCATATTTCATATCTTCGGTTGTCATATATTTATTTTTAAATTTATCTTTGATTACTCGTTGAGTTAACCATCCATTTTTCACATCTACTTTTCTAATAATGGAATCATTTTGATCTTTTTCGACACAACTTCCAGTAAAAAGTTCTTTTGAACCTTTTTTTGTGATGCTTTTAAATTTGTCAGAAACATTTCCGTCTTCGTCTGTTTCGGTCAATTCTAATTCGTTGCAACCACAGTCTTTAACAACTTCTTTGGCAGCTTCAGTTTCGGTTACATCATTATTCCCTTCTTTTTTTCCACAGGAAAGAAATATTGCACTAAACACAATAATCAATAATACATTAATTTTTTTCATTTCTTTAATTTTTAATTGTTTTCTACTCTTTGCTTTTCGGTAATGCCTCACTTATTTTATTGGCTTATGAACTCCAACTGGCCAGTGAAAATTAATTTCATTCTCGATTTAGGATAACTTCGTGTGTTCTGATTCATCAAGGTAGTCTACTTCATTTTTTCTTTGTAGGAGTAGACTTTTTGGGAATTACTTTATAAAAAACTTCATTTTTAATATTACAACCACTACCACAGAGCCATAAATTATTAATATCACCTACTACCTTAACATTTAAAATATTATTCGGTTTAAAATTAAACTGTAGTATATTGTTATATCCACCTTGAGGGTCGTCTGCAATTAGAAAAAACTCTCCGTTTTTTGGCTCATAACCATCTTCTTGCGCAATTCCTTCACCTCCACAAGAACATATATCCTCATAATCAATAGGTTCCCATACAAAATCAAACATCTGGTTTTGTTTTGAGTAATTTGAAATTTTAAGTTTATACACACCGTCTTTACTTTTATACACACCATTTAATTGTGAGAATCCAAAATTAAAAACTAAGATTAAAATTACTGTAAATGCTTTTTTCATTATAACTGTTTTTTTTCCTACTCGTTTGGCTTTTCAGTTACGCCCCGTTTTTTTTATTGGTTTCTGAACTCCAAATGGTTTGAATTAATTTAACCTTTTATTACTATTTTGGATTATCTGTGTAAATTGGTTTTGGTTTGCCATTGGGGCATAAATTGTAATGACGAAATGCACATTCTTCATATTCTGAAGCAATTTGTGGACATTTATTGACATTAAGTATTCCATTTTCTATCCAAAACTCTATTGTATATGGGGATTTATTGTATTCAGAAGCTTTTGTTGTTAAAACTTTAAAACCGTCCTCTGTGATTTCTCCATCAAATTGTATTTTTTCATCCTTAAATTGCTCATAAGAAAAGGTGTCTTCATTTATTGTTAAAGAAGATTGATCTTCATTACATCCAACACCTTCTGCAATCCAATATCCTATGAATTTTTGAGGAATTTTTTTTTGAGCAAACACATTGTGTGCTGTCATTACTAATAAAACACTTGCAATCATTAATTTTGTTTTCATTTTTTTTATATTTAAAGATTAATTTTTTACTCAAAATGCCATTCGGTTTGAAGTATGTAGCCTTCAGAATCAATACCACTGTTCCATTCTCCGAATATCCGAACCTTTAAAAAAACACCCATACTATTTGTGTATTTATAATCAGTACTTATATTCCATCCTTCTGGTAATGGGCTTTTTATTCCGTTTTTAAAAAATGTATGGATTGAATTTGTGTCTGGTTCGGAATATACTTTAGCTCCATCAAAATTTGGATAACATTTAAATGTTTTGCTTAAACGAACATCTATGCCTAAAACATTAGCTTTTTCTCCTTTAACGCAACGAACAGAATGACCACCACCAGGTCGATTAAAACTCATATCTTTTTCACTCCAACTATCATCGAAATAAGAAATCCTAATAGTGTAATTGTTTTCGAATTTTTCACCATAACTTTCATTAGTGGTGTCCCAAATACCTGTTGAGCTACTCCAAAACCAAGCATTTTCTAACAAACTAGAAAACCCACTATCTCTAAACCCACCAGGCAGCATATTGAAACCAGAAGAGTTCGAACCATTATTTTCTTTCCAACCACTTTTGCTTTTTAACGAACTAATACTAGCTTTATTAGACAGCACTTTCCATTCATCATTGTTTGGAATATGCCATCCCTTTGGTGCTAAACCTCTTTTGTCATTTACAGCCGCACTATTGTATAATTTGCCATACTTTTTTGTTTTTTCAGGATCTCCACCATATTTTGAAATTTCAGAATATCCAATATGATAATAGCACCAAGCGGGTTTTTTAGCTTTGTTTGCTGCACTCCATTCTTGATTTGTCTTTGCTTGAGGAATTGGGTCGCCATTTCTAAAAGTGCTAACATCTAAATTTTTTGTCATCCACTCTTGGTCTCCTATTTGAACCGAAGGATAATTTGTTTGTGCAGTTGTTAGTGTTGCAATTGCTAGCAATAAAGCGATTGTTATTTTCTTTAGGGGTTTCATTGTATCCTATTTATTAAATTAATCCTTAGGGTTTAATTATTTATTTGCCCAATATATTGTGCTTGATGAGGATAAATAAAAATCACCGTGTTTATTTTTCCCAAATTCAAATATTGAAGTCTCGCCATCACTTTCTTTAATTTTGACGTAAGTTTTTCCGTTTTTTTCAGGATTAACAGTGTATTCTGTTGTTTCTCGTTTCTTTTCATAACTGCCTCTCAAATCTATTTGAATTACTATGAATGTTTCCATTTTGCCATCAAAAGATAATTTACGCACTTGCCAATAATTATCTACGCCAGTAACGAAAACATATTTTTTTAAAATGGTTTGAACATTTTCTACTATTTTTTGATTGATTTTGGTTCGTAAATCCTTTATTTCTTTATTGTCGTTGAACTCACTAATAAACTCTTTGTTTTCTGCTAAACTTTTATTGTCTAGCACAAGCGATTTGTAAGTTTTCTGTTCAATAACATTTATTTTAGAGTAATCATAGGTTGTGCTGGTTACAGCTTTGTTTACAGTATTACAATAATCAACAATGGTTTTCTTTTCTATATCTTCACAAGAGGCGAATAGGAAAATTATTGAAACAATCAATATTAAATTAATTTTTTTCATTTTTATTTGAATTTAAATGTTTATGGTTTTGTTTAAGGCTATTCAGATTTGAATTCGGATAACAATTTTTAAAAAGTTTATTAAGTTTTATGTCTGAACTAAAAACTGTTTGAACACTTCTGTGATAAGGGTTATTGTCTTTTGGATTTCTAAAAACAAAAAAACGAACTTCATAGACTTCTGATTGTTCACTATTTTGACTTTTAAAAACTGAACCCACGGAAAAACTAAGGTCTTCGTTTCCTACTTTAACATTTTCACTGTAATAATATGGCAACTGGATAAATGCGAAATCATCATCTATTTTGTTTTCAGTAAATTTTAGGTTTGAAAAGTTGTTAGTAAATTCAAGATTTTGATTAAGATTTATATTCATCTCATCAACTATATTGGAGCCTTGCTTAGTAATAATTAAAAATGAAGCATAAATTTCTCTATCTATATTTGTCTCATTTTTTATTTCCGTTTTAATTGATATAAAGTCCCCATCAATACCTATCGAAACATAGGTTTTTAAATAATTCCCTTTGTCTTTAATATTGGCAATATAGTATAAGCATAATGCCCATCCACCACCAACTGCTATAAAAAGCAGTTGCAAGACCATTAATCTATCTTGATTATTAAGCAAATCAAATGGTATATAATATGGCAATGAGTATTTCAATGTTTCAAGTATAAAAACTACAGAAACAATAAATACAGCAATTTTAATTTTATTTTTCACAATCATAATTTCATTTTTTTTTAATTTATTACAGAGGCTACTTTCCTCACTGGGCAGATTTTTATTTACAATCTCCTGAGGCTTTTCAGGTCACGCCCATTGTTTATAGTGGTTTCTAGTCTCCACGTTTATTTATTTTCCAAATTTGTATTCCTATATAAACTGCACAAATAGCTCCAATAAAGACATTAAGCGATAGTAACCACAACAATAAATCATTATTCAAAAACGATACGAATTCTTTCATCCTTTAAAATTAAATTCACAGGCTCGTTCATAATAATAACTCGCTTTTTGAACCTCATAAGCAATGGGTGCGTTCAGCTCAGTTTTCATAAAACCAATGTAGTTATACACAGAGCGTTCAGAAATCCCAAGTTTAAATGCTAATTCTTTCGGATTTCCGGTTTGTTCTATTAATAGCAGCTTATGCAATCGGATGATGAGGCGTATATCCATTTTCTATACAATTTTACTACTTGCTACTGCAACTGAAATGCAGTTGTTAAGTTTTTATTAACAAATGTTTTTCTTACAATACGATTAAGTCAAAGAAACTTCCCGAACTTTCTTAAAAAAAAATTACTTTTGTTGTAGTAACAACCTGCCAAATCTGTTTTGCCTCTTTGGAAACCAAGTCTATACCATATAATCTGAACCTAATCTTGTTTTGCAAAGGCGATAACAATGCCATTGCCAAACTCCACAAAAAATGGATTCCGGAATTGTATTTGATTGCGTTTCGCTATCTGAAATCGCAGGAAGAAGCCGAAGATGTCGTTGCCGATTGTTTTGAGAAACTGCTTAAAATGTCCAACGAAAAACGACATCAAAAATTCATCGTTGACCAGATTGACCTTAAATCTTTGCTGATCGTCATCGTGAAAAACAAATGTCTTGATGTTTTGAAAACCAATAAAAACCGAAATAGAATTATCGAAGGAATTAAAAGTTTGTGGGTTAGTACAACTTCCAATTTAGCAAAACAAAATATTGCCGCCGAAAACTTCGAGAAATTAGCGTCTTGTTTGCCCGAAAAAGAAAGGCAAATCTTGAAACTGAATTTAGATGGTTTTAAAAACCAAGAAATCAGCGACCAATTGAATATTTCGGAAAAAACAGTGAGTAATTCACTATCGATTTCCAGAAAAAAAGTAAAAGATTTATGGGGAGTTTTTATGGAGTGATCTAAAAACATCGGGAACATTCACTAATTCAATCGTTTATAATAAAGAAAATGACAAACACTACTAATCATATCACTTTAGAACTCCTGTTGCAATCCTTGGAAAATGATTTCGACAGCAAGGAACGAGAACGTATTTTTGAGGAATTGAAAAATAGTAATCCTACTGATGATGCCTTGCTTGGAGCTAAACTTTTATTGGAAGAAAATAATTGGGATTACACCGTGCTGAAAAAAGCATTCGAGAAAACAGAAAACAGAATAGATGCTTTGGCCAATGCAAACCCAAAACAAGCTACAAAAACAAATTACCTAAAATATGCCGCCATATTATTACCAATTGCTTTTGTACTAGGTTATTTTATAACTGGAAATTTCAATAGCAACGCCGAATCAATAGACAAATATTATATTAGGGAAGAGGGATTGCCTAATTTGATGAGTGAAAAAAGATCAAATTGGGAGGATTTAATGCAATTATACAAATCCAATCAATTGGAAAAAGCCTACGCACTTTCTGAAAAAACGGCTTCCCAAAAAGTAGAAAATGACACGGCAAATTATTTTCACGCCGTCATTGCTTATGATTTAAAAAAATACGCTGTTGCCAAGGAATATTTTGGAAAAGTAACTGCAAAAAAGGAAAGTGTATTTTATAATGAGGCAACATTTCGTTTGGGGTTTACATTAAATAAACTTCACCAAAATAAGGAAGCTAAACTCCAATTTGAATTGGTAAAAGTCGATAGTAATAATCCGTATCAAAAAGAAGCTGCTACTGTTTTGAAAGATCTGACTCTCGGTACTTCACAATGATTTTCTCTTTCTAACAATCTGAAACTTTTCTACCGACAGGCAGATCTACAATCTGTCATCTGAAACCTTTCTTCTTCTCCAATACCAAAAACCACCAGCCACAGGAAATACCAATACAAAACACCACCAGTAATAATTATTTTCTTCCAATATAACAGTATCGTTATTGCCAACGATATTTAGACCAGCCCAATAAATAGGATTCGCCGTTCGTGGACTGGCTGTCGCTAAAAACTCCAGCTTTGCCTTTTGTAAAGCTTCAGATTTGGTGTACCCTTGATTGAGGTGTTTTAAAAATAGTTCCATAATTTTCATCGAACTTTCTTCATCGATTTTCCAAGAAGCAAGCATCATACTTTTGACGCCAATACTCGTAAAAGCTCTTGCTAAATTGATGGTTCCTTCTTTGTGCAGGCCTAAACCAACACCCGTTTCACAAGCTCCTAAAAGCAAAAAGTCACAGTCGGATTTTAAATTATAAACTTCGTTCATACTCAAAAAACCATCTGAAAAATAGATACCTTTTTTGGTTTCATCCGCATCGGTAGTAGCTTTTCCGTGCGATAAAATTGCGATTATTTTATCATTGGCTAAATGATTTGAAAAAGCAGCCTTAGAGGCATTCGTTTCTTTTATGAGTTGCGCGTTGTAATCTGTTTCAATTGATTTGGATGCTTTTTTTACATATTTAAGTTCCGATAAATTGTTTTTAAAACTAGGTGTAAACACAGAAAACGAACTCGATTTAGACTGGTTTTTACTTAGGATTTTTGAAATAGAAGCCGACAAGGCATAACTGAAATTGTATTTCTTGCCCAAATAGGGTAGTTTTCTGAAATCATTGCTTTGAGTATCCTGAGTCAACAACATATCAAAAGGGAAGTTGCCATAGACTGCATTGGGTATGATTTGAATATGGGTAATCGCCTTTGGCAAATAGGCTTCGGCTGGTTCGAAATATCTTTTGTAATATTCATAAGCCGTTTTTTTGTAATTTCCAATAGCATTATTGCCAAGAGAAGCTGTCAAAAGTTCTGTTTCGGGTTTTGAATTGCTAAGAATTTTTCCAACCTCTAAATTGATTATGTGCTTTTCATTTTTGGTAACAAGCAGCAAATAGGGATAAAAATAGTATTGATTGTTGACAACATTATAAATGATGATTGCTTCGTTCTCTTTAAGATTTTTTTGCGTTTCGTCTAATGTAATTATTTGATTTTTGTCTTGAAAAGCTACTTGCTTTTGTTCCTTGGTATAATAATCCAATTGTTTTTCGAATGTTTTTTTATAGTATTCTGTAGGCTTATTTAAAGGAATTTTATTATTTATTTTCAATAGTATATCTTCAAAAGTTACATTGACTGTTTTATAGTTATTATTTGATTTTTCCTTTTGAATCACTGGCTTTTTTTCTTTGTACATAGCTCCTAACAAAGCAAAGTATTTTGATTTTTCACTGTATTCAAAAAACAAATCCTGATAAATAGACTTACCAGTTGCTTGATATAATTTGTAATAATTTTTGACCAAATTGATATAGGGAGGCTCAATATAGATACTGGTGTTGAATTGTTGTTTGTTTGTAAAAAATTCAGTGGAATAACTAACCCAGCTTTTTTCGGCTTGAAGCAAAGTCGCTTCAATTTCATACAAGTGCTTTAGATTTTTATCTTCAGCATACATTTCGTCTAAACACCAGGCTTTCATAAGAAGTAAATCTGTTAAATAGTAAGTATTGCTACTATAATTTTTTTGAGATAAATCTTTGGGCAAGGTTAGTCGGGCTATTCCTTCATCATAATTTTCAAGTGCTTTTTTGTAATCTCTTTTGTAAAAATACATCAATCCCCTTAACTCATTTTGATGGGCTGCCTCTGGATGATAAAACCCAGAAAATCTTTCATACATAGCAATTCCTTGGCTGTATAAAGCAATACATTTGTTTGCATTCCAATTGCCAAATTCGTAGTTTGGCTTTTCAATAACATAAAGATTGTTAGCCGCTAAATCAAGATAAGGTGCCGCTATTGAAGTAAATAACCTAGCTTTTTTAAAATTGTCATAAGGAAATCTTTGGTTGAGGAAATAGCTTAGGCTATCAATATATTTTTGGCACAAATTAGCGCCGTGATTTCTTGTCGTAAAAAGATGGGCATTATAAAAAAGGTAGGCATCTTTGTAGTTTTCTTTTTTGTTTTTGTGGTAAATTTTCAGAGCATTTGAAGTATAATAATAAGCTTTGTCTATGTTGAATTTAATGTTGTAATAGCGTCCCAAATAGGCATAAAACACGGCTTTAAAAATTTCTTTGTCAGGATATGCTTTTTTGTAATAAGAATAGAAAAGATGACATTGTTCCAAATAATCTTCATAAAGAGCTAAACCATTATAATTATCAGCAAGCAATTGGTGGGTTTTGGCGGATAAAAAATAATTTTTACTTTTTGCTTGAGTCAATAACTGAACATTTTGCTTCAATAGTAACAAGGCTTTATACCGTGCTCCCAAATCCATATAACAAGATGCAATTCCGTTTTGGGATTGCACTATCAGGGAAACATTATTGATTTTTTTTGCTTCTTCCTGTAATTTGGAATAAATTTCCATCGCATTTTTATAGTCGGAATGGTCTAAATACTTCTGGGCTTGGGTTAAATCCTGACTATTTGCTGGAACTGACAGAAAAAATAAGCTAGCAATAAATAAATAATAGAGTGAAGAGTTTTTTGTTTTTCTTTCTCTGGTAAATAATAATTTCCAGATAATTTTAGAAACCAAAAATAAATATATGGAGGTAGGTTTTAAAAACAGCGAAGTTTTGGAATTTGGCATATACAAAAATAGAATTAATTTTTGGTTATTTCAATCTGTCTTTTCCTTAATAGATGCTCCCTAGTTTACTGCAACCTACTCCCAATCTTACCGCAAGGAACAGCAACAGATCCATCTTGAAAAAATCAATGACAATTTACCCAATTTGAGCTAAAATAATGGAGCTGTCCAATTATAAAATTCACTTTTAAAACCACCAAAAGTGCAATATTTAAAAAAAACTTCTACTTTTGTCCCAGAAAAATAGAACTATGGCAAAGAATTTAGTTATTGTAGAGTCACCTGCAAAAGCAAAAACAATCGAGAAATTTCTAGGAAACGATTACCAAGTTGAGTCAAGTTATGGACACATTGCCGACTTACCTTCTAAAGAAATTGGAGTAGATGTAGAAAATGGTTTTAAACCAAAATACGAAGTTTCTGCCGATAAAAAAGCATTGGTTACTAAACTGAAAGGACTTGCCAAAAAAGCTGAAATGGTTTGGTTAGCAAGTGATGAGGATCGCGAGGGGGAAGCTATTTCTTGGCATTTATCCGAAGAATTAAATTTAGTAAAAGCCAAAACCAAACGTATTGTTTTTCACGAAATTACCAAAACAGCCATTCTAAAAGCAATTGACAATCCAAGAGAAATAGATTATAATTTGGTCAATGCACAACAAGCACGAAGAGTTCTAGACCGATTGGTAGGATACGAATTATCTCCTGTTCTTTGGAGAAAAATTAAAGGAGGACTTTCGGCAGGACGTGTGCAATCGGTATCCGTTCGTTTGATTGTTGAGCGAGAAAGAGAAATCCAGAATTTCAATCCAGTTGCTTCTTATTCAGTAGTTGCCGAATTTATAAACGAAGCCGGAAAATCATTCAAAGCCAAATTACCAAAGAATTTCAATACCAAAAAAGAAGCCGAAGATTTCTTGAAAAAGAATATTGGTTCTACCTATAAAGTTTCGGATTTAGAAACAAAACCTACCAAAAAATCACCAACTAGCCCTTTTACAACTTCGACTTTGCAACAAGAAGCCGCAAGAAAATTGTATCTGCCTGTTGGAATCACAATGCAATTAGCGCAACGTTTGTACGAAGCTGGATTGATTACTTATATGAGAACGGACAGCGTGAATTTGTCTAAAGAAGCGATGGATGCCGCTCAAGCGGAAATCATTAAATCTTACGGAAAGGAGTTTTCCAATCCAAGAACTTTTGCGAATAAAAGTAAAGGCGCACAAGAAGCTCACGAAGCCATTCGTCCTACCGATATGTCCCGACATACCGTAAACATTGATAGAGACCAAGCACGTTTGTACGATTTGATTTGGAAAAGAACCTTAGCTTCGCAAATGAGTGATGCCCAATTAGAACGCACCAACGTGAAGATTGAAGCCAATAATCACAGTGAAATATTTACTGCATCTGGTGAAGTTTTGCTATTTGAAGGTTTCCTAAAAGTATATCTCGAAGGGAATGATGATGATAGTGATGATGAGCAAGAAGGAATGTTGCCAGCATTGAAAGTCAACGAAAAATTGCAAAATAATTACATTACAGCCACTGAAAGATATACACGTCCGCCAGCTCGATATACAGAGGCTTCTTTGGTGAAAAAACTGGAAGAATTAGGGATTGGTCGTCCTTCGACTTATGCACCAACTATTTCTACCATCATCAATAGAAATTATGTAGAGAAAGGAACTCTTGAAGGTCAAGAACGCAATTATACACAACTGACTTTGCAAGCGAGTAAAGTAGGTGAGAAGTTACTCAAAGAAAACACAGGTTCTGATAAAGGAAAATTGGTTCCTACTGATATCGGAACTATTGTAACCGATTTCTTGGTTAAAAATTTCGGAAATATTTTGGACTATAATTTTACTGCCAAAGTAGAACAGGATTTTGATGAAATTGCCGAAGGAAATATCGAATGGGAAGCAATGATGCAAGAATTCTATGATAAGTTTCACCCAACAGTGAAAGATGTAGAAGCCAATGCCGACAGAGAAAGTGGAGAAAGAATTCTTGGTACTGATCCTAAAACAGGAAAACAAGTTTCTGTTCGATTAGGAAAATTTGGTCCAATGGCTCAAATTGGCGAAGCCGACGATGATGAAAAGAAATTCGCGAGTTTGATGAATGACCAAAACATTGGGAATATCACTTTAGAAGAAGTCTTAGATTTATTTTTGTTGCCAAAAAATTTGGGAACTTATAAAGGAGAAGAAGTTGAGGTTAGCAACGGACGTTTTGGTCCTTATGTACGTCACGGAAGCGTTTTTGTTTCTTTGCCAAAAGGCGAAAATCCACTTGATATTTCTATAGAAAGAGCAAAAGAACTTATTGATGAAAAAGCTCAGGCAGATGCGCCAATAGCAACTTACAAGGGCGAACCAGTACAAAAGGGAACTGGTCGTTTTGGACCGTTTATCAAATGGGATGGGATTTTCATCAATGTCAGTAAGAAATATAATTTTGATAATTTGTCTCAATCGGATATAGTAGAATTGATTGAAGACAAAATTCAAAAAAATATCGACAAGGTTTTGCACAATTGGAAGGAAGAAGGGATTTTGGTCGAAAAAGCACGTTGGGGAAGATCAGTAATCACCAAAGGAAAAATTAAAATTGAATTGAGCAAAGATATCGATGCCGCAAAATTGACATTGGAACAAGTTCAAGAAATGATTGCCAAGAAAACGCCAGCCAAAAAAGAAGCTGCGAAAAAAGCTACCACAGCTAAAAAACCCGCTGCCAAAAAAGCAGTTACCAAAAAACCAGTCACAAAAAAGAAATAATATATGGAGTTTGATTTTCTAAAGCCTTTAGATAATGAAATCCTTCAACTAATCAATGGATTTTCTTCTCAACAATTGGGAAGCAAAATTGCTTTTCATACCACTGAAGATTTTCCGGATTTAAATAAAATTAGGATTGCTATTATTGGCGTTTTAGAAAACAGAGGTGATAGTAAGCAGACAGAGGAAGTTGATTTGTCACACATTCGGAAGGAATTGTATGGTTTGTTTCCCGGAAATTGGGACTCATCAATTGCCGATTTAGGAAATATTCTGGAGGGAAACTCTATTTCAGACACTCATTTTGCTTTGCGAAAAGTAGTTTCCAGCTTAATTAAAAAGAATATTATCCCAATAGTTATCGGTGGTTCACAAGATTTGACTTATGCGCTTTATAGAGCTTATGATGAATTGGAACAAATGGTAAATTTGGTTTCCATTGATAGTAAATTCGATTTTGGGAAAGAAAGTGATGCCGTTTCAGCTTCGTCGTATTTGACCAAAATAATTATCGAAGAGCCTAACAATCTTTTTAACTTTTGTAACCTAGGTTATCAAACGTATAATAATTCCCAAGAAGAAATCGATTTAACAGATAAATTATTTTTTGAAGCGTATCGTTTAGGTGAGATTTCGAATAATATTGCCCTTTCGGAACCAGTTTTTAGAGATGCCGATTTAGTAAGTCTGGATATGACATCGGTAAAATCCTCAGCTTCAGGAAATTTTGCTGCTTTTGTGCCTAATGGATTTAGCGGAAAAGAGATTTGCGCATTATCAAGATATGCTGGAATTAGTGATAAAGTTTCGCTTTTTGGTATTTTTAATCACAATAATTCTGCGCAAGAGTCCGTTTTGATAGCTCAAATTATTTGGTATTTTATCGAAGGTTATCAGTATCGTTCAAATGAATATCCTTTTGGAAGCAGAGAAAACTACATAAAGTACATTATTCCACTAGAGGAAGAGTTGATATTTTACAAAAGCAATAAAACCGATAGATGGTGGATTGAAATACCTTTTATTTCAACCAACAATAATAAGTTAAAGAAAAGCTCGTTATTACCTTGCTCTTATGAGGAATATTTGGGAGCTTGTAATCAGGAAATTCCTGAAAGATGGTGGAAAGCACAACGAAAGAACATTCTGTAAAACTGCGTTTAAGAATATTCAAATTTGTGAAAAGACATTAAAAAACTTAAAAAACTTACAACCTAATAGTAAATTAATTCTTATAAAAAAATGTATTTTGTGCTTTTTGTCGGTATTCTTAGCATTTTATCGATGAAATATTTTTTTCTTAGCGTTTTTAATTTTAGTTTTGGACTGAGAAATAAATAGTACTCTAAATAATTGTTTTATTAAAGAATAATAAATAGGTTTACAAACTGAAAAATAATTGAATAAATAACCCTATTGATATGAAGAAGTTTATTGCTTTTGCTGCAATTATAACATTACTAATTGGATGTGGTAAAATATCCGACAAAGGAGAACTTGTTGGAGTTAAAGGTGCAAAATGGCATCCTGAAAAACCTTATGGAATGACATTAGTTCCAGGCGGTTCTTTTATAATGGGTAAATCCGATGCGGATGTTGCCAATGTAGGAGATGCAACGACAAAAACAGTTACGGTTCGATCTTTTTACATGGATGAAACGGAAATTACAAATAGAAAATACCGTCAATTTGTAGAATGGGTAAAGGACTCTACAATGAGAGTTCGTCTTGCTATATTAGCAGATGAATCAGGTATAAAACCTGGTGCTGGCGCAGCAAAAGGGAAAGGAAAAAGTGCGGGAAGTATTGGTGATTTTGCTTTTAATGATCAAGACCCAGCAAAAATGACAGCCTACGACAAATACATGTATGATAACTATTATAGTATAGGTACTGCAGACGATCCTTATGCAGGAAGAAAATTAAATCGCAAAGTAAAGCTAATCAAAGATACTAAATCGTATCCAGACGAATATTACACCGAAGTAATGGATTCAATGTATTTACCTCTCGAGGCTTCATACAATGGTCTGAGAACTATTGATGTAGATAAGTTGAAATTTAGATATTCTTGGATGGATATTCAAGCTGCTGCTAAAGCAAAAGTTGGAAAAAGAAAAGATTTTATTAGAACAGAACAAATAAAAGTATATCCTGACACAACTACTTGGATTAAAGATTTTTCTTATTCGTACAACGAACCAATGCACAACGATTATTTTTGGCATCAAGCTTATGGCGATTATCCTGTTGTGGGTGTAAATTGGCAACAAGCTAAAGCATTTTGTGCTTGGAGAACACTAAATAAGAATAACTATATCAAATCCAAAAAGAAAGGTCGTGATCAAACCAATAATTTCAGATTGCCTACAGAAGCAGAATGGGAATATTCGGCCAGAGGAGGTTTAGAATCTGCTACATATCCTTGGGGGGGACCTTACACAAAAAACGACAGAGGTTGTTTCCTTGCTAATTTCAAACCAATGAGAGGAGATTATGCCGCAGATGAAGCTTTATACACTGTAGAGGCAAAATCGTATGAGCCAAATGGTTATAATCTATATAATATGGCTGGTAACGTTGCAGAATGGACAGAATCTGCATATGATCCAAATGCGTACGAATATGTTTCCTCAATGAACCCAAATAACACCGATACTTCAAACAAACGTAAAGTAGTTCGTGGAGGTTCTTGGAAAGATGTTGCTTATTTCCTTCAAGTAAGTACCAGAACTTTTGAATATGCTGATTCTGCAAGAAGTTTCATAGGGTTTAGAACAGTTCAGGATTATATGGGAACCCAATCAACTGAAAAATTAAAGAAAAAAAAGTAACCCCTTATACAAACTAATATAAATTAACCTAAAAAAAAACATTATGGCATTGATAAGTAAACAAACGATGAATTTTGCATACGGAATGGGAGCGGCAGTAGTAATTATTGGAGCTTTATTCAAAATTACCCATATCGAATGGGGTTTTATAACTGGAAATTTAATGCTTACAATTGGTCTTGTAGTGGAAGCTGGTATTTTTGCTCTTTCTGCATTTGAACCTGTAGATAAAGATTTAGATTGGACATTAGTTTACCCAGAATTGGCCAATGGTGAAGCTCGAAAAAAAGTAGCTAAAGTTGAAGAGCCTACAGAAGATGCTCAAGGATTATTGTCTAAAAAACTAGACGCTATGCTAAAAGACGCAAAAATTGACGGAGAATTGATGTCAAGTTTAGGAAATAGTATCAAAAACTTTGAATCAGCTGCTAAAGCGATTTCTCCAACTGTTGATTCTATGGCTTCTACCAAAAAATATAGCGAAGAATTAACCTTGGCTGCAGCTCAAATGGAATCTTTGAATAGTTTGTATAAAATTCAATTACAAAGCGCTTCAAGAAATGCACAAATCAACGAGGAAGTTGTAGAAAATAATATAAAATTAAAAGAACAAATGCAATCGTTAACTTCTAACTTGTCTTCATTGAACAATGTGTATGGAGGAATGCTTTCTGCAATGAGTAATAAAGGATAATTAGTTCAGACTTTATAAAAAAAACAATAACTAATTATTAGAAAATATGGCAGCAGGAAAGTTAAGCCCTAGGCAGAAGATGATAAACCTAATGTATTTGGTTTTTATCGCAATGTTAGCATTAAATATGTCCAAAGAAGTTTTATCAGCTTTTGGAATCTTGAACAATAAAATCATTGAATCTAATTCAATCACAGATGGTAGAAATGAGTCTTCATTTCAACAATTATCCCAAAAAGCAGTAGACCAACCAGGTCAATTTGGAGATAAAAGAGCAAAAGTTGAAAAAATAAGAGCTTTATCTAAAGAATTTAACGATTATATAGAAGGAATAAAAACTACTGTTACTAAAAAATTTGAAAGAGATGCCGATGGAAACCTTCCTTACGAAGAAATGGATAAAGGCGACTTGATAGACAGAATGTTTTTTACCGGAGACAAAGTTTCTGCAAAAGGTAAAGAGTTTTTAGACAAAATTCAAAGTTATCCAGCTCAGATAAAAGCTATTGGAGGTAGTTCTATTGCTGAGTCTGAAATGAAAAAAATAGAGAAAAGATTTGCAACGAATCAAGTGTATTCTGAAAAAGCGGGAGCTAAATTAGATTGGATTGATTATAATTACAAAGGTTATCCTCTTATAGCTACAGTAACTAAATTGTCTCAATTGCAAGCCGATATTAAAACAACAGAAAGTGATGTAATGACCGGAATGTTTCAATCTGATTTGGTTGCAGCAGCTTCACTTACAGCTTACCAACCGATTGTTGTTCTTGAAAAATCAGTTTTCTTTCAAGGCGAAGCTGTTAAAGGTAAAATTATTTTGGGTAAATTTGATCCTTCATTAAAAGCGAAATCAGTAGTGGTTAATGGAACAAGTGTTCAAGCACAAGCAGGACAAGCTAATTTTTCTTTCGGTTCAGGAAATATTGGAGAGCACCCAATAAGTGGTTCTTTCAACTTTGACGAAAACGGAAAAGTAATTAGTTTGCCAATTAAAGATCAATACGTAGTTGTAGCCAGACCAAAATCAGCTACTATTTCTGCCGATAAAATGAACGTAGTATATCGTGGTGTTGTAAATCCAATGACGATTTCATTTGCAGGAATATCTGCCGATAAAGTCTCAGCTTCTGCTCCAGGATTAAGTTCTGCTGGTGGAGGAAAGTATAATATGCGTCCAGGTACTGGTACTGAAGCAGTGATAAATGTAACAGGAACATTGCCAGATGGTTCTAAAGTATCGGATAGAAAAACTTTTAGAATCAAAGGAATTCCAGGTCCAACAGGAACAATTAGAGGAGAAATGGGAGTTGTAAAAGGGCCTAAATCAAGTTTAGAAATTTCGACTGTTGGAGCTAAATTGGTTGACTTTGACTTTGAAGTAGGTTTAGATGTGGTAGGTTTCAATTTTAAAGTAACAGGACAACCTACAGTAGTTGTAGTTGGAAATAAATTGAATGGACAATGTAAATCAGTTCTTTCTAAAGTAGGAAGAGGAGATCAGGTTACTATTTCTGAAATTAAAACAAAACTAGTTGGAGCAGGTAGTTATTTATTGCCAAGAACTGCACCAGTAATTTACGAAATACAATAAATAAGGAAGTTTGATACAAAGCTACTTCAATAACTTATAATGAAATTATGATGAATACGAGAAATTTTTTAATTGTTGTTATTTCCTTTTTTGGGAGTGTTGCTTCTTATGCACAACCTAATTTGCTCAATGCAAAAATTCCAGAAGAGATTGGACTAAAGTCAGATGCGCAACTCATTTCAGACAATGACAGGCCACTAGAATATGGCTATGTTGACGATAGAGATGTTTTGATGGGTAAAACAGTTTGGGAAATTATTGATTTAAGCGAAAGAATTAATTTTCCTTTGTATTTTCCAATTGATACGGCAAACATTGGTTCTGACAGACGTTCGTTATACGATGTTTTAACAAAAGCCATAAAAAACGGAGAAATTACCGAAGTGTATTCAGACAGTTATTTCAATACAAAAAAATCGTATAAAGACATCAAAGCTTCATTGACCAGAATTGACACTACTGATGCTGGTAGAGAACAAATTAATGCTGGTCAACAAATTTCTCCAGAGTATATTGTTAAGCAAGACCTTACTGCTCAAGATGTTACGCAATATAAAATCAAAGGATATTGGTATTTTGATAAGCGTCAAAGCGAATTGAAGTACAGATTATTGGGGATTTGTCCTATTACTCCAGATGTTTATACTATGAACAGTGAGGAAAAAGATTATATCGAATTATTCTGGGTATTTTTCCCGGGTTCGAGAGATGTTTTACACGAAGCTAAAGCATTTAACGATAAAAATTCGGCCATGCCAATTTCTTTCGACCAAATATTAAATTCAAGGCGTTTTAATGCTGTTATTTATCAAGAAGAAAATGTTTATGGTGATAGAGCAATTGTGAGTTATATGAAAGATAATGCTCAAAATCAATTGCTTGAAGCGGAACGAGTGAAAGAAAAAATTCGTGATTTCGAAGAAGATATGTGGAATTATTAAATTTCATTTTAAACTTTACATAAAGAACTCTTGCCTTAATAGCGAGAGTTCTTTGTTTATAGTCATTATAGCTTTTTTTGCACCTTCTAACTTCCCACTTCAAATGATTGATTATTTAATAATAGGTTCAGGATTAGCAGGTATTTCGTTTTCCGAAATGGCTCTGCTAAACCATAAGTCTATTTTGGTAATGGATAATAATTCCCAGAATTCTTCGAAAATTGCAGGAGGTTTGTATAATCCTGTAATTTTAAAGCGATTTAGCGAAGTAGGTCACGCCAAAGAGCATTTGTTAATTATGAATGAATTCTTTGTGAATTTAGAAAAAAAGCTTGATTGTAAAGTAGATTATAAATTACCCATTTTGAGAAAATTTTTTTCTATCGAAGAGCAAAACAACTGGTTCTTGGCTTCCGATAAAGTGAATCTGGCTCCTTTTTTGTCAACTAATTTAATTTCCAGAAAGTATTCGTTTATAGATTCACCTTTTGGATATGGAGAAGTTTTACAAACTGGTTATGTTGACACGGCATTATTGTTGGAAAAATACAAAGCATATCTTGCAAAAAATAATTTGTTCATAGAAGAATCTTTTGATTATGCTCTTTTGAAGGAAGAAATCAATAGTATTCGATATAAAGATATTCAAGCGAGACACATCATTTTTGCCGAAGGTTTCGGAATGCATTCCAATCCTTATTTTAATAATTTGCCTTTAGATGGCACAAAAGGAGAGCTTTTTATCATCAAAGCGCCATCATTAGATTTAGATGTAATTATGAATACTAGTGTGTTTATTTTACCTCTTGGTAATGATTTATACAAAGTGGGGGCAACTTATAATTGGGCTGACAAAACGGATTTGCCAACCGAAGAAGCAAAAACTGAATTAGTTGGTAAAATAAAAGAAATCATCAATTGTGATTTTGAAATCGTGAAGCATTTTGCTGGCGTTCGACCCACAGTTAAAGATAGAAAATCATTAGTTGGAACACACCTAAACCATAATTCGATACACATTCTTAATGGTTTGGGAACCCGAGGCGTTATGCTTGGGCCAGCAATGGCTAAAGCGTTGTTCGAAAATATCGAGTACCAAAAACCATTAGAGAATTCAATTGATATTAAAAGATTTAATAAAAGGTAATTATATAAAATAATTGCTTTATTTTTTATATTTCTTGTCAAAAGACACAAACATATTGATGTAAATGTTCCTTGACCATCTCAAAACAAACGGGAATAAAACAATATTCGATAGTAATATGGCTATCAAAGTGGTTTTTAAGTTCGAATGAAGAAAGAAAAAAGCAATTACAAAAACAGCGATACTAAGCGCAACATTCAGTCCATAACTTACATACATCGCGCCATAAAAAAACGAAGGCTCGATTTGATATTTAAGTCCACAATGGCTGCAATTTTCATTCATTTTTAGAATTTTCGAAAAATGTAACGGATTTTTGTCCAAATACATACTTTCATTCTGACATCTTGGACAACTTCCTGTTAAAATACTATTTAGTTTGGATCCTTTTTTTAACATTTGCAAAAATTTTTTGCGAAGGTACGATTTTGTACTTTTCTTAATGTAACATTTGTAACAAAAACATGCTTAACATACACAATTTGTCCGTTTCTTTTGGAGGAACTTATTTATTTGAAGAAGTAACCTTTCGATTGGGTGCCGGAGACCGAGTGGGTCTTGTCGGCAAAAACGGAGCTGGAAAATCTACGATGCTTAAAATCTTGGCCAAAGATTTTGCTCCAGATTCTGGGGTAATTTCTCAAGAAAAAGAGGTTCGAATGGGGTTCTTGCGTCAGGACATTGATTTCGAACAAGGAAGAACGGTGCTTGAAGAAGCCTACGAAGCATTTACCGACATTAAAATTGTAGAAAAAAAACTGGCAGAAATCAATCATCAATTGGTTACTCGAACCGATTATGAAAGTGAAGAATACGGTCAAATCATTGAAGATTTGTCTGATTACACGCATCGTTTCGAATTGTTAGGCGGATATAATTATATAGGTGATACCGAGAAAATTCTTCTTGGTTTGGGTTTCAAAAGAGAAGTTTTCAACGATCAAACCGATACTTTTTCCGGAGGTTGGAGAATGCGTATCGAATTGGCCAAATTGTTATTACAATCTAATGATGTATTGTTACTTGATGAGCCAACGAATCACTTGGATATTGAGAGTATCATTTGGTTAGAAGGATTTTTGCGTAATTATCCAGGAGTTGTTGTGATTGTTTCGCACGATAAAATGTTTTTGGATAATGTGACCAATAGAACTATCGAAATTTCTCTAGGGAAAGCTTACGATTTCAATAAACCGTATTCAGAATATTTGGAATTGAGAGGCGAAATCAGAGAAAAACAATTGGCAACCCAAAAAAACCAAGCCAAAAAAATCGAAGAAACCGAAAAATTAATTGAGAAATTCCGTGCTAAAGCTTCCAAAGCATCAATGGCACAATCGCTCATTAAAAAATTAGACAAAGTCGAACGTATCGAAGTCGATGAAGACGATAACTCGGTGATGAATATTTCATTTCCACTTTCGAAAGAACCTGGAAAAGTGGTTATTGAAGCCGAAGATGTGACCAAAAAATATGGTGAAAAAGTAATTTTGAAAGACATTTCTCTTTTGGTAGAACGCGGAAGTAAGATTGCTTTTGTTGGACAAAACGGACAAGGAAAATCCACTTTTATGAAAGCCATTGTCAACGAATTTGAATATCAAGGTAGTATCAAATTGGGACACAATGTGCAATTGGGTTATTTTGCTCAAAATCAAGCAGAATATTTGGATGGAGAAATCACTTTATTACGAACAATGGAAGATGCGGCAACAGATACCAATCGTTCGAAAGTGCGAGATATGCTGGGTTCGTTCTTGTTTCGTGGCGATGATGTCGAAAAGAAAGTAAAAGTGCTTTCTGGAGGCGAAAGGAATCGTTTAGCGCTTTGTAAATTGCTTTTGCAACCTATCAATGTTTTGGTAATGGATGAGCCTACAAATCACTTGGACATCAAATCTAAGAATGTTTTGAAAGCCGCTTTGCAAAAATATGAAGGAACGCTACTTTTGGTTTCACACGACAGGGATTTTCTTCAAGGAATGTCCAATATTGTTTATGAATTTAAGGATCAAAAAATCAAAGAATATTTAGGTGATATTAATTTCTTTTTAGAGCAACGCAATCTTGAAAATATGCGTGAAGTAGAGAAAAAAGATACCGATAAAGCCTCCTCCCAAGCCCAATCAAAAGATCAAAAAGGAAATAACAAAGCTTCTTATGAAGATCAGAAAAAAGGAAAAGCACTTCAGAATCGTTTGAGTAAGGTTGAAAGTCAAATCAAACAATTGGAAAAAGATATTCAAAACGACGACAAAATGTTGGCTTCTAATTATGACAAACACATTGAAGACGCCGCTTTTTTTATGGCATACAATAAGAAAAAAGCCGACTTAGATAAGCTTCTTTTAGATTGGGAAATTGTTCAGGAAGAAATAGATAACGCAGGTTTATAAAATCAGTTCAATCTTTTTTGAGTGTGTAATTGCTTCGCTACTATGCGTGAAATAGCAAGTGGAAACGCCCAAACTTTCCAAATTTTTTAAGGCATTTAAAACTTTTTCTTTTTCTTGAGTATCCGTTTTACGGATATAAACTGCTTTGACACTGACAGGAAAAATTTTGCAAATAGCTTCATACAAAAACGGATCGTGTTGAGAATCGTCACCTAATAAAACATATTTTAAATTGGGATAAAATTCAAGAATATGTTTTATTTTTTCGAATTTATGGTTGTGACTACCTCTTCCTGTCCCGAGAAAATCGGTAAGACTCGATTTAATATCTTTCAGCAATAAAACAGCTTTTGGTAATTTGTGGATTTCGGTAAATTTCACGATAAAACGATACAAATTCCATTCGCTGCTTGATACATAAAAAAAAGCATTTTGTTCCTCACTATTTGTTCTTCCTGAATTGCTCAAAGCTTTGTAATGAGGTACTACATCTTCAAAAACTTTTCGGGAGTTTACATTTCGAAATAGTAAATGGTATAATTTTTTCAAAGGATTCTCGGTGTAAGAAACTAAGAAAGTATCGTCTATATCCGAAATAATTCCTAAATTTTCCTTTTTTGGACGAATGAAACTTTCTTTAGCAACAATTTTAGTGCTGCCGTGAAGGATGCTCACCTCATAATCAATCCAGCCGTGACCCACATTTTGATCTACTGGAATGCAAAATTTAAAATAGCCATCAATCAGGGTTTTGGTATGAATTGTTGTGTTGTTATGTTCAAGATATACATCTGCATTTGCATGTGTTTTTAGCCTAAATAAACGGATAATTGAAGAGGCATGTTCGAATTTTTTTTTCTCAAAAGCATAATCCTTTGTCTTTGTGGGTTTAAAAACATGACCCATTACGATTAGTTCTTCGTCATTTGCATATCCGCGGTATAATTTTAATATGGGCTTCATTTATTGTAGTAAATTTGTAGTATGCTAAAATTACTTATTTTTAATCAGTAATCCAATCAAAACATTGAAAAAGAATGTGTTAGTTGTTGTTAATCCAGTGTCTGGAGCCGTTGATAAATCAGAGTTTATTGATGCAACAACTAATTTTGCAACTAAAGAAAATCTGAATCTCATTCTTTATAAAACTACCGGAAGAGATGATATTTCAAAAATAAGGAATCTTTATAAATGCAATAATCCTGAGAGAATTATCATTGTTGGGGGAGATGGAACCATAAAAATGGTCGCTGAGGCAACAGAAAATGAAGATGTAATTTTGGGTATTTTACCAGCGGGTTCATCCAATGGTTTGGCGGTAGATTTAGATTTGATGAAATCGCTAGAGGAAAATCTTGAAATTGCGTTTCACAATCATTATATACAATTGGATTCGATTATTATAAATAATCAAAAGTGCCTTCACCTGAGTGATCTAGGTTTGAATGCGAAACTGATTAGAAACTATGAAAAAAGTGATGTTCACGGCAAATGGGGTTATGTATTACAGTTTTTTAACACCTTGGTTGAGTTAGAAGAGCCATTTACGGCTGTGATTACAGCCAATAATCAAACCATACAATGTGAAGCCAGAATGATTGTTATTGCCAATTCTACAAAATATGGCACAGGGGTAGTAATTAATCCTGATGGAGTAATGAATGATGGCAAATTCGAGTTAGTGATTTTGAAAAATCTTGACTTACTGATTTTTAGTGAAATTGTTTTAGGAAATATGCCTTTGAACCCAGAAAACATTGAAATTATTTCAACAGATAATGCTACGATTAAAACTAATTTTCCAATCTATTTCCAGATAGACGGCGAATATTGTGGTCGTGAATCGGAACTTAAGATCAATGTTTCACCCAACAAAATTAAAGTGGCAATTCCCCGATTTTTTTTAATTATTTAAAAGGATTTCGCTCTTTCCATACTACTTCTGGTTCAAGATAGCAATAGACTTTTTCGAAAGCTAAGTCGGCAATTGGATTGCTGTGTTTTGCAAAACTATACATTTTTAGAGGCTTTGCGCCAATAGAACTCTTTATTTCTAAAGCTGTTCTTGCAAAAATAATTTCCTTAAAACCTTTGTTGATTGAGTAAGCAACCATATCATACAGCATATTCAAATACAGCATTTTTTCACGTTGAATACTGTCGTCATAACCTAAAAAATAGGTGTCCATTACTTCACCATTTTTGATAATTGTATTGAAACCAATTAATTTATCATCAAGAAAATAACCGTAGAAAAGGAACTTGTCTCGGAGAATTTCTTTAAAAACTCTGAAATGGTTTTTAGCTAAGAAAAAGGTGTTGAAATGAGCGTTTTTGGCAACGTGAAAATACAAATCATAAATGGTTTCTTCATATTTAATAATATCTGCCAGATGCATTTTTCGTTTTTCTACACCATCGGCTTTTTTTCGGGCACGTTTGTATTGATCTCGGTATTTTTTCGACAAAGCATCGATATAATCTTGCTCCGATTTCCAATGATTTGGAATGTCAAAAAACATATTAGGTTGAGCCGAAAATTGAAAATAATCTTTGAACCCAGCTTTATGAAACGATTTTAACTCTTCTTCTTGAAAGTCTTTATATGTGGTTATGTGAACTTTTAATCCTTTCTTTTTGAAAATGGTTTTTAGTTTTTCCGAAGCCGTTTTTAAAGCGAGTAGAATTTCAACTTTTTCTATTTCATTAGAAAATGAAAATGCATTTTCGCCTGTGAGCATATTGTTGCCAATAACGAGTATGTGAGAACAAAATCTTTTCAGAATTGTATTTCGAACAGCATTTTTTACACATTGATCACGTTCACCGAAAGATTCTAATTTGTTCAAATCTAAAAATTGCGAAAGTGAAATTCCAACCAATTTATCTTTGTCAAACATTCCTATAAAATGACAAAACATATTGGATGGGGCCGATTTTTCTAAAACTTCTAAATATTCTTTGCTCAGAAAGACGTTTTCAATAGCAAAATCATTCCAATGTTCTGGAAGTTCGGAAACCGATGAATATATTTTTATGGATAGTGGTGTTTTCAAATAAAAAAAATCGCCCACAAATGTAGAGCGATTGTATTGTAATTAAATGTTAAATTATTTCCAGCCACAAATTATGGAACCCATAACGGTCATAATTGCGGTCCAATATCCAGCTTGTATAAGCATATATTTCCAGGTTTTGTGTTCGAATAAACCATTTATTGAAACTATGGGTAAGGCTAGAAAAATTCCTGACATAAAACCATGAAGTGCGCCGTGTTTGTAAGTTCGGAAAGCATCTCCATAATCAGCTAAAAATGCAGCGTAGGAAGGTTTTGCAGCAGCTATCATATCCGGACCACCAATCATTCCTAAAGGGCCCATTTGATGGATAACTAAGATGGGCATCATAAATGCTTACATAAATGAATAAACAAATGTAAGTCCGAAAATTTTCAGCATATTTCCTTTTTCAAGTTGTTCTTGGGTTAAACCGGCTTCTTTCATCCAAATTGTTCCAAAAACTTTTGGATTGTACCAAACAAATCCTACTACAAATGAGGATAAAGCTGCAACTAAAATTGCTAAAATGTTAAATTCCATACTATTAGATTTAAAATTAGATTTTCAAATATACTATTTTTTTGTTTAAGTAGAGAGTCATCTTTTTTCTTTAGTAGTTATTTATAAATTAAATTTTTTATAAGATAAAGTTTATAATAAATATAAATATTGTGTATTTCATCGATTATTTTTGCTTTTTATCAATAACGTGTGTACTTTAGCTTGTGTATTAACCTAAAAATCAAGTGTCATGAAATATATATATACCTTAATCTTAATATTATCGTTGCCGTTTATGATGAAAGCAGACGTTTCAGTTGCTGAAAAAAATGCCTTAATTCAATTGTACAATGCAACTAACGGGGCAAATTGGACTTCGAAATGGGATTTGAATTCGCCAGTTTCTTCTTGGTATGGAGTGAAATTGCAAGCTGATAAAGTGGTATCTATTGATTTGCAAAAAAATAATCTAGTTGGAACTTTACCAGCATCGATAGGAGATTTGAAATCATTGGAATTATTAAATTTATCTTTCAATAAATTGTCAGGATCAATTCCAGCATCAATTGGAGAATTAAGTTCATTAAAAACATTGTCAATGTTTATGAATTCTCTTTCTGGAAATCTTCCTTCCGAAATTGGAAAATTAAGCAATTTAGAGACTTTATCTTTGTATAATAATGATATTGAAGGTCAAATTCCATCCTCAATTTATGAGTTGAAAAATTTGAAAGTGTTGTATTTAAACAGTAATAAACTATCAGGAACATTAGATTCTTCTATTTCAAAAATGGCTAGTCTTCAACAGTTAAGTTTATTTGATAATAGAATGAATGGACAGGTTCCGTTTGATATTGCAAAGTTGAATAATTTAAAAGAAATGAATATTTCGTACAACCAGTTTAGCGGATTAGTATCTAAAGACATGGCAAAATTAGATGTTTTAAATATGACTATGATAAATGATAAAGGAGTAGCTCAAGCCTTAAAAGTTTCATTAAATGAAAACACAGCCATAGTTTCAGAGGAATAGTTTTTATAATGTTAATATTTTTTAAACCGTAAAGTTCTGCTTTACGGTTTTTTTAATTTCTATTCTTTGATAATAATTATTTACTTACTAAAAAAAAGCAACTCTTTTTTAGTATAAATACTTTCAAGTCAGTGTAATACATCAAATATTATTATTTTTATAGTAAACCCTTGTATTTATTAAAAATCGTTGTATATTTGCACCCGAAACAACGCGGGATAGAGCAGTAGGCAGCTCGTCGGGCTCATAACCCGAAGGTCACAGGTTCGAGTCCTGTTCCCGCTACGAAGAAAAATATGAATAGTAAAACGGTTTAGAGCAATCTAAACCGTTTTTTTTTATGCCCGATTTAAATAAGTTTCTTGTGTTCAATAGTTCTATGAATTTTTTTGGCAGCTATTTTAGTAACATATTTTGTTTTTATTTTATTTCATAAAATGCACCTTTTCTGTTATTTATTTCTGTGTTTTATACTTTTTATAATTGTTAATTTGCTTACTTTTGCACCGTTTAAAAAATGTATTATTTCTATCAGAAAGATTTGAATTATAATAAATTAGACTTGATAAAACTCTTTCCAAAATTTTATTTTTTGTTTTTCAAATAGTTCGAAATCTATATAATAAATTATATTCAAAGAATGTATAATGGCAATAATTGTAAAATAGGCTAATTAATGCATCTATTTTTTTGAACTATTTACACACAAAAATTGAGACTAAAAACGATAAATTTCACAAACAACATGAACAAAAAAATTGACAATTTAGCCGCTGACAACATTAGAGCATTAGCCATATCAATGGTAGAAAAGGCAAATTCAGGTCATCCTGGAGGCGCAATGGGAGGCGCAGATTTTTTAC
>Ga0209717_1001278_pt1 | contig 27656 bp, 22 predicted proteins | sample AD_UKC048_MetaG_FD_184418 | JGI IMG/M metagenome (GOLD analysis project Ga0209717, IMG submission 184418) | Active sludge microbial communities of municipal wastewater-treating anaerobic digesters from USA - AD_UKC048_MetaG (SPAdes) (version 2) | ecosystem: Engineered > Bioreactor > Anaerobic >... | reverse complement strand
GCCGAGCGCTGCAGCTTCTCGCTCGACGAGCTGAAGTACCAGTACCCCGATGAAGTCGTGCCGGCGGGCGAGACGCCTTCGAGCTACCTGCGCCGCATCACCTACGAAGGGGCAGGGCGGCGCTGGCCCGAAGGTGTCCCCGCAAAGGTCGAGGCGCAGATCGAGCACGAGCTGCAGCTGATCGGCGACCTGCACTACGAGCACTACTTCCTGACCGTCTACGACATCGTCGCCTTTGCGAGGTCGCGGCAGATTCTCTGCCAGGGCCGTGGCTCGGCGGCCAACTCGGTGGTCTGCTACTGCCTGGGCGTCACCGAGGTGGATCCGGCACGCATGTCGGTGCTCTTCGAGCGCTTCATCTCCAAGGAGCGCAACGAGCCGCCGGACATCGACGTCGACTTCGAGCACGAGCGGCGCGAGGAGGTCATCCAGTACCTCTACGGCAAGTACGGCCGCGCCCGTGCGGCGCTCACCGCGGTGGCCATCACCTACCGGCCGAAGTCGGCGATCCGCGACGTGGGCAACGCCCTGGGCCTGCCCGAGGAGACCATCGAGGCACTGGCCAAGAACCACACCTGGTGGGACGGCGCCGGCATCAAGACCGAGCGGATCGAGGAACTCGGCCTCTCGCTCGACGACCTGGCCATCCGGCAGTTGGTGGATCTGACCGGCCAGATCATGGGCCTGCCGCGGCACCTGTCGCAGCACCCGGGTGGCTTCGTGCTGACCAAGGGGCCGTTGTCGCGCCTGGTGCCGATCGAGAACGCGTCGATGCCCGATCGCACCGTGATCCAGTGGGACAAGGACGACATCGACGCGCTGGGCCTGCTGAAGGTCGACGTGCTGGCGCTGGGCATGCTCACCGCGATCCGCAAGAGCCTGGCTTTCATCGGCATGCGCAAGGGCTACGCCTTCGCGATGCAGGACATCCCGGCCGAGGACCAGACCACCTACGACATGATCTGCCAGGCCGACACGGTGGGCGTGTTCCAGATCGAAAGCCGCGCCCAGATGAGCATGTTGCCGCGGCTGCGGCCGCGCTGCTTCTACGACCTGGTGATCGAGGTTGCGATCGTGCGGCCCGGGCCGATCCAGGGAGGCATGGTCCACCCTTACCTGAACCGCCGGCAGGGCAAGGAGCCCGTGACCTTCCCTAGCAAGGCGCTCGAGGAGGCGCTCGGTCGAACCTTGGGCGTGCCGGTGTTCCAGGAACAGGTGATGCAGATCTCGATGTTGGCCGCGGGCTTCACGCCGGGCGAGGCGGATCAACTGCGCCGCGCGATGGCCGCTTGGAAGCGCAAGGGCGGGCTGGCACAGTACTACGACAAGATCGTCAACGGCATGACCTCTCGCGGCTACCAGCGCGAGTTCGCGGAGGCGATCTTCGAGCAGATCAAGGGCTTCTCCGAGTACGGCTTCCCGGAAAGCCACGCGGCCAGCTTCGCGCTGCTGGTCTACGCGAGCTGCTGGATCAAGTGCCACCATCCGGCCGAGTTCCTGGCCGCGATGCTCAACAGCCAGCCCTTGGGCTTCTACTCGGCGAGCCAGCTGGTGCAGGACGCCAAACGCCACGGTGTCGAGGTTCGTCGCGTGGACGTGATGAGCAGCGAGTGGGACTGCACGCTGGAAGGCCTGCCGCACCCGCCGGCGGTGCGGCTCGGACTGCGCCTGGTGGCGGGACTGAAGGCCGAGTCGGCGCTTCGCATTCTCAAGGCCAGACGCGAGCGGCCGTTCGACGGCGCCGAGGACTTGGCCAGGCGGGCCGAGATCGAGCAGCACGAGATGACGCTATTGGCCGCGGCCGATGCGCTGATGAGCCTGGCTGGCCACCGGCGACAGCAGGTCTGGGAGGCCTCGGGGCAGCGCTCGGCTCCGCAGCTGCTGAAGCAGGCGCCGGTCAACGAGGAAGAGCTCGAACTGCCGGCGGCGCCGGAGGGAGAAGAGGTCGTCTGGGACTACGCAGCGACAGGCCTCACGCTGCGCCGGCATCCGCTGGCGATCCTGCGACCGATGCTGGCGAAGCAGGGGTGGTGCACGGCGGCCGAGCTGCGCGAATTGCCCGACGGCCGGTTGGCGCGGGCCTGCGGCATCGTGACGGTGCGGCAGCAACCTGAGACCGCCAAGGGCGTGATGTTCGTGTCCCTGGAGGACGAGACCGGCAGCGTGCAGGTGATCGTGTGGCCCAAGCTCAAGGCGCAGCTGCGCGGGCCGCTGCTGCGTTCAAAGCTGATGGCGGTAAAGGGCACCTGGCAGCGCGATGGCGATGTGCGCAACCTGATCGCCGGGCATGTCGAGGATCTGACGGCGCTGCTCGGTGGGCTGGCGACGAGCAGCCGGGATTTTCACTAAGAGGACTGGCTGTTTCCGTTCGGATCTTTCGGTTAAGTGTCGGCGTGCGCCGAAACCCGCCGCTCAGGGTTCGCTGGGCCAGTCGGCCGCTCTGATCAGATACCTGTCGTTCGTCACCAACTTCAGGCCACCACACCCAACGACAGCTCCCGTGTTCGGCGAACTGTCGCTGCCGACCCGGAGCCGACGTTCCGTGTAGTTGCCTCGTTGCCGCAAACCTGCCTTACGAAGGCCACACGCGAGCGAGAGGGCTGCGCCACCTCGGGCCAGTTTCCTGTCAGCGCGCTCGTGTGTAGTTCGCTTGAACGAACCCGTTGTTCCAATGCCGCACGTCGTCGACCGTCCAGACCCGGTCGGCTGGAAGCGGACCGAACAGCCGCCGTCCCGAACCCAGCAGCACGGGCACCGTGGTGATGGTCATCCTGTCAACCAGGTCGGCACTCAGGAAAGCCTGAATCAGCTCGCCACCGTCCAGGTAAGCGCGCCGCGCACCCGTCTGCGCCAACTGCTGAAGCAGGTCCGCGGGGCTCTGGCTGGTTTCCCGCACCAGAGGCACCAGTGCCTCGGGGATGCGGACCGTACTGCTGCGCGACATGACGTGAACCGCACGGCCCGGATACGGCCATGGGTCGAAGCCCAGCACCGTCTCGAAGGTCTTGCGCCCCATTACCAGCGCGTCTATGCCGACCATGAACTTGGCATAGCCGAAGTCCTCACCGGGCGGGGCCGTGGCCTGGGCCTGCATCAGCCAGTCCAGGTTTCCATCGGACCTGGCGATGAAGCCGTCCAGCGACGTAGCGATGAACACAAGGGCTTCGGCGCGGTTCACAGGCACTTCTCCAGAGTGACTTCGGTGCAGGTTTCGCCGCGGAACACGACGTCCTCGCTGAATGTCTGCAGAAAGCCCAGACGTGACAGCAGGCGCAGCGACGCTGCGTTGCGCACATCGGTGATGCCACGCAGCCGCGTCATGCCCAGCGGCACCAGCAGCCCGTCGATGCAGGCCCGCACGGCCGTGTGAGCCCAGCCGCGGCCCTGGGCGCTACGCGCCAGGCTGAAGCCGAGCTGCACTTCCGCCGGGCCTTCGCGCAGCAGACCGATGTCTCCCAACAGCCGGTCGTCTTCAGCGCGGGCAATGCCGATCTGCGCCCAGTCGCCTTCGCGCCAGGGCGACGGCGCCGCGTCGTGCAGAAAGACCAGGGCAGCGTCGCAATCCATGGGCTGCCAGCCCTGGTAGCGCGCCACCTCGGGGTCGCTGCGGTAGGCGAGGAAGTCGTCGACATCGCCGGTCTGCAAGGCACGCAGGCGCACCGCGCCGGCGGCGACGGGCAGCCGCGCGAGCAGCGGGTGATCGGTGGTGGATGGCTCGGTGGTGTGCATCAGTCGTACAGCATGCCACCACCGACGAGATTGCCGCGGTGCTGGCCGCCCAGCACCAGCAGCTTGCCGTCCGACAGGCGCGTCAGGCTGTGCCAGGCGCGGGGTGCCGTCAACTCGGGCAAGGCGCGCTGCGAACCGCTGCGCCAGGACACGCCGCTGGTCAAGCCCTCGTCGCCTTGTTGCTCGCCGCCGTACAGCAGCACCTCGTCGTCGGGCGTGACGACAGCACGCGCCACGCTGCGCGCTGCCGTCAGCGGCGCCTGCGCGACGAAGCGCTGTGTGCCGACATCGAAGCGCCAGATGCCGGCCAGCGCACCGTTGTCGTTCTCGCCACCGACGATCAGCACGCTGCCGTCGGCCAGCGTTAGCGCGGCGTGCAGCCAGCGCCGCTCGGTGGGCGCGTTGGCGATCGGCGTGAAGGTCTCGTTGGCGGGGTCGAAGATTTCGGCGAAGCTGTAGTTCGCAGCCGGCGTGTCGCCGCCCACGATCAACACGCGGCCGCCCGGCAGCAGCGACGCGGTGGCGTGTTCGCGGGTGTGGGCCATGCGGTTGCCAGCCAGCGCCCAGGTGCTGGTGCCCGGGCTCCACAGTTCGATGCTGTTGCGCTGCGCGCCGCCGACGGCCGCCACACGGCCATCGGCCAGGCGCAGCGCGGCGTGCCGGCTGCGCGGCAGCATCATCCAGCCGCCTGCAGTGGCCGTGCCCGTGCGCGTGTCCACGATCTCGGCAAAGGGCGGCTGCACGGCGGATGTGCTGCCACCGAACACGAGCACGCGGCCGTCACCCAGCGGCACGGCGCTCATTTCGCTGCGGCCGGTGGCCATGTGGCCCAGGCGCGAGAAGCGTTGCGTGGCGGGGTCGAAGCGGTCGATGGCCGACGACAGTACGCCCTCGCCGCGCGACCCGCCCAGCACCAGGGCGCTGCTGTCGGCGGCTGCTGCCACGGCATGGCCGGTTATCGCCGGGGCGTCGAAGCTGCGCAGCCGGTTGCGCCAGGCGGGCTCGACCGCCAGTTCGCGCGACACCTCGCCCACGCCAGGCGCGGAGATGATCAGGCGGTAGCGCTGCGCGCCGGCGAGCACCGGCGTGTCGATGACGCTGCCCGAGGTCACGGCACCCAGGCCGGGTTCGATGCGGCCGCTGCCGCCGCTGAAGCGCACGCGCAGGCTGGCCGTGGCGCCGACCAGTGCCGGGGCCACCAGCGCGAACTCCTGGATCGTGGGGGTGGCGCTCTCGCCACTGCCACCGCCGCCACAGGCGGCGAGCAGCGCGCTCAAGGGGGCGGCGGCCAGAAGACGGCGGCGTGTCAGGGTCATGGGTTTCGGTGTCACGGGGTGTCCTCGAAGTGATTGCGGTGCCTTCACTGTCGCGAACCCAGCGTGACGGCGGCGTGACCGCACGGGCGAGGCCAGCGGCACGGAACGGCGCCACGGAGCGCGCCAGCGCGCGCGTGTCGCGCGTCGCCATCGTCATGGTCCTGTACACGGCATGTCGACCCTGCTACACACACACACCATGCCTTCGAACTCCCGTGTCCTGCTGCTCGCACTGGGTCTCGCACTGCTGGCCGGCGCGACCTGGACCGGGCTGCGCTACCACCACGACCTGGACGCGGCGCGCGAGCGCGTCAGCGGGCGCAGCCAGGTGCTGCAGACGCGCTGGGGCCAGCTCGAGTACGCGGAGGCGGGCAAGGCCGGCGGCCCGGCGCTGCTGATGATCCACGGCACCGGCGGCGGCTTCGACCAGGGTCTGCGCTTTGCCGATGGCTTGGTGGCGCGCGGCCTGCGCGTGATCGCGCCCTCGCGCTTCGGCTATCTGCGCAGCGACTTCCCGGCCGACTCCTCGCTGCCCGAACAGGCCGATGCACTGGCAGCCCTGCTCGACCACCTGGGCATCGAGCGCATCGTGGTGGCGGGCGGTTCGGCCGGCGCGCTCAGCGCCAGCCAGTTCGCGCTGCGCCACCCCGCGCGCTGTGCCGGCTTGGTGCTGCTGGTGCCGGCGGCCAATGTGCGCGACCGCGATCCGGTCGAGTTCACCCCTCTGCAGGCGTGGCTGGTGCACCGGCTGCTGAGCTCCGACCTGCTGTTCTGGCTGGCCGAGCAGACGATGCCGCGCACGCTGATCGGCACCTTGCTGGCCACCGACCCCGCTCTGCTTGATCGGGTGTCGCTGGCCGAGCGCGAACGTGCCTTCACCGTGCTGCACGAACTGCTGCCGATCTCGGCACGCGTGCGCGGCCTGCTGAACGACGGCCAGCAGGCCGGCCACCCGGCGCGCACGGACTTCACGCGGCTGGCGATGCCGGTGCTCATCGTCTCGACCGAAGACGACCGCTTCGGCACCGCGCAGACCGCGCGCGACATCGCCACCCAGCTGCCGCAGGCGCGCCTGGTGATCCTCCCCGACGGCGGCCATCTCTGGCTCGGGCGCGATGAGGCCGTGGCGGACGAACTGCAGCGCTTCGTTCGCGGCATCCCTTAGGCACGCGCTTGGGCAACGGGCTCGTCACCTGCGAGTAGAAGCCGCCGGGCCCGCGCGGCGACATGCCTTGCGGGAAGTCGAAGCGCAGCTTGGCCGAGTTGGACATGTCGGCGTAGGACCCGGGTGGGGATGGCCGGCGTGACGGTGATACGCAGTCGATCTTCGAACGAGGTCTCCCAGGTTTTGCCTTCGGTGTTGCCGGGAATGACGAGCCGGTTGATGCCCAGTGATTGCGGTAAAAAGCCGGCCTGCAGTACCTGCCACGCCATGCCCACGATTCAACTCTTCGGCATTCCTCGCATCACCAGCCCCGGGCGCGCCGATCTGCCGCTGTCGGCGCGGGAGGCCGGCTTGCTGGCCTGGCTGCATCTGGAAGGCCCCAGCCCGCGCGGGCGCATCGCCGGGCTGCTTTGGCCGGGGGGTGACGAGTCGCAGGCCCGCGCCAACCTGCGTCAGGCCCTGGTGCGGCTGAAGCGGTCTGCCGGTGAGTTGCTGGAGGAGAGTGCCGGCGTGATGCGCCTGGCCGCTGACGTGATGGTGCTGCCCGCCGCAGCCGACGACAGCAGTCCAGCCGCATCGCGCCTGCTGGGCCCGTTGGAATTCGACGACGCACCGGAGTTCTCAGGCTGGCTGCAGGCGCGACGTGACGCTGCCGATCGCGAACGCCGTCGCCAGCACCTGGCCGCCGCGCGACAGCATCTGGAAGCCGGTGCGCTGGACGCGGCGCTGGCGGCCGCTGAAGCGGTGCTGGCCACCGACCCCGCCGTGGAAGAGGCCCACCGCCTGCGCATGGAGGCCCTCTACCTGCGCGGCGACCGCGCGGCCGCCATCACCGCCTGGGACGACTGCCGCGACGCGCTGCGCACGGCCTACGGCATCACCCCCAGCGCCGCCACCAACGAACTGGGCCGGCTGGTGCTGGCCGCCGAAGCCGCGGGCCAGCAGCAGGCTGCCGCCGCGAAGGTGCACCAAGGCGTGACCGCGGCGGTGCTACCCGCAGCGTTGCGCCGGCCGCCCTTGCTGGTGGGTCGCGACGGCGTGCTGGACGAGATCGCCAGTGCTTTCGCCCTGGGCCACGGCGTGGTGGTGGCCGGGCCGGGAGGCATCGGCAAGAGCCGGCTGCTGGCCCAGGCCGCGGTGGCCATGGAGCCGGCGATCCAGGTCGGCGGGCGGCCGGGCGACGAGCACCTGCCCGGCGTGGTGGCCTCGCGTCTGGTGGCCGCGGCCATCGAACGTTTTGCGCCCGATCTGGACAGCGTGACCCGCGCCGACATCGCCCTGCTGCTGCCCGGCGGGCCGGCCCGCGGCCAGGCGCTTCAGTCGGCGCTGGAGCACCGGCGCGTGCTCGCTTCGGTGGCGCGCACCATGCTCGCCTGCCATGCCAAGGGCATGCGACTGGTGGTGGTGGACGATCTGCACTTCGCCGACGACCTGAGCATGGAAGCCATCGCCGTGGTGGTGGGCGGCTGGCTGGCGCAGCCGCCCGACAGCGCGGCGCTGCCGCTCTTTGGCTGCCGGCCCGACGAGTTGCGACCGGCCGCAGCGGCGCTGGTGCAGATCATGGACGGCAGCGCCCGCAGTGTCCGCATCGATCTGGCCGCGCTGTCAGTCGTGGACATCCAGGCGCTGCTGGCCAGCCTGCCGATGCAGGCCGACGGCGCCACTTCGTTGGATCGCCAGGCACTCGCCCAGGCACTGCATGCGCGCGTGGGCGGCAACCCGGCCTTTGTGCTGGAGTCGATCAAGGCCTTGTGGCTCGGCGGGCTGGCGGGCTGGCAGCCGGGGCAGGCACTGGCGGTGCCGGCCACGCTGAAGGAATCGCTGCGCCAGCGGCTGGCGCGCTTGGGGCACGAGGCCATGCAGCTGGCGCAACTGGCGGCGGTGGCGCAGGAGGATTTCTCGCTCTCGCTCGCCGCAGCGGCCACGGGGCGCGCGCCGCTGGCCCTGGCGCCATTGTTCGCCGAACTCGAGGCGGCGCAAGTGCTGGACGGCGTGCGCTTTAGCCACGACTTGGTGGCCGAAGCGGCGCGCGCCAGCCTGCCTGCAGCCCTGGTGGCACCCTTGCACCGGCTGGTGGCCGACCATCTGCGGGCGCAGGGCGGTGCCGCGGCGCGCGTTGCCTGGCACTTGCAGCATGCCGGTGCCGAGGTCGAAGCCGTGCCCTGGCACCTAGCCACTGCGCGTGCCGCGCGCGAACGCTGGCAGCTGGCCGATGCCGCAAGAAGCTTCGAGGCCGCCGCGCGCGGGCTGGAGCGGCAGGCGCGTGAGCGCGGGGCGCACGGGGCTGTTCAGCCAGCTGGTGAGGCCACGGACAGCGTGGCCTTGACCTGGCTGCAGTCCGCCCGCTGGTGGACAGCCGTCAGCGACTACGCAGCCGCCTTGCGGGCGCTGGAACACGGCCTGATGGCTGCAAGCACGGTGGCCGAACGGCTGGAACTGCACGCCAGCCGCGTGGTGGTGCTGCTGAACAGCCTGCGCGTCGAGGAAGCCACGGCGCAGGCGCTGCTGCTCGCCCACGAACTGCAGTCAAGCAGCGACGCCCTGCCGGCCGAGCGTCTGGCTGCGGCTCTGTTTGCATGCGTGGCCGTGGCACCGCACACGTCGGAGCTGCAGCGCCTAGCCGAACTCTGCGAAACCCTGCGTTCCCGCTGCGAAAGCGGGCCGCCGCGGGCACAGCAGTCCTTCCATCTCTCGGTGGGCACCTGTTTGAACTGGTGGGGGCGGCCGATCAGCGCCGAAGCGGATCTGAACGAGGCGCGCACGCTGGCCGACGGCTTCGGCGACTTCGGCGCTGTCGTCAACGTCACGCACCAGCAGTTGCGCAACGCGTTGATGCTCGGCCGCACGGCGAACGCGCTGGCGGCAGCGGAGGACTGCCACCGTGCCGTGCGCACGGGTGGCTATGGCCGCAGCTTTCTCCTGCACGCCTGGGCGGCGAAAGTGCTGGTGGGCGTGGCCGCCGGCCGACCGGAGTTTGCGCTGGCAGCTCTGCAGGGCCTGCAGCAGGACACTGAAGGCGCAGACCTCCGTTCTGAGCCCGAAGTGGCCGCGGCGCAGGCCGTCGGCTGGTGGTTTCTGGGGCGTGGTGATCTGGCCGCGCAAGGCCTGCCCTCAGCCGAAGGCTGGCTGGCTTTGGCGCAGTTGCGGCTGAGCGCCACCGAGCGCGAACGGAGCGCGGCCCTGGCCTCCGCGGCGCGGCATTGGCCTGCGGCGGACGGCGTGATGGGCTGCCGGCAGCGCATCCTGACGGCCACGCTGCACACCCCGCCGCTGGCCGAGGCCGAGCGCCTGGTGGACGACCTCCAACAACGTGGTCTGCTGCCCCTGTGCCGCCAGGCTCATGGGCTCGCGGCACAGGCGGCCTTGGCTGCAGGGGCATCCGAGTCAGCGCTGATGCATGCACGCCAGTCGCTGGCCATGGAAACCGCGGTCGACCCCTGGACCGACGAACCCGCAGCGCCCTGGCTGCGGGCGGCGGCCGTGCTTCGCGCTGCGGGTGCACCGTCCGAGGCCGACGAGGCCCTGGCGCGCGGGCGGGCCTGGCTGCTCGCAGCCGCAGGCCGCTTGCCCGATGCGGCGGCGCAGCGGCTGTTCCTGCAGGGGCACGCCCCGCACCGCGAGCTGATGGAGCGCTGATCGCTCGCCCTGGCACCGGCGCTGCCAGGACGGGCCGCGCGGTTCAGGGCACGCGCACCGTGCCGCTGAACAGACGGACCGTGTCGTTCATCCCTGAAGTGGGTCCGAGACAGCGCGCATGGGGCCGTGAGTGCGGGCGGTCCAGCGGCTCACCACGGCTGGTCGCGCCCCGGCCAGGCCACGCGCTGCAAGGGCCAGGCCGCGGCCACCCAGGCGCGGTAGACGGCGGCCAACCGATCTTCGAGTCCGTCGGCAATGCGGTCGCTGCGCGCCCAGTAGTACGCCTCGGCGTCGAAGCCGGGCCTGTCGCTCGGGTCCAGGTAGCAGCAGCCCAACAGCGTGCGCTGGTCGGGCGACATCACGGCCCAGTTGAAGGACTGGCGCAGCTGGAACTCCTTCTGGTGCCAGCCCAGGTCCACCAGGTCCTGCATCAGCGTCATGTCGGCACGTGGCCAGCCCCAGCCGGGGCCGAACAGCTGCCACAGGCGTTCGCGGCTGCTCATCACCGCTTCATAGTCCAGCACCAGGTGGTCCACGCGCAAGGGCGTGAGCATGAACTCGTCGGTGGCGGGGGGCTCGGGGATCACGAAGCCACGGGGCAGGAAGGGCATGGGGCTCTCCGGGTTGGGCATCAAGAGGGTCAGGGCCGGGGCAGCGCGGCGCTGCCGGCCATCAGGCCGCCATCGACGTGCAGTTCGCTGCCGGTCATGTACATGCACTCGTCGCTGGCCAGCAGCACGGCCAGCGCGGCCACCTCGGCGGGATGGGCGAAGCGACGCAGTGGCGTGTCGGCCACCATCGCGGCCATGTTCGCTTCGCGCTGCGCGCCCTGGCCGAGCAGCGGCTCCCACATCGGCGTCAGCACTGCGGCGGGCAGGATGGCGTTGCAGCGTACCGGCAGGCCCTGTTCGGCGCAGTACAGCGCCACGCTGCGCGTGTGGTTCACCACGGCGGCCTTGCTGGCCGCGTAAGCGACTGCGGCCGGCACGCCCACCCGGCCGCTGCGTGAAGCGATGTTGATGATGCTGCCCGCCGGCGTGCCGCGCCGCATGGCGCGCAGCGCGTGTTTGCAACCGAGGAACGCACCATCGAGGTTGGTGCGCATCACCGCGTGCCAGTCGGCCAGCGCAGCATGTTCGGGGTCGTGGCGCGTGCCACTTCGGGCAGCGTCCTCCAGCCCGCTGATGCCGGCGTTGTTGACCAGCACGTCCAGCCGGCCATGGCTGTCGAGTACGCGAGCCATCGTGCCGATCCACGCCAGTTCTTCGCGCACGTCCAACTTCAGCCACGCGGCACCCAGGCTGTCGGCCGTGGCGCGGCCGCCCGACTCGTCGATGTCGCTCACGATCACGAAGGCGCCTTCGGCCACGAAGGCCTGCGCGATGGCGGCGCCGATGCCGCGTGCAGCGCCGGTCACCAGCGCCACCTTGTGTTCCAGTCGATTCATGCCGTCTCCCGCGGGGCCTGCTCCACTTTCAGCCCAGCGTCACCGCGGGATCGAACAACAGTCCGAGTGCCAACGCCACCTGGGTGAGGACGGCGCGCGTTCCCTCGTCCAGCCCCGCCGTGCGGCGCAACACCGGCGTGCCGCCTGCGAGGTCGAGCGCGGCGACATCGCGGCCCTGGATCATGAGGCGGTAGCCCGCCGGCTGTGCCAGCGGCAACGGCGAGCCCGTCAGCGCGTGCTCCGAACGGATGCCGATGACGACGGCGCCGAAGGTCGCCTGCCCCTCGCGTGCCTGGCGGGTGCCGGCGCCGGCCAGCCTCGGTTCCTTCAGAAGCATCTCGCCGACCACGGGCCCGGTGAAGCGGCAGTTCAGCGCCAATGGCTGGGCCGGGGTGTCGACGATGCCCACCGTGACGGAGGCAGCTCGGCCGTCGCAGCGCCCCTTGGCGCCCGCACGCTCGAACTCGACGGACACGCGGTCGAGCCGCAGCCTGTCGAACACCGACAGCGCGTCGCCCATGCGCCGGAACGTCACTGCCTGCCCTTCCAACACGAAGCGGCCGTTGCGGCCCGTGCCCAGGCCCTCGAACGGCAAGGGCGTGGCGGTCTCCAGGGCGGCCGGCAAGGCCATGCGTGCCGGTGGCAGCGCGGAGCACGCCACCAGGCACAGGCTGGCGGTCAACGGAGCCGCTGAGCGGCACACGCGGTCGATCGCAGTCCGGGCAAGCGCTGCACTAGGCCCCGAGCGCGCGAGGAAACTGCAAGAGCGAGGGGATCGGTTCGTCGTCATGGCTGGTCCTGTCACAGAAACAGGAACGCAGTGTCCGCGGTGCGGCGTGACGGCGGCGTGACGGGCTTGGGTGTGCTGCCGGGCTTGTGGCGGGTCATCCTTGATCAATGCCTCAATGGCAACTACGGGAGCGTGGAAGTGCCAAGAAGCGTCGTTCCAGAGTGCTCCGAACCGGACGGTCGGGACCACCCGCAGATGGCCGGGACTACCAGTTCGCGGCCATGCCAGATAGCCGACGGCCAATTCGGCGGCCGTGCCCACCAAGGTCAGCTTGCCGCCGTTCCAGCGTAGACCCGGATTCGGCCATGAGCGGTCACAGGGCCTGGCTGCCACTAGCCGCCACTGAAGGCCCGCGTCGGTTAGGTTGGGGCCCACTCGCCGGCGGCGTTATAGTTGGCGGACCTCTCCATCCCTGCGGATTGCCACACCAGGTCAAACACCGGTCGCAAAGCCTGCTCCGGCGCCAGTTCCGCCGGAAGCAGGACATCAGGGAGGACAAGTGTCCTGCGGTCAAAGTAGCCCTGATGGTCATCAAGCATCCATCTCATCCGCTCGAGCCCCAGCTCAACGTGGTCGGCATCCAGAATTGACACCATGCATGTCATCTCGAGGCCGATGCCCAGGTGCTGGTATTCATCCCGAAGTCGTCCGAGCAAGGCGATGAACTCTCGCTCGTATGCCAAGCTACCTAGAGGCGCCCGTGCGTCGGGGGCATGGGTCAAGACTTTCACGGTTTCGAAGTAAGCGTTCCGGAACAGTTGCGAGTAGCCATGTGTGCCCGCTGGTCCTGCATTCCGGACGACCAGAGCACCGTCGGCATTTACACGCGCGCCGGGAATCGTCGTGCTTAGCACCGGAAGCCTGCGCGCGTGCATGTAGGGAATCGGATCGACTTGTGCCAATCCCAGCGCTGCCTGCGTTGGAACGAAGTGAGCAACAAGGAGGGCGCCAGGAACTAGCCTGTGCGGTGCTTCACCGGCAAGAATCTTCCCGAGTCTTTCGGTTCGGAAGTCGCGCACTCGTTGAGCTTGGTGGTCCGAACGAAGGAAGAGGCCCCGTACCTCCGGCACGTCGAGTTGGCGCTTGCGGGCGTTCTCACGTATGAAGAAATGCTGATTCGTTCTGACCCGATGAGGACCGGCCCAGCTCTGCGGCACACGAATGGCCAGCACGAATCCGCCCGCGACCCCAATAGGCTGGATCTGGATGCCCGGCACCCTAGGCTCAATGCCGTGCATAAGCACGTCTTGCAGCCTCAGGGCCTCTTCGTCCGGGTTGCCTGGTTGCGGAACGATTGCTGACGCCCGTCCTTCACCATCCTCTTCGATGCCGTAAACGAGGTCGCCACCGGAACTATTCGCGAACGCAGAAACATCTGCCAAGAACTCGTGACGCCCACCATCGGGCATCCGAGGCAGCTCTCGTTTCAGGTCAAGGTACGTGCCTTCAGGTATGCGAGCTTCAACAAACGCGACTAGGTGAATTTCCGTCGCAGTGGCAAGGTCACGGGGCAGGGTCATGGCGTAAGCGGGTCTAGTGGCTGAATTCGTTTGACATGATTGTGTCTTGCTGAGCGTTGCCGATCTGGGTCGAGATCACCGGTGTGCAAAATCGAACGGCTGCTTTCACGCCCTTCCTGTCTCCGCTGTGGGTCGCGAAGAGCCGATCGCGCTGGCGGGGAGGAGTCGTTCGGCAACTCGTCTGGCTTTCGCTGTTGAGTGGCCGCTGCTGAAGGTGCGGCGGTCGGTCACCTTGCAGGACGACGAATGGCAGGTTCCGGCGAGGGCTGTCGTTCAGCCGCTGGTACCGACCGACAGCACCCAGTCTTGAACAGCCCGCCGGACGAGCCGGCCGATTTCAAGACCTTCCGCATCGGCCTGTTAGGCCTGGACAAGCTGGCCGATGTGGCCGGCACGGTGGCGCGGCTGGAGAAGGCACTCGACCAGGTGGCCAGCCCGGCGGCCGCAGCGGCCTGACGACACAAGGCCGCGCCAGCCCGTCCGGGGCGGTGGCGCGGCCTTGGCGGCAGCCGGGCGCGGGCCCGGCAAGCGCAGCGGCGGCTTGTTCAGCGGACCTTGCCGGCCTTCCAGGCGTTGAGCAGCGTGTCATAGGCGATGGTCTCGCCCTTGGGCTTCTCGTTGGCCAGCTTGGCCCAAGGTGCGCCCTTGTCGCTGAGGTACTTCTTCGGGTCTTCCTTCTTGTTCAGCTTGGGCGCGCACCTGGCCATACCGGCCCGCTCCAGACGGCCCATCACCTGGTCCATCTCTTCGGCCAGGTTGTCCATCGCGGCCTGCGGGGTCTTCTCGCCAGTCACCGCCACCGCCACGTTCTTCCACCACAGCTGGGCCAGCTTGGGGTAATCGGGCACATTGGTGCCGGTGGGCGTCCAGGCCACACGGGCCGGGCTGCGGTAGAACTCCACCAGGCCGCCCAGCTTGGGCGCCAGGTCGGTCATGGCCTTGCTCTGGATGTCGCTCTCGCGGATCGGCGTCAGGCCGACGATGGTCTTCTTCAGGCTCGTCGTCTTGGCGGTGACGAACTGGGCGTACAGCCACGCGGCGGCCGTCTTGTTGGCGTCGTGCGCCTCGAAGAAGGTCCAGCTGCCCACGTCCTGGTAGCCGTTCTGCATGCCCTGCTTCCAGTAGGGGCCGTTGGGGCCCGGGGCCATGCGCCACTTGGGTGTGCCGTCGGCATTGACCACCGGCAGGCCCGGCTTGGTCATGTCGGCGGTGAAGGCCGTGTACCAGAAGATCTGCTGGGCGATCTGGCCCTGCGCCGGCACCGGCCCGGCCTCGCCAAAGGTCATGCCGATGGCCTCCTTGGGCGAGTACTTCTTCATCCAGTCGACGTACTTGGTCAACGCATAGACGGCGGCCGGCGAGTTGGTGGCGCCGCCGCGCGAGACCGATGCGCCCAGCGGCGTGCAGCCGTCGGCACTGGCGCGGATGCCCCACTCGTCGACCGGCCTGCCATTGGGGATGCCGATGTCGGCGGTGCCGGCCATGCTCAGCCAGGCGTCGGTGAAGCGCCAGCCCAGCGACGGGTCTTTCTTGCCGTAGTCCATGTGGCCATAGATGGGCTTGCCGTCGATGTTCTTCACGTCGTTGGTGAAGAACTCGGCGATGTCCTCGTAGGCGCTCCAGTTCAGCGGCACGCCCAGGTCATAGCCGAACTTGGCCTTGAACTTGTCCTTCAGGTCGGGGCGCGCGAACAGGTCGGCGCGGAACCAGTACAGGTTGGCGAACTGCTGGTCGGGCAGTTGGTAGAGCTTCTTGTCGGGGCCGGTGGTGAAGCTGGTGCCGATGAAGTCCTTCAGGTCCAGGCCGGGGTTGGTCCATTCCTTGCCCTTGCCGGCCATGTAGTCGGTGAGGTTCATCACCTTGCCATAGCGGTAGTGGGTGCCGATCAGGTCGCTGTCGCTGATCCAGCCGTCATAGATGCTCTTGCCCGACTGCATGCTGGTCTGCAGCTTCTCGACCACGTCGCCTTCCTGGATCAGGTCATGCTTGACCTTGATGCCGGTGATCTCTTCAAACGCCTTGGCCAGCGTCTTGCTCTCGTACTCGTGGGTGGTGATGGTCTCGCTGACGACCGAGATCTCCTTGACGCCCTTGGCCATCAGCTTCTTGGCGGCCTCGATGAACCACTTCATCTCGGCCATCTGCTGGTCCTTGCTCAGCGTGCTGGGCTGGAACTCGGCATCGACCCACTTCTTGGCTTCGGCCTCGCCGGCCCAGGCGCCCTGGCCGATGGCCAAGGCTGCCGCCGCAAAAGCGACAGCATGCATGCGGTATTTCATTGAAGTCTCCGTACTCAAGCACTTCCCTTTGTGGCAGGGGACAGGCCGCCGGGAAGGGAGGCGGACTGCCCGTTGTAACCCCAAAACCCCATCAACCCTTGCGCATCACCAGCGCCAGCAGGGCCATCGACGCGACAAAACTGAACCAGATCGACGGCTCCTGCGCCAGGCTGAACCATTCGATCATCTTCTCGCTCACCGCCACGAAGGCCAGGTTCAACCAGGCTGCCGACAACAGGCCGATGAACAGCCGGTCGCCGCGAGTGGTGGAGATCGGCAGAAAGCCGCGCCGCTCCACCGTGGGCGACTTGCGCTCCCAGACTGTCATGCCGACCAGCATCAGCACGATGCTGGTGAAGAAAACCGCGACCGGCAAGGTCCAAGCCATCCAATCGAACATCAAACTCTCCCCATGGCAAAGCCCTTAGCGATGTAGTGCCGGACGAACCAAATGACGATGGCTCCCGGGACGATGGTGAGAACGCCCGCTGCGGCGAGAACACCCCAATCCATGCCCGACGCGCTGACCGTGCGGGTCATCGTCGCGACGATGGGCTTGGCATTCACGCTGGTCAGGGTTCGCGCCATCAGCAGTTCAACCCAGCTGAACATGAAGCAGAAGAAGGCCGCCACGCCCACCCCGGCCTTGATCAGCGGGATGAAGATGGTGACGAAAAAGCGCGGGAAGGTGTAGCCGTCGATGTAGGCCGTCTCGTCGATCTCGCGCGGGATGCCGCTCATGAAGCCTTCCAGGATCCACACCGCCAGCGGCACGTTGAACAGCAGGTGGGCCAAGGCCACCGCGATGTGGGTGTCCATCAGGCCCAGCGTGGTGTAGAGCTGAAAGAAGGGCAGCAGGAACACCGCCGGCGGTGTCATGCGGTTGGTCAGCAGCCAGAAGAACACATGCTTGTCGCCCAGGAAGCTGTAGCGCGAGAAGGCATAGGCCGCCGGCAGGGCCACCGTCAACGAAATCACCGTGTTGATGGCCACATAGATCAGCGAGTTGATGTAGCCCGAGTACCAGCTCTCGTCGGTGAGGATGGTCTTGTAATGCTCGAGCGTGAACTCGCGCGGCCACAGGCTGAAGACCGACAGGATCTCGTTGTTGGTCTTGAATGACATGTTGACCATCCAGTACACCGGCAGGATGGCGAACACCAGGTAGGCGATCAGGAAGATCACCCGTTTCTTAAAGCGTACTTCATGCATGGCCGGTCTCCGCTGCTTTGTCTGCTGTGCCCACCCGCTGCATCCAGTTGTAGAGGACGAAGCTGAGCGCCAGGATGATCAGGAAGTAGATCAAGGAAAAGGCCGCCGCCGGGCCCAGGTCGAACTGGCCGACCGCCTTCTGCGTCAGGTACTGGCTCAAGAAGGTGGTGGCATTGCCGGGCCCGCCGCCGGTCAGTACGAAGGGCTCGGTGTAGATCATGAAACTGTCCATGAAGCGCAGCAGCACCGCAATCACCAGCACCCCGCGCAGCTTGGGCAGCTGGATATAGCGGAAGACCGCCAGCTTGCTGGCGCCGTCGATGCTGGCGGCCTGGTAGTAGGCATCGGGGATGGCGCGCAGGCCAGCAAAGCACAGCAGCGCCACCAGCGGCGTCCAATGCCACACGTCCATCAGCAGCACCGTCAGCCAGGCCTGGGTGGCATTGCCGGTGTAGCTGTACTCGATGCCCAGCGCGGCCAGCGTGGCGCCCATCAGGCCGATGTCGGCGCGGCCAAAGATCTGCCAGATGGTGCCCACCACGTTCCAGGGGATCAGCAGCGAGATCGCGATCGTCACCAGCACCGCGCTCGACTGCCAGCCCTTGGCCGGCATCGTCAGTGCCAGCGCGATGCCCAGCGGGATTTCCACCGCCAGCACCGCCAGCGAGAAGCTGATCTGGCGCAGCAGCGCGCCCTGCAGGTCATCGTCGCGCATCACCGCCTTGAACCACTCGGTGCCGACGAAGACCCGGCGCTCGGGCGAGATGATGTCCTGGACCGAGTAGTTGACCACCGTCATCAAGGGCAGGATGGCCGAGAAGGCCACGCACAGGATCACCGGCAGGATCAGGAACCAGGCCTTCTGGTTGACGGGCTTCATGCACTGACCTCCGGAATTGGACTCGTTGCGCTGACCAGCAGCTCGTTGGCGTAAAAGCAGGTGTGCGACCCCAGCACCGCCAGCCACACCGTCTGGCCGGCCGCCGGTACCGCTGCCTCGGGGTTGAGGCGGGCGCGCACCGTCGTGGCGGCGCCGCCCGTGCCCACCTGGGCGGTGACCAGCCAGTAGGTGCCGATGTCCTGGGCCTGCGTCACCAGCGCCGGCACTGCGCCAGGCGCGCCCGGCGCGGCCAAGGTGATGTATTCGGGCCGGATGCCCAGCCGCAGCGCGCCGCTGGCAGCCGGCAGCGGGCCGGTGGCGGCCACCGGGCAGCCGGCCACCTGCAGTCCACTGCCGCTGCGCTGGGCCGGCAGGAAGTTCATGCCCGGTGAGCCGATGAAGTGGCCCACAAAGGTGTGCTGCGGCCGCTCGAACAGGTCGGACGCGCTGCCGATCTGCACCGCCCGGCCACGCGTCATCACCACCACCTGGTCGGCAAAGGTCAAGGCCTCGACCTGGTCATGCGTGACGTAGACCAGCGTGAGCTTGAGCTCGTGGTGGATCTGCTTCAGCTTGCGGCGCAGCTGCCACTTCAGGTGCGGGTCGATCACGGTCAGCGGCTCGTCGAACAGCACCGCCGACACATCCTCGCGCACCAGGCCGCGGCCTAGCGAGATCTTCTGCTTGGCATCGGCGGCCAGGCCGGCGGCGCGCACATCGAGCTGGCCGCTGAGCTCCAGCATCTCGGCGATCTTGCCCACCCGCAGCTTGATCCGGTCGGCCGACACGCCGCGGTTGCGCAGCGGGAAGGCCAGGTTCTCGGCCACCGTCATGGTGTCGTAGATCACCGGGAACTGGAACACCTGGGCGATGTTGCGCTGCTGCGGGGTCTTGTCGTTCATCACCACGCCGTCGAAGGCCACCGTGCCCTGCGACGGTCGGACCAGGCCCGAGATGATGTTGAGCAGGCTGGTCTTGCCGCAGCCCGATGGGCCCAGCAGCGCATAGGCGCCACCGTCCTCGAAAGTCATTTTCAGCGGCAGCAGCGCGTAGTCGCTGTCTTGCTGCGGGTTGGGCTTGTAGCTGTGCGCCAGATCGAGATCGATGCGAGCCATGTCAACCCCTGGTGAACGGCGCGGGCGCCTGCAACAGCGCGCCGTCAGCGCCGAAGCGGTAAACCTGGGTCGGATCCAGGTAGAGCGTGAGGTCGGCACCCAGGTCGAAAAAGTGCACGCCGGTCAGCTGCGCGATCAGCTCGCCGGCCGGCGTTGCCACATGCACAAAGGTGTCGGACCCCGAGATCTCGGCCAGTTCCACCGTGCCGGGCAGCACCAGGTCATCCGGGCGCGGCGCCACGCGCAGCGCCGATGCGCGCACGCCCACGGTGGTCTCGGGCTGCAGCCCGGGCAGGCCCAGGCCGGGTGCGCCGCCAGGCAACAGATTCATCGGCGGGTCGCTGAAAGCGCGCGCCACGCGGATCGACGCCGGGCGGTGGAAGACCTCGGCAGTGGGCCCGTACTGCAACACCTGGCCGGCGTCCATCACCGCCGTCCAGCCGCCCAGCAGCAGGGCCTCGGTGGGCTCGGTGGTGGCATAGACCACGGTGGACCCGCCGGCGGCAAACAGCGCCGACAGCTCGTCGCGCAGCTCTTCGCGCAGCTTGTAGTCGAGGTTGACCAGGGGCTCGTCCAGCAGCATCAGCGGCGCATCCTTGGCCAGCGCGCGCGCCAGTGCCACGCGCTGTTGCTGGCCGCCCGACAGCTCGGCCGGCAGACGCGCCAGGAAGGGCTCGATGTGCAGTCTCTCGGCCAGTGCCTGCACCCGCTGCGCGATGGCGGCCTTGTCCAGGCCGCCGCGCAGCTTGAGCGGCGAGGCGATGTTGTCGAACACCGTCATCGACGGGTAGTTGATGAACTGCTGGTAGACCATGGCCACATTGCGCTGGCGTACCGGCAGGCCGGTGACGTCCTGGCCGTCCACCGACACCTGGCCGTGGCTGGGCACGTCCAGCCCGGCCATCAGCCGCATCAGCGTGGTCTTGCCGGCCTGGGTGGCGCCCAGCAGCACCGTCACGGTGCTGGGCTGCAAGGTCAGGTTCAGCGGGTAGAGGTGCGTGGACGCACCCACCCGGTGTTCGAGGTGATCAAGTTTCAGTTGCATGGGCTGGGCAGCGCGGACAGCTGCATGGTTTCGAGGGTTTCGGGGTGGTGGACAGCCCACCAGTCGGCTACCTGCTGGCGCTGGGCCGCGCTGTAGTGCAGGCCCAGCTTGCTGCGGCGCCACAGCACATCGTCGGCGCTGCGCGCCCATTCCTGCTGGTGCAGGTAGTGCAGCTCGACTTCAAACAGGCCAGGCGCCACCTCGGCGCCGAGTGGCCGGTCATTCAGCAGCTGGTCGACGCGGCTGCCGTAGGCGCGCGCCCAGCGGGCCAGCAAGGCCGCCGGCAGTGCGGGATGGCGGCGCGCCAGCTCGGCGATGAAGCGGGCGATGTCGGTGTCGGGCCGCTGCGGCGCACCGATCCAGGCCGACAGGTCGCCGCCGGGCAGCAGCGCCGGCGCCGTCCAGGCCGGGCGCTGCTCGCCCAGGCGCTGCACCAGTGCATCGGCGGCCTCCTCGGCCAGCTTGCGGAAGGTGGTGATCTTGCCGCCCCAGACCGACAGCAAGGGCGCCGCAGCGCCTTGGGGCGGCCCGGCGGCGGGCGCGTCGTCAAACTCCAGCAGGTAGTCCCGCGTCACCGCCGACGCATCGCCCGATGCGTCGTCCAGCAAGGGCCGCACACCTGAGTAGGCCCACACCACATCGGCCGGCAGCACCGGGCGGGCAAAGTAGCGGCTGGCCTGTTCGCACAGGTAGGCGGTCTCGTCGGCATCGATGCGGGCCGAGTCGGGCGCGCCGTCGATCTCGACATCGGTGGTGCCGATCAGCGTGAAGTCGCCCTCGTAGGGGATGGCAAAGATGATGCGCTTGTCGGGGTTCTGGAAGATGTAGGCATGGTCGTGGTCAAACAGCTTCTTGACCACGATGTGGCTGCCCTTGACCAAGCGCAGCGCGCGGGCGCTTTGCACTTGCGCCCGGTCGCGCAGGAACTCGCCGGTCCAGGGGCCGGCGGCATTGACCAGGGCCCGGGCGCTGACGTCGATGGGCGGGCCGCCCGCGGGCTGCAGCGTGGCACGCCAGCCGCCGCCTGCATTTCGCTCGACGCGCTCGCAGCGGGTGCGGGTGAGGATGGTGGCGCCACGCGCGGCGGCGTCCACCGCGTTCAGCACCACCAGCCGGGCATCGTCGACCCAGCCGTCGCTGTAGACGAAGCCCTGGGTGTAGACCGGCTTGAGCGGCGCGCCCACCGCATGGCGGCGCAGGTCCACCGTGGTGCTGGCCGGCAGCCATTCGCGCTTGGCCAGGTGGTCGTAGAGGAACAGGCCGATGCGCACCATCCACACCGGCCGCATCGACGGGTCGTGCGGCATCACAAAGCGCAGCGGCCACATGATGTGCGGCGCGCTGCGCAGCAGGCGCTCACGCTCGGCCAGCGCCTTGCGCACCAGGCTGAACTCGTAGTACTCCAGGTAGCGCAGGCCGCCGTGGATCAGCTTGGTGCTGGACGACGACGTGTGGCGCGCCAGGTCGTCCTGCTCGCACAGCAGCACCTTCAGGCCGCGGCCGGCCAGGTCGCGGGCAATGCCGGCGCCATTGATGCCGCCACCCACCACCAGCACGTCACAGGACAGCGGTGAAAGGTTGGAAGGGGGCGCAATATCGCGCTGCGAGGTGGGGGTCAAGCATCGGCTCCTGTGGGCAGCAGCAGTGGCGCTGCGGTACGGCGACTTCGGGGACAGCCCGCCGTGAAGCGGGGGACGGGGCGCGAATCCTGGCTCGAAAATGAGCGCATCGTTTCGTTTCTATTCGCTTGGTTTCGTTTGTAGCGCATCTGCGATCGTTGCGCAAGCCGGTTTTCCCTGATCAGCCGGGCCGGCGGATCGCGTACGCTGGCATCCCCACCCCACCCCACCCCACCCTGGCCCATCGTGAGCGACCTGATCCCCAACCCGCGCCAGGCCGGCGTGCTGAGCACCGTGCGCGAACTGGGCTCGGTCACGGTGGAGGCCCTGGCCGAGCGCTTCGGCGTGACGCTGCAGACGGTGCGCCGCGACGTCAAGCTGCTGGCCGAGGCCGGCTTGCTGGCGCGCTTTCACGGCGGCGTGCGGCTGCCGGCCAGCACCACCGAGAACATTGCCTACCGGGCGCGCCAGGCCCTCAACGACGCCGCCAAGCGCCGCATCGCCCAGGCCGTGGCGGCGCGGGTGCCCGAGGGCTGCAGCCTGATCCTCAACATCGGCACCACCACCGAGGCGGTGGCGCGCGCGTTGCTAGGCCACCGCGGCCTGCGCGTGATCACCAACAACCTGAACGTGGCGGCCATCCTCAGCGACAACCCGGATTGCGAGCTGATCGTGGCCGGCGGGCTGGTGCGCAGCCGCGACCGCGCCATCATCGGCGAGGCCACGGTGGAGTTCATCAGCCAGTTCCGCGTCGACATCGGCCTGATCGGCATCTCGGGCATCGAGGCCGACGGCACGCTGCGCGACTTCGACTACCGTGAGGTCAAGGTGGCGCAGGCCATCATCCGCGCCAGCCGCCAGGTCTGGCTGGCCGCCGACCACAGCAAGTTCCACCGCCCGGCCATGGTGGAGGTGGGCCGGCTGGGCCAGGTCGACACGCTGTTCACCGACGCGGCGCCGCCGCCGGCCTTCCATGCGCTGCTGGCTGAGGCTGGCGTGGCCTGCATCGTTGCCGGTGACGCAGGCGGTGGCGACCTGCCACCCGGCGCCCGATTGCCCCCAGAAGGAGAGACCCCATGAGCTTCATCCTCGCCCTTGACCAGGGCACCAGCAGCTCACGCAGCATCGTCTTCGATGCCGACGGCGGCATCGTCGCGATGGCCCAGCGCGAGTTCCGGCAGATCTTCCCGCAGCCCGGCTGGGTGGAGCACGACCCCGAGGAGATCTGGCAGGCCCAGCTGGCCACCGCGCAGGAGGCCATTGCCAAGGCCGGCCTGACGGCCCGCGATATCCGCGCGATCGGCATCACCAACCAGCGCGAGACCACCGTGGTGTGGAACCGCCGCACCGGCCAGCCCATCCACAACGCCATCGTCTGGCAGGACCGCCGCGGCGAGCCGCTGTGCGCGCAGCTGCGCGAGCACGGCCATGCCGAGCAGATCCGCCGCAGCACCGGGCTGGTGGTGGATGCCTATTTCTCGGCCACCAAGATCCGCTGGATCCTGGACCATGTCAGCGGCGCCCACATCGCCGCCGCGCATGGCGACCTGGCCTTCGGCACCATCGACAGCTGGCTGCTCTACAAGTTGACGGGCGGCCATGTGCATGCCACCGATGTCAGCAATGCGGCGCGCACCATGTTGTTCGATATCCGCCACAACGTCTGGGACCACGAGCTGCTGAAGCTGCTGCATGTGCCTGACAGCCTGCTGCCAACAGTGCACCCCAGCAGCCATGTCTTTGGCGAGACCGATGCCGCCCTGCTGGGCGCGGCCATTCCCGTGGCTGGCATGGCCGGCGACCAGCAAAGCGCGCTGTTCGGCCAGGCCTGCTGGGCGCCCGGCCTGGCCAAGAACACCTATGGCACCGGCTGCTTCATGCTGATGCACACCGGCGACAAGTTCCGCATCAGCGAGAACGGCCTGATCACCACCGCCGCCGCCCAGACCCGCGCCAGCCACCCCGAATTCGCCTTGGAGGGCAGCGTGTTCATCGGCGGTGCGGTGGTGCAGTGGCTGCGCGACGGCCTGAACGCGATCAAGGCCAGCGGCGAGGTGCAGGCCCTGGCCGAGAGCGTGCCCGATGCCGGCGGTGTGATGTTCGTGCCGGCCTTCACCGGCCTGGGCGCACCCTACTGGGACGCCAATGCCCGCGGCACCCTCACCGGCCTGACGCGCGGCAGCACCGTGGCCCACATCGCCCGCGCCGCGCTGGAGAGCATCGCCTTCCAGAGCGCCGCGCTGCTGCAGGCCATGAGCCGCGATGCGGTGGCCGCCGGCGGCAGCGCAGTGGCCGAGCTGCGGGTGGACGGCGGCGCTTGCGTCAACGACCTGCTGATGCAGTTCCAGGCCGACCTGCTGGGCATCCCGGTGGTGCGGCCGCGGGTGACCGAGACCACCGCGCTGGGCGCGGCCTACCTGGCCGGGCTGGCTACCGGGATCTACAAGAACCTGGACGAGCTGTCGGCGCAGTGGCAGGTGGAGCGGCGCTTCCACCCCACGCTGCCGCGTGAGCGGGCGCAGCAGCTGATGGCCAACTGGGCGCATGCGGTGCGCCAGGCCACCACCGCCTGAGCCCCCAACCGCGAGCCCCCTTGAACGACCTGGCCACACTGCAAGCCGCCCTCCAGTCCTCCGGGCTGGCACTGCCCAGCCCGGCCTTCTTGTTCGGCGCCATCCTGTTCGGCCTGGTCGGGATGTGGGCCTGGGCCTCGGGGCGGCGCAGCGGGCAGCCCCGGCGCAAATGGCTGGGGGTGGGGCTGTGCTTCTACCCCTACCTGGTCACGCAGACGGCCTGGATGTGGGCGGTGGGCCTGGCGCTGTGCGCGGCCCTGGTCTGGGCCCGCGACTGAGCTGCGCGTCAGCCACTTGCCGGCCCGGCCGCCGGCCCGGATACTGGCCCGATGATCTCGACCCAACTCCACGGCAAGCGGGTGCTGCTGACCCAATCGCAAGACTTCATGGGCCCGGCGCTGGACGAGGTGTTGGCGCGCCAGGGCGCCACGGTGATTGCCGACCCGCGCGCGCTGGCCGACGACCCGGCCCTGCCGGCGGCCATCGTGCAGGCCGCCGGGGTGGTGGACGTGCTGATCGTGCACCTGGCGATGCCGGCGCCGTCCACCCCGGCGCAGGATGTGGGCGACGCCGAATGGCGCACCGTGTTCGCCCACCTGGTCGACCCGATGCCACGCCTGGTGGCTGCGGTACTGCCGCAGATGCTGGCGCGCCGCGCCGGCCGCATCCTGGTGATGGGCAGCGCCGGCGCGCTGCGCGGCCAGAAGCGCACCGCCAGCTACAGCGCGGCGCGTGGCGCGCAACTGGCGTATGTGCAATCGGTGGGGCTGGAACTGGCGCCGCAGGGCATCCAGGTCAATGCCATCGCCCAGAACTTCGTCGAGAACCCCACCTACTACGGCCCCGAAGTGCAGGCCAACCCGCGCTTCCAGGAGCGGCTCAAGCGCGAGGTGCCGCTGGGCCGCCTGGTGCTGGCCGAGGAAGACGCGCTGTTCGCCGCCTACCTGTGCAGCGACGCGGCCGCGCACTTTGTGGGGCAGGTGTTTGCGGTGAGCGGGGGCTGGGCGGTGCGGTGAGGGAGTCGTTGGACGCTTCTGCCAGGCTCGTCTTGGAGCGACTGACACCACCATTGCGTCATCCGCCCTGGCCTCAGGACTGGCCCAGCAGCGCTAGATCCGCCAGATCCCGCTGGCGCTGCACCACCCGCCGCTCGTAACTGGCCTGGTTCTTGGTGCAGACCAGGGCATAGGGCCGGCCGGATTTGTCGGTCACGCTGTCCACATCGCTGCCGGCGCCCCGGATCGACGACAGCACATGCGTGCGTGAAAACTCGGCCGCCTTGAAGCGCCAGATGCGCTGATCGGGGCTGTCCAGAAACCGCGCCAGCCCCTCACAGTGCTGGCAGCGGCAAGGCAGGGCGTTGGCGCGGCGCCAGTCGGCCGGCGGCGCCAGGGCCAAGGCAACGCGCGCTTCAAGGTGTGCAAGGCAGGCGGCGCACAAGCGCTGCACCGGCTCGGCCTTGAAAATCTCGGGCTGAAGCGGTATTGCGGCCCAGAGGCGCATGGCCGGCACCAGCAAGGCATCCAGGCCGTAAGTCTGGGGCCAGGCCAGCAGATGGTTCGCCGCGCGGTCGGCCAGGCCGGTGTCGATGGGGCACAGCGCGGCCATCAAATCGGCAATCGCCTGGGCATCGAGTGCCTGGGGCCGCAGCAAATAGTTCTCAGCCGGCACTGGCCGCGCCGGATCGCCCGGCAGCGCCTCGACCAGCGCGCCGGCGGCGGCCTGCAAGTGCCCGGCCGACCACCCGGCCAGCACTGCCTGGCGCAGCAGATCGGCGCAGGCACTCAGGCCCCGGACCGCATTGGCTTGCACCACCTGCGTGAGCAACTCGCCAGCCCGCATGGCCGGCAGCAGGCCCAGGGCTGCGAGCAGGGCCTGGTTATCGCCCTTGCCGTGCAGGCCGTTGGTCATCACCTGGGTGACCATGCTCTCGATGTGCTCGGCATCTTCCAGCTGCGCCAACAGCGTGAGCAGTTGGGCCGCCGCGCTCTCATCCAACGGCTGGAAATGGCCATCCCGCGTCGGCCAAGTCTTCAGCATATGGCCGATCAGCTCATGCGCCTCGGCCCGCAGCGCCGAGCCTTGCTGCCCGCCTTCGGCCAGCCACTGCGCGGCCAGCAGCGCCAGCCAGGGCAACGTGGCCGCCAGGCCGGCCTGGTTCAACACCGCCAAACGGCGGTGCTGCGGCCACAGCACCAGCGCAGCGCGCCGGTAGGTGCGGTCGAAGGACGCGCCTTCATTGCCGGTGGCCTCCTGGAAATGCTGCTCGTCGGGCGCCATGTCTTGCAGCGCATCGGCAGGGCTGATTTCGGGGTCGGCAAACGGGATGGGCCCCAAGCCGGCCGCGCGGCCATCGGACAGCACCCAGTGGGACAGCAGCAGGCTGCGGTCAAAGATCTCGCCGATCTCGAAGTCTTCGTTGTAATCGTCGCGGTAGTCGCGCCCCCAACGGCGTGAAGACGCATAGCCCGTTGGCTCAGCCGACCCACTCTCTTCCACCGTCAGCAAGGCCAGATGCAGATCGCAGCCGGCCTGGGCGGCGGCGTCCACCAGCACCGCCGCAATCGCAGCGTCCGCCCCTTTGAGCGCCTGGAATGACAGCTCGGCCGGCGTGTAGGCATGTTCCAGCGGATAGACCAGCTTGTCGGGGCTGTCGCCCGGCGCACGCTGCGCCATCCCGTCCGCCACCCGCTTGCTGTCAGACCATTGCTGCAACCGGCTGGCTACGCCCGCCGTCTCGGCCTGGTAGCTGGGCGGACAGGGCAGCTTGCCCGCCCCTGTGCGCAACAGGTTGTAGACCAGCACCAGGCGGCAGCCGGCCGTGACGGGCAAGACCTCGTGGCTGCAATCAGCATAGAAGGCAGCAAAGGCGGCGGCGCATAGGAATTTCAAACGGTCTGTGGAAAGCCCGGAAAGCCCGAATCAGCCCTGGGTGGGCGGCCGATGCCTGCCTGGATGGTTTGGAACTGGCGCCTGGGCCGTTGCCTTGTCCGGATTCGGCCCGCCCCGACGGTTCGCCTCGCGCTCGTTGGGCCTTGATTTCGGGGTTGACCCTGAGTTCTCCGCCATCCAGTCCGCATGCGGGCGCAGCGCCACCGGCGGCTGGCGCCAGGCTGCGCAGCCCGTGGTGATGTGTGCGGTGTCCGGGACGGTCGACGCGGCTCAGGCGGCTTCAGTCTTGCCACGCCTCGCGCGCTCGGCCCCTGGGCGGCGGCTGCGGATCCAGTCCCAGGTGGGTCAGGATCTTCTCGATCACCGGTCGCTCGAGGATGGCCGCGATGATCTTGAGCTCCCCCGCGCGGCAGTTCGGGCAGTGCTGCATGTCGATGT
>Ga0209717_1001276_pt1 | contig 27676 bp, 19 predicted proteins | sample AD_UKC048_MetaG_FD_184418 | JGI IMG/M metagenome (GOLD analysis project Ga0209717, IMG submission 184418) | Active sludge microbial communities of municipal wastewater-treating anaerobic digesters from USA - AD_UKC048_MetaG (SPAdes) (version 2) | ecosystem: Engineered > Bioreactor > Anaerobic >... | reverse complement strand
CCAGTGGCCGCTGAATCCGGCCAGAACAATTACAAGCAACATCACCACATACGTGACGACAATTTCGCTGATAGACAAATTGAATTCAAATTTCATAACAAGGGAAGAATTAGTGGTAATTGATGGGGCAAAAATCAGGAGCGCAGACATGTCGGCGGATGACAGCGGTCATAAATGCGGGTGATTTAAGTCGCCGCAGGGGTGATTTTGCACGCCCCATCCTTTTCCCAAATTTTCCCAAATCATACCCGGTTGCACGTTTTTTAGCGGCAGGTAAGGTCTTTGTGTAAGATAGTGGTAAGGTCAGTTCCTGCCAGATTCTTTCACCAAAGCCTTGTTCAAAATGAAATTACGGAAAATCATTCTCCCGACTCTTCTCCTTACGCTGTGTGCGTTTCAAGCCTTCGCTCAATTTAGTATCGGGCTGCGCGGCGGCATTCACCTCGGCGATTTCGCGCTGAAAAACGTGGAAGGATTCGCCACCAATCCGGAAAGCCGCCTGGGGGGCTTGTTCGGTGTCGTATCGGAAATCCGGCTGAACGACAACTTCGCCATCCAGCCGGAATTGAATTTTATACAAAAAGGATCCCGCCAGGAACTCAGCCTCAGCGACTCGCTTTTCGGCGATATCGATGTAAAGGCTGAAGTCATTTTGAATTATCTCGAACTCCCTGTCCTGCTAAAGGTCGGCGGCGATCTGGGTAGCATGGTGCGCGTCGATGCGCTGGCCGGACCCGGATTCGGATATGCCCTGAATGGAAAATTCAAAAACGTCTCAACGGTCAACGGTGAAACGGAATCCGAAAACGAAGCGATCGATTTCGATAAAGACGAACTTTCCCGCACAGATTTGAGTATTCACGTGGGGGGCATGCTCACGCTGAAAGCCGGCGAAGCAGCCAAAATTTTTGTGGATGGCCGCTATATAATCGGGCTGACGAATTTGAACACGTCCAATGAAACGAACGAAGCACGTAACCGCGGCGGATCGTTCAGTGCGGGCGTGTTGTTTACCTTGTAATATTGACAGCCTATTTATCCGTACGCGTCGATATCTTATCAACGATAAACCAGCCGGCATCCGTTTTAATCAGGTTGAAATAGTCGGTAAACAGCGCTTTGGGCGTTTCGAGTTCGCATTTTGCCGAAGCGATATTGCCGGTTACGTCCAGGGAAATAATTCGCCCTTCCACGCCCTCTTTTCTGGCCTGCGGCTTGAAACGCGATAAATAATCGGCACGGCTGATATCATTGAAGGTATTGTCGCGGAAATATTTGAGGTGGCAGGTCGCATGCATGGCTTTGCCGACTTTTGCCGTGTCGCCCGTCATCCAGCCTTCGAAATACAGGTCCTTGATCAGGGTTTCTATTTGTGTTTTGTTGTCCGTTTGTGCGTGCATAACGGTTAAGGTCATCATGGTCAGCAGGCTGAGTACAAGGCGTTTTTTCATTTTTTTCGAAGATTTTATTGTTTGTTTGCTTCAGGTTTTTAAATCGTATTCGGCATTGCAACGAAAAAAATAGACATACGGAGTCTTTTCTGGTTGCGTGTTTATATCGGTACCCCGAATAATATTTACAACACTACAAGATTTACGCAACCCATTTCAGTGCCAACTGCCGTAACATAATGCTTTCAGAAACGTCTTGAAAAAAACAAAAACATGCCGGACAAAAACCCTTTAGTCGACACCAAAATCGACGTTAAAATTAAACTCGCAGCCCTGTGGACCGCTGTGACCCTCTGTTACCTGTATGGCGACTATTTTGAATTGTACGTTCCCGAAAAAGTGTCGGGACTAGTCAGCGGAGAAAATCTGCTCGATACGCCGGTGAAACTGCTCAGCGCCTCGGTTTTGCTGGCCATCCCGGCAGTGATGGTGGTTTTATCCGTATTCCTGCAGCCGGGCGTGAACCGCTGGCTGAACATCCTGACCGGGCTGTTTTTTACGGCCATTATGGTATCCATCGCCGTTACCTCCCTGATGCCCTGGAGGGCCTTTTATGTGTTTTTGGCAGTCGTGGAAAGTATAATTACTGCCATAATTGTCTGGACGGCCTGGCGTTGGCCGAGACAAAACCGGTGATAAGGCTTAAATCCCTACTTATTACCCAGCACCACCACATCCATCGCGTTCACGTTTATCCGGTTACCAGCCGATTGGCCTGTAAGCAGATTTTTGTACTTGCCCTTTTTCAGTGCCGCATGGGTGAATGACACAGGATTGTCACTCCGGTTAATAACCACGATGACTTCTTCCTTACCCAGTTTGCGACTGAATGCGTACACTTTTTGGCCGTCGTCTGTTGCCAGGGTAGTGTAATTGCCAAGTCTGATGGATTTGTATTTCCCGCGCAGGCCGGTGAGTTTTTTGTACCAGTCAACCAGGTCCCTGTCGAAAACAACCTCGTCCGGGCTGTGTGTGCTCTGGTCGGGATTAAACGTTTCGGCATCATACTTTTGATCCGGCCACACCATTGGTTTGCGGCAGTCGGGGTCATTGGCGCCCCACATGCCTGCTTCATCGCCGTAAAAAAACATGGGCGAGCCGGGGTACAGCATTTGAAACGCGATGATCAGTTTTTGCTTTTGCCGTTGTTCGGCCGTCGGCTTGCGGGCATTGTAATTTTTGTTGTTGCTCTTCTGGCTCCAGTTGAAATACTTGCCCCAGTCGCCGAATTTTTTACCGTCGGGATTGGCTACGGCGCTGGCCAGACGGGTGGCGTCGTGGCTGTTCATCAGGTTCTGCATGTTCAAAGCCACGTTTTCACCGAAGGCTTCCCGCAATTCTTTCAGCCTGCGGTCGAATTCCGTCACCGAGGAAGCGCTGGTATCCTGCACAAAAAAGTCGTGCACGATAAAAGCGAAATTGTAGTTCATGGTCGCGTCGAACTCGTCGCCACCGAGGTAAGGCCGTGTTTTTTCAATCGGATCCACCAGTTCGGCGGTCATATACGCGTTCGGGTTGATGCTGCGCACCCATTTACGCCAGTCTTTCCAGAAAGGATGGCCCACGTCGTACGCCACGTCCAGCCGCCAGCCGTCGATGCCGTGTGAAGCGCCTTTGTTCATGGGGTTCATCCAGCGCTGCGTGGAATTAAAAATGTATTGCTTCGGCCCCGCTACGATGCCGGTGCTGTCTTCCTTAAGTTCGGGCAGCGTTTTTACACCGAACCAGCCTTGGTATTCGAATTTGGTGCCTGCAACGCTGTCCCGCCAACTTTTTACGGTAAACCAGTCTTTGTAAACCGATGCCTGCTGGTTTTTCTCCACATCCTGAAAAGCGAAGTTCCTGATACCCAGGTGGTTGAACACGCCGTCGAAAATGATGTACATTTTTCGTTTGTGCACTTCTTCGATCAGTTTCAGCGCCAGCAGATCGGCCTTGGTCCACACCCAGGTTTCCGGTTTCAACGGGTCTTCCTGCGTCATCATTTTTGTATCACCTGCCGGGTCGGGGCCGAATGTAGGATCCACGTGGTGGTAACACAACGCATCGTATTTATGGGAGGAGGGCGACCAGAAAACAGGCGTCAGATAGATGGCATTTACGCCCAGCGACTGTATATAATCGAGTTTGTTGAGGATGCCCTGCAAATCGCCGCCGTACCTTCTGCGTTGCAGCTGGAAATAGATGTTTTTCCCGTTTTGCTGTTCGTACGGCTGTAGTTGGTACCAGTCGCTGGTCCACGGATGGATCTGGAATGGCGAAGTGACGTCGAACGGATAGGCGCCGTTCTGATCGCTTGCTTTCGGGTCGTTGGACGGGTCTCCGTTGCTGAACCTTTCCGGGAAGATTTGATACCACACGATGCCTTTGCTCCACTGGGGAGTGAAATCGGTTTGGGCGAGGGCCGGTGCAGTAAGAAACAGCAGCATTGGAACCAGGAGAACGGAGGTAAAGATTGGGTGCTTTGTCATTTTTATAATTTGACCGGTGTTTGCGTGTAGTGGGTAAATGTACGAACGGGAAGTGATGAAGCGATGTTTGGCGCCGTGCCGTCGTATGATTTTTATTGAAATAGCATTCATTCGCAGAAACCGGGAAATTATTTATCATTTTTTGCTCTTTCGGTTCACGCCAGGTTTTGAACGTGCATAAAACAACGAACGTCAAACGTTCCGGCGGAACAAATGCGGAGCTTAACAATTTGTTTCCTGAAAAAAAAACTGCAAGAATCCTGTTCACCCTAAATTAACCACGCATGATTCTCAACTATTCGTTTGCCCAAAAAACGCTCTCCAATCCGGATGGTACCTTTCCGGCTGAAACCGATGCTGTTCAACTTGCAGATGGCCCCGGACAAACACCGATCGGTATTTTGAACAAATCCTACAAATTTACCACCCGTACGTTAGCCAAAACCGGGGTAACGGCAAGCCAGTTCAATAATAAAAGGTTCTGCATATCCTGCGTATTCAAATCCACGGCCGCTGTTACCTCCCCGCAGACGCTTGTTTATTCCGACGTTTTTCCGGCTTCCGTTTTCCTTGACGCCGGTTCCAACGGTAGCTCGTTCAGAATCAAAGCCGCTGTAAACAATAACCAGAACGGCTGGACCGAAGTAGATACGCTGGCTCGCAGGGAATTCGAAAAAAATAAATGGTACACCATACACGTCGTTTACGACAATGATACGCTCTTGCTGGTACTACAGGACGAAGTAATATGCGTCGCAGGGCTTCCGAATGGAATATTAAAAGCCCGATCGAGCGGTTTTATCTATTTCGGTACGGCAGCCGATGAAAGCAGCCAACGACTGAACGGAATGATTGCAGGCGTTCAAATACACGACGGTATTCCCGACGCGCTTCAAAGCCTGGCCGATAACGCCCGGGAAAAACCGGAATGGTTCATCACGCACAAATTTTTGAATTTGAAAGTGTTTGCCGATTTCGATCCGGGAGAAAAAAAGGAAGATATCTTCCTCGACCATAACCTGCCCGCCTGGTGCTGGCAATTTGAAAACGGACTGATCTATTACAACGACGGTGCACCGGAAGCGCTGGAAATGCACGGAACGATATACCAGTACTACCGGCAGAAAAACCTGGCAGGCACGCTGGGTTTGCTCATCAGTAACGAAATGCCTGCAAACGCCGACGGCGCCCGGAAAAGCCTCTTTAAAAAAGGCGGCATCTACTGGAGTGGCGCTACCGGCGCCATTGAGGTGCTGGAAGCCATTTATATGGAATACGAACGCCTGGGCGCAGCGAATCATGCACTCGGCCTGCCCATTGCGCCGCAAGAGCGCGTCATGCTGCGCAATGGCAAAACACTGCGTATGTCGGGTTACAGACAACGGTTTGAAGACGGAGCCATGTACAGGGAATGGGATACCCTGCATCCCGACTTTAAAGCGTTCGAACTTACAGGGGACATCTATCGGAAATATCGGGAAACAGGCGCTATCACACGATGGGGATTCCCGCAAAGCAACGAGACGCCCGTCAAAAACCTGAAAGGTGACATCCTTGGCAGAAAAACCTCCTTGGAAAAAGGAGATATCTATCATGTTCCGCAAAAAGGAACGTATACCGTGTATGGCGGAATATTAGAGACATACAACCGGGAAAATAACAGTTACGACGACTTCAGCCTCGGCCTGCCCACGTCCGACGAGTTGCAGATGCCGCATTTCCCCACAGGTATTTTCCGGTATAATACCTTTACAAACGGCTCCATTTTATGGTTCGACCGAGAAGCCGTAGTGTGTAAAAAATTTCACCTCTTCATGGGGCAATTGATGACCGATGACTCTGATGACATTGCCGGCGAAAATGATGTCTTTTTTAATTTTTCCATCACTAAAAACGGCCGGAAAGAATATGAGCGCGATTTCCCGGAGGTGAGCGGCCAAAACATCCGGGAAATTAATTTTAAAGTCGGGGATTATCCGATCAACCCGAATAATATCCACGACGAATACCTGTTGCGCTGGGTGTTCTGGGATGACGACGACCCTTTCATCGATGAAATATTGGGGGTGGTGGAACTGACGCTGAACGCTGATAATGGCTGGGGTATGCGCGGAGGCGGATTTCTCCAACTGTCCGATAAAAAAGTTACGCGCCTCGAAGTAGCCATCCATCCGGTGATCGACCCGGAAACGCCGCCCGACTTTTGGAGTTTTACGAATGGTCCGGGTAACCCTGCCACTGCAGATATAACGTATCAGGAGTATGCCATCGGTTTTGACGTGGACGAGGATCCGAGCGACGGCTCTTTTACTGATTTGCCCGAGCGCATGTACTTTAATAGTTATGTCAGGAAATGCAGCCATGATGGAGCCTGTTACGGATTCACGCTCGCTGCCATGTATGCCTGGAAAAACCAAAGCCTTTTTCCCAGGCCGCTCAACGGTTATCAACTGGATGGCAACCAGCGTCTGATTGAAGAAATCCAGATACGTCAGGCTATGCAAAAGGGGTTCGAACCCATATACTGGAAATTCCAAAGGACACTTACCGGCAAAGGAAATGATCCGAAGGACGTCTTCCATCATACGCGCAAAATGCATGAAAGGAACATGCCATGTATCATTAATCTTAAAAATAACGGAGGCGGGCATGCGGTGTATGCCATCGATTGGGACGATCGTTCTACGCCCTGGCGGCTCGGTATTTTTGACCCGAATGTAGGATGGGGCGTCGATGCGGCTATTGAAATTGACCCGGATAACAATCGTTTCAGTTATAACAACGGTCACAATTACGATACGCTGGATAGTGGAAAAATCAATTTTACGCCGTATTTCCTGGTCAATCACAAACAGAAAACAAGTTATGACGGCCTCATATCAGCCCTCATCGGTGGCCCCGCCATCCAGGTAATGAATGAAATGATCGAAGTGATCGGTATCTCCGGGGAAGCCGGCGAACCTGTCGACGACGGATCGCTGACGCTGGGCGGTGAGAACCCTTCGGCGCGCTTTTTTCCGGTAGTAACTGCCGACGGACAGGCTCAGCGTAATACGCCGGGTTTGTGGCTGTCCGGCTATCTTCCCTGGAATAATGATCTGCCTTTTCAAAAAAGGAGGGCCACCGTTGCTCCGGCTACTTATTTCAAGCCCGTTTTACGCGGCTTGAAAACGGGCGATTTTCAGTTTTATATCAAAAACGGTTCATCCGCTTACAACATCCGGGGCGGCATAACGGAAAATGAAATCCAACCGTTGGAAATCCGGGGTCTGGGTACTTCGCACTGTACGTTCCAGTTGCATGCCGAGCGCGATAAAACGATGGATATAGGTATCTTCCAGGAATTGAGTGTGGGAGGCGACCGGATTAGCATAGATATCCGGAATATTCCTGTCGGAAGCAACCGGCCCGCATCGCTCGATATACGCCCTGGGTTGAGCGGATTTGATCTGATCGCCCGCTCGAAGAAAAAAATTGACGTTCTGGTGAAAACGCAAATCCGCGGAAAGGTGACGGAGCGGCAATATAAAGTCGGCCTTCGCAGCGGTGGTATCCGGCTGAATCTCTCATCCGTACTGTTCGAGAAGTCCGTTGCCAGCCTCCGGATCAGTGAATTACAGGGCGTCGGACGGAATCCGCAGCAAATCAGGGCGAGATAACGGACGGGGTCTGACAGAAAAACAAGGAGCGATGCCGTCACTTTTTGCAGATTAAAGCAATTGATGACCTTGTATTTTTTTTACGTCAACGACATGGGCCTAAAGGCTATGCGTTAACATGCCGCCACTAAAAGCCAAACAAAGGTACGATGATGGATCATGTTAAAAACATCCATCAGGTATTACAGACAATGGGCAAAACTTGAGTTATTTCAACGCAACCCTATTTCCCGATCTCCACATCCTTCGAAGACCGGATATCCCTCGACGAAGCGCCCGCTTTAATGCTGTACAAACCATTCTCCAGTTTCCAGCCGGCGCCCTGCTCGTCCCAGTAGCGCAAGTCGGCCACCGGAATATCGAAGGTCAGGCGCTCCGATGCGCCCGGCGCCAGCGTGCCGGTTTTGCCGAAACCTTTCAGTTCCTGCAAAGGGCGGTCGATGCCCGAATTGAGCTTCGAAACGTATATCTGTACCACTTCCTTTCCGGGCAGATTGCCTGCATTTTTCACAGAAATCGCTACGTGCAGGGTATCGTTTTTTAATTCCACTTCCGTATTCCCGTATTCGAAACGGGTGTATGACAGCCCGAACCCGAACGGGTAGGACACTTCCAGATTGGCCTTGTCGAAATGCCTGTATCCGACGTAAATTCCTTCCTCGTAGCGGGTGAAATCCTTGTTGCGGATTTTATCTTTTTCGGCTTTTTCGCCGTTGAAAAACTGGTCCATGATGCTGAACGCAGACCCGTCGAGCGGGAAATTGGCATTGGAAGCATGGTCGCTCAGGCGTACCGGAAATGTCATAGGCAGTTTTCCACTCGGGTTGGCTTTTCCGCCGAGAATATCCGCCACGGAGTTTCCACCTTCCTGTCCGCCCTGCCAGGCGCACAGAATGGCATCTGGCAGGCCTTTCCAGGAAGCCGTTTCCACGACGCCGCCGATGTTGAGTACCACGACCACTTTCTTGCCTGCCTGGTGGTAGGCCTGGATCACCCCGTTCATCATATCGTTTTCCTGCTGTGTCAGCAGGAAGTCGCCCTGTTCCACCCGGTCGCCGCCTTCGCCGCTGTTCCGGCCGATGGTAATGATGCCGATATCGGAACTGCCCACAATTTCCTTCACCTGATCGGCGGTGTAGGCCATTTGGGGCGGGTTGTAAGGATGGGTCATGGCATCGAGACCTTCCGGACGTTTAAAGGCTTTGATGTTGGCCGCCTTGTGTTGTTCGAAAGCCGTTTTCGCTTTTTCATTCACGCTGAACCCGGCATTTTTCAGGCCTTCTTCCAGCGACACGGTGTAGGCTTCGTTGACGTCGCCGGAGCCGGTACCACCCGCAATGAAATCGTAGGAAGTAACGCCGAACAAGGCTACGTTTTTTCCGGCCTGCATGGGAAGGGTGCTATTCTCGTTTTTAAGCAGCACCATACCTTCCGAGGCCGATTGGCGTGTGATGGCGGCGTGCGCTTTCAGGTCGGGGTTGTTTCCGAACTGGTAGCGCTGCATTTTTTTACTTGCCAAAACAAGTTTCAGGATGCGTTTGACGGAAGTGTCGATGACTTCCATGGACAATTCCCCGTTTTTCTGCGCTTTTGTCAGGGCATTCCATTGTCTGTTGGTGCCCGGTTCGAGGAGGTCGTTACCGGCACGCACCTGCGCAGCGGCGTCCTGTCCGCCAAACCAGTCGGACATCACCAGTCCCTGAAAACCCCAGTCTGTTCTCAAAACATCGGTCAGCAAACGCCTGCTTTCCGTGACGTAGGTGCCGTTTACCTTGTTGTAGGACGACATGATTGTCCAGGGCTGCGACTTTTTCACAATGATTTCGAAGCCCCGGAGATAGATTTCCCTGAGGGCCCGTTCGGAAATAATGGCGTCGTTGAACGAGCGGTTGGTTTCCTGGTTGTTGGCGGCAAAGTGCTTTACGGAAGTGCCCACGCCGTTCGATTCGATACCATTAACCATAGCCGCTCCGATATTGCCCGTCAGCACGGGATCTTCCGAGTAGTATTCAAAATTGCGGCCGCAGAACGGGTGGCGCTGAATATTGGCGCCGGGGCCCAGGATTACGTCGATGCCGTATTCGAGCGCTTCGTTGCCCATGGCTTTTCCAACTTCCTGTACCAGGTTCTCATTCCAGGAGGAGGAAAGCAGCGTACCGATGGGAAACGCCGTACAGTAGTAAGTGCGGTCTTCCCCTTTCCGGCGGGGTTCGATCCGCAGGCCGGCCGGCCCGTCGGAAAGATAAACCGTAGGAATGCCCAGCCGGGGTGTAGGAACGATGGTGCCCACTGCACCCGCGATACCCGTTCCCGGTTCCACCATGCCCATACCCGAAGCCATGCCCGAGCCTTTGAGCAGGTGAATTTTTTCTTCCAGCGTCATCTGCGAGAGCAGGTCGTCGGCGCGTTCGTCGAGCGTTTTGCGGTCGTCCTCGTATATGTCGAGTTTGCCGTTGCCGTTTCTGTCCGGAAACGTATAGCCATCCACGGTGAGTTCGCGGAAATCGAGGTTTTCAGAATAGTCCTTTTCAAAAGTAAGGAAAGTCGACTTGACGTACATCCATCCGCCCAAGCCGGCAATAGCCAGTACGACGACCAGGGCGAGCAATACGATTAAAGTCCGTTTGAAAAACTTTTTCATGGTTTGAACTATTTGTGACGAATTGCCACAAATGTAGAAAAACATTTGTTTGTGGCAACTTGTCACAAATAATTATTTTTGCGGCATGGACCTGAAATTTTTCCTGGAACGGGGCGCGGAATACTTTCTGCCCAACCTGTCTGTCGACCTGGTGATCATCGGATACGACGGGCAAAGCCTCAAGTGTCTCCTGTTGAAAATAGGGGAGAAGTGGCTGTTGCCCGGCGGCTATATCGACAGAGACGAATCTGTGGAAAATGCCGCCGGGCGCGTATTAAAAGAGCGAACCGGCCTGGACAACCCGCACCTGAAATTCCTGGCGGTTCTGGGAGAAAATACCCGCCGATTTACCGACGAATTTATGGAATACTGGCAGCGCATGGGGATTGAATGGCAGCCGGATTCCTGGTTGAACGCCCGCTTTGTGTCGCTGGCATACTACTCCCTCGTCGATATACGGAACACCTTCCCGACCGTGCACAGTCTGGACGAGGATTTCGGCTGGTTCGATTTCGACGTCCTGCCCGACATGTGGATGGACCACGCTGCCATCGTCTCGGAAGCCAGAAGCCGCCTGAAAAATGACCTGAAACACGAAGAACTTACCTACCGACTGCTGCCCGACCAATTCACGATGCCGGAATTGCATCAACTGCATGAAGCGATACTGGAAACCCGGCTGGACCGTAGCCGGTTTCAGAAAAAAATGCTGTCGACGGGCCTGTTCGAGCGATTGCCGAAACGGCAACAGGGGGCTCCGGGAAGTAACCCGTATCAGTATAGTGTGAAGAAGGAGGAGGAGGCGAGGATTTGAGGATTTGTCTGCTGACGAATCATTTACCAAATCTTCGCATCCTCAAAAAAACTTAAATCGCTCAATGCTGAAAATCACAAATGAATCACCATATCTTAAAGGCCGTTGTTGGCTTCTCCGCCAACAACGGCCTTTAACGCTCTTCTAAAAAACCTCTTGTTCGACGATTTAAGTAGATTGAGAACTATTGTTTAAATATTTTTTTGCTAATTACTCCTTGTTGAGTTTGAAGAGAGATTACTAATATTCCACTATTAAAATCGGACAAATCGATCATGAAACTATTTGCGTCTTTTGAAATTGCGATTTTCAACTGATACAATGTCTTGCCCAACATGTCATAAACTTTTAGATACCCTGATTCAATATGTTCACTTTCAATTTTTACATTTAAAACATTTTGCACAGGGTTTGGAAATAATGTTAATTCGATGTCTTTTAATGCGTGAATATCATTAACGGCAGTAGGCGTTTGATTTCCTGCATTATAAAGTAAAATACGTTGCATCGGTAATGCATAATCTCTAATTAATGAGGGTGAATAAGTATTGGGTATAGGCGAATTAGCAAGCGTTTTTAAATTAATGGAGCTTCTCCAAAAATAGTAATCATTTGTACTTGAAAATTGAGATAAGTCTAAATTTACTATTTCTTTCGGAATATACCTTGGTGTGTAAAGATTAACAGGCGGCGTTAAACCGTAACCCAAAGGATACGGCGGATTGTTTTGTGGAATATTTGCATCGTTTGGATCAAAATTAAAACCGGATAATACTTTTGTTCCATATTGCAGATGTGAAGACACGCCATTCCCAGGCATTGTGCACTGTGCTATTAATCCATAGCCTACTCCTTGCAAATATGCTGCACCATTCACGGTGCCAAATGTCCCGGCAGCAATATTATTACCTTTTACAAAGGTAGTTTTACTTAAATTGGAGTTTAAACAAAATAAACTGTTTCTGTATCCAATGAAAAATGTAAAACGCTGTGCATAATTATTTATCGAAGCAGTTGTTGGCGAAAATGGTTGATCTTTTATCAGTGCATCTTGGGTGTGATCGAACAGAAAATTACAATTTTCTACAAACCCAATTGACTGTTTGTTAATATGGTAAGGCGTTCTGGAAGTTTCACTACTTTGATAATGGATTGCTGTTGGCGCACTAAAATTGCAATTGTTAAAATAATCAGTAACTCCCTGTTCCTGATAGAAAGAATTAAAATCTCTGTAAGTACAATTAAAATCGCTATTTAAAATAATAAAATTGCCACCTGCCTGTATGGTATTATAGCCGGAATAATCAGAGGTTGGATTTGAGCCTTTCGCTCCGTATTGAGTTACACCAAACTGATTTCCGTTAAAATTGCAGTCTGAAATTAAATGACAAAAAGCCTGGTTCCATCCTGTGGCAAATCCAATAGTGTTGTTTTGAAAATTACAATGCGCTACTGAAAAACATTCTCCCAAAGCGCCGGAAAAACTGGAGCAGTTACCACTATTCGGATCTGTTCCTACAAATTGTGCTTGAATATCATTTAAACCAGTCAAAGGATTATGTGCCATGATAGACCTTTGAGTGTTAAAATGCGTAGCCACCCCAAGCTGACCACCAATAAAATCACAATTACGGAAACTCCACAGATATACCGGCTTTGACTTAATACCGGGTTCAGGCAGGTCTGTGCATAATGGGTCGACTGATACGATTGCCTGGGATGGGTTTGTACTATTTGTTACCCCTATTATTGATTTTATATTTCCATCATTTACAATTAGTGTCAAATCTTGCATTCTTGACATTCTGGAATTTGTAATGCCAAAAATACTCAAAACATTGCCAAGGCCATTAATTATTGTAGTACTTCTATCACTACCTGCTATTAATATGGATCTGCCGGACCAGGAAAGCAGGTTTGTCGGGCTACCGTAGTGCCAGGGTGTAGGGGATAATGCTCGATAAGCGCCCGTTAAAGTTAGTGTGTTAAATTCTAATGTTTGACTTATATCGTACTGTCCATCGGGAAAATACAATAGTCCATTAGATAATACCGCCGTATCTATAGCAGTTTGTATTGCCAGATAATCATCCAATCCATCATTTGGTATTGCACCATAATTCCTGACATTTATTAAGATGTTTTTCCATAATAACTCATGGTTTGAGGAAGGATCATTTGGATTTAAGGCATTATAAGACAAGCCGAATGTTGGCAACCCGAGTGCTGATGGAGCGAAATCAGATGGTATAACAACCCTGTTTTCTAAACTATCAACATTATTAAGAAATAAATCTGAAAAGGCGCCATCATCATAGCTGGAAGGTGGGTCATTTCCCACTAATACCGGGCTTCCATTGTTCAAGCGAGTCATGTTGCCCATATTTTCAATATGATTTCCGCTACCTAATTGGATGTCAGCATACATACTTTGAGGTATACTGGTAGAATTTGCCATATTAGGGTATACGGGCAACGATGCTATTTTGTTCCCTAACAGAATAATATCAGCATTGCCTAAATTTGTTCCGGCACTATTCATTATCATTTTGTTATAACCTTCTTTATTTATATTGCCTAAAATAAATGCTTTACCATCAACTGCTTGAAAGTCAACCAGCGCAATCTTTTCAGCACAAACTCCATGAAACAAGCCACCTTTTATCACAGCGGAATTTGATTTGAAGATTATTTCATTTCCATACCCGGAAACTTTTGCAATGGCTTTAAAAATCCTGTTACCAGATGCGCAATCTGCAAGAGTTGGGCTTGAATTTTCTGTTTCATTCCTTAATCCTGCTATAATATGCGGCCCCAGGGAACTCTTGCTATCAAAACGGTATTCATAAGCACTACTTAACATGACATTATTAGTGTTATAAATACGAACCCTTCCTTGTTTTTGCCATATAATACAGGCACTATCCCTCATGAAATTCAAATCGTCAACATCTGAAAGCGGAGGATGAATAATTGCTCCAGTGGCCGGGTTGTTGAGTCCATAAGGGTATGCAAAGCTTCCAGTATGTGTCCCGTTGATATCTGTCAACACTGTTTTTGCCAACGGGAAATTGCCATGATACAACCAGCATTGTCCCTGAGTCATCACAAAATCGGCATCAGGGTGATTAATAATGTAACCTAAATTGGGCACCCTTGAAGATTGAACTCTATAAGTACCGGGCGCATTGATTTTGAAACTACTTGCTTGCTCAATTTCTTGAATTTCAACATCATGAGGCGTGTTGCCGGCATTGGTTTCAAAACGAATACCGGCACCTTTCCATAAAGCAGGGTCACTGCTTGCAGGTTTACTGGTTCTGATGGTTAAGCCAGCGAGGCTGAACTTATTCGTTTTTTTTACAATAAATAAATCTTGCCCTGCAAAATTTGTGCTATCTGTCAAAAGGGTGCCTGCCATACTCAAACCATGAATATAAACAGCCCCCACTCTGTCAATGGTAATGGGTTGTTGTATTTTATAAACTCCTGGAGCAAGTACCAAATATACAGGGTCGTTGGTTGGAGTGTTGTTGATGTGATAGGAGATTTGCCACGCTTCAGTCACAACTTTGAATTGGTTGTACGAAGTAGGCGTTTGAGCAATTCCATTAAATGCCAATAGAATGCTAACCACCGTTAGAGTGATGATTTTAGACATGGTTTTTAAATTTTTAAAGGTTGTCGTTGGCTTCCACGCCGTAGCCTGACGGCTATGGCGTGGAAGCCAAAAACGGCCAAGGATTGATGGTGCTGTACTTGTGGAAATCAGTTTTTAATAAACGCTACCGTTCTGGACCGGCCGTTTTGGGTAAGCACCAGAAAGCAAGCGCCCGAAGCAAGGGAATGACAGTCGATCGTACTGCTGCCGTTTTTAACCAATCCCTGCGTCAGCATTTGCCCCCGGGCGTTGCAGATAACATACCCCATATCGCCGGTGTCGTCTTTACCCTGAATGCGCAAAAAATCCGTAGCGGGGTTCGGGAAAACCTGTATATCTGCTTCTAAATCACTTGATTGGGTGCCCGTATAGGTGTCGTAATCGTAGTCGATTTGCAGCGACTGGAAATAGGAATTGGTACTGAAATCGATGTAGTAATAGCGAAATTGTTGCAGTGATTTATCCGCATTGTAATCTATCTCGTAACCGCTGTTGGGGCTCAGGCCCAGGGCCGTGTACAAGGCTAACTGGTAGGACGTTACCTGATTGTCGGCGTTGTAATAAGTGGTGGACGAACTGTAATTCGACCAGGCGCCGTTGCTGAACGCTTCGGTGAATATGGTGGTCACCGTTGGCTGATAACTGTAAGACGTACGGTTGGCGGGCGTCCAGTCATTCCACACCTGCGACCACACATCCGTAAACCGTACATCCACTTTATTGTCGGAATCGCTGTACAGATAGGTTTCCCGCTGCTGGTTGTTCCAGGTGTTGTTGCTGTAGTTTTGGCTCGTAAGCGTTTCCTCGCGGTCGTCGGCATCGTACGTGTAAATACTCCGGTTGCCGAAACTCTGGCCGTTGAAATACTGAAATGTCGTGCGCTCGAGCACCTTGTTGGTCGCGGAATAGGTGAGCGTAACCATGCGTTCCAGGTCCCACTGGCTGGTGGAGGTATTCAGGCGTTCATACGACTCCGACAATCGGTTGCCGTCGGGATCGTACGTGTAGGAATACCGTTCAAGGTCGGTATAGCCGTTGGCGGCGTCCCATTTTCGGGTGATGGTAGAAATGAGTTTTCCGCCGGGATCATACGTGAAAAACCGGGTGTTATCGTAATTGAACTGCGTACCGTCCCAGAGGTCGGTCTGAAACTGATCGGTCAATCCGTTGGGCAATCGGAAATAAGAGCAGCGCTCGTAATTGTTTAAAGGAGCGCTCGCGCTTTGCGCTTGTTTCGAAATATAGCGGGTGGGTTCCGGCGCCGTGGTTTGCGCTCCGAGCAACTGGCTGACGCATAATGCTGTTGCAAAAAAGTACTTTTTCATATTCAGAAAGTTTGTGTGGCTGGTAAGGTGAAGGGTGTGCGGTTCCGGTATCCGGTGTTCCGCATGTGGTTCATTATTAACCTTTTGCGAAACACCGGGTACAAAAACCGGACAATGTTGAAAGAGGAGATGAATTGTTTGCGCCTATCGGTACATGGAGTAGGTTGCCCCGCTGCTGTTTACCATGGTTGCGCTGGTGGGCGTAAGCTCGACGTTGTAATTCGTTCCGAGCAACCGTACGCCGTTGGTAATCGTTTGTGTGGAAACCGGCGTATTCTGAGCGGTGGAGATACAAATGGTTCGGCCGTCTGCGATAGAATTGTATTCGAAAGCGCCGGCTGTGTTTTTCCGCTTGTAAATCAGTACACGGGCCGTTTGTCCGCCGTCTGTTATCACCAGCAGCTCTTCATCCACGTTGTTGTCCCAGTCGATCGGTGACTGCGAGCCTGTCTGGTCGGACAGTAACGATGCGCAAACGCTGGCAGCATCTGTGAGCACGGACTCTTTCTGAACGATCACATCCACGATGATGATAACGGTGGTTTTCAGGCTGATTTGTACCGGCGCGCTGAACGACCCGTCGGGGCAAACGGTTCGCAGGGTGATTTTATAATCGGTATCGGGACTGAGGCCTGTGAGGGTGAACGAGGTGCCCGTGGTCGTAAATGGCCCCGGCGGCACGGGCTGGGGCGAAACGGATATTTCAACGGTGGTATTCGGCGGTGCCGACCAGGTGATGGTGGCGCTGGTAGGGCTTATGCCGATCACCTGCACGTTCGTCGGCGGGTCGCAGGGCTCGGGTTCCGGATCAGGATCGCAACATCCGGATTGTAATGACAGAGCGGTAAACAGAACTACGAATCCTGTGAAGGAAGCAAGTTGCAAAAAAAGTTTTTTCATGGGTACGGTGTGTGTGCGGTTTGTTTTTGATGAAGCGAAGGTAAACGGCTGCGAACCTGCCATACAAAGACAGTTTTTTCAATTTGTACCATGGCTACAAGGTGGATCAGGACACTGTTTCTTGTTTTATAACAATAAATTTTCGATATTTTGCAGGAAATTTACTTTGCGGACCCGTTATTTGTCCCATAAAAAAATATGCAAAACAGTACCCTGATTGCCGTATTTCGTTTGTTTCGTGCGGACGAAAATGAATTGTTGGCGCAGTTGATCGACACGCCGTTGTTCAAATTGCAGAATCGGCACAACGACACGAGCCGATTGTTCCGATACCTGTTACAGGAGGCGCCGGATTTCCGGGATGAGACCGGTCTGTCCAAAGAGCAGGTAGCCTTACGGTTGTTCGGGCACCGCTCCCAACCCCAGTCGGAGTTGCGCAAAGCCATGTCCAATCTCCTGGGCATTTTAAAAAAATTCGTTCTATTTCAGCAGTTCACCAGTGTGCCCGGCACTCCGGGCGGCGCTTTGTTGCGCGAAATCCAGACAGATCTGGGGGTGTTGAAGTGGCTGGCCGAACGTACCGGCGACATTGCCCAGACATCGCAGGCTGCGAAATCGAAACAAAAACGGCCTCCGAAAACCCGCGTCGTCCTATCGCAGCAATACCGGACACTACAGGAAGCAGGCGCCGGATTTTCCGATGCGGTGCGGTCCTTCAATCAACGGGAATACAGCGAGTGGCTCCTTTCGCGTTTCTGGCAGGAATACGAACTGTACGACTACTTCGGTTTGCAGCGTTCGCTGCCGGAACAACAGCAGCACCTGTTGCGGGCGCTCGAAGCGCTGGATCGGTTTTACTACCAGTTCAAGATGACTATGACCGTGCATTTACAGGTGAATTTACTGACACAGATTCCTTCAGGCGACTTGGCGCCGATGGTCGACGACCAGTTTAACCATACCCTGCATCTGGCCCGGTTGCCGCCTGCCCATTTGTCCGAAACGCCCGGTCACCAACTCTATTCGGCCGTTTTTCACATGCTGCTCCGGCAGGACGCACAAGACAATCAATATGAAACCATCGAGCAATTGATGCGTCAGGAAACGCTCTGTTTGCCTGATCAGGTGCTTCAGACGGTTCGTATCGTACTCAATGCGTATTGCGCCATTATGTACAACCGAACGGGGGATCGGATCTTTTTACAACGCAGGCTGGAACTTCAGAAAACCGACCTGGAAAACGAACTGCGCGCGAACGGAAATACCATTACCGCCACCCGGCTCTCCGGAACGGTGTCCAATGCACTGCTTGCCGGCGAACAGAATTACGCCTGGGTAGCCGGGCTGCTGGAAGGATTTCCGCAAGGGGCCGGTATTCTGGCTACCGATACGCCCCGCGAAGTGTACAAAGTGAACCGGGCGCATCTGCTTTTTCATCAGGGCGCCTACCGCGATGCTGCCGGAGAACTCATCGGATACGAATGGTACGGAAGGATCAATGACGCGCAAATCCTGCTGCTGGCCATCCGGATCGATCTGAAAATACAATTTGAACTCGGACAATTCGAGTCGGATTACATGCTCCGAACACTGGATGCCGCCGAAAAACGGATCACCCGGCTCCAGGACATCAACGGGCAACTGCAATCCATGACGCTCCATTTTTTACGGCTGATCAGGCAAATCGGTCTTGCAAGGTTAAAAGGGCGATCGTTCTACACCCGGCAGGAGTGGAAAAACAAACTTGCCGATTGGGAAAATTATATTCAGGAAAAACCTATTGCCGAAAAAGCGTGGCTGAAAGACTTGCTGGTGAAAATGTCGGGACTAGTGGCGTAGGTTGGGAACAACCTACCACACCATCTTCTCCACCGCGACCACCCGGCCGCCTTCATCTTTCAGGGTGGCCACATATAGCCCGCTTGCCAAAGCCTGAAGCGCTACCACACTGTTGCGATACACCTGTGCCTGTTGCAGGAGCCGCCCGTCGAGTGCATATAAATCCAGCGTATAGGCAGCGTCTTGCGCGCCGCCGGCAATATCTACAAATGCCGAATGCACGCTTTGTTCCGGAACGATGCGGAAACTGATGCCCGAAGCACTGAAACTGAGTGCCCGGGCGGGGCTGTACCAGTTTTTATCGTCCCGGTCCGTTTGTTTCAGGCGGTAATAGTTGATGCCGGGAAGCGGCTCTTTGTCGGTGAAACGATAAGTGGTATTTCCACCTGTTCCCAGGCATTCCTGCCTGCCGATCTCGGTCCATTTGATTCCGTCGGCGCTGCGTTGTATGTCGAAATGTTTGCAGTCGACTTCCGTAGCCGTTACCCATTCCAGCCACGCTGTACCCTGTTGCGTGCGGGCTTCGAACGACACCCATTCCACCGGCAGGGAAATGGCCTGAATGGTGGCAGCCAGCGCGTCGACGCGGCCGTAGCCGTACACATTGTTCGGGCTGGTAGTGGCGCCGATGCCGCCGCAGCCTTGCGCGGAAAACAAAGGCACCGCGGTGTTTTTCAGGATCGTTTCCAGTTGGTACACGTTGCCCTTCAGGTCGGGGCGGGCGCTCATCATCAATGCTGCCACACCGGCCACGTGCGGGCCGGCCATGCTGGTGCCCTGGAGGTTGACATAGGAATAAGAGCCTGTATTGTTATCGGTACCGATACACGACAGAATGGTAACACCCGGTGCGCTGATATCGGGCTTCATGGTTGACCCGTACACCGTCACAGGTCCGCGGCTGCTAAAACCGGCAACGACGTCGGTGTTTTGCAGCGCCCCTACCGCAAAAGAGCCTGTGAAAATGGCCGGCGGATCAACCACCGAACTACAATTCGGTCCGCTGTTACCGGCAGAAACCACTACCAGAATGCCCGCCGACCGCACATTGTTGATCGTGGTATTCATGGTGGCGAAATTGGTTGAATTACAACCCTCTATTGTAGGACAACCCCAGGAATTATTGATGACGTGCGGTGATTTGCTTGCATCGGGCGTATTGTTGGCAGAATTGGTAGGAGCGATAAACCACTGAAAACATTCGATGTAGGTGGCCGGCGTGCCGTCCCCCTCTTCCATGTTCCGGCAACCGATCCATTTGGCGTCGGGAGCCACTCCGTAGGTAGAACCGGGTGCATCCGGTAACCCGCCGCACATAGTACCCATGGTATGGGTGCCGTGCCCGTTGTCGTCGCAAGGCGCTGTTAGGTTGATGCCGCAGGAGTTGCTGCCGCCGCTGATCAGACTGTGAATAGCGTCGTGGAAATTGTAGTTGTGGTCGGCCGAGGCGCCGCTCCAGCCGCGGTATTTATCCTTGATGGCCGGGTGCGCCCATTCATAACCGGTATCCTGGCCGCCGATGACTACGCCGGCGCCCTTGATGTCCATGGCCCACACATCGTCGGCGTTGATTTGTGTGAGTCCCCACGACATCGCGGTATTGGCGCGTTCCGAAAGCATTTCGGCCTCCGTAACCTGCGGCGGAAGGTTGAGATGGATTACCGGGTTGTTTTCTACCCGTTCTACTTCGGGCATCTGGGCCAGTCGCTCCACAAGCGCTAAATCGCCTTTCGACCACAGGGCATTGATCACCCAGAAAGATTGTAGCGGTGCGCCGGCATCCTGCAACACCTTCCGTACGGGAGGCTGCGTGGATTCTGAAAGTTGCAGCAGGGTTTCATACACATACTGCCCCTTTTCTTCCTTCAGCGCCATTTTGTCCGCAGCACTGACGTCCGCCTGGGCAGTGAGTATGACCAGGAATTCGCAGGAGCCCTCCGACTGTATGCGGTTACGCAGGGCCGGGTCGATTTTTGAAGGCCAGTGGAGGGGCTGGGCAGAAAGGTTTGCTGCACCGAGCAGCAATATGCAAGAGAAAAGGAGAGAGTACGGGCGCATAGTGGATAAAATGAAACGCAAGGTAGGTTGATTAGAGGGTTTAGCGGGGGAAAATTTGGCAAATGTACTGCTCGAATCGCTTTAAACCTGTCGAAGAAGTTTTTGTCAATCGTTTCTCCCTGATTGGACATTTCAAATGGTGATTTCAATATCATGCAGAATCGTTTAAAAGTTTTTGCGTTCTACGAAAAAGTACATTTACAAGTTGCTCATGCGGGCTCAAAAAGATACACGTCGCTAAAGTAATCTCAAATTTCAAAACACCGGAAATGTACCGGACATTTGTTCCATATGAAAAAGATATTCCGACGCTTTTCAGCCTTTTCCTCCCGCTCACGTCGATGTGCGCCACACAAAAGGTGCCCGATCCACGCTACTTTCCTTTTGCTTTTCTTCTGTTGCACCGCCGCCACGATGACGGGGCAGAGCAACGTTCGAACAGCCCTGAATAATCAAATCCGGTACATCGAGACCGGCAGCCAACAGGTGGAAAGTATGGTAGAAAGCATCCGCGATCTGTATCCGGAAGTCCTCCGGGCGGCAGAAGGCAAAGGGCGCAACTGGATATCCTACCGTTGCCCGTATAACGACGAACCTTATTACCGCTTGCAGGCACAAACCAAAAGCGGGGTACAGGGACAGCAACTTCAAACGGAGTCCGGGGCTTTCCAAACGGCTTTGGAAGCAGTCGTGCAATCATGTCAGGCGCTCGATACCTATTTTAAACTGGAAACCTATAAAACCGACCAATATGCCGGCGCCCTCGCATTGATGCAGGAGATGCCTGCGCTGGTGGCGGAATTTTCCCAAAGCAAACAGGCCTATGAAGCCGGAATAAGCCGCCTTATTCCCGAAACAACCCATACAGGTCCCTACGGCTTAGCCGAATACCAGTTGCGTCGTGTCATGGAATTTCACCGGAGTATGATGTCGGGTTTTCAGTATAATTTCAACGAGCAAGTACATACGGGCTGGCCGCAACAGGAAGTGTTGACACACATCACCCAAATGCAGGATCTCCTGGATAACTTCCCCCAACGCAAAGCGCAACTCAATTACCCGGCTTCGGCTTTTTACGAATCCTGCCTGGGTTGTGCCCGCGATTTTCTGGAAAGCCAGCGCAACTATGTAGACGACTATAACATACAAGCCCAAAGCACAGACCGGCATGCCAATGATTATTACCGCCAATGCCTGAACACCTACAACGATTGTCTTGTGTCGTTTTACAATCAGTTCACCGATGCCGCCGCTTCGGATGGGTTTATGGCAGTAAATAAGGCCCGTATGGTGCCTGTTTTCGCCTATAAAACGGTAGAAGTACCGCCGGATAAAGCCGTCAAAATTTACCGGGATACGGCGGCGCCCGCCCTGACGGTAACGCCCATACGTGTTACCGCAAAAACGGTTGCCGCGCTGAACACCTGTGTGCAGTACATCAACGAATGTGCCCGCAAAAACAATAACCTGTTGACGGTGCTGCGCAACAACGGCATTCATTATCGCCCTTTTCCGGATAAAAACGCGCTCTATTTCAATTTCGAGACGCATACGCTCCCGTGGAGCCTGCTGGCGGAAATGGAACGGCAGTCGCGCTCTGTGCCGGAAACCTGCCGGCCGCCGCTGCTGCTGAAGGCGCGGCAATTGATGGATATTTCGGTGGAAATGGACGGCCTGCGTCAGGTACTGGTAGATTTTTCAAAAGAAAAACGCTGGCAACGCGAAGGTTTTGCAGCCGTGGAAAACATCCGCGACCGATACGTAGTCCTGTTCGACTTGTTTGATCAAAAAAAAGAGCAACTCTACGCCGACATTGCCCGAATCTATACTGCGTACCCGGCTGACGCCGCCACCGCATCCACCTCGTGGCAGCGCAGTTACGAGGCGCTGACCAGTGTGGTGCTCGCGGATAAAGCGCTTTGCACGTCGGTACAAGCGCAATCTTCTGTTTTTCCCCATGAACCTGTCGAAAACGCTGCCGTGAAGGCTATACAGGATGAGTTTACCAATATGAAAGGTATTGAAAAACTGGGGCGCTACAACGGTTTGTGCCCCTACACACCCTACGAAGACATCGGCGCCGACTCCAGGCGATTGGCGGAATATGCCCGGACACCCGAACGCAGGAAACCTGCCGATTTTACCTATCTGTACAATGAAATCGTGGAGGATTACAACCGTTTTGTGGAGTTGTCGGATCAGCCTTTTTTGAAAAATACCCGCCAGATGGATGTGTTCAGGACCGGGCCGCCGCCCGCTGCGCGCCCTCAAACGGCGCCTGTTGCTGTCGCAAAACCGCCGGCTGAGGAGGTGCCTTCCACTAAACCCACGGTACAAATCGCGGGTAACCTGCGCGACACCGTTTATATCCGCGATACGATTTACCTGGAAAAACCGCCCGCCGTGAACGAAAGATTCTACTCGCTGGAAGGTTTTCCGGCCAATAACCTCGTTTTTCTGCTGGACGTATCTGGTTCCATGAAAACCGAAAACCGCCTGAACCTGCTGCAATCTTCCATCGGGCGCCTGGTGCGTTTGCTGCGCGAGCAGGACGATATTGCTGTGGTCAGTTTTTCGGGCAAAGGCCAGGTGCTGCTCCCGCCTACTTCCGGGAAGAAAAAAGACCGTATTCTGACGACGATCGACGGTTTAAAACCCGAAGGCACGACCAATATCGCGGACGGATTAAAAATGGCTTTTCAAACGGCCCGCCAAAACTTTAAAACGGACGGCAACAACCGCATTGTCCTGGCTACCGACGGCGATTTTACGCTCTCCGAGGCCATGCTGGAACAAATTCGCCAGCACGCGGAAGCCGGCATTTCGCTTTCGGTGTTTAAATTCGGGAGCAAACCCGGCCAAAATCTCAAAACGGTTTCCGAGAGCGGCAGGGGAAATCTTATCAGTATCACGCCCGGAAATGCGGAGATTTTTATGATCAGGGAGGCGCAGAAGTAGGTTTTTTGGTCTGTTTGGCTATGCACTTCGTAGGAATAATTGAAACGCGGATGACGCGGATTTTTGCGGATTAACGCGGATTTTTGATGGCCTTGCGGCCATTGTAAGTATTATTTTTTACCACAAAGGCACAAAGGCACAAAGTCACAAAGCGTAGATTACACAATCAACATCTCTGAATGGGACAACGTGTAATCTACGCTTTGTGTCTTTGTGCCTTTGTGGTTAATAAAAAAGTGGCCGCAAGGCCATCAAAAATCCGCGTTAATCCGCAAAAATCCGCGTCATCCGCGTTTCAATTATTCCTACAAGGGGCGTAGCCGAACAAACCAAAAAGGATTTTATCCGCCAAACTCGCCACGAAGTGGCACTCTTACTCCTGCTCCCGCCCGCCACTTCCCGTCTTTTCCCGGAACAACTTCTCAAACGCAGGCCATTCCGTTTTCATCCATTTATCCCAGAACGTAAAATAAAGGCCGTAGTTAAACTGAAATTTCCTGTGATGCAGATCATGGTGCGTAGCCCCGATGATCCAGCGGCCCAGCCAGTGTCGCTCGAAATTTTTGGGATACACTTCTACGCCGGCATGGTTGATTGTGCCGGACAAGGTCATCACGATCAGGAAAAAGAACAACGTCCAGTAGTGCATCGGCAGCACCAGAATCAGCACAGGAATAATAAGAGCCTGTAGCATGGCTTCCAGCGGATGAAACGAGAACGACGTGGTCGAAGCGGTATGAATGCTTTCATGGTGCCAGCGGTGCAGCAGGCGGTACACCCTGGGGCGGTGCATCCATCGATGCAGCCAGTAGTAGTAGGTTTCGTGGAGCAGCATGGCCGCTGCCAGACTGATGGGATGATACCACCAGGCGTAGTCGCTCCAATGCAGGTAAATGCGCGTATATCCCCCCTGCCAGAGCAAAAACATGACGGCAAACAGCACCGAAAAGATCAATGAAGTCAGCGCCGACAAGCGGATCTCGCGCTGCATCTGCCGGCGTTGTTTGGGTACAGTGTGCAGGTAGCGCGGCTGGAAGTACGACCGGAACCACACAAAACACACGTAGTGAAACGCCCCGGAAATAAGCAGGTAGCGGGCAAAAACGATGAGGAAGGTAATGGCTGTGAATAAAGGCAGCCACACCGGATGCTGAAAAGAAAGGTGCTGAAAGATTTCCATATCTTCCGCTACAACAAAGGTGTTGCGGAGAAGTTATTTTTTTGCGGCCTTGCTGCTTGCAAAAAGGGAGTGACTGCCTGCATATCAACTTGGAACAAGAGCCATTTTTTCCATTAGGTACCGTACAGTAGGTCTCCAGGCCATTTCTGAAGTGTGTATGCTCATCAATCATTTATCAATTTTCCTCATAATAATAGGAGTAATCAATTCCTTTCATATACATTTCCCGGCTGTCGATTTGATCGGTCAAGGCATTTTTTAGCAACTTTTTCAGGACGGTACTACTGCCAGGACTTTTTACCATTGCATTCATGTAATCTGTTTTGCTTTTACCGTCTATGCTGTCCCCGCTGTAAGTAAACCACTCGATGAACCGGTTGGCCTTTTTGCCCGGAAACTGCTTGCCCAATGAAATGATGCCGTTATAATCGAGCATATCGGTCAAACGCTTTTTGCCGTCCGGTGCGAGCAGTTTCAACTGGGTAGTGGCACTAACCACTTCACTGTTTTCTTTTCTCAGTTTGGTTTTCAGATATTTCCAATAGTTGCGGGCTTTCGTATAGTCGTCCTGATCGGTGAGCACAGCCACCATATCCAGCACCGAAAACCACCACTGGGCGTTTTGCTCGTCCCATAAGGCGCGTACTTCACGGTCGTCAAAAAAACGAATGGATATTTTTTGCTGCTCCTTCATGTTTCTTAAAGATCGCTTTCTTCCGTTGTATAAGCGTATTCGGGAATTTAAATGGATGAGCGTCGCGTCGATATCTGTAGTAAGGAAGCATCAAGGCACTGACCGACACCCAATGGGATGCAATATCACCATTTTTAAATGTACGACGCAAGTGGAAATTGAATTTGCGTTAAGTTGTGTATGTGCTATTGTATAGCGTACGAAGCGGCTGTCAGCGAACTATGGATTCACGATTCCGAGTCGTCCACATATTCAAGAATATCACCCGGCTGGCAATTCAGCGCTTTGCAAATAGCCTCTAATGTGCTGAAACGGATCGCTTTGGCTTTTCCTGTTTTTAAAATGGATAAATTGGAAAGCGTTAAATCCACTTTCTCCGATAGCTCGTTGAGCGACATTTTTCGCCGGGCCATCATCACATCCAGGTTTACAATGATTGGCATGGCTTATATGGTTAGGTCGTTTTCGGTTTGGATTTCTACTCCTTTCTTAAAGATCGTAGCAATCACGTAGATGATGGCCGACATGAGAATAAATGCCTCGCTGTCTACCCAAAATTGGTCCAGGCTGTCGATGACGTAATCACGATGCTGCAGGTTTTGGGCTGTCTGGTGTGCAATGAAACTCAATATACCGATGGAAAAAGTGCAGTTGGCAATTTTTGAGATCCGTTCTGAAACGAGACTGTTGAATGGATTGGATAAATCCAGTTTGTCCAAAAGTTGAATGAGCAAATAAAACAGGTACGCTTTCAGAACCGATATGGTCAGGATGAAAGTATACATGCTAAAGTAAGCCCACTCGCTACGCTGGTACATTTCGCTTAAGTCCAGTTTTTGATACAGGTTCTGGACAAATGCAGGTTTGTAAAGGCTCACGATGAAATTGACCACCAGGCCGCCCGTTTCAATGCATAAGCCGACAAAAATGACCCAGGCAATAACATGCAAGGCTTGGAATACAAAGTTCTCATTTTTTGACATAGGTGCGATAGTTTTAGATTCTACCGCAAAGGTAATAAATTTTTATTGATAAACAATAAAAATTAGTTGTTAATCATTTTTGGCCTCGGATGGTGTTTTGATCATCCGGAAACGTATAGCACGATCAACCCTAGTAAAGATGACGGTGATATACTTGTGGTCGCTGCCAAAAGACCAAGGGTGACACTTTGAGGCGAACAATATGCGGAAATGAAGTGCAAGCGATGCTGAGATCAAAAACTTTGAACCGAGAGCAATGTCACTTTGGAAAAATCTGCATCCTGAGATAAAAGTGTTGCAGCGTTTTCAATCGCCATAGCGGCGATAATGGCGTCGGGCAATTTCACTTTAGCCGACCTTCTAATCTCAATGATACGAGTGAGCAGTTTGCTGTTGGATAAGCGAAACGGTCCCCTTAAGTAAACCGACTACAGCGTTTGTATCGAGCAGGAATTTACCATTCATCGCGCATACGGCGTTGTTGGGTTACAGCGTCTCCTTGCCACTGAAGTTTGCCGGCCAAATCCGAAAAGTCATACAGAGACTTACTTCCTTTTTTAGGAACGGCAGTCGATGTTTGCACAATTTTTACATATTCAAGGCCTTGCAAAAGTTGCAGTAATAGAGCGTATTTGCCTTCCTCAACATTTAAAATGACTTGTTGCATAACTTTTATTTTATAACAAAGATAAGATTTTTTCCACTTGCTAAACTTGGTGCTTTTCCGCTCGCCGCTCGAGTTAAGGGAAGGGCAGCCTGTGTGCCAGCGGTTTGGATAGCCTGTGTTCCAGTTCCTTTAACGGATTCACCGGCACCGAGCCCCTATTATTTTACTTCTAAAGCGCAAACACACCATTACACGGCTCCCTCGTAGCACAAAATGGGACCACAGCATACCATTTTGACACGAGAAGAAACCCCGCCCGGCCACTTTTATTCCACCTTTGCCTTTTCTCAGCGATTATTAATCAAAATAAAAATGAAGCACTTACCTCTTTTATCCCGCAAAGCCACCTTCGCCTTTTCACAACACATGCTCCTG
>Ga0209717_1001275_pt1 | contig 27687 bp, 27 predicted proteins | sample AD_UKC048_MetaG_FD_184418 | JGI IMG/M metagenome (GOLD analysis project Ga0209717, IMG submission 184418) | Active sludge microbial communities of municipal wastewater-treating anaerobic digesters from USA - AD_UKC048_MetaG (SPAdes) (version 2) | ecosystem: Engineered > Bioreactor > Anaerobic >... | reverse complement strand
TGTTGCTGGGCACGTCGGCGGCCAGGCCGCTGCGCACGCCGCTGCCGGTGACGAGCACGGGCGCGAGTTGCTGGTCGGTGGCGACGCCCTGGGCGCGCGCCGGGAGTGACATGGCGGCGATGGCCAGCGCGATGGCGCCGAGCCGCAACGGCCGCGTGGGGGGATGGGTTGTGGTCATGGTCCTGCTGTCGATGAAGACCGCGCCGGTGGTGGCGCGCATCGATGGCCAGCGCGAGCGCACGGCCACCGCATCGGTGCCGCAGGCGTGCCGGCTCGGCGCCGCCCGACGGCAGTTCAGCAGGAAGCGGGTGGTGCGCGCGGCTGGGCGGCGGCCCAGGCGAACAGCGGGGAAGGGGAGCGGGCGAAGAGCGCCGGCAGGAAGTCGGCGCCGTCGACGGCGAAACTCCCGGCCGACTCGGCCATCGGCAAGGCCGGTGCGCTGCCGAGCTGGCCGCACAGCGGGCAATGCCCGAGGTGGGAGCCGGCCTCGGCCTGCGAGCCGGCGACGCCGGCCGCATCGGCCATGACCACCTTGCCGCCCGCCACCGAGCAGATCTCGGCCCAGGGGTTGCCGGGGCCGGAAGCTGCCAGCGCATGCGACACCGTCGGCGCGAGCGCCAGGCCCAGCATCGCGAAGATCGCGAACCAGGTGGCGCGGCGGAACAGGCGTCGGATGACTTGCACGGCGCGATCTTAACAACAGACAAGCCGAAGTCGGTTCCCGCAGCCGCGGGTAGGAGGCACCCGCAGCCGGCGTGCCCATAATCGCGCATGAGCATCCAGACCGACGATTTCGCGCCCTCGCGCCGGGTGGTCAGCGCCGCGCCGGCCTCGCCGAACGAGGAAGCGATCGAGCGCGCGCTGCGCCCGAAGGGCCTGGGCGACTACGTCGGCCAGGCCAAGGTGCGCGAGCAGTTGGAGATCTTCATCGGCGCGGCGAAGAAGCGCAGCGAGGCGATGGACCACGTGCTGCTGTTCGGCCCGCCGGGGCTGGGCAAGACGACGCTGAGCCACATCATCGCCAACGAGCTCGGCGTGAACCTGCGCTCGACGTCGGGCCCGGTGCTCGAGAAGCCGAAGGACCTGGCAGCGATCCTCACCAACCTCGAGCGCAACGACGTGCTCTTCATCGACGAGATCCACCGGCTCAGCCCGGTCGTCGAGGAGATCCTCTACCCCGCGCTGGAGGACTACCAGATCGACATCATGATCGGCGAGGGCCCCGCCGCGCGCTCCATCAAGCTCGACCTGCAGCCTTTCACGCTGGTCGGCGCCACCACGCGCGCAGGCATGCTGACCAACCCGCTGCGCGACCGCTTCGGCATCGTCGCGCGGCTCGAGTTCTACACGGCGGAGGAACTGGCGCGCATCGTGCGCCGCTCGGCCGGCCTGCTCAATGTGGCCACCGACGACGAGGGCGCCGCCGAGATCGCGCGCCGCTCGCGCGGCACGCCGCGCATTGCCAACCGGCTGCTGCGCCGCGTGCGTGATTACGTCGAGGTGAAGGGCGACGGCCGCATCGTCAAGGCGCAGGCCGAACTCGCGCTGAAGATGCTCGACGTCGACCCGCTCGGCTTCGACCTGATGGACCGCAAGCTGCTCGAGGCGGTGATCCACCGCTTCGATGGCGGGCCGGTGGGGCTGGACAACGTCGCCGCCGCCATCGGCGAGGAACGCGACACCATCGAGGACGTGATCGAGCCCTACCTGATCCAGCAAGGCTTCCTGCAGCGCACGCCGCGCGGGCGCATCGCCACGCTGGCGGCGTACCGGCACCTCGGCGTGACACCGCCGCGGACGCCGGGCGCACCTGAACTCTTCGACGAGTAGCGCCGACTACGGCTTGTCGGCCTGGCGCCGCTTCTGCCAGGCCAGCAGTTCGCCGACGAAGCCGCGTCGGAAGGCCACCACGCAGACGACGAAGATCGCGCCGATGATCACCGTCACCCACGAGCCCACGCGGTCGGCGAGGAAGTTCTGCAGCCCGATGATGGTGAAGGCGCCGATCACCGGCCCCGCGAAGGTGCCCATGCCGCCGAGCAGGGTCATCAGCACCACTTCGCCGGACAGCGACCAGTGCGCGTCGGACAGCGTCGCGAAGCCCAGGATCAGGGTCTTCATCGAGCCGGCCAGCCCGGCCAGGCCGGTGGACAGCACGAAGGCGAGCAACTTGTACTTGTCGACGTCGTAGCCCAGCGAGACGGCACGCGGCTCGTTCTCGCGGATCGCCTTGAGCACCTGCCCGTAGGGCGAATGCACGATGCGCACGATGAACAGGAACACGGCGACGAACACCGCCAGCACGACGAAGTACAGCACCGTGTCGTTGGCCAGGTCGATCAGGCCGAACAGCTTGCCGCGAGGCACGCCCTGCAGTCCGTCCTCACCGCCGGTGAACGGCGCCTGCAGCCAGACGAAGTAGACCATCTGCGCCATCGCCAGCGTGATCATCGCGAAGTAGATGCCCTGGCGGCGGATGGCGATCAGCCCCACCAGCAGGCCGATCGCGGCCGCGAACAGCGTGCCGCCGATGACGCCCAATTCGGGCGACCAGCCGGCACTCTTGACCAGCCAGCCGGTGCCGTAGGCCGCCGCACCCAGGTAAGCCGCGTGGCCGAAGGACAGCAGCCCGGTGTAGCCCAGCAGCAGGTTGAACGCGCAGGCGAAGATCGCGAAGCACAGCGCCTTCATCATGAAGATCGGGTAGAGCCCGACGAAGGGCGCGGCGATCAGTATCACCAGCCCGACCATCCAGGCGATGCGGCCGAGACGCTCGGTCGTCATCACTTCTCCTTCCCGAACAGGCCGGCAGGCCGGATGATGAGCACGATCGCCATGATCACGAAGACCACGATGTTCGAGGCCTCCGGGTAGAAGACCTTGGTCAGTCCTTCGATGATGCCCAGCATCAGGCCGGTGAGGATGGAGCCGAGGATGGAGCCCATGCCGCCGATCACCACCACGGCGAAGACGACGATGATCAGGTTGCTGCCCATCAGCGGCGTGATCTGGATGACCGGCGCGGCCAGCACGCCGGCGATGGCAGCCAGCCCCGCGCCCGCAGCATAGGTGAGCATCACCATCAGCGGCACATTGACGCCGAAGGCCTGCACCAGCGCCGGGTTCTCGGTGCCGGCGCGCAGATAGGAGCCCAGCCGCGTGCGCTCGATCAGGAACCAGGTGCCGAAGCAGACCACCAGCGAGGCGAACACCACCCAGGCGCGGTAGTTCGGCAGGATCATGAAGCCGAGGTTGGTGGCGCCCTGCAGCAGTTCGGGCACGGCGTACTGCTGGCCCGACACGCCGAACTGGTCACGCAAGATGCCCTCGGCAATCAGCGACAGGCCGAAGGTCAGCAGCAGGCCGTAGATCGGGTCGATCTTGTACAGCTGCTTGAGCAGCGTGCGCTCAATCACCAACCCGAGCGCACCGACGACGATCGGCGAGACCACCAGCGCGAGCCAGTAGCTCATGCCGAAGTGCTCGAGGCCGATCCAGGCCACGTAGGCGCCCATCATGTACAGCGCGCCATGGGCGAAGTTGACGATGCCCAGCAGCCCGAAGATCACCGCCAGCCCGAGGCTGAGCAGCGCATAGAACGAGCCGTTGACCAGCCCGAGCAGAAGCTGCCCGAGGAAGGCCTGCAGCGGGATGCCGAAGATCTCCATGGCGTGCGGGGCGTCGTCGCTTCAGTCGATCACTTCCAGAGGGCGCACTTGGTGTCGGCCTTGGTCGTCCAGGCTGCCTCGCCCTTGATCGTTTCCGCCACGTTGTAGTAGTCCCAGGGCTCGGTCGACTTGTCCGGCGACTTCACCTGCATCAGGTACATGTCGTGCACCATGCGGCCGTCCTCGCGGATGTAGCCGCCCTTGGCGAAGACGTCGTTGATCTTGGTCTTGCGCATCTGCGCCAGCACCTTGTCGCCATCGTCGCTGCCAGTGGCCTTCACCGCATTGAGGTACTGCAGCGTGGCCGAGTAGTCGCCGGCCTGGATCGAAGAAGGCATGCGCTTCATCTTGTCGAAGAACTTGCGGCTCCAGGCGCGTGCCTCGGGATCGCGGTTCCAGTACCAGCTGTCGGTCAGGTACATGCCCTGCGTGGTCTTCAGGCCGAGCGAGTGGATGTCGTTGATGAAGATCAGCAGGCCGGCCAGCTTCATCGTCTTGGTGACGCCGAACTCGTTGGCCGCCTTGATCGTGTTGATGGTGTCGCCGCCGGCGTTCGCCATGCCGAGGATCTGCGCCTTGCTCGACTGCGCCTGCAGCAGGAAGGAGGAGAAGTCGCTCGCGTTCAGCGGGTGCTTGACCGAGCCGACGATGGTGCCGCCGGCCGCGGTGACCACCTTGCTGGTGTCGTTCTGCAGCGCCGCGCCGAAGGCGTAGTCGGCGGTCAGGAAGTACCAGCTCTTGCCACCGGCCTTGACCACCGCGTTGCCGGTACCCTTGGACAGTGCCACGGTGTCGTAGGCCCAGTGCACGGTGTAGGGCGTGCACTGGTCGTTGGTCAGCGCCGAGGTGGCCGCTCCGACGACCAGGAAGGGCTTCTTCTTCTCCGCCGCCACCTTGGCCATGGCCAGCGCGGTGCCCGAGTTGGTGCCGCCGATCAGCATGTCCAGGCCCTGGGTGTCGAACCACTCACGCGCCTTGGCGGCCGCGATGTCGGCCTTGTTCTGGTGGTCGGCGAACACCACCTCGATCTTCTTGCCGGCGACCGCGCCGCCCATGTCGGCGACGGCCATCTTGATGGCCTCCACGCCGCCCTGGCCGTCGATGTCGGCATAGACGCTGGACATGTCGGTGATCAGGCCGATCTTGATCACGTCACCCGAGACCTGGGCCTGGGCGCCGGTGACAGCAGCAATCGCGAGGCCGCAGGCGGCGGCGATCTTCTTGAGCTTCATGGTGTTCTCTCCGTGGGTTAAGCGAGCGGGATGTCGACCTCTTGGCGTCAGACGCCGAGGTACTCGTGAAGGCGCTCCAGGCGCGCCGGCAATTCGGACTGGGTGAACTCCTGGATCACCTGGCCATGCTCCATGACCAGGAATCGATCGGCCAGCGGCGCGGCGAAGCGGAAGTTCTGCTCCACCATCACGATGGTGTAGCCCTGCTTGCGCAGCGCGACGACCATCTCGGCCAGCTTCTGCACGATCACCGGGGCCAGGCCCTCGGAGATCTCGTCGAGCAGCAGCAGCCGCGCGCCGGTGCGCAGGATGCGCGCCACCGCCAGCATCTGCTGCTCGCCGCCGGAAAGCCGCGTGCCCTGGCTGCCCGCGCGCTCCTGCAGGTTGGGGAACATCGCGTAGATCTGCTCGACGCTCATGCCGCCTTCGGCCAGCTTGGGCGGCAGCAGCAGGTTCTCCTGCGCCGACAGGCTGGAGAAGATGCCGCGCTCCTCGGGGCAGTAGCCGATGCCCAGCCGGGCGATGCGGTGCGTGGCCAGGGCGATCGCCTCGGTGCCGCGCACCTTGATCGAGCCCTTGCGGCTGCCGGTCAGGCCCATGATCGCGCGCAGCGTGCTGGTGCGGCCGGCGCCATTGCGCCCCAGCAGCGTGACCACCTCGCCCTCGTCGACGTGGAAGTTCACGCCGTGCAGCACGTGCGACTCGCCGTACCAGGCGTGCAGGCCATTCACCTCCAGGAACCGGACAGCCATCTCAGTGGGCTCCCTTCAGTTCCACGTTGGCGCTGCCCATGTAGGCCTCGATCACCGCCGGGTTCTTCGACACCTGCTCGTACGGGCCTTCGGCCAGCGTGGCGCCGCGCGCCAGCACGGTGATGGTGTCGGCAAGGCTGGCCACCACGCTCATGTTGTGCTCGACCATCAGCACGGTGCGATCGGCGGCGACTTTCTTGATCAGCTGCTTGATGCGGTCCACGTCTTCCAGGCCCATGCCCTGCGTGGGCTCGTCCAGGAGCATCAGCTTGGGCTCCATCGCCAGCGTGGTGGCGATCTCCAGCGCGCGCTTGCGGCCGTAGCTCAGCTCCACGGCCGTGAGGCCGGCATACTTGGACAGGTCCACCGCGTCGAGCAGCTGCATGGCGCGGTCGTTGAGCGTGTCCAGCGTACTTTCGGACCGCCAGAAGTGGAACGAGGTGCCGAGCTGGCGCTGCAAGGCCACGCGCACGTTCTCGAGCACCGTCAGGTGCGGGAACACGGCGGAGATCTGGAACGAGCGGATCACGCCGCGCCGGGCGATGTGCGCCGAGCTCTCGCCGGTGATGTCGGTGCCGTCGAAGACGATGCGGCCGGTGGTCGGCGTGAGGAACTTGGTCAGCAGATTGAAGCAGGTGGTCTTGCCCGCGCCGTTCGGGCCGATCAGCGCGTGGATGCTGCCGCGCCGCACGTTCAGGTTGACCTGGTTGACGGCGACGAAGCCCTTGAACTCCTTCGTCAGGTCGTGTGTCTGCAGGATGAAATCGTCGGCCATGGCTCAGCTTCGATCCGAGGGCGGCTGGCGGCCGCCCAGGCGCTGCGTCAGCGTGCGCGCCGCGCGCAGCACTGCGTCGCGGTGTCGTGCGCCGGCGTCTTCGCCGAGCATCGCCTTGTTCAGGCACACGCCGAGGCCGGCCACCGGCAACGCGGCGGCATCGAACACCGGTGCGCCGAAGCAGTAGACGCCAGCGCGCACGCCCTCGTCGTCGATGCTGTAGCCGCGCCCGTGGATCAACTTCAGTTCAACCAGCAGATCCGCCACTCGCTTCGGCCCGCGCCCGTTCATCGGCGCCAGCGCCGTGCTGCCGAAGCGGCTGCGCACCGCGTCGGCCGGCTGGAAGGCGAGCATCGCCTTGCCGGTGGCAGCCAGGTGGGCCGGCAGGCGCATGCCGACGTTGAAGGCCAGGCCCAGTGGCCGGCGGCCGTTGCGCGCGGCGATGTAGACCACGTCGGGGCCGTTGAGCACCGACAGGATGATGGTCTCGTCGGGCTCGGCGTCTAGCCACAGCGCATTGAACTCCTGCGTGATGCCGGTGCCGGCGACGAAGGCCTCGGCCAGCGGCATCACGCCCGGGCCGATGCGGAAGGCGCCGTCGTCCTGCCGGTGCAGGTAGCCGAAGCGCAGCAGCGTGTTGCAAAGGCCGTGCACGCTGCTCTTGGGCAGCTCGAGCTCGCTGGCCAGCCGCGCCAGGCTCATCGGCTCACGCTGCTGCGCCAGCCGCTCGAGCAGCGTCAGCGCGCGCGACACCGCCGGCACCAGAGCAGGCGACAGGCCGGTGCTCGGGCGCGATCCGGGATCGAGGGGGCGAAGTTGCATGCGGGCAGTTGTGTTTTTGGTTCGATGGGCTGAACGCGCTTCAGCCCATCGAACGGCGCAGTGTAGGCAGCAAGTGCCCGCGCGCCACTCCACTCGCGGGTTACCGCTCTCAGGGATTGCCCGCAACTGCCGCCGGACGCGGCGTGCACAGCGCTCCCACGCCCCACAGGCCGGCCACGATGGCAGCCGCGCTGCCCCACAACAAGGTGCCCGACAGCAAGTGTGCGTGCCACAGCAGCAGCGCCGTTGCCGCCAGCAAGAGCACGAAAAGCGCGCTGGCCGCCAGCGCTGCGCGCGAGGGCAGCGGCGGGTCGAAGCGCTGCACGGCGCGGATGTCGAAGGCCGGCCTGGGCCAGCGTGCCGCCACGTCCGCGGGCCGCCAGCCGGGCGGCTTCAGCCAGACGCGCAACTTGTCGCCCCAGGACGCGGCCCGCCAGCTGTCCAGCGCGAGCTCGCGGTAGACCTGCAGGTTGGCCCACAGCGGGTTCCAGCTGCGCAGCGGCGAGCGGGTGCCGTAGACGCAGGCTTCGGTGTCGTCTTCCTCGATGAAGGTGCCGAAGAGGCGGTCCCAGACGATCAGGATGCCGCCGTAGTTGCGGTCGAGATAGCGATCGTTCACAGCGTGGTGCACGCGGTGGTTGCTCGGCGCGCAGAACCAGCGGTCGAACCAGCCGAGCCGGCCGATCTGCTGCGTGTGCACCCAGTACTGGTAGAGCAGGTCGATCAGCGCGACGACGGCGAACACCAGCGGCGGCACGCCGACCACGGCCATCGGCAGGTAGAACAGCCACCCGGCCACCCAGCCGCCGCTGGTCTGGCGCAGCGCGGTCGAGAGGTTGTAGTCCTCGCTCTGGTGGTGCACCGCATGCGAGGCCCAGAACAGAGCGATGCGGTGTCCGGCGCGGTGGTGCCAGTAGTAGAAGAAGTCGTAGGCGATCAGCGCACCGAGCCACACCGCCGCCGAGTCCTTCGGCATCGACCAGATCGCCAGGTGCTCGTGCACCGCCGTGTAGATGCCCAGCGTGAACAGCGCGACGAACAGGCCGGTGATCTGGCTCATGATGCCCAGGCCGATGCTGTTCAGCGCGTCGTTCAGGCGGTAGGTGTCGCGACCGCGCGCACGGCCGACGGCGAACTCGAGAGCGATCAGCGCCAGGAACCCCGGCGTGGCCAGCACGATGACCTGCGGACCGGTCATTCGACTGCCCGGCTCAACGGATGCAGCCGCGCGCGTCCACCGCCCACAGCGCCTCGACACGGCCGGCCTCGAGCCCGCCGCGCACGCAGACGTAGTGGTCGTGCAGGTTGACGGTGGGGTCGCAGTGGCCGGGGATCAGCCAGACGGTGTCGCCGAGGGCCGGCAGCGCTTCGGCGCCGCGCCGGCGCAGGATGCCGTGCTCGTCGCCGCCGTTGACGAACTCGAGGTCGAGCCCGCGCACGCGCGGCAGCCCGGAGTCGATCGCATGCGACTTGTGGCCAGCATCGACCACCACGTGCGAGGTGCCCGCGCTCATCACCTGGCTCTTGACGAAGAGAGCGTGCTCGAACGCGGGCGCGTGCGGCGTGCCGTGGTTGTCGGCGTAGTCGCGGTCCATGAAGACGTAGCTGCCCGACTGCAGCTCGCCGTACAGGCCGCTGGCGGCCTCGAGCATGAAGGTGCCGGTGCCCGCGCCGGTGACCAGCGGGCAGGCGATGCCGGCGGAAGTGATGGCCGCCTGCGCCGCGCGCGCCAGCCCGACCGCGTGGCGGATCGCCGTTTCGCGCTCGGCCGGCGTGCGCAGATGCTGGGCGCGGCCGTGGTAGGCCTGCAGCCCGGAAAAGCGCAGGCCATGCGACACCACCTGGTGCGCGATGCCCACCGCCGCCGTCGGCGCCACGCCGCAGCGCCCGTGGCCGACGTCGACCTCGACGAACACATCGACCATCGTCCCAGCCGCCTTCAGCGCCTGCGCGAGCCGGTCGACGCCGAGTGCCGAGTCGACGGCCAGCGCGAGCCGCACGCGGCCGGCCAGCGCGGCCAGCGCCGCGAGCTTGGCCGGGTCGATGACCTCGTTGCTGATGTAGATGTCGTTCACGCCGGCCTCGGCCAGCGCCTGTGCTTCCGAGAGTTTCTGCACGCACACGCCGACGGCGCCGGCAGCCATCTGCAGCCGGGCGATGGAGGCGCTCTTGTGCGTCTTGGCGTGCGGCCGCAAGCGCATGCCGTGCGTGCGCGCGAACTCGGCCATGCGCTGGATGTTGCGCTCCATCGCGTCGAGATCGATCACCAGCGCCGGCGTGTCGATGGCCGACACCGCGTCGCCGACCCGTGCTGCCTGCGCGAGGTTCATGCTGCACTCCCTTGCGCGGCGCGGTTCGCGCCGGCGTCGCTGAATTCGTCGTGCACCGCGCCGTCGAGGTGGCCGGTGTCGGCCCAGCCGACCAGCGTGAGGCCCTGCGGCGTGTGCAGCAGGCGATTGATGCTCGCATTGCCGAGCTGCCAGGAGCGTGGCGCGCGCAGGTCCACCCGGGTCGCGGCGCGGTACAGGCAGTCGAGCACGCCGCCGTGGGCGACCATGGCCACCACCTCGCCCGGGTGGCGTGCCGCCAGCGCGGTGATGCGGCCCACGCAACGCTCGTAGAAATCTGAAAGCACCTCGCCGCCCACCGGGCCGAAGTCGGGGTCGCGGCGGCGCCAGCGTTCGCTCTCGACCGGGTGATCGCGCTCGATCTCGGCCCAGGTCAGCCCCTCGAAGACGCCGAAGGCGCGCTCGCGCAGGCCGGTGTCGGTGGTCACGTCGAGAGCGCAGGCCGCGGCCACCGCCTGCGCAGTCTGCAGCGCACGCTGCAGGTCGCTGCTGTAGACCACGCTGATGCCTTCGTCGGCCAGCGCCTGGCCCAGGCGCCGCGCCTGCCACAGGCCCTTGTCGTTGAGCGGCACGTCGAGCTGGCCCTGGATGCGCGTGTCGACATTCCAGGCCGTCTCGCCATGCCGGATGGCCACGATGCGGGTGAGCTGTCCGGCGGCGGAATCGGTCATGGCGTGCAGGCTCAGCCGGCCAGGCGACGGTTCAGCGTGTAGGTGCCCGAGTGCATCGCCTCGGCCAGCACATGCGGGTAGATCGCCGCGCGCGCCTGCGCGCCGGTGAACGCGCCCTCGATCGGCGCGCGCGCCACGTCCAGCGCGTAGAGCGTGAAGACGTAGTGATGCACCAGCGAATCGTTGAACGGCGGGAAGGGCCCGTCGTAGCCGAAGTAGTCGCCGCCCCGCTCGGCGTCGCCGGCGAACCAGCCGGTGTAGTCGTTCAGGCCGTGGCGCGCGCCGTGCAGCGTCGCCGGGCCGCCCTTGCCGCGTGGCGTGAAGCCGCGGCTGAACTCGCCCTCGGCGATCGTCGTCAGGCTCACCGGCAGATCGACCATCACCCAGTGGAAGAAGTCCACGCGCGGCAGGTCCTCGGGCACCTCTCGGTCGGTCCGGTTGACGTCGTCGCCGCGGCTGGGCACGTCGAAGTCGTGGCAGATCAGCGCGAAGGAGCGCGTGCCGGCCGGCACCTCGCTCCAGGCGAAATGCGGGTTCAGGTTGTCGGAGAAGCCCACGCCGCTGTCCAGCAGCCGGCCCGCCGCGTAGCGCGCCGGAATGCGTTCACCGTCGACCCAGCTGCTGCTCCACAGTCTCATGTGCTTGTCCTCAGACGCCCCAGACGATCTCTTTGCCGTCGGCATGGGCCCGCTTCATCATCTCGATCATCGGCCAGGCGCGCTGGCGCAGCGAAACGCCCTCGCGCGGGGGCAGCGTGCGGCCTTCCGCCTTTGCCTCGCTTTCGGCGCGTGCACGCGCTTCGTCGTCCTCGGCCACCGCCCGCTCGATCGCCGCCATCGCCGCCGGCATGGCCGCAGGCTCGATGATGCCCTGGGCCGCCGGCTCCTTGCCGAGGATGCGCAGCACCTGGTCACCCGACGGGCCCATCATGATCAGGTCGCCCGCGGCCTTGGATTTGAACTTGTAGATCATGGGTGCGGTTCGTAGATGTACGCGCGGTTGAACGGGTAGTCCGATTGTGCTCCGCGCAACGGGCCGCCGGCCGGGCTGCCGTCGGGCCGCGACGCGAGCATCTGGAACAGCGCGATCCAGCCCTGCTCGAAACACATGGCGCTGCCGGCCAGGTAGAGCCGGAAGGCGCGCACCACGCGTTCGCCGGCGATGCTGCGCGCCGTGTCGAGCTGAGCCTCGAGCGCATCGCTCCATGCCCACAGCGTGCGCGCGTAGTGCGGGCGCAGGTTTTCGACGTCCAGCGGCTCCAGGCCCTGCTCGGCCATCGAGCGCAGCACCTGCGACACGTGCAGCAGCTCACCGCCGGGGAAGATGTAGCGGTCGATGAAGTCGCCCAGGCCGGCGCCGAGCCGGTCGTTGCGCGTGCCGCCGGCGGTGATGCCATGGTTCATCAGCAGCCCGCCCGGGCGCAGCAGGCGATGGATCTTGTCGAAGTACTGCGGCAATTGCGCCAGGCCGACATGCTCGAACATGCCCACCGAGGCGATCTTGTCGAAGGGCTCGTCCTCGGGCAGCTCGCGGTAGTCCAGCAGTTGCATGCTGACGCGGCCGCGCAGGCCACGGGCCTCGATCAGGCCGTTCACGTGCGCATGCTGGTGGCGGCTGAGCGTGATGCCGTGCGCGCGCACGCCGTAGTGCTCGGCCGCCCACAGGAGCAGCCCGCCCCAGCCGGCGCCGATGTCGAGAAAACGCTCGCCCTCGCGCAGCATCAGCTTGCGGCAGATGTGGTCGAGCTTGGCCTCCTGCGCCTGCGCGAGCCGCATGCTCGGTTCGCGGTAGTAGGCGCAGGAATAGACGCGCCGCGGGTCCAGCCACAGCGCATAGAAGTCGTCCGACACGTCGTAGTGGAACTGCACCTGATGCGCGTCGGCCTGCGGCAGGTGGCGGCGGCGCGAGCGGACGGTGCGCATCAACTCGCGCCACCACACCAGCGGCGCAGCGCGGGCGTCGACCTGTGTCGGATCCTCGCCGATCATCTGCGCGGCGATGGCCACGATGTCGCGCAGCGCGCCGTCGATGTCGAGCCGGCCCTCGACGTAGTCTTCGCCGACACGACCCACCTGCCCGGTGGCCAGGTGCACCAGCGACGACAGGCGTTCGAGGCGCAGCGTGACCGCGGCGCGTGCCGGCCCGAAGCGGCGCCCTCCGGGCAAGGCCACGGCCAGGGGCAGATCGAGACCGGCAAGCCGGCGTTCGACGGCGGCGTCCAGGGTACCCATGCGCAAGCTCCTTGCGCCGGGACTCTACAAACTCACGGGGCGCTTGGCGAGGAGCCTGCTCAATCCCGCACTGCGGCACCGGGCTGGGCGCGGGCGGCGCGACGGCGCGGCAGCGGCACGACGCGGCGATTTGCAGCGGGTGCCAGCAGTGCCTCGAAACTCTTCACGTCCAGCGCGGGTGCGAACAGGTAGCCCTGGAACTCGTGGCAGCCAGCCTGGCGCAGGAACTGGCGCTGAGCTTCCGTCTCGACGCCCTCGGCGATGACCTGGATGTCCAGTGCGCGGCCGAGATTGATGATGGCGTTGACGATGCTCGCGTCACTCGTGTCACCGGGCAAGTCCATCACGAAGCTGCGATCGATCTTCAGCCGCCCGATCGGCAGCCGTTTGAGGTAACCCAGGCTGGAGTAGCCGGTGCCGAAGTCGTCGATGGCCAGCAGCACGCCGATTTCGGCCAGCGCATGCAGGCGCGACAGCGTGCCCTCCACGTCCTGGATCAGGATGGATTCGGTGAGCTCGAGCTCGAGCAGCCGGCCGGGCAGGCCGGCGGCACGCAGCGTGCTTGCCACGCCGTCGACGAAGCCGGGCTGGCGGAACTGCAACGCCGAGACGTTCACCGACATGCGCATCGGCATGCCGCTGGCGTGCCACTGCGCGGCCTGGGCGACGGCCTGGCGCAGCACCCAGTCGCCGATCGCGACGATGAAGCCGCTCTCCTCGGCCACCGGGATGAATCGCCCAGGCGGTACCTCGCCGAGTTCGGGGTCGCGCCAGCGGATCAGCGCCTCGGCGCCGATCACCGTGCCGGTGGCCAGATCGACCTGCGGCTGGTAGTGCAGCCGGAAGCGCTGTTGCGTCAGCGCCTGGCGCATCGCGTGATCGAGCTGCATGCGCGTGCGCAAGTCGGCATCGCCGGCCTGGCTGCGTTGCGTGTGGAAGCGGAAGCCCGCGCGGCCTGCCTGCTTGACCTCGCGCATCGCCGCATCGGCGCGGCCGAGCAGGCCGTCCATGTCCGAACCGTCGGCCGGGTGCAGCGCGATGCCCAGGCTGGCCGTCACGGTGAAGCTCATGCCATCGAGCGTGAACGGGCGTTGCAGCGCCTCCATCACTCTGCGAGCAGCGGCTTCGGCGCCGGCCGCGTCGGAACGCTGCGCGAGCAGCACGAATTCATCGGCGCCCAGGCGCGCAACCGTGTCGATCTGCCGCACGCCGGCAGTCAGGCGCTCGGCCACCTCGACCAGCACGCGGTCGCCGAAGGCGTGCCCGAGCGTGTCGTTGATGTGCTTGAAGTGATCGAGGTTGAGCAGCAGCAGGGCGAAGGGCGCGCCTTCGCGCTGCGCGAGCGCCAGCGCCCGCTCGATGCGTTCGCCCAGCAGGCTGCGGTTGGGCAGGCCGGTCAGCGGGTCGGTGTGCGAGAGCTTCTCGATGCGTTGCGTGGCTGCGATGCGGTCGGTGATGTCGCGGAACGAGAACACCCGGCCGATCGGCCGGCCGCCGCTGCATTGCGGCAGCGTGATGCGCTCGATCACCTTGCCCGAGTGCAGCTCCAGCACGTCGCTGGCCTGCAGCATGGTCGCCTCTTCCACGGCGGCCAGGCGGCGCATGTAGGTGGCCGGGTCGGTGACGCTGCGCCGCATCCAGTCGAGCAGGGCGTCGTCTTGCCGGTTCGTCAGCAGATCCTGCGGCACGCCCCAGAGGTCGGCAAAGCGGCGATTGCAGTGGCGGATGCGGCCGGCCAGGTCGGTCACGAGGATGCCGTCGGCCGTCGATTCGAGCGTGGCCGCAAGTTCCGCTGCGGCGAGTTCGAGCTCTCGCTCGGCTCGCACCTGCGCGCTGCGGTCGTGCAGCGCGACAAGGTAGTAGCCGCTGCCGCCGAGTTCGATGGATTCGATGCGGCGGCTCACCGGCACCGCCGCGCCGTCGAAGCGGCGCACGAAGGTGTCGGACGACAGCCGTTCGTGGTGGCCGGCAGCCGCCTCTTCCCAGAAGCACAGGTCTTCCGGCGTGGCAGCCAGCGTCAGCGCTGCGTTGCCGATCAGCTGCTCGCGCTCGCAGCCCAGCAGCTGGGCTGCCGGGCTGTTGGCCGCGACCACCCGCAGCGTGGCGGCATCGACCATCCACACCGCATGCGGCATGGCGTCGATCAGCGTGTGCCAGTCGGCGCGCAATGTCATTGCTCGGGGTCGCTCTCGCGCGCCGGTTCGAAGAAGTAGGCCACGCGCGGGCGCGGCGACAGATAGGCCAGCGTGGTCTGCGGCAGCTGCTGCGGGCGCAGGCTGCGGCGGATGCCCAGGCCCTCGGTGCGTTCCAGGTCCAGGATCAGCGCCTCGTCGCGCGGCACCTTGGGCTCGTGGACCAGCACGCGCGGCTTGAGCGGTCGGCTGGAGTTGACCGAGACGACCAGGGCGTAGCGGTCGTCGGTGAGCTGCACCGTCGAGCCCGGCGGGTAGACGCCCATCATCTTGATGAAGGCGCCGAGGATGGCGGTGTCGAACTTGCTCTTGGACTGCGCGAACAGCATCGACAGCGACTCGTGCGGTGTCATCGCCTTCGCGGTGATGTTCGGATTGCACAGGTTGTCGTATCGGTTGACCAGCGCGACGATGCGCGACAGCGCCGACATGCGATCAGTGTTCAGTTTCAGCGGAAAGCCGCTGCCGTCGGCGTGCTCGTGATGCTGCGCGATGACCAGCGAGGCGCCGGGGCTCAGGCCCATCTTGCGCGCCTGCACGATGCCCATCGCCACGTGCTCCTCGTACAGCCGCTGTTCGGCCGGCGTGAAGTGCTCTTCGCGGTGCCGCACTCGGTCGGGCAGGTCGAGCTTGCCGATATCGTGCATCAGCGAGCCGACGCCGAGGTCGATCATGTCCGCCTCGGACAGGCCGAAGGTGCGACCCATCAGCATCGCGATCAGCGTGACGTTGAGCGCGTGCGCCGAGGGCTTGTCGCTGGCAGCATCGGAGAGCAGCCGGATGCACAGGTCGTGCTCGCCGAGCATCTTGTCGACCAGCGCCCGGGCCAGCGCGTTGGCGTGCGCCGCGGCTTCGGCCGGTTTCGTCACGACCAGGTCGACGGCGTGCTTGAGCTCGCGTGCAGCCTCGGCGAACTGGCGCTCGCATTGCAGCAGTCCGGCGCGCTGCTCGGCCAGCTGGCGGCGCAGTTCGTTTCGTGCCTTGGCTTGGGGCGACTCCTGCGGCGCCGCTGGGGCGCTCGCCGCGGGTGAGGGTTCTGCCGCGACCGTCGCGGTGTCGCCGAGCTCGCTGTGCTGGCTGCTCCAGCGCACGCGCTTCAGCCCGAGTGCACGGATCGTGCTGATCTGATCTTCGGAGGAAATCCGGAAGCTGCTCAGCGGAAACGGATGCGCGAGCCAGCCCAGATCCAGGTGGACGAACATGCCCACGCGCAGCGCGGCGACGTCGATGGTTTCTTGGGCGGTGGCAGTGGACATGGCGTGACCGGAACGGCAGCCCCCGCGGGGCTTGCGTGTTGTTTCGGCACGCCAGGGAGCCACTTGAGCGGCGGTCTTGCGCAGGATGCCCGGCATCCACTACACTGTTCATTATTAGAACCTGAGTTCTATATACGAACATCTTCAGTACCCGTCGGGACAGCCACCATGATCGACAAATGCGTCGCCGACACGGCGGCCGCACTGCAGGGCGTGCAAGACGGCGCGACGGTGATGATCGGCGGCTTCGGCGGCGCCGGGCAGCCCTCCGAGCTGATCGACGCGCTCATCGCGCAGGGCGCGCGCGACCTCGTCGTCGTCAACAACAACGCCGGCAACGGCGAGACCGGCCTGGCCGCGCTGCTCAAGGCCGGGCGGGTGCGCAAGATCGTCTGCTCCTTCCCGCGGCAGGCCGACTCGCAGGTGTTCGACGCGCTCTACCGCGCCGGCCGCATCGAGCTCGAGCTGGTGCCGCAGGGCAACCTGGCCGAGCGCATCCGTGCGGCTGGAGCGGGCATCGGCGGTTTCTTCACGCCCACCGGCTACGGCACCGAGCTCGCCAAGGGCAAGGAGACGCGCGAAATCGGCGGGCGCATGCACGTGTTCGAATCACCGATCCACGCCGACGTGGCGTTGATCCAGGCCGAGCGCGGCGACCGCTGGGGCAACCTCGTCTACCGCAAGACGGCGCGCAATTTCGGTCCGGTCATGGCCATGGCCGCGACGCTCACCGTCGCGGCGGTGCACGAGATCGTGCCGCTGGGCGGGCTCGACCCGGAGCACATCGTGACGCCGGGAATCTTCGTGCAACGTGTCGTGCAGGTGCCGCGATGAACCGATGGACGCGTGACCAGATGGCCGCCCGCGTGGCGCGCGACATCCCCGAAGGCGCCTACGTGAACCTGGGCATCGGCCTGCCGACGCTGGTGGGCAACCATCTGCCCGCCGCAGGCTCGAAGGACTATCGCGAGATCCTCCTGCACAGCGAGAACGGCGTGCTCGGCATGGGGCCGGCGCCAGCGCCCGGCGAGGAAGATCCCGACCTCATCAACGCCGGCAAGCAGCCGGTGACGCTGCGGCCCGGCGGGGCCTTCTTCCACCACGCCGACTCGTTCGCGATGATGCGCGGCGGCCACCTCGACATCTGCGTGCTCGGCGCCTTTCAGGTATCCGCCACCGGCGACCTGGCCAACTGGCACACCGGGGCGCCGGATGCGATCCCGGCCGTCGGCGGCGCGATGGACCTGGCCATCGGCGCCAAGAAGACCTATGTGATGATGGAACACCTGACCAAATCGGGCGAGAGCAAGATCGTCGCTCGATGCAGCTACCCGCTCACCGCCCTCGCCTGCGTGAGCCGCATCTACACCGACCTCGCCGTGATCGACCTGACGCCGCAAGGGCTGAAGGTGCTCGACATCGTCGACGGACTGAGCCTGGCCGAACTGCAGCGCCTGACCGGCGTGCCGCTGAGCCACTGACATCGCCTGATTCATCGAAACGGAGACATCTCATGACCCACGCCTTCATCTGCGACGCGCTGCGCACGCCCATCGGCCGCTACGGCGGTGCCCTGTCTTCCGTGCGCGCCGACGACCTCGGCGCCATCCCGCTCAAGGCGCTGCTGGCGCGCCACCCGAACCTCGACTGGCAGGCCGTGACCGACGTGATCTTCGGCTGCGCCAACCAGGCCGGCGAGGACAACCGCAACGTCGCGCACATGTCCAGCCTGCTTGCCGGGCTGCCGGTCGAGCTGCCGGGCGCCACCATCAACCGCCTGTGCGGCTCCGGCATGGACGCGGTGGGCACGGCGGCGCGGGCCATCAAGAGCGGCGAGGCCGAGCTGATGATCGCCGGCGGCGTGGAGAGCATGAGCCGCGCACCGTTCGTCATGCCGAAGGCCGAGAGCGCCTTCAGCCGCAGCAACGCCGTCTACGACACCACCATCGGCTGGCGCTTCGTCAACAAGCTGATGAAGGAGATGCACGGCGTCGACTCGATGCCCGAGACGGCCGAGAACGTGGCCACCGACTTCAAGATCGAACGCGCCGCGCAAGACCGCATGGCGCTGGCTTCGCAGCTGAAGGCGGTGGCGGCGCAGAAGGCCGGCTTCTTCGATGCCGAGATCACGCCGGTGACGATCGCGCAGAAGAAGAGCGACGCGATCGTCGTGTCGAAGGACGAACACCCGCGCGAGACCAGCCTGGAATCGCTGGCCAAGCTCAAGGGCGTGGTGCGGCCGGATGGCACGGTGACCGCGGGCAACGCCTCGGGCGTGAACGATGGCGCCTGTGCGCTGCTGCTGGCCGGCGAGCGCGCGCTGTCGCGCCACGGCCTGACGCCGCGCGCCCGCGTGGTCGGCATGGCCACCGCCGGCGTGCCGCCGCGCATCATGGGCATCGGCCCGGCGCCGGCCACGCGCAAGGTGCTGGCGCTGACCGGCCTGACGCTGGCGCAGATGGACGTGATCGAGCTGAACGAAGCCTTCGCGGCGCAGGGCCTGGCCGTGCTGCGCGAACTCGGCCTGGCCGACGACGACGTGCGCGTGAATCCGAACGGCGGCGCGATCGCGCTCGGCCATCCGCTGGGCGCCAGCGGCGCGCGGCTGGTCACCACGGCGATCAACCAGCTGCACCGCATCGGCGGCCGCTACGCGCTGTGCACCATGTGCATCGGAGTCGGCCAGGGCATCGCGCTGATCGTCGAACGCGTGTGATCACCGCGGCCGACATCGAAGCGGCGGCCGAGCGCATCGCGCCGCACGTGCGCCGCACGCCGAGCTGGGTGCTGCCCAGCGCGGCGCTGCAGATCGATGGGCCGCCTTTCGAGCTGTGGCTCAAGCTCGAGCAGTTGCAGGTCTCTGGCAGCTTCAAGGCGCGCGGCATGTTCAACCGGCTGCTGGCCAACCCGATCCCGGCGGCCGGCGTGATCGCAGCCTCGGGCGGCAATGCCGGCATCGCCGCGGCGACGGCCGCGCGAGCCCTCGGAGTGCCGGCCGAGATCTTCGTGCCCACGGTCATCTCGCCCGCCAAGCGCGAGCGGCTCGAAGGCCTGGGAGCGCGCGTGGTGGTCACCGGCGCGGTCTACGCCGAAGCGCTGGCCGCCTGCGAGCAACGCCAGCGCGAAACCGGCGCCTTGATGACGCACGCCTACGACCAACCCGAAGTGCTGGCCGGCGCCGGCACGTTGGCGCGCGAGATCGAGCATCAGCTCGGCGTGCCCGATGCGCTGCTGGTCAGCGTGGGCGGCGGCGGCCTGGTGGGCGGCATCGCCTCGTGGTTCGGCGGGCGCACGCAGGTCGTCGCGCTGGAGCCGCAGGGCGCGCCCACGCTGCACCGCGCGCTGGCCGCCGGTGAGCCGGTGGACGTGGAGGTGAGCGGCCTCGCCGCCGATGCGCTCGGCGCACGGCGCATCGGTGCCCTCGCGTGGGAGGTGGCACAGCGCCATCCGATCACCTCTTTGCTGCTCGACGATTCGGCCATCCGCGACGCGCAGCGCCTGCTCTGGCAGTCGTTCAAGCTGGCCGTCGAGCCGGCGGCGGCCCTGCCACTGGCGGCGCTGCGCAGCGGTGCGTGGCGGCCGCGCGAGGCGCAGCGCATCTGCCTGATCGTTTGCGGCGCCAACGTGGACCCGGCCACGCTGGCCTGACTGTTCCCTTCAGTGCAGCGCCGGTTCGGCGGCGGGCTTTGCCGCACGTTGCCCCAGCCGCGCCAGCACGCGACCGAGCGCCGCCACCGCCAGATCCACCTGCGCACGTTCGATCACCAGCGGCGGTGCGAGGCGCACCACGGTGTGGTGGGTGTCCTTGGTCAGCACGCCCTCGTCCATCAGCGCCTCGCACACCGCGCGCGCGCTGGCGAAGGCCGGGTCGATCTGCACGCCGACCAGCAAGCCCTTGCCGCGAATGTCGGTGATGGCAGGATGGCGCAAGGCACGCAGGCTGGCCATCAGGTGCGCGCCTTCGCGTTGTGCCCTTTCGGCGAGATGCTCACTCTCCAAGGTCTGCAGCGCCGCCAGCCCCACCGCCGCGGCGAGAGGGTTGCCGCCGAAGGTGCTGCCGTGGTCGCCGGGCGTGAACTGCGCCATCACGTCGGCGCGGGCGAGGAAGGCGCTCACCGGCAGCAAGCCACCTCCCAGAGCCTTGCCGAGCGTCAGTCCGTCGGGCTTCACCCCTTCGTGGTCGCAGGCGAGCATCGCGCCGGTGCGGCCCAGGCCGGTCTGCACCTCGTCGCAGATCATCAGCACGTTGCGGCGCGTGCAGATCTCGCGCACGGCGCGCAGGTAACCCGCCGGCGGCACCACGATGCCGGCCTCGCCCTGGATGGGCTCGACGATGAAGGCCGCGGTGTCGGGCGTGATCGCCGCTTCCAGCGCGGCGGCGTCGCCGAACGGCACGCTGGCGAAGCCGGGCGCGAACGGCCCGAAGCCATCGCGGTACTGCGCTTCGCTGGAGAAGCCGACGATGGTGGTGGTGCGCCCGGCGAAGTTGCCTTCGGCCACCAGGATGCGCGCCCGCCCCTCGGGCACGCCCTTGACCTTGTAGGCCCACTTGCGCGCCGCCTTGATCGCAGTCTCGACCGCCTCGGCGCCGGAGTTCATCGGCAGCGCGCGGTCCATGCCGGTGGCGCGTGTCAGCGCCTCGAGGAAAGCGCCGAGCCGGTCGGTGTGGAAGGCGCGCGAGGTGATGGCCAGGCGCTGTGCCTGATCGGTGAGCGCCTTCACCAGCACCGGGTGGCCGTGGCCGAAGCTCACCGCCGAGTAGGCCGACATCATGTCCAGATAGCGGCGGCCGTCGGTGTCGAACAGCCACACACCTTCGCCGCGGGAGATCACCACCGGCAGCGGGTGATAGTTGTGCGCGCCATGGCGGGCTTCGAGCTCGATCGGGTCGGCGGTGGTGGTGCGCGAACGCAGCGCTGCGGCGCGGGCAGTGGTGCTCATGGCGATTTCCTGCAATGGATCCTGGATCTCGCAACTCTAGGCGCCACCGCGCGAAATGTGCTTTCCAAGAGTTGCATGGGTTCGTCGTTCGGTGCATGCTTCTTGCACAACAGGACGACTCCGACATGGAAACCACCCCTCTCGACGCCATCGACCGCAAGATTCTCGAGGCCTTGCAGGCCGACGGCCGTGCCACCAACGTCGAACTCTCCGCGCGTGTGCACCTGTCGGCGCCGCAGTGTTTTCGCCGCGTGCGCGCTCTGGAGGAGCGCGGCGTCATTCGCAGCTATGCCGCGCAGGTGCAACCTGAGGCGATCGGCCTGGGCGTGATGGCCTATGTCAGCCTGAACATCGCCGGCCAACAGTTCGGGCGCGTGCGCGAGATCGAGGCGAGCATCCGCAGCTTTCCGCAGATCCTGGAATGCCACACGGTCTCTGGCGACAGTGACTACTTGCTCAAGGTGGTGGCTCGCGACCTGAAGAGCCTGTCGCAGTTCCTCACCGACCGGCTGATGCAAGTCCCGGGCGTCGATGACGTGCGCTCGATGATCTGCCTGGAGGAGATCAAGGCGCCTGCGCCGCTGCCAGTGGAACCCTGAGCCAGCGAAGGTACTTCGCGCGAATATCGCGCAGATGTTTTCTTTCTGAACAACGGCAGGCCGATTGCCGCTAGATTGACCTGGCTCACGAGACAGCCCGCATGTTCGCCCCCGTTTCCCCCGCCGACCCGACCCACAGCGCCACGCCACAACGCCGCGACCTGATCGCCGGCCTGGAGAAGGGCCTGGCGGTGATCTGCGCCTTCGACCAGGAACGCCCGCTGCTTAGCGTCACCGAAGTCGCCGAGCGCTGCCAGCTGACCCGCGCCGCCGCGCGCCGCTACCTGATCACGCTGGAGCACCTGGGTTTCGTGCGCAGCGAGCGCGGGCGCTGGTCGCTCAGCGCGAAGGTGCTGCGGCTGGCGCAGAGCTACATGCACTCGGGCCGGTTGCCGCGCCTCGTGCAGCCCGAACTGCACCGCCTCGTCGCGGCGCTGAAAGAAGCCTCGTCGGCCGGCGTGCTCGACGGCGACGACGTCATCTGCATCGCCGCGCTCACTGCCGGCCACCTGGTCTCGAGCACGCTGCAGCCGGGCACGCACGTACCGGCCTTCTGCACCGCCAACGGCCGCGTGCTGCTCGCCGCGCTGCCGCCCGCGCAGAGCGACGCCTGGCTGGCCGGCCGCCACTTCGAGCCGCGCACCGCCCACACGATCACTGATCCGCAACGCCTCCGCGCCGAGCTGGCGCGGGTGCGCAGCCAGGGTTACGCGCTGGTCGACCAGGAGCTGGAGATCGGCCTGCGCACGATCTCCGTGCCGCTGCTCAGCGCCGATGGCGCGGTGCTCGCCGCCATCAACGTCAGCGCGCACGCCGCGCGCCGCTCGGCTGAACAGCTCATCGACGAATGCCTGCCCGCGCTGCGCCAGACCCAGGCCACGCTGCGCCGGCTGCTTTGATCCCGACGAGCATCCACCGGAGACACCCCATGAAAGTCCAGGTCGCCATCGTCGGCGCCGGCCCCTCGGGCCTGCTGCTCGGCGCGCTGCTGCACAAGGCCGGCGTCGACGCCGTCATCCTCGAGGCGAAGACACCCGAGTACGTGCTCGGCCGCATCCGCGCCGGCGTGCTCGAGCAGGTCAGCGTCGACCTGCTCGACACCGTGGGCGTGGGCGAGCGCATGCACCGCGAGGGCCTGGTGCACGGCGGCTTCGAGCTGTGCTTCGGCGGCGCTCGGCACCGCATCGACATGAAGAGGCTCACCGGCGGCAAGCAGGTGATGGTCTATGGCCAGACGGAGGTGACGCGCGACCTGATGGACGCGCGCCTTGCCGCCGGCCTGACGACGATCTACGAAGCCGCCGACGTGAGCCTGCACGACTTCGACGGCCCGACACCGCGCGTGCGCTACCGCAAGGACGGTGCGACGCACGAGATCGAGTGCGACTTCATTGCTGGCTGCGACGGCTTCCACGGTGTCAGCCGCGCCAGCGTGCCGGCCGGCGCGATCCGCAACTTCGAGCGCGTCTACCCGTTCGGCTGGCTGGGCGTCCTGTCGGACACGCCGCCGCTGGCGCACGAGCTGATCTACTCCAACCACGAGCGCGGTTTCGCGCTGTGCAGCATGCGCTCGATGACGCGCAGCCGGCACTACGTGCAGTGCTCGCTGGACGACAAGGTCGAGCAGTGGAGCGACGATGCCTTCTGGGACGAGCTGCGCCGCCGCCTCGACCCGGCCGCGGCCGAGTCGCTGGTCACCGGGCCGTCGATCGAGAAGAGCATCGCGCCGCTGCGCAGCTTCGTCGCCGAGCCGATGCGCTTCGGGCGCCTGTTCCTCGCCGGCGACGCCGCGCACATCGTGCCGCCCACCGGTGCCAAGGGCCTGAACCTCGCCGCGTCCGACGTGAGCTACCTCGGCTCGGCCATCACCGAGTACTACCAAGAGCGATCCAGCGCCGGCATCGACGGCTATTCGCAGCGCTGCCTGCGCCGGATCTGGCGTGCCGAACGCTTCTCCTGGTGGTTCACGAACCTGATGCACAAGTTCCCGGAGACCGGCGAATTCGGCCAGAAGATGCAGGCCGCGGAGCTGGACTACCTGGTCAACTCGGTGGCTGCCTCGACCACCATGGCCGAAAACTACGTCGGCCTGCCGTTGTGAGCCGGCACGCTCAGGTTCCGCCGAAGTCGTTGCGTGGCGGGAAGTCCGGCAGCACCTGAGGCCAGCTCAGCCGAGTGCGCATCACGCGCTGCGGCGGCGCGGGAAGGATGTCGCTGTTCACCGGCAGCATGTCGAACGAGCCGGCGAGCAGGTTCCACTGGTCGTCGAAGCGCATCTCCAGCAGCCCGCCGCTCGCGCCGGGGCCGAAGGCGAACAGGCTCACCGGCAGCGCCCCGTTTTCCTCCGTGCGCCTGAGCAGGTCGCCGTTGATGTCGAACTGCTCGGTGACCTTCTGCTGGTTGTAGACAGCGCCTCCGGCCCCGCCCAGCGCGAGCTGCACCTGTGTCACCTCTCGTGAGTCCCAGAGGACCGTGCCGCTGAAGTTGACGAGGAACGCGCCGATCTGGTTGCCCATGCCGCCGTTGCCGCTCCAGGTGATCGTGGTGCGCGTACGAGTGCTGGCGTCGTAGCGGCTGATGCTGCCGCTGGCACTGAAGTCGGCGCGGCTGTGCACCGAGGCCGCCAGGAAGCCCTGCGGGATGCTGTTGCGTGCATAGGCGTCGGGCTCCAGGCGCCAGCCATGCACGTCCGCGCGCATGCGCACGGTGATCGTCGTCGTCAGCGTGAGTTCGTCGATGCTCAGCACCGCCTGGATCGGGATCTCCCAGTGCGTGACCGGAACGACATTGCTGCAGCGCCCGCCGTTGACCACCTGCACGTAGCCTCCGCGCTCCAGCTCGGGTTGCCGCAGCGGGCCTTGCAGCAACCCGCCTTCCCAGGTCGGGCTGCTCAGCGGCTCGGCTCCTGTCAGCAGCGGATCGGCGGCACGCGCGAGCAGCGGCTCCTGAAATCGACCTGAATCACTGCTGCCGGCCAGCAGCTGCGACCCCATCGTCACCGTCTCCGGCTGCGACGGCTGCCGACTCACCGGCATACCGGCGGCAGCGTGCCCGAACTGCCCGACGAGTTCGATCTCGAGCGAGTTCTCCTTGATCAGCACGTAGTCGATCGTCGGCAGCAACGTGTTCACGAAGAGGGCTGGCTGACGCTCCTGAAGGTAGTCGAGGGACGCGTTGCCACTGCCGGCCAGGCCGCGCGACATCAGGTGGGAGAGCGTTTCGCCCATGCCGTACGCGCGCAGTCGCGGTTCGGGGTTCTGGCGCACGTTGCGACCGTCGAGCTTGTTGGTGGCCAGGTTCAGCTGGATCAGGTCGTCGGCGAAGGCCAGCATGCGCTGCCATGGCACGGCGCCGCGCCAGACCAGGATGTGGCGCAGGTGCGCTGCTGTCAGCACCTGCACCCAGTCCAACATGTCTGGTGCACCAGTGAGGTTGAGGATGCCGACGCTCTCGACCGGAAAGCTCCAGAAGTTCAGGCTGGCCCATTCGGGCCCGATGGCCAGGCCCGCAACGGCCTCCCAGGCGCCGTTCACACCGCGCAGCCGAACGGCATGGGCCACGGCGCCGGCCTTCAGCTCGGCGTCGTAGCGGTCCAGGTTGGCCTCGCTGGCCAGCGTGTCGAGGCAGATCAGCGTGCGCGGGCTGGCGTCGGGCCCGGCCTGCGCCGCCTGGGCGGTGACGAAGAACACGCCGTCGCCCTGGACCGACCGCAGCCCCTCGATGCCGTTCATCAGCGACGGGTCGAGCGTCTCGCCGCTCACGGCGCCCGGCAGCACGAAACCTCTGCCCAGCGCCATGGTGCGCAGTTGCGGCAGCGTGTTGGCGTCGACCCAATCGCTGCACAGGTGCGCGGCATCCACGCTGGCGTTCAAGGGCACCTCGCCGAACGTATCCACCTGGCGGTACTGCTGGCCCGTGAGGATGGCGGGCGTGTCGAACTCCCCCGCGGCAGCGGCACGCTTGCGCAGGCCACCCGCACGCGACGGCACCGCGGGAGCAATGCCTGTGGCCGCTGCCGGCTCCAGATTGTTCGGCACGACCAGGTACTGACCGTCGGTAAAGCGCGCCCAGACATTGCCGACGCGGGTCGAGATGCCTACCGTCTCCAGCCCTGGCAGCGCCTGCAGCGCGAGTGCGAGCGCCGTGCTGTCGAATCGAGCGGCACCCGCTGCCAGCCCGGCAAGCGCCGCGCGCGCCGACTCCAGCGTGGCCAGCCTCAATGCAGGGCTGACCTCGGCGCCGGGCGTCCCGCTGCCGGGTGCTCCGCCGCCACCGCCACCGCCGCCAGCACCGCCGTCGCCGACAGCCGTGTCACCGCCCCCACCGCAGGCGGTCAACCCGCCTGTCGAGAGCAGCACCATGCCGGGTCCGGCCAGAGCCAGGAAACGCCGGCGTCGCTCGTCGATTGGATTCATCGCCCACTCCCCACTGGTCGGCCGCGCAGGTCACGCAGCCGCAGTCTGGTCGGACGGGCGTTATGCGGGCGTTACGGCCGCTTGCGCGTCTGCGGGGGCTGGTCGCCGGCTCAGTGGCTCGCCACCGCGAGCCACCTGTCGAGCGTGGCCGGGTCGGCCAGCAGGGCCTCGCTCTCACCGCGGTGCACCACGGCGCCGCGGTCGAGCACCACGGCCGTGTGGGTGATCGGCAGGATCATGCGCGGGTTCTGCTCGACGATGATGGCCGACATGCCTTCGTCGCGCACCACGCGCGCGATCGAGCGCAGCAGCTCCTCGACGATGATCGGCGCCAGGCCTTCGAGCGGCTCGTCGAGCAGCAGCAGCTTGGGGTTGAGCACCAGCGCACGCGCCACGGCGAGCATCTGCTGCTCGCCGCCGGAGAGTTCATTGCCCATATTCGTGCGCCGCTCGGCCAGGCGCGGGAACATTTCGAAGGCACGTGCCACCGTCCACGGCCCCGGCCGCGCCACGGCGCTGAGGTTCTCGTCGACTGTCAGCGATTTGAAGATGTTGCGCTCCTGCGGCACCCAGCCGATGCCGGCGGCGGCGCGCTTGAACGAGGGCATCGTGGAGATGTCCTCGCCGTCGAGCACGATGCGCCCGGCGTGGCGGCGCGTCGCGCCGACCAGCGTGTTCAGCAGCGTCGTCTTGCCGGTGCCGTTGCGGCCGAGCAGCGCCAGCGAGCGGCCCTTTTCCAGCACCAGGTCGACGCCCTGCACCACCACGGCCTCGCCGTAGCCCGCCTTCAGGCCTTCAACCCGCAGCAGTTCAGCCATGCGGCGTGCCCTCCCCGAGGTAGACCGACTTCACCCGCGGATCGTTGGCGATGCTCTTCACGTCGCCCTCGGCGAACAACGAGCCGTTGACCAGCACCGACACCGTGCGCGCGAAGTTGAAGACCAGGTCCATGTCGTGCTCGATCAGCAGCACGGTCACTTCGGCGGGCAGTGCGTTGACGATGTCGAAGATCTCCTGCCGCTCGCCCTCGGGAACACCGGCCACCGGCTCGTCGAGCAGCAGCACGCGCGGCGCGCAGGCCAGCGCCGTGGCGATCTCCAGCTGGCGGCGTTTGCCGTAGGCCAGCAGGGCGACCTTCTGGTCCTGTACGTCGTCGAGGTGGAACTGCGCAAGCAGTTGCTCGCAGCGCGCCGCCACACGCTCGTCGCGGCCCAGCGCCTGCCAGAAGCGCGCGCTGATGCCGAGCTGGTTGGAGACGGTGAGCGCCAGCGACTGCAGCGGCGTCAGTTCGTTGAACAGCTGGTTGATCTGGAAGGTGCGCACGATGCCGCGGCGCACCCGCTGGTGCGAGGGCAGCTTCGTGATGTCCACGCCCTCGAGCATCACGGTGCCCGCGGTCGGCTCCAGCACGCCGGTGAGCAGGTTGATCAGCGTGGTCTTGCCCGCGCCGTTCGGGCCGATCAGCGCCTGGCGCGCGCCTTTCTCGACCTTCAGCGAGACGTCGTTGGTGGCGGCGAAGCCGCCGAAACGCTTCACCAGGTTGCGAGTTTCGAGGACGATGCTCATGACTTCCTGAACCATGTCCAGGGCTTGAAGAAGCGATCGCGCCCGACCATCACCAGCACGACGAGGAACAGGCCGAGCCAGAAGGTCCAGTACTGCGGCGTCCAGGCCGACAGGATGCTGTGCATCAGCTTGAAGCCGATGGCGCCGAGCACGCCGCCCCACAGCCAGCCGGTGCCGCCGATGATCAGCATCAGCATCACGTCGGCGCTGCGATGGAAG
>Ga0209717_1001274_pt1 | contig 27688 bp, 24 predicted proteins | sample AD_UKC048_MetaG_FD_184418 | JGI IMG/M metagenome (GOLD analysis project Ga0209717, IMG submission 184418) | Active sludge microbial communities of municipal wastewater-treating anaerobic digesters from USA - AD_UKC048_MetaG (SPAdes) (version 2) | ecosystem: Engineered > Bioreactor > Anaerobic >... | reverse complement strand
GAGTCAAACATTTTTTGTTTTGACGGCTCCGGGTACAAAATGCTCCTCGTTTGAGGAGCATTTTTCATTTAGGAGCGAGTCAAACATTTTTTGTTTTGACGGCTCCGGGTACAAAATGCTCCTCGTTAGAGGAGCATTTTTCATTTAGGAGCGAGTCAAACATTTTTTGTTTTGACGGCTCCGGGTACAAAATGCTCCTCGTTTGAGGAGCATTTTTCATTTAGGAGCGAGTCAAACTTTTATGTTTATGGCTCCGGGTACAAAATGCTTCGAATTCCTGTTTTTTTTTAAAACGTCATGACCTCCTATTGACATTTACTCCTGTAATAAATTTAACAAGGTGTTCAAAACGACTGGCACAATAGCATGGAATAAAAAAGCCACCAGTGGAAACTGATGGCTTATGATTGTTTGATGGATAATTCTTAACCGAGTAAATCCAAAACCAACGAAGGATACAATCCCAGTGCGATATTGAGCAACAACGAGATCACTGCAACCGCGTAAATTAAAACCGGCGTTCCGCTGCGTTCCTGGTTGGCTTCTTTAGTATACATGGCGAGAATCAGTTTGAAATAATAACCCACCGAAATGATCGAGTTGACTACCGCAGCAATCACCAAAATCAAATGTCCGGCCTGGATTGCCTGGTTGAATAAAATCAATTTGGCAAAGAAACCTGAGAAGATGGGAATCCCCGCCATCGAAAGTAAAGCACCGGTAAGGATTGCGGCAAGCAAAGGATTGGTTTTTCCAAGCCCGTGGAAATTGGTGAGGTCTTCATTGTCACGGTTGCGACATACATAAATAATCACGCTAAAAGCAGCAATACCGGCGAGTGCATAAGCCGCGGCATAATACAACAAACTCGCAGCAGCAATCGAGGCGCTTAGCAAAGTCATCAACATAAAGCCTGCATGCGAAATACCAGAAAAAGCCAGCATACGCTTCACGTTGCTTTGGCGCAAAGCCATGATATTCCCCACTGTCATTGATGCAATCGAAACCACTACGACAATCATTTGGAATGCAGGTGAAATATCGGCATTGAGTACCGTCAATAGCTTGTAGAGCGTTGCCATGGCCACCACTTTGGCGAGTGTACTCATCGTAGCGGTAGTCAGCGACGGCGCACCTTCGTAAACATCAGGCGCCCAGAAATGGAACGGTACTGCAGCAATCTTGAAAAGCATGCCGATCGTTACCAAAATGATTCCAATCGGGAACCAAACCGGCAATTCGGCCGAGCTCGACAGTTCGCTGATTTCAATCACGTCAAAGCTTCCCATCGCGCCATAAATCAAGCAGATTCCAAAAAGGATGATTCCTGAGGCAAACGATCCCATCAGGAAATATTTCATTCCCGCTTCGTTGCTTTTGAGGCTCAAACGGCTACTGGCTGCCAAAATGTATAACGCAATAGAAAGCACTTCGATACCCAGAAAAAACATTGCCAGGTTGCCAAAAGACACCATCGCAACCGCGCCCGACAAAAGGAAAATCTTGATGGCAATGAAATCAGAGAGTTTGGTTTGGTGGTTCTGGTAGAAGTTGTGGCTCAATGCCACCAGGAAAATCGTAAGGATGATGAACAAGCCCGAAAAAGCCGACGCGAATTTGTTGACTACGATCATGTTGTGGTAGTAACTGGCTTCGAGCCCGAATTCGGATGCCGTCAAACCGAGGATGGCCAACAATCCAAGAATCGTTGCGGGAACGAGTGCCTTTCTCCAATTGAGGATTTCAAACAAAAGGCACAAAACACCCAATCCTATTATAGCTATTAATGTATTCATGTTTTATTGGACTATTTATCGGTTTATCTGCGCTAAGATGGCTTCAAGGCTCGGTGTAACGAGGTCGGTGATGGGTTTTGGATAAAGTCCAAAAAAGAACAAGACCGCCACAATGAGTACCATGACCAATCCTTCGTTGAAAGAGACGTCTTTAAACACTTTGGCGTTGGTGTCGCCCAGCATAACATGCTGGAACATGCGCAACATATAGTAAGCACCCAAAATAATGGTTGTTCCTCCGAGTATCGGCCAAACGACATTGACGTGCGCGAGGCTGAACAAAACCATAAATTCCCCCACAAAGTTAAAGGTAGATGGCAGTGCCACCGAAGCCAAAACCAAGATCATAAACATCGAGGTGAATTTTGGTGTTTGCGAACGGATACCGCCCATATCGGCAATCGTGCGGGTTTCATAACGGCGAAAGATGATTTCGGCAGCGAAGAAAAGACCAACGACGACAAATCCGTGTGCAATCATCTGGAGTACCGCGCCACGCAAACCGTCCATGGTTAAGGTGTAGCAACCTGCGGCAATCAATCCCACGTGGGCAAGTGACGAGTAGGCGAGTAGTTTTTTGAGGTCTTTTTGGCGCAAAGCGACGATAGAACCGTAAATCACACCTGCAATTCCAAGCCCAAGCAACACCGGCATATATTGTTTGGCCGCATGCGGTGCGATGGGTAATTGCCAACGAATGACACTGTACAATCCCATTTTAAGCATGATACCAGAAAGCAACATCGTGCCCACAGTTGGGGCTTTTTGGTAGACTTTGGCCTGCCAGGTATGGAACGGAATCAGCGGAATCTTAATGGCGTATGCCAAAAAGAAAGCGCCGAAGATCCAACATTGTTCTTTGTCTGACAATTGGAGTCGGTACAAATCGGTGAGCAACAAACTTCCGGCCTGTCCGTAGAGGTAGACAAAAGCCACGAGCATGAACAAAGAACCAGCAAAGGTGTAGATAAAAAATTTAACCACCGCTTTTTTGCGTTCTTCGGCGTCACCATTGCCCCAGAGCAATGCGATGAAATAAATCGGGATCAATGACAGCTCCCAGAAAATATAATATAGCAAGCCGTCTGAAGCCAGGAAAGTTCCCACCATGGCAAACGACATGAATAAAATCAAGGCATAGATGGCTTTGGCGTTTTTAAAGTCGTTGCCCAAACCACTCAAAATAATAATCGGTGTGAGTGCGGTGGTAAGCAAAAGCATTGCCAACGAGAGTCCGTCGGCTTTGAGCGCAAAATAGATGTTGGGTCTTGTAATCCAGGAAGTGATCACGTCAATGCTCTCGCCATCCTGGAACAATCGCAGCAAATAAACCGATAGCCCAAAAGACGCCACCCCAAAAAGCAAAGCGACTTTAGAAGCCAGTTTGTCTCCCGAAAAATACGTGGCCAGTGCGCCCGCAAAAAGTAAAATAAGTAGGTATGTTACATCCATTAGGTATAAATTATTGTGCTAAGAATAAATAGGAGATAATGGCGCAAACGCCGAGAACAAAAGCAAAAAGGTACAAACCGATATTGCCGTTCTGTATTTTTCTTCCGTAATAACCGAGTTCTGAGGTCACTTTGCCAAACCCGAAAACCAGACCCGACAACGCCGTTTCAATATAATCCCTAAAGAAGCGCGACAAAAAGTTTATGGGTTTTACAATAAGCACCTCATAAGCTTCATCGACATAATATTTGTTGTACAGCACCTTGTTGACTCCCGAAATTTGTGCATCTTCCTGAGGCAATTGGCGTTGTTTGATGTATTTTACGTATGCAATTGCAATTCCGACAATCGCACCAACGAGTGCAATTCCCATGAGCATGTAAGCTGTACTATCCAAGTGGTGTTCACCGTGCTTTGCCTTAGACATAATCGGCGCGAGGTAATGGTTGAGCCAACTGTTACCGGGCAAACTGATTGCTCCGCCCACGGTAGCCAGAATGGCCAAAACAATCAATGGTATGGTTATCAAAGCAGGACTTTCGTGCAGGTGGTGTTTCTGTTCTTCGGTTCCCCTGAAATCGTTGAAAAATGTGAGATACATCAACCTAAACATATAAAACGCGGTCATGATAGATGCGATAGAGCCCACAATCCAAAGCGCTTTATTGTGCTCAAAAGCCACCATTAAAATTTCATCTTTTGACCAGAATCCGGCGAAAGGGAAAATTCCCGAAATGGCCAAACTCGAAACCAGCATCGTAATAAAGGTGATTGGCATTGCTTTTTTGAGTCCGCCCATGCGTCGCATATCCTGCTGGCCATGCAGAGCGTGGATTACAGAACCAGAACCAAGAAACAGACAAGCCTTAAAGAAAGCATGTGTAATCACATGGAAAACCGCCACTTCATAAGCACCCAATCCCAAAGCCAGGAACATGAGTCCCAATTGCGAAACGGTAGAATAGGCGAGTACTTTTTTGATGTCGTTTTGGACGAGTCCGATTGTTGCTGCGACCAGTGCCGTAGTCGCCCCTACAACGGCGATAATGGTCTGGACTACTGGCGCTACGTCAAAAACAAAGTTCAAACGCGTCACCATAAAAATACCTGCTGTTACCATCGTAGCGGCGTGGATCAGTGCCGAAACCGGCGTAGGTCCTGCCATCGCATCAGGAAGCCAAGTATATAAGGGAATCTGTGCCGATTTTCCGCAAGCACCAATAAACAAACAAAAAGCCGCCACGCCCACCCAATAATGGTTGAACGGGAAGCCGCTCGTGATAATGGTTTTTAATGAAGTATAATCCAAAGTCGAGAATAAGGTGGCCAGGATGAAAATCCCAATGAGCAATCCCAAATCCCCGATACGGTTCATGATAAACGCTTTCTTGGCCGCGTCGTTATACTCTTGATTTTTGTACCAGAATCCGATGAGTAAGTAAGAACAAAGTCCGACGCCTTCCCAACCGATAAACATCACCAATAAATTGCTGCCCACAACGAGGGTAATCATAAAGAAGACAAACAAATTGAGGTAAGCAAAAAACGAATGTATTTTTTCATCGTCATGCATATAGCTAATCGAATACATGTGGATCAGCGAACCGATTCCCGTCACGAACAACAACCAAAGCAAAGACAACTGGTCTAAAAGGAAACCAATGTCCAGTTTGAAATTGCCTACCTGCATCCATTCAAACAAACGCACATTAATGGCTTTTCCCGAGCCGTTCACCTGCATGAAAAAGCTAATGGTTGCCATGAACGAAACCACGACGGCAAGCGTCCCAATCCATCCCGAAGCGGTTTTGCCCAAACTTTTCCCAAAGAAAACGTTACACAGGAACCCTAAGAAAGGCGCTAAAACTAAAACTAAAGCTAATTGGTTGTCCATCTAAAATTATCCTTTTAATTTTTTTAAATTGTCGATATCGATCGAGCCCAGGTTGCGGAAAATCGATACCAGAATCGCAAGCCCAACGGCTACTTCGGCAGCAGCAACCGCCATCGAGAAGAAAACGAAAACTTGTCCCTGAGCGTCCTGGTGATAGGTTGAAAAAGCTACGAACAACAAGTTAACCGCGTTGAGCATGATCTCGATCGACATAAAAACAATGATCGCATTTCGCCTATACAACACTCCAAAAACGCCGATGCAGAACAAAATCACGCTCAAAAAGATGTAATTTTCAATGCCGATATGATTCAAAATATTACTGGCCATTATTTCTGGGATTTTTCTTTTTTAGACAATAACACCGTTCCAATCATCGCCGTCAATAGCAAAATCGACGCGAATTCAAACGGTACCATATATTCATTGAGCAATACTTTTCCAAGTACTTTAATCGATTGGTAATCTTCGCCAGTGGCGTCATATGGCCCCACGATTGGTTTAGAGTTGATGAAAATCGCAATCAAAACCAAACACATCAAACAAAAGCAAACCACAGCGCCCAAACGGGTGATGCGGGGTTTGTGCACTTCGTCTTCTTTGTTGAGGTTCATGAGCATGATCGTGAACAGGAACAAAATCATAATCGCCCCAGAATACACAATCACGTGAACGATTGCCAAAAACTGCGAGTTCAAAAGCAAATAGTGGCCGGCGATAGAAAAGAAACAAACCACGAGGTACAATGCGCTGTGGATCGGGTTCTTCGAGAAAATCGTCATAAAGGCAGTGGCCAGCGTTACAGCAGCCAAGACACAAAATATAATCAGTACTACAGACATCAATTGGCGTTTTTAAGTTGGGCGTTCTTCATGGCTTCGGTGAGCGGCATTACAAGTTTGTCTTTGCCAAAAATGAAATCCTCGCGCTCGTACTGCGCCGGAACCAGAACTTTCGATTCGGTCAAATAAATCGCATCTTTTGGGCAAGCTTCTTCGCACAATCCGCAGAAAATGCAACGCAGCATGTTGATTTCGTAAATCGAGGCGTATTTTTCCTCGCGGTACAAATGTTTTTCACTTGGCTTTCTTTCCTCGGCTTTCATCGTGATGGCTTCGGCAGGGCACGACAAGGCACACAATCCGCATGCGGTACAGTTCTCACGGCCTTGTTCATCGCGCTTAAGCAAATGTTGCCCTCGGTAAACCGGGCTCATCCTGCGCACTTGTTCTGGATATTGAATCGTTACTTTGCGCGTAAAAAGGTGCTTGATGGTAATCATCAAACCTTTAAAAATCGCCACCAGGTAAAGGCGCTCCATAAAAGTCATCTCCTTGTTGGAGACCTGCTTTTTACGGCCCGATAATGAAATGGATTCTATTGACATTTTATTTTTTTTTAGAAGCCAATCCTGCTGTCCGCTATATCTTTTGTTTTTTAAAGAAAAAAACAAAAGGATGCCGCTTCCATCAGGGCTAGGGCTTTCGTATCCTATTTAATTTTTGTAACCTATTTTAGTTCTTTCGGTTTTGTTTTCATGCTTGTCCAGGAGTTCATCGAGATAGTTGAAAACCAATTCGATGTTTTTGTCATGGTTGGCCAGCTTTTTCTTAATCGCCTCAATCTCGAGCTTGACACTTAAATTGTCATTGAGCATTTCCCGTAAGCTTACAAAAACCTCAATGATTTTAATGCTCATTTGGGTTGCCTTTTCACTACTAAGGACATTCGCCAATTGTAAAATGCCATGTTCGCTAAAAGCATACGGCAGCCTTCTATTTCCTCCCCAACTTGATGTCGCAACATGCGACCTCAAGTTTTGGTATTCTTTTTCAGTAAGTTGAAACATAAAATGTTCAGGGAATTTGGCGGCATTCCGCTTAACCTGCTCATTAATCCTTTTGGTTTCAACGTTGTAAAGTTCAGCCAAATCCCTGTCCAGCATCACTTTCATGTTCCTAATGAAGTAAATCTTATTCGTGATTACTTCATCAGGGACAATCAACTTATCCATAAAAAATCTATTTGGCGTTTAAAAAAGGTATTATCGGTAATCTTACATTCCTAAGAATGCGGCAATGTCATGTCTTAAAATCACAATTCCCGTAATCATAATGTTGATGATTGACAACGGAATCAAAATCTTCCAGCCCAAGTTCATCAATTGGTCGTAACGGAATCTCGGAATCGTCCACCTTACCCACATGTAGAAAAAGATGAAGAAACAAATTTTAGCAAACAACACAAAAATCCCAATCACGTTGGCGATATTCACACCCCAGTTTTCAACAGCCCAAGCCATTCCCGGATAATTATATGCTCCGAAAAACAACACGGCTAAAATGGTTGATGAAATGAACATGTTTGCATATTCGGCAAACAAATAGAATCCCATTTTCATCGATGAGTACTCGGTATGGTAACCACCAATAAGCTCGCTTTCGCACTCGGCCAAATCAAACGGCGTACGGTTGGTCTCGGCAAAGGCGCAAATCAGGAAAATCAAAAAGGACAAAGGTTGGTAGAATACGTTCCAGTTCATACCAGATTGTTGTAGAGAAATCTCCCTAAGGCTTAACGTTCCGGTCATCATGAGCAGTGCAATTACAGACAATCCCATCGCCACTTCATAAGACACCATCTGCGAAGCCGCCCGAACCGCTCCCATCAAAGAGAATTTGTTGTTCGATGCCCAGCCGCCAATCATGATACCATAAACGCCAACCGAGATCACGCCAAAAACATACAACAAAGCCACATCAATATCAGTCGCCTGTAAAATGATATCGCGGCCAAACAAATGCAATTTATCGCCCCACGGAATCACAGCGCTGGTCATCAGTGCCGTACTCATTGCTATGGCTGGCCCGGTGATGAACAGCAATCTATTGGGCGTGTTTGGGAAAAACTCTTCTTTAGAGAACAGCTTCAAACCATCGGCAAGTGGTTGTAAAATCCCGCCTTTTCCGGCGCGGTTTGGGCCAATCCTATCCTGCAACCAAGCGGCAATCTTGCGCTCGGCCAAGGTCGAGTACATCGCCATAACCATCGTGATGGCAAAGACTGCAACGATAATGACACTTTTTTCTATAATGAGGGTACTATCCATTGTTGTGCAGTTTTTTCTGGTTGGCGATGTCTTCTTCGGTCAACGGAATCGCAGACATACTGATTTTTTTGCGGTCGATATCACGTCCCATTAGGATGTTTTTCTCGGTCGCGATTTCTACTTTATCGAGTTTGCGCGTGTAATTGTTTTGGTTGATGACCGAATCCTTCTCAAATTTGCGAGGGCCTTCAATTACCCAGTCTGCAGGATCTTTGTGATCAAAACGGCATTCGTTGCAGATGAATTCCTCTACTTCGTGGTATACGTCTTTGCGTCCGGTGACGCGTTGGATTTCGTCACCGAACATCCAAACCGTGGTTTTGCCGCAACATTTGGTACAATTCCTATGGGCGTTGTACGGTTTGTTGAACCAAACCCTTTGCTTGAAACGGAAAGTCTTATCGGTCAAGGCACCAACCGGGCACACATCAATCATGTTTCCTGAAAATTCGTTGTCGATGGCTTTAGAAATGCAGGTGGAAATGTTCGAGTGGTCGCCGCGATCCATCACGCCGTGTACGCGGTTGTCGGTGAGTTGGTCGGCTACCATCACACAGCGGTAGCACAAAATGCAACGGTTCATGTGCAGTTGGATGTTTGGCCCAATGTCTTCGGGTTCAAAGGTGCGCTTGTCTTCTATGAAACGCGTTTTGGATTTCCCGTGCTTGAAGCTCAAATTCTGCAAATCGCATTCGCCGGCCTGGTCACAAACCGGACAATCAAGCGGGTGGTTGATCAGCAAAAATTCGGTAACCGATTTTCTGGCTTCTTCCACGCGCTCGGATGATTTGCTGTTGACTTCCATACCGTCCATACAACCGGTAACGCAAGACGCCATTAGTTTTGGCATCGGCCTTGGGTCGGCTTCGCTTCCTTTAGAAACCTCCACCAAACAGCAACGGCATTTGCCACCGCTTCCTTTGAGTTTAGAATAATAGCACATCGCCGGCGGCACACTTTCGCCACCAATCATACGCGCCGCTTGCAGGATGGTTGTTCCTGGTTCGACTTCTATGCTTTGTCCGTCTATGGTTACTTTCATAATTTTTAGTCTAAAGTCCAAAGTCTAAAGTCTAAAGTCGTTTTCTGCGGATGCTTCTTTCAACTTTCGACTTTTCTCTTTCGACAGGTCTTATATTGTTGCTTTCGCGACCAAATGTTTCACCTTTTCAAAAGGTTCGGCTACAAAATGGTCTCGGTTTTTAATTTTTTCGGGGAAACGGACGTGGTATTCAAACTCGTCACGGAAATGACGGATCGCCGCAGCAACGGGCCATGCAGCCGCATCACCCAACGGGCAAATCGTATTGCCTTCAATTTTGCTCTGGATGCTCCACAACAAATCGATATCTTCCTCGCGGCCGTGGCCGTTTTCAATACGGTGCAAAACTTTCTCGAGCCAACCCGTTCCTTCGCGGCAAGGCGAACATTGGCCGCAGCTTTCGTGATGGTAGAACCTTGAAAAATTCCAGGTGTTCCTAACGATGCATGCAGTGTCGTTGTAGACGATGAATCCGCCTGAACCGAGCATCGATCCGGTAGCAAAACCGCCATCACTTAAAGACTCATAAGTCATCAATCGGTCTTCTCCTGCTGCGGTTTTGTAGATTAGATTCGCGGGTAGGATTGGTACCGAGCTGCCTCCGGGAACAAAGGCTTTCAACGGTCTGTCCGAAGACATTCCACCTAGATATTCGTCAGAATTCATGAATTCATAGACGCTCAATCCCAATTCAATTTCGTAAACACCGGGATTTTTGATGTGTCCCGAAGCCGAAATGAGTTTGGTTCCGGTAGATCGCCCGATTCCGATTTTAGCGTAATCCTCGCCCGAATTGTTGACAATCCAAGGCACGGCGGCAATCGTTTCTACGTTGTTCACTACTGTTGGGTTTGCCCAAAGTCCAGAAACGGCAGGAAATGGTGGTTTGATCCTTGGATTTCCGCGTTTGCCTTCGAGCGATTCAATCAGTGCGGTTTCTTCGCCGCAGATGTAAGCGCCGCCACCAATCTGGACGTACAAATCCAAATCGTAGCCCGAACCCAGGATATTTTTTCCAAGCCAACCGGCCGCTTTCGCCTCGGCAATGGCTTTCTCTAATATTTTGTACACCCACATGTACTCGCCTCGGATGTAGATGTAGGACAAGTTCGCCCCAAGCGCATAGCTGGATGTAATCATCCCTTCGATTAAAAGGTGTGGGATGTATTCCATCAGGAAGCGGTCCTTGAAAGTTCCAGGTTCCGATTCATCGGCGTTGCACACCAAATGGCGTGGTTTGCCCGATTTTTTGTCTATGAAACTCCATTTCATTCCCGCAGGGAAACCCGCGCCGCCACGACCGCGCAAGCCAGAAGTCTTTACTTCTTCTACGACTTCATCAGGCGTCATTTTCTTAAGGGCTTTCTCTACCGATGCATAACCGCCTTCTTTGCGGTACACCTCGTAGGTCTTGATGCCCGGAACGTTAATCTTGTCTAATAATATTTTTTGTGACATATTATTTATCGTGTAACGTGATTTTATTATCGCGGCAATCAGCAATCAACTGATCGATTTTTTCTTCATTCAAATGTTCTTTGTAGAAATCACCAAGTTGCATCATGGGCGCATATCCGCAAGCGCCGAGACATTCTACGCCGCGCACTTCGAACATACCGTCTGCTGTTGGTTCGCCTACCTTTACGCCAAGTTTGCTGCAGGTGTAATCCATGAGGTTCTCCACACCGTTCAAACAGCAAGGTGAGGTTTGGCAGAACTCGAACATGTATTTCCCGATGGGACGTTGGTTGAACATGGTGTAAAAAGTCACCACTTCATAAACTTCTACGGGTTTTATTTTGAGGATTTCGGCCACTTTATCCTGTAGTTCAATGCTGAGCCAGTTGTCATGTGCGTCCTGGACTTCGTGCAAGACCGGCAATAGCGCCGATTTTCGCTTGTCTTCGGGATAGTGCGAAATCAATTCGTTGATCCGAGCCATTAAAGGTTCGGTGATGTTGATGGTTTGGGTGTAATGTTTTCTTTCCATAAGTTAGGCATCTAATTCTCCGGCAATCACGTTCATGCTCGATAAAATGACAATCGCATCCGACAAGAGCGCGCCTTTGATCATCTCGGGATACGCTTGGTAATAGATGAAACAAGGTCTGCGGAAATGCAAACGGTAAGGTGTGCGGCTTCCGTCGGTCACCAGGTAAAACCCGAGCTCACCGTTTCCGCCTTCTACCGAGTGATACACTTCGGCAACAGGAACCGGCACTTCACCCATCACAATCTTAAAGTGATAGATCAGCGATTCCATCGTTGTGTAAACGTCTTCTTTTGGAGGCAAATAATAATCGGGAACGTCTGCGTGGTACGGGCCTTCGGGCATTTTGGCGAGTGCCTGTTTGATGATGCTGATGCTTTCCCAAACCTCGGCGTTGCGCACGCAGAAACGGTCGTATGTATCGCCCGATTTTCCTACTGGAACGATGAAATCGAAATCTTCATACGAAGAATACGGATGCGCTACACGAACGTCATAATCAACCCCGGCGGCACGCAAGTTGGGTCCGGTAAATCCGTATTCCATAGCGCGCTGCGCCGAAATGGCGCCAACATTCACGGTACGGTCAATGAAAATCCTGTTTCTTTCAAACAGGTTCTCGAATTCTTTCCAGGCTACCGGGAATTCTTCGAGGAAAGTGTTGAGTAATTCGAATGCTTTTGGCGTCCAATCCCGTTCAAATCCGCCGATACGGCCCATATTTGTCGTAAGTCGGGCACCGCAGATTTCTTCGTAAATCTCATATACTTTTTCACGGAACTGGAACACGTATAAAAATCCGGTATAAGCGCCGGTATCGACACCAAGGATGGAGTTGCAGATCAAATGATCGGTAATCCTGGCGAGTTCCATTACGATGACACGCAAATACTGCGCGCGCTTGGGAACTTCTACACCAAGCAATTTCTCTAAAGTCATCCACCATCCCATATTGTTGATGGGCGAGGAACAGTAGTTCATACGGTCGGTGAGCGGCGTGATCTGGTAAAAAGGTCGGTTTTCGGCAATTTTCTCGAAGGCGCGGTGGATGTATCCAATTGTCGGCTCGGCTTCGAGGATGCGTTCGCCGTCCATAAGCAATATGTTCTGGAAAATACCGTGTGTGGCAGGGTGTGTCGGGCCTAAATTGAGGATAGAAAGCTCGCTTCCGTCCTCATTGTGTAGGTCTTTCATCATTTTAGCATATCGCTGCTCGGGTGGTAACAATAAATCTGACATGATTGCTAAAATTAGAGGTTAATGGTGGTTCTCCCAAAGAAACGGTCGTCTTTGTCGGTGCGGCCCGAATCTTCCATCGGGAATTCCTTGCGCATCGGGAACGAGATCATTTCGTCCATGTTCAGGATGCGTTTGAGTTGCGGATGTCCTTTGAAATCGACGCCGTAGAAATCGTATGATTCGCGTTCCATCCAGTTGGCACATGGGAATATGTTTGCCACAGTCTTGATTTCTGGCGTTTTACCGTTGACGAAAGCCTTGATTTTGATGCGCTTGTTTTCATACCAGTTGTGCAGCAAGTACACGATGGCAAACTGCCTGTCGGTCGCTGCGTCGGGATAATGTATGGTAAACATCGAGGTCAGGAAATGAAACCGCAATTCTTCGCTGTTTTTTAAAAACAAAAGAACAGCCGTATTGCTATCGGCTGTCATTTCAAAGGCAAATAAATCGCCTTCCTGCTGAAAATTCGAAACGCTTTCGCCGAATTTTTCGGTCAATTGATTTTGAATGTCTGTATTTTCTAGCGCCATTTGTTTTATTGTATGTTATAAGAAGCCAGTAATTCCTGGTATTCAGGTGAGCTTCTCCTTCTAACCGATTCGGTTTTCACGAGTTCCTGCAATTTCATCACGCCTTCTACGATTTGCTCGGGTCTTGGCGGACAACCAGGAACGTAAACATCCACAGGAATGACCTTGTCGATGCCTTGCAAAACAGAATACGTATCGAAGATTCCGCCCGAACAAGCACACGCGCCTACAGAAATGACCCAGCGAGGCTCCGACATTTGCTCATAAACCTGACGTAAGATAGGTGCCATTTTTTTTGAAATGGTTCCCATAACCATCAGCATATCGGCTTGGCGTGGCGAAAAGCTTACGCGCTCAGATCCGAAACGCGCCAAGTCGTAGTGCGAAGCCATAGTGGCCATGAATTCAATACCGCAGCAAGAAGTGGCAAACGGCAACGGCCAGAGAGAATTGGCGCGCGCGAGCCCAACGATATCGTCGAGTTTACCGGCAAGAAGCCTTCTCCGGTGTAACCTTCGGGCGCGTCGACTGTTTTTATTTTTGAATCGCTCATTTTGATTGTTGATTTTAGATTTTAGATTTTAGAATGAAAATCCGAAATCATTTAAAGGTTTTATTATCGGAAATCAGAAATCTAAAATCCGAAATCTAAAATTACTATTCCCACTCAAGGCCCTTTTTCTTGATGATGTAGAAAAATCCAACGAGCAGCAGCAGCATAAAGATGACCATTTTTACCATGCCTTCCATACCGAGTTCCTTGAAATTGATAGCCCAAGGATATAAGAAAATCACCTCGACGTCAAAAAGGACGAACAAGATGGCGACGAGGAAATATTTAACCGAAAAAGGGATGCGGGCGTTACCTACCGATTCGATTCCGCACTCGAAATTTTTGTCTTTAGAAGCCGAAGATCTTTTAGGGCCTAGTTTCCCTGAGATAATGATAGTACCTACAACAAATCCAACGGCTAAGAGCAGTTGCATCAGTATTGGGAAGTAATCCATTTGGGTAGATTCCATAGCAAAAAGGTTATTTTTTTGTAAACTTTTACAAAGATAGTTGTCGAGAATTAATTAGCAACCAAATTTTGGATTTTCATCGCGATGCAAACGTTGTAACTTCGTAATTTTTATTGATTATAAATAAGAAAGAAGTCTAAAGACCGCTATGCTGAAAGACCGCTGCGCTGCAAGAAGAAAGAGTTAAGACCTCCATAAACTCGACAGTCCTTCTTCTTACAGCGCAGCAATCTTGCTTCTATCAGCGTTAGCGGTCTTTTTTCTAACTTTATCCAATAAAAAAACGCCCCGATTGCACGGAGCGTTGTTCTTTAGGCAACAAAAATAGTGGTATATATTTTTAGTTTTCGAGAGCTACTACTTGCGCAGCAACTTTACCTTTTCTTCCTTCTTCTTCCTCGTAAGACACTCTGTCACCTTCGCGAAGTTCTTCCGCTTTGATTCCTGAAGCATGAACGAAGATATCTTTTCCTGTTTCTTCGTCTGTAATGAATCCGTAACCTTTAGACTCATTGAAAAATTTAACTGTTCCTGTACGCATTGTAATAATGATAATAAATTTATAATGACGCAAATGTAATCTTTAAACCAATACGAAAACCACTTACCTGTTAAAATTTTCTAAAAATTATTGATTCTCAGTGAATTCGAAATGTTTTTTGAAAAAAAATTATTTTAAATCGAGTTTGATATGCAATTCGTCCAGTTGTGCGTTGTCAATAGCCGAAGGCGCGTCTATCATTACATCCCGGCCAGAGTTGTTTTTTGGGAACGCAATGAAATCGCGAATGGTTTCCTGTCCGCCCAAAATCGCCACCAATCGATCCAATCCAAATGCCAATCCACCATGCGGCGGCGCACCATATTGAAACGCGTCCATCAAAAAGCCAAACTGGTTTTTCGCTTCTTCTTCGCTGAATCCTAAATATTTAAACATCAGTTGCTGGGTGGCTTTGTCGTGGATACGGATCGATCCGCCGCCAATCTCGTTGCCATTCAAAACCATGTCATACGCATTGGCGCGTACCTTTCCGGGATCGGTTTCAAGCAATTTCATATCTTCTGGTTTTGGCGAAGTAAACGGATGGTGCATCGCATGCCACCTGCCGCTTTGCTGCGCCAGTTCGCCCGTCGGGCTCGGGTCCTCATCGAGTTCCAGCAACGGGAAATCTACCACCCACAAAGGAGCGAAGACCTCTGGATTCCTAAGTCCCAAACGCGTCGCGAGCTCCATGCGCAAAGCAGAAAGCTGCGTGCGGGTTTTATCGGCTGCGCCAGACAAGATAAAAATCATATCACCCGATTTAGCGCCCGTTAGGTTGGCCCACTGCTTCAAATCGTCCTGGTCATAGAATTTATCCACCGATGACTTATAAGTGCCGTCTTCGTTGCATTTCACATATACCATTCCCGATGCGCCAACCTGCGGGCGTTTCACCCATTCTATTAACGCGTCGATTTCTTTTCTGGTCATTTCACCGCATTTGGGCGCCGCAATTCCTACCACGAGTTCTGCCGAATTGAATACGCCGAAATCCTTGTGTTGCGCCACGGCGTTGAGTTCGCCAAATTCCATCGCAAAGCGGATATCGGGTTTGTCATTGCCATACGTCTTCATCGCGTGGTCGTAGGTCATTCGTGGGAATTTCTCTACCTCGATGCCTTTGAGCTCTTTGAGCAAATGACGTGTTAAGCCTTCAAAAACATTCAAAATATCTTCTTGCTCCACAAACGCCATCTCGCAATCGATCTGTGTGAATTCGGGTTGACGGTCGGCGCGCAAATCCTCGTCGCGGAAACATTTCACGATCTGGAAATATTTGTCCATACCGCCCACCATAAGCAATTGCTTGAACGTCTGCGGCGATTGTGGCAAAGCGTAGAATTGCCCTTCGTTCATGCGCGACGGCACCACGAAATCACGTGCACCTTCGGGCGTTGATTTAATTAAATAAGGTGTTTCGATTTCGCAAAAACCTTCGTCCGATAAAAACTTACGCACTTCCATCGCCACCTTATGGCGAAAAAGCAAAGCGTTCTTCACCGGATTTCTCCTAATATCAAGGTAACGGAATTTCATGCGCGTTTCCTCGCCGCCGTCCGTCTCGTCCTCGATTGTAAACGGCGGCGTGATGGCTGCGTTTAAGATATTGAGCTCGGAAACGAGGATTTCAATTTCGCCTGTTGCGATGTTCTTGTTCTTGGATTCGCGCTCGATGACTTTTCCTTTCACCTGGATCACAAATTCGCGTCCGAGCGTGCGCGATTTTTCAAACGTATCTTTGTCTGTACGGTCGTCAAAAAGCAATTGCGTGATGCCGTAGCGGTCGCGCAAATCTACCCAGTTCATAAAACCTTTGTCGCGTGACTTTTGGACCCAGCCCGCGAGCGTAACTTCTTGATTGATGTTTGCGGCGGTGAGTTCGCCGCAATTGTGACTTCTGTACATGGTTGAAAATTTATGGCGCAAATTTAGTGGATAAAAGTCAATTCCTGAAGTCTGAATTTTCTTTTTTTATGGGCGTTGCCTGACGGCCGCGCTTTCCGCGGTGCACGGCACCTTGCTGCAATCGCTAACGCGGGCATCGGTTTCAGCCGGAGCTTTGCGTTAAGGATGGCAGCGGTATCCTTTTGCGAGGTTACGAGCAAAAGATACAAGCGAACAGCCTGGCCGCGTCACTAATTTTCAATTTTTGGCCATTTTAGCCAAAACGCGGCAACGCCCAAATGATAAGGCTTACGGGCATTTTTTAAAATTGCCAATGTTAAGTTTTCATCCAATGTTACCAAATTGTTAAGCAAAAGTTTTTTTAACGTGAATAGATTGCTACCTTTGTTAGGTAATTGTGAAACACTTAAACCTACATAAGATGAAAAAGTATTTATTTATGGCAGCAATCCTTGTCTCAGGAATGGTGTCGGCACAGGAAACAGAACCAAAACTCGAAGCCTACGGAAACCTCGTTAAAGCTACCTACTATTATGAAAATGGTCAAGTGCAGCAAACTGGCTTTTTTAAAGATGGCAAGCTTGAAGGACAATGGGTAGCCTATTACGAAAACGGCAATAAAAAATCAGTGGGTGAATTTAGCAATGGGCAAAAAACCGGGAAATGGGTTTTGTTCAACGAAAATGCACTTACCGAAGTAAACTACAATGACAATGCTGTTGCCTCAGTAAAAAACTGGAAACAGGATTTGGCCAAAAACTAAAACCAACCTTCATACAATTAAAATCCCGCCCGAAAAGCGGGATTTTTTTATTGGAATTCTATCAACTCAACCTGAAATGCTGTAAAACTTTTTACCTCATTTGCAAAGAACTTTGTGTTATAAAATCAATCTTATGAAAAGACTTATTACACTAATCGCCGTGGCCATAGTTTCTGTTTCATGGGGTCAAAACACCTCAGACAAAAAAGTGCCCGAATTTATAGTCCACATGGCCGATGCGCGCATCATGGACCGTGAAGAAGGCCGCCTCGCCGCCTCACTCGGAACCACACAAGCCATCCGCGACTACGGTACCCAAATGGTTAAGGACCAGGACATGTTGCTGGCGAAATTGCAGACGCTCGCCGCGTCAAAGAACATCACGCTGCCCAACGCCATCAGCGAGAAGAAAAGCAAGCAGCTTGAAAAACTGTCCAAACTCACCGGTAAGCCTTTTGACCGCAAATTTCTAAAGATGATCAAAGCCGATCACAAGCGCGACATCAAACGGTTCAAGAAAGCAACTTTTTTTGAGGATGGCGATACCCGGGTTTTTGCAGAGACCAACCTCAAGTTGATTGAGCAGCAGTTGGCGCAGGCGCAGGCTTTGGCCAAAAGGTAGCAATAGGCTCATGGTGCCGGAAACAAAATCATACAAACGACTTGAAAATGAAAATCCCGCCAAACGAGCGGGATTTTTTTGTTGAAAATGGCATAGCAAATTGAAGCGGTAGTTTGCCTACGCTTTTTTACTTTTCTTACGCCGTCCGTACCAGATGACAAAACCGGTCACCGGTAGCGCAGCGGCAATCAAACTTGCCGTAAATGCAATGATTTTCCCGGGCAGGTTGAGGATTTGTCCCGTATGGATTCCGTAGCTCATTTCATTGAGTTGCAAACCCAGGGATTTGTGCCCGTACGGTTCTGCAGTCAGCAGTGCGCCGCTTTCGGGATGAAAATGGTAATTGCTTTGGTGATCGTAACGCAAGGCGTGCGGATAAGCGCCCGTCTCAACCGGATCTTTTTTATGTTCGGGAAAAACCACAAAAAACATCTTGTGTTCCGGGTGTTCCTTCACGGTCCAGAAAAAAGCACGGTCGGCTGCCGAAAGCGTGTTGCTTGTAAAAGTGGTGGTGTCAATAACCGGATGCTGGGTTTCCTTTTCTTTGTTTCCGCGCCCCAAGTTCGCAGTGTAGTAGATTCCGTCGCCTACCCAATCATAAGCAAAGGTCAAGCCTGTGATGGAAATGACAAGCGCCACCAAAGCCATGTAAAAACCAGAAACATTGTGCCAATCGTAGTTTACGCGGCGCCATTTGGCAGACCATTTCACCGAAAGTCTTTTCTTGAGGTCGGCTTTCTTTTTGGGCCACCATTGGATGATACCCGAAATGAGCAATAGGATGAAAATAAGGGTCGCGCCGGCCACGATGTGTTTGCCGATGTAATCGGGTAGTAAGAGGTAAAGGTGGATGTATTCTACAATGATGAAGAAATCGGTCGTGGGGTCTTCGGTAAACAAATGCTTGCCGGTGTATGGGTTCATGAAGACGTAAAAATTGCCCTGGCCGTTACTGGTGTACACCACCGCCGAACGGTTGCGCGCCGCATAAAAAACCAACGTCGATTTGGCATTAGGGATGACCCGCAGCGCCTTTTCCCTCAAGACCGAAGGCGGCAAGAAGGGTTTGCCCGTATCTTCGACAAACCTGATTTCCTTTCGGGTGATGTCCTTGATCTCGTCATGGAAACAAAACAGGCAGCCCGTTATACTGACAATAAACACAATAAGCCCGGAGGTGAGTCCGAGCCATTTGTGTAGTAAGCGTACGTTTTTTTTGAATTCCATTTAAAATTTATAAGAGAAGTTCGCCGAGACGTTTCTGGGCGCAAGCGGATGGATGGTTGACCAACCGTCGTAAGCCTGTTTGTTGGTGATGTTATTTACCTTTATGGTGAGTTGGTAATTCTCGATGCCGTAAAAAGCCGATGCGTTGATCATCGTGTAATCGGGCAGCGTGAACACGCCGGCCTTGGTGCGGTTCATGATCTTGTTTTCGCTGGCGTGGTTTCCGCCAAAGCCCAAACCAAAGCCGTTGAGTTTGCCCGAAAATTTATAGCTCGCCCAAAGATTCGCGAGGTTTTGCGGGCCTGCGCTTTCTGGTCGGTGCACGACAAAATCAGGATCTCCTGAGGTAAGCAGCGCGTCGTTGTAGCTGTAGCCCATAGAAATGTTGAGCCCGTTGATGGGATTGGCCACAATTTCGGCTTCAAAACCCTTGTTTTCCTGCGCGCCATCCTGATACGAGATTTGGGTGGTCGCGCCATAAACCGTGTAGGCCATGTTTTCTACTTTGGTATCGTAATAGCTCAACGTAGCAAACAAACGGTCTTTGAATAGGTTGAGCTTGGTACCAAACTCTAACTGGTTGGCTTTTTCGGGCTGATAGGTTCTCGGCAAACGCACGCCGCCGGGAAGAATGTCTGTTCCCGGTGCCACATTCGAAAATCCGTTCATATAATTGGCAAATACAGAAATCTTGTCAATGATAGGCTGGAACACCAAACCAAATTTGGGAGAAAAAGCCGTTTGGTTGAAATCGTCATCTTTGGTCAAAATATCGCCCGCGCTGATGAAACGGTCTACGCGCAAACTGGCCATCGCCGAAAGTGCCGGTGTGATGTTGAGCACATCCGATACGTAAGCGCTGTAAACTTCCTGTTTGGTTTTAGAAGCGTTCACGCCAGCGGAGGCCAACAAAGCTGCCGAACCCGCTTCAGAAAGTACGCCGTTGTCGCCATTGGTTAGGAATAGGGCAGGATCGGTGATGCCAAACACATTTTGGTTCACCGTTGATAGCGGGTCGTTGCCAATGTAAATCGAACCGTTGCCTACGTAATTGGTGCCATTGTCGGTATTGGTGCGGTTAAAATAATCCAGGCCGGCCACGATGCGGTTGCGCAGTTTCCCGATTTTAAAATCGCCAATGAAATTTTGCTGGATGTCGGTGGTAAGGCTGGTCGCGTTCTGGTGGTTGAAATAGCGCCCAAGCACCACGCCGTCAGTAATTGCCGGGATGTACTGGGTGGTTTCGTACAAATAAGAATAATAACCTTTGGATCTCGAATGGCTTCTCGAAAGTACGGTCTGTGAGCTCCATTGCTCAGAAAGTTTGTAAATCAGCTGCGCCTGCAAGTTGAACGAAGGCGTTTCAAGGGTAAGCTCGTTGCTGGTGTACGAACGTTTGCTGTCGTATCGCAATTCATTGGTGTTCTTTACGCGCAGCGGAGCGTTGCGATCCAGGAACAGCATGGTTGGGTTGGTGCTCTCGGCACTCATGATTTCGGTGTTGATTAAAAACAGGAGGCGCTCACTGGCTTTGTAGGATAGCGACGGCGCTACAAAGAGCGATTTTCTAAAACCCGCATCCTGAAAACTATCTTCATTGTGATAAGCGGCATTGACCCGAACGTTGAGCGTCCTGGCGTTATTTACTGGTGCATTCACATCGGCCGTTATACGATTCAGGCCGTAACTACCCGCGGTATAAGAGAATTCGCCACCTAAGTAATCGTAGGGTTTTTTGGTGGTGACGTTGATTAGTCCGCCGTAGGAAATGAGGCTGCTGCCAAATAAGGTTCCTGATGGTCCTTTGATGACTTCAATCCGTTCAATGTTCGCCGGATCGGGACTGCCATTGGTGAGTCCGGGCAAACCATTGGTCATGGTGGGCTGGACGGCAAATCCGCGCAGCGAGAAATAGCCCGCGCCGTCTCCGCCACGTCCGGTAGACACCCAAAGTTGGGTAAGTCCTGGGGCATTTTTGAGTGCGTCGTTGAAATTGGTAACTACCTGTTCTTTGAGCAATTCGCCCGTGATTGAGGTGTAGACTTGCGCGTTTTCAAGGTTTTTGAGGTTCATGCGCGACACTTGCTGGCTTTCTTTCCTTGTGAATGCATTTGATTTTACCCCGTTAACTGTGACTTCTCTAAGTTCTTCGGAGCTTCGGGTCATGTTAAAATCTTCAATCAATTCGTCTCCCGATTTTAAAAGGATGCTTCGTTCTTTGGTCGCGTAACCCACCGCAGAAATTTTAAGGACGTACGGTCCGGGTTTGATGTTCACGATTTCGTAAACGCCTTCGGGGTTGGTAATGGTTCCGATAGACGTGCCTTTTAGGGTGACAGAGATGTTCTCGGCAGTTTCATTAACGGGCAATATGACTTTGCCCTTGAGTGTGGCCTGCTGCGCAAACGAATTGTATGCCGGCAGTAAAAAGATTAGGAGAAAGTAATAGGGTTGAAATAGTTTTTTGCGCATGGGATTTTATTTAGAATGATTTTTAATAGCGCAAATGTATCCAAGCACGGTGATACACCCAAATTATTTTTATTAAATCTAAATAAAAATACTAATAGAAAGTACAAACGGTTGAGAACCATATAACTGCAAAAAAAAACCACCCGAATTGTGGGTGGTTTTATAAATTGAATTTTTGGCTATGCTTCTGATGCTTCCAGATCGCGGCTTCGCTGCCTGCGGTCGCGCAACCAGTATTTGGTGCGTTTCACCAGGTAGAACATCACCGGAACCATGACCAAAGTAAGCACGGTAGCGTAAGTGAGTCCAAAAATGATGGTCCAGGCGAGTGGTCCCCAGAAGATCACGTTGTCACCGCCCAGAAACACATGCGGATTCAAATCGGTGATGAGTGAAAAGAAGTCAAAGTTGAGTCCGATTGCCAGCGGAATCAATCCCAAAACCGCCGTTAAAGCCGTCAACAATACGGGACGCAGACGCGATTTTCCCGATTCGATGATGACATCCTTGATTTCCTCGAGCGTCAGGTCATCGTGCGATTTCACGTCTTTTTCATGCACTTTCTCATCGAGCAAGAGCACGAAGAAGTCCATCAGTACGATACCGTTCTTGACCACAATTCCCGCGAGAGAGATGATTCCCATCATCGTCATCAGGATCACAAAATCCATATTGGCGATCACATATCCGTAGAAAACACCGCTAAAACTCAACAGCACCGTGAACAGAATCACTATCGTTTTTGAAACAGAGTTGAACTGCAATACGATGATAATCATGATGCCGGCCATGGCTAGGAATAACGCATACATCAAAAAGCTTTGGTTCTTGCCTTGTTCTTCCTGTACGCCCGAGAACGAGTAACTCACTTCACGCGGCATCTGGTAACCGGTGAGGTCGGCCTGGATTTGCTTGGTAATCTCGTCGCCGTTGTAACCCGTCAGGACGTTAGAATAAATGGTCATGATCCTTTTCTGGTTCTTGCGTTTGATCATGTTGTAGGTCTCGGTTTTTTCTGTCGTAGACACGCCCGAAATCGGTACCTGTACAATCTGCCCGTTATTCTGGTTTCTAAATGTAAGTGACTGGTTAAACAATACGCTTTCGTTCTTGCGCTGGTCTTCCTGCATGCGCATCACGATGTTGTAATCGTCATCACCTTCCTTATAGGTAGAGATTTCCTGTCCGTAAACCGAGCGGCGCAGGTTGAATCCGAGTTGGCCCGTAGAAACGCCCAAACTTCCGGCGTTGACGCGGTCTACTTTTACTTCTAGCTCAGGGCTTTCCTTGTTCACGTCTACTTGCAGACGCTCTATTCCTGGAATGTTTTTGGCGTTGATGAACGCGATCATCTTATCGGCTTCCTTGAGCATCTGGTCGTAATCGAGCCCGGTCAATTGGATACTGATCGGATAACCCGCCGGCGGACCATCGGCATTTTTCTCCACAATCACCGAAGCGCCCGGAATGCCTTTGACCTTTCCGCGGATTTCCTCTAAAATGTCGGCCGTGCTTACGCCGCGACGGAATTTGAACTCAGAGAAATTCACCGTGACTTTCCCTTTAAAAGGCGTTTCAGACGAGGATCCGGCATCTACATTAGGATTTCCCGCTCCGATTCCCACCTGCGACACGATACTTTCGGCGAGGTAATTTTCTTTGGTTTTCGGGTCGACATACTTTTTCATGATGTCGATTATTTGTTTTTCTACAAACAGCGTGGCCTTGTTGGTCTTGCTGATATCGGTTCCTTGCGGATACTCGATATAGGTGATGACCTGGTTGGGAATATTATCGGGGAAGAACAACACTTTCCTCGGGAAAATCCCCAGCAAAACAAATGAAAACACCAACATCCCAATGATTCCTGCCAAGGCGAGCCACGCATTGCGTCCGGTGAGAATTTTAGACAGGAAGCGCATGTATTTCTGTTCCATCCTTGGGAAGAAACTGTGCTGGAAATCCTGTGTCCATTGGTAAATTTTGAGTCGGTAGAGCCACATCAAAACAAAAGCAATGATGGCTAAATGCCCAATACCGCGCATGAGTTTCGAGTCGTAGATGTTGCCCAGTACCACAAAAATAATCGCGACAATCGTGAAAATGATCGAGTAGCGTTTGGCCGATTTCTTCGTGACGTTTTTGTCCTCGATATCCATAGATCCACCGGTCATGGCCGCGTTGATGACCATCGCCACAAAGAGCGAACCTGTCAGGGTTACCGTGAGTGTAATCGGGAAATATTTCATGAATTTACCCATTGTTCCGGGCCACAACAGGAACGGCAAAAATGCCATCAGTGTGGTTGCCGTAGATGAAATTACGGGCCAGGCAATCTCGCCAATACCAATCTTGGAGGCGTGGTAGCGGTCCATGCCTTTTTTCATGTTGGCAAAGACGTTGTCAACTACCACAATTCCGTCATCCACAAGCATTCCCAGACCCATAACGAGCCCAAAAAGGACCATGGTATTCAGGGTCAATCCGGCAGCCGATAGTATGCTAAAGGCAATCATCATCGACAGCGGAATCGCCGCGCCCACAAAAAGCGAGTTGCGCAATCCCATCGTAAACATGAGCACGATCATCACCAGGATAATACCAAAAATGATGTGGTTGGAGAGTTCATCTACCTGATGTTCTACGCGTGACGACTGATCGTTGGTGAGTTTGAGTTGCAAGTCGGCGGGCAGGTATGATTTTTTGGCGGTTTCTAGCCGTTCCTTGACCTGCTCGATGGCCGAGATCATGTTTTGGTTTGAGCGTTTCTTGACATTGAGCATCACCACTTCCTTACCGCTTTCGCGCGCATAGGTGGTTTTTTCCTTTTCCTTGAAACTCACCGTAGCGATGTCTTTGAGGTACACGGTTCCGCCGTATGATTTCACGATGACGTTTTCAAGTTCCTTTGGATTTTTGATTTCCCCGATAATCCTAATGTTGTTGCGCGAACCCTGCGAGATTAAATTTCCGCCCGAAAGTGTCATGTTTTCGTACTTCACCGCGTTCTGAATCTCGTCGAACGAAACCTGCGCGGCGGTCATCTTAAAGATGTCTACGGCGATTTCTACTTCTTTGTCATCCACACCTAAGATGTCTACTTTCTTCACTTCGGGAATTTCCTCAAGGTCATCCTGGATCAGTTTCCCGTAATCCTTGAGTTGCTGCGTGGTGTAATTGCCTTGCAGGTTGATGTTGAGAATCGGCACTTCTTCAGAAATGTTGAGTTCAAAGACGCTCGGTTCTACTTTTCCGCCGTTATCTAGGTTGGGCCAATCGGTATCGGCTTTCACCAAATCGACTTTGTCTTTGGTTTTTTCTTTGGCTTGTTCGATTGTGACTTTATCGGCAAACTCTACCACAATCATTCCGTAATCCTGGAACGACGATGAGGTGATCTTGTCTACGCCGCTGATGTTCTTGATTTCCTTTTCAAGCGGTTTGATGATGAGTTTCTCGACATCTTCGGCCGAATTCCCAGGGAACACAGATGAGATGTATATCTTATTTTCAATGATCTCCGGGAAATCCTCGCGCGGCATGGTTACATATGCGATCAAACCCGTAATGACGATCAATATGGTGAATATATATACGGTGACCCGATTGTCTACCGCCCAGCTTGAAATGCTGAATTCATGTTTTTTCTGACTCATATTTTGTTAGTTGTTTGGGCTTATGACTTAAAGCTGTAAGCGGATAAGCTATTAGAAATTTAATTTCATCCCTTCAGAAATCGTGGCGGCACCTTCTGTAACGATCAATTCATTAGCGGTAAGCCCGCTCAGGATTTCGGTGTAGTTGTTGGCCGATTGCCCGGTTTTTATCACAACTTTTTTAGCCACACCTTTTTTTCCGTTGACTTGCTCGGCTACAAAAACAAACTGGTTGTTCTGGCCATCCTGCTGGATCACACCGGTGGGAACCACAAGCGCATTTTTGGCGGTGTAGTCGATGATTTTGAGTTTGGCCACCTGATTGGGACGCAATAAATTCTCATTGTTGGGAACCGCTACTTCAATGCTGAACGTACGGTTGTTGGGGTTGATGTTGTTGGCCACCTGACGGATTTTGCCTACATAGGTCTTGCCAAGCGACGACAGCTCAACATCAACAGTAGTACCCACTTTCAATTTGCCGATATACGATTCGGGAACCGACGTAGACACATACATATTGTTCAGATTGACCACCCTAACGATGCCTTGTCCCGGGGCAACCACCGATCCTTTTTCTGTGATGATTTCATCCACTACACCCGTAAATGGCGCCGTGATTACGGTTTTGGCCAATTGGGCTTTCACCTGCGAGACGGCTTTTTGCTGGCTCAACATATTGGTCTGCGCCTGCAAATACTGTATTTCCGACCCGATTTTTTGATCCCACAAACGTTTCTGTCTTTCAAAAGTCGTTTTGGCCAGCGCGAGTTGGGTTTCGAGTTGTGCCACTTGTTGGCCCAGTCCGCCGTCGTCGATCTTACCCAAGACTTGTCCTTTGCTCACTTTTTGCCCGGCAATCACGTTGAGCGCTACCAAAGTCCCTGAAAATTGTGGGTAAACGATGAGGTTTTCTTTGGTGTCCACATTTCCCTGCACCTCGAGGTAATGGTTGAAAACCGTGTCTTGTACCGGCGCGACAGAAACAAGCGCTTCGGCAGCTTTTGTGGTGTCGAGTGTAGCCAAAGCCGCGTCTATTTTGGTGATGTCGGCTTGCAAGGCGCTTCGTTTGGCCTGGATGGCTTTAAGGTCTTTCGAGGCAATGATGGCATCGATGCCTTGTTCTTTTCCGCCGCAAGCTGCCAACACCAGTGTGGCGAAGCTTAAGAGCAGTATTTTTTTCGTGATCATGATTGGATTGGTTTTCTTATTCGGTTTCATTTTTATAAGGGTTGCGATTGTTATTTGTTGATTACGGTTTCAAGGCTTGCTTTCTTATTGATGATGTTCACCATCGATTGCAGGTAGTTTTGTTGTGCGGTGTACAGCTGCCTTTGGGCTTCCGAGAAATCGAAGCTTGACGAGAGTCCTTCGGTGAATTTGATCTGCTGTTTCTTTTCAATCCTTTCGGCGAGGTTCAGGTTGCTTTTGGCGGTGTTGAATTCCTCAATCGAGAACTCGTACTCGCTTTTGGCGCTTTCATACTGCAAACGGAGTTTTTGCTCTGATTCTGTAAGTTGCGTTTTGGCCTGCTCAAAGGCAATCTTGGCCTGTTGTGTCCTTGAACTCCTGGCAAAACTGCTAAAGATGGGAATGTTGAGGTTCACGCCAAAGCTCGAGAAATTGTAGTATTTCTGGTCCTTCCTGTAGAAATTGAAATCTTCATCGAATGCATTGTAACCAAAATTCAGATTGGCCGAAAGACTCGGCAATGCTTTGCTTTTCTGTAACTTGTATTCTAAACGGCGTTGTTCCTTGAAATTTTCTGCAATCTGATAGTTCACGTTGTTGGCCATGTTGAACTCATCCTGCGAGAATGCCATGTCAAGGTTGTTGACGGTGAGTTGGTCTAGTTTATCGGTGAGGGTTAACGTATCGTTGATGTCAATCCCAACAGCAATCTTTAGCATCTTATAGGCAATATCGCGCGTGCGTTTGGTGTTGCTCAGGTTGCTCTCCAGAGAAGACAGCGTGATTTGCAACTGCTCTACATTTTCTTCTTCGATCAAGCCGTTCCTGAAAGTTTCCCTGGTATCAGAAAAGGTCTTGGATAACGTGGCCTTGTTTTTTTCGAGAATTGAAATGCTTTCTTCTGCCAGTAACACGTTTCCGTAAGCACTGATGACCATCTCCTTCACATCGGTGGTGGTTTTGCGCTTCATATTCTCATAGTATTTGAGGTAGGTTTTAGATGCCTGCAAAGCCACAATATAAGAGCCATCAAAAAGCAATTGGTTCAAGGTAGCGCGCGCATTTACCGAATGTTTCGGGCTAAAGGCTACTGCAGCAAAAGTGCCCGCCGGAGCGCTCGGATCTAAAAATTGTGCCGGAATCACAGAAAGCGGCACTGCAAGGTTGTCAGTGTAATCAATGTTCGCTGCGATTTGCGGTAATCCGGCAGCCGTGGTTTCCCATTTCTTT
>Ga0209717_1001271_pt1 | contig 27762 bp, 17 predicted proteins | sample AD_UKC048_MetaG_FD_184418 | JGI IMG/M metagenome (GOLD analysis project Ga0209717, IMG submission 184418) | Active sludge microbial communities of municipal wastewater-treating anaerobic digesters from USA - AD_UKC048_MetaG (SPAdes) (version 2) | ecosystem: Engineered > Bioreactor > Anaerobic >... | reverse complement strand
CCCTTACTCCGGTATTTCACCGGCCCGTTCAGTGGCAGGTGGGCATTGTCGCCACTCAGGAAAATATCCACCTCTCCATATTGCTGAAGATGAGGAAGAAGCGTCATCGCCCGGCTGATATGGCCGTTGCCGGTAGCCTGTACAGCATAGAATATTTTCATGGATTATTATTATTGAAGTGAATTTATAAAGAGGTTGATTTCGTCTGTGACCACATTCAGTGCCGGAATTTTTTTCGTGATGGGTATCACTGTGGCTTTGCTGTAGTCTTCTTCCCTGTACTGGTAAATATTCCAGTCGTTATTTACATATTCCAGTGCCGTCAGGTTTTCAATCCAATCGCCGCTATTGAGATACATCACACTACCGTCCTTGGTTTCCACCTTTTTTTTCTGAGGCTGGTGAATATGACCACAGATCACATAATCATATCCTTTTTCGATGGCCAATTCCGCCGCTGTTTGTTCAAAGTCCGCAATCCAGGAGACTGCTTTCTTTACCCCGTTTTTTATTTTTTTACTGAGACTCATTTTAGGGCGGCCTATTTTTTTGAGGGTCCAGTTGATACAACGGTTCAGCAGGATCAGCCAGTCATAGCCGAAGCCGCCCAGTTTGGCGATGATCTTGGCGCTTCCTTTGGTGGTATTATCAAATACATCGCCATGAAAGATCCAGGTCATCTTGCCATTGATCTCTATCACCAGTTTGTCGGTCAGTTGAAAATTGCTGAGTTGAATACCGCTGTAGCGCCGTAACATTTCATCGTGGTTGCCGGTGATGTATACCACCCTGGTTCCCTCGCTGAGGAGATTGAAGATTTCCTTGATCACCTGGAGATGAGCACCCGGGAAGTACCGTTTGGAGAACTGCCAGCCATCAATGATATCCCCGTTCAGAATAAGTAATCTGGGAGAAATGCTACGGAGGTAGTTGACAATTTCATTGGCGTGGCAGCCGTAGGTTCCTAAGTGCAGATCGGATAATACGGCTACATCGAGGTTTCTTTTATTCAAAGTGTACGCGGTTTGTCAAAATACGTTATTACCTATTACTCCACTGTAGTCTGCAGTTTAACGAACGGTAAAGAAATTGTAAAGTAATTGTTATTGAAGGTTTTCGATGCTTATAAGAATGATTGCGTAGGCTTTCATTGTTAACTGAATATTACATATACAACTATTGTTTTTTCTTTCACATTAGAATAACGATTCGTTCACTTCCTGATAAGATGCACTTCATTTTCAGATGCCACCTTAGCGCCCTTATTGGACGGGTTCTTAACTAAAACAAATTCTTATGACATCATTTTTTCAACTCCGGTTTAAGCAGCCGTTTTTAATGCTTATGCTAATTTGCTTCCTGCCATTAGTATCTTTGGCTCAAAAAACAATTACTGGGAAGGTGGTTGCAGATGAAAATCAACTCCCGCTTGCTGGTGCTTCTGTGACCGTAAAAAAGTCAGGCAAGGTGATTACCGCAGATGCGTATGGCTTATTTACCATTCAGGCGGATGAGCAGGATGTACTGACGATCAGCAATGTAGGGTATGTTACCCTTGATGTGAAAGCAGCAGAAGCCAGTTTGGTTATGCTGAAGCCTGATTCACGGAATATGAGTGAAGTGGTGATTACTGCCCTGGGTATTAAAAAGGATAAAAAGAAACTGGGTTATGCGATTCAGGAGATAAAAGGAGAGGAACTGACGGTAGCCCGTGAAACCAATGTGGTCAATCAGTTGGCGGGTAAAGTGGCCGGTGTTACTGTGATCAGCAGTCCCTCCGGTATTGGTGGTTCTGCCCGGGTATCTATCCGTGGGGAACGTTCTGTGGATCTGAATAAAAACCAGCCTTTATATGTAGTGGACGGGGTACCGGTCAGCAATGCCATAACAGGCGCTTCCGGCCGTGGTAATATGGAAGTTGATTTTGGAAATGGAGCTGGTTTTATTAATCCGGATGACATCGAATCCATGAGTGTGTTGAAAGGACCTGCCGCTTCTGCCTTATATGGTTCAAGAGCGGCCAACGGGGTTATCCTGATCAAAACAAAAAGCGGACGTAAACAAAAAGGAATAGGTGTGGAGATCAGCAGCAATGCTACTTTTGAAACGCCCCTGAAGCTACCCGAATACCAGACCACCTATGGCCAGGGAAATGGCAGTGGCGGTGCATTTGCCTTTGTGAACGGAGGCGGTAGTGGATTAGCGGATGGTACTGATGAAGGATGGGGACCAGCCTTTAATGGTCAGCTTTATCCTCAGTTTAATTCTCCCAGGACCCTGAATGGTCAGCCGATCGATTATACAGGAGGGGACCTGAATGCGCCGGTTGGAAGCGTTATCACACCTTCTTTATGGGTAGCCGACAAGGACAACCTGAAAAATTTTCTCCAGACCGGTACAACCTATACCAATAATGCCGCTCTTGTAGGTGGAAATAAAGACGGCGATTTTCGTCTCAGTTTTACCAATGTTGTATTCCGCTTCAGAAAGGAATCGTACCAAATACCGATCTGAAGCGGAATACAGTATCCTTATCCGGTGGGTATAACCTGACCAATAAACTTTCTGCAAGAGCTTTTGTAAGCTATATTAAAAGTGAAAGTGACAACCGCCCGTCTATCAGTTACGGTACCGAAAGTATCATGTACCTGTTTAACTGCTGGTTGCCTGCTTCTGTAAAGGTCAGCGACATGAAACGTCTCTGGCAACCAGGTCTGGAAAATCAGAAACAATACAGCTGGAACTATAATTACCATGATAATCCATATCTGACGGTAATGGCGAATACCAATGGTCAGTATTATGACCGGTTGATTGGCAATGTATCGCTGAAATACGATTTCAATTCCTGGCTGAACCTGCAGTTCAGGACGGCTACCGACTGGAGTAATGAGCGCCGTGAATATCGTCGTGCATTCAGTACACAACGTTTCCCCTTTGGCCAATACCGGGAAACAGGTATTGTAAACGAAGAACGCAATTCGGATTTCCTCTTCACCCTTAATAAAGAGGTGAACAGCGATTTCAGTATTACAGGAACCCTGGGTGGAAACCAGATGCGCCAGACCTCCCGCTTTAAGGAAGATGTGGCCGGACAGCTGAATATCCCCAATATTTACAGCCTGAATAACTCCCGTATAGCGATGGTAGTGGAGCAAAGCAATGTGGCCAAGCGGATCAACAGTTTATATGGATCTGCCGGGCTTTCATACAAGAATAAATTATTCCTGGATATTACCGGACGGAATGACTGGAGCAGTGCACTTACCCTGCCGGAGGATCTGAAAGCTTTCGGTAACGAAGTGAATTCTTATTTCTATTCATCTGCTGCGCTCAGTGCCGTGATCAGTGATATGGTCACCCTGCCCAAAGCCATTAGTTTCTTTAAGCTGAGAGGTAGTTTTGCCCAGGTGGGTAACGACACCGATCCTTTTGCTTTTACACAGACTTATAACCGGAGTGAGCCTTTCGGTTCCTTCCAGATCTATAGTGAAACCAGCAGTCTGGCTAACCTGAACCTTAAACCGGAAATCAGTTCTGCTTATGAGTTTGGAACGGATATCCGGTTCTTCAAAGGTCGCCTGGGGCTTGATCTTACTTTTTATCAGAGCCGGACCAAGAATCAGATTCTGAATATTCCTCTTTCCAGTACCAGTGGTTACGACACCCGTAAAATCAATGCCGGGCTGATTCGCAACAATGGCGTTGAAATGATGCTCACCGCAGTACCGGTGGAGAAAAAGGATTTCAAATGGAATGCTTTTGTGAATTTCTCAGCAAACCGCAGTACCGTTCTTGAACTGAGCGATGGGCTGACCAACTACGTAATGGCAAGCCGCCGCGTAAGTGTGGAAGCCCGAGTAGGGGAGCGTATGGGTGATCTTTATGGTATCGGTTTTGCCCGTGTACAGAATACGGATCCCACAGCAAAATATTATGACGCCAGTGGTAAATATGTGGGCCAGATGGTATATGGAGCCAATGGCCGTCCTGTTGCCACTACCAATCGGATCAAACTGGGTAACTATAATCCTGATTTCCTGATGGGAATTGGTAACGGGTTTACTTATAAAGGCGTCCGGCTGAGTTTCCTCTTTGATATCCGCAGCGGCGGAGAACTGTATTCAGAAACGCAGACGGTAGGACGCGAGGGTGGCATTATTATAGAAACACTCGAAGGTCGTGCTAATGGCTATGACCTTACTCTGGATGGAAATGGGGTAATCGGACAAGGCGTGGTACAAAACACGGATGGCTCATTCAGCCCGAATTCCAAAAAAGTAACCGCCCGTGAGTGGCATACCGCCTGGACCGGTGGACGGAGCATCGCTGAAGGTGTAATGTATGATGCCTCTTTTATCAAACTCCGTGAATTGCAACTGAGTTATTCAGTACCGGATAAAGTATTTGGCAAGCTCCCGGTAAGAGGTCTTACAATCAGCCTGGTTGGACGTAATCTCTTTGTATGGGATAATGTACCCCATATTGACCCGGAAACCATGTCCTATTCCGGTGGTACCGCCCTGCCCGGTATTGAGTATATGAGTCTGCCTACCACACGCAGCTATGGTCTTAACCTGAGTTTTAAATTATAATTCACTTTTAAATCAGCAATGATGAAACTATTTAAATCTGTTCTTCCGGTGATTGGCATTGTCCTGCTTACCGGTTGTACAAAGGATTTTTCAGATACCAATACCAATAAGAATAATACCACCACCGTTACACCGGATCTGTTGCTCAGCGGCATTATCAAGAGTTCAATGGACCGCCAGGTGAGTGAAGCATGGGGCATTGGTAATATTGTGGTGCAGCACCATGCGAAAATTCAGTTTGTGAACGAAGATCGTTATGGTTGGAATGAGCAGAATGGTATATGGAGTACCGTGTATGGTAATTACAGAAATATTCAGAACATTTTCACGGCGGTGAATAATGATGAAAAAAATCCCTATTTCGGGGTAGCCCTGATCATGAAATCCTGGTTGTTTTCACTGGCAACGGATGCGTATGGAGATGTGCCCTATACCGAAGCCGGAAAGGCCAAAACAGATGGGGTATATCAACCTGCCTATGATAAGCAGGAAGATATTTATACCGCCATCCTTGCCGATCTGAAGAAAGCCAACGAGTCCCTGGCAACAGCTACAGGTACTTTCACCGGTGATCTGCTGTATGGAGGAGGAAGTGCCTCTTTACTCAAATGGAGAAAACTGGCCAATTCGCTGCGTCTCCGTTATCTGCTGCGTCTCTCCAAAAAGAAAAACGTAAATGCAGAAATGCAGGCGATTGTGGGTGATCCGGTGAATAATCCGGTTTTTACCAGCAATGCCGATAACGCGGAAATGAAATACCTGGCAGCAGCGCCTAACCAGTGGCCTTTGTATGGCACAAGGGTTGGTTCCTTTGACGAATTCCGGGTAAGTAAAACACTGACGGATCGTTTGTCTGCATTGAACGATACGCGGATTAATATTTTTGGCCGGCCCACTCAGGCTTCAGTTGCCGCCGGCACACCGGCCATCCTTGGGGTACCCAATGGGCTGAGTGATGTGGATGCCCTGGCTTATAATGGAGGTGTACAAGGTGTTTCAAGGGTGGGTTATACATTCGCCTGCCTGGTATGTAATGATGCAGGACAAGCTGTACCAGATCCTGCCGCTGCAAGAGCATTGCTGATGACGTATGCCGAACTCCAGTTTATCCTGGCGGAAGCAAAACAAAAAGGAATCATCACAAGCGGTGATGCGGAAGTATATTATACCAATGGCATCAATGCCAATTTTGCTTATTGGCAGTCTGTGGTACCTGCAGGTTATAATCTGAATGTGGCGATGCCTGCCGGTTACCTGAGTCAGTCTTCCGTTGCCTATACCGGAACGGATAATCAGAAACTGGAAAAAATTGCCTTACAAAAATGGGTGGCCCTTTACTTCAATGGCCTGGAAGCCTGGTTTGACTGGAGAAGAACCGGAATGCCGGTGATCACTCCCGGTCCCGCTAACCTGAATAATAACAAAGTTCCTGTTCGTTATATCTATCCGCTATCCGAACAGTCCCTGAATGGAACCAACCGGGCAGCAGCAGTACAGCGCCAGGGTGCAGATGATATGAATACAAGACCCTGGATTGCCCAATAAAAATCCGGATTATATAAAAATTTTAGCATAAGCAAAAAGTGAGCAGTTGTTAGCAAGGCGGAACTTTTCCAGGTTCCGCCATTTTTAATACATTACAATATGAAATATAGATTCCCCTTTTTAATCCTTACCCTTTTATACAATGTTTTTTTATCGGCCCAATCATCAGGTATCCTGACACTCCAGGTACCCGGCCGAAATCAATATGCCAGCATTAATGAAAAAGGAGTTTCCGTACTCCCCAGTGGCCGTTATGTGAGTCCGGCCGGCGAAATGATCCGTATCACCCACGATCCTTTTGGGATGGCCATTTCGCCAGATGGGAGAAAAGCTGTAACCCTCCATAACGGAGTGTTCACCATTATTGACCTGCAGTCGTTAAATCATATCCGGGTACCCTCCTACGACAAGACAATAAAATCCCCCTTGTCGAATGGCTCTTTTCTCGGAGTAGCATTTGCTGCCGACAACAGAACTATCTACCTCAGTGGAGGTGATAACGGGGCAGTCATCAAGTACGATATTGAAAGAATGATGACCCTTGATTCAATCAGTCTCAACGGGATGGCAGGAAGCGAACGATTTGATGACAGTTTTACAGCTGATCTTTTAGTAAATGAAAGCCGCAATGAAGTACTGGTGCTTGACCGTGGCAATTTCCGCCTGGTGCGGATTGATCTCAGCACAAAAAAAATTACCGCCAGTATTCCGGTGGGCCGACAACCATTTGGCCTTTCACTGAGTCCGGACAGGAAACTGGCTTTTGTGGCCAACGTTGGGATGTACGCTTATCCGCTCGTAGAAGGGATGGACTCAACGAACTACAACAGTATGATGATCAACTGGCATCCTTATCCGGACAACTCTCCGGCTTCTATTAGTGGAACAGTCATTGATGGAAAGAACATTCCGGGAGTGGGTAGTCCGCTTGCACCTGAAGCAATGAGTGTGTTTACCATTGATCTTTCCAGCAACCAGGTCATTGACAAATTTAAAACCGGACACCAGATCGGGCAAATGATCGAAGATGCCGAAGTGGTGGGAGGAGCCAGTCCGAATTCAGTCGCCGTTGGCAGCCGCTTTGCCTATGTTTCCAATGCCACCAATGATAATATAACAGTCATTGATTATAAAATCAGAAAAATAATCACCCATATTCCCATTAAAGTGGATAAACGGATTGACCGGTACAGGGGGGTGTTACCATTCGGAATTACATTAAGTAAGGATGAGAAGAAACTATATGTTGCCTTGTTGGGTTTTAATGCAGTGGCCGTGATCGATATCCCTTCAAAGAAAACAATTGGCCTGATTCCCACCGGTTGGGGTCCGGCCAGGGTACAGCTGAGCAAAGATGAAAAGGAAATATACGTGATCAGTTGCCGGGGAATGGGGGCGGGTCCGAATGGAGGAAAGGATTTTGTGAAACCTGTGGCGGGAACTTATATCGGTGATATACAACTGGCCAGTTTTCAGAAAATAAAAATGCCGGATGCCAGACAACTGGCCGCCTATACCAGGCAATCTGTTGAAAATACTATGCAGGCAGTGCGTGTAAAAGATGATGCGAAGAATCCACTGCCTGCATTACCAAAACTCAGGCAAAGTCCCATTAAGTACATTGTTTATATCACCAAGGAGAATAGAACTTACGATGAAGTGCTGGGCCAGATGGTTACCGGTAAAGGGGACCTGACACTGGCGAGGTATGGAGTAAATGTGAATGTATACGGGAAGAATGACACCCTGAAAGTGGCCAATGCCAATGTAATGCCGAATCACACGAAGTTGGCCGGCGAATTTGCTTATAGTGATAATTTTTACTGCGACAGTGATGCTTCTATTCATGGTCACCACTGGATGATGGGAGTAATTCCTAACGAATGGGTGGAAACAAATTCCAGTGTCAGTAAATCTGCCTCCATTTTTTCCAAAGCTCCTGGCAGAAGATTTCCCGGAAGCACCGGCAGTATGGATCCGGAAGATTATGCGGAAATTGGTGGCCTGTGGGAGGCATTGGAAAGGAATAAAGTCTCTTTTTACAATTTCGGGGAAGCCAATGAAACCGCCCACGTTCGGGAAGAATGGCATGATACCCTGACCGGGGCGGCGCATGGTGTAATGGTGCCCATGCAAAAAGCATTGTGGAGCCGTACTTCCCATAATTATGCGGGGTACAATACCAATATTCCGGATCAGTTCCGGATGGAGCAATTTGAGGAAGAGTTTACAAAGATGTGGCTGAATGGTAAGGAGGAAATGCCGCAATTAGTCACCATGCAGGTCCCCAATGATCATGGTGCCGGACCCCGGCCTGATGATGGGTATCCCTATACTCATTCCTATATGGCCGATAATGACCTGGCCGTGGGACGAATCCTGCATTTTTTGTCCCGGACAAAGTATTGGAAAAACATGTTGGTGATTGTGACCGAAGATGATCCGCAGGGAGGCGTTGATCATATTGATGCGCACCGGAGTGTACTGATGATGGCCGGACCTTATGTAAAACGAAACTATGTATCCCATGTACATGCTAACTTTGGTTCCATACTGAAAGTCGTATATAATATTCTTAATATTCCATACGTCAACCAGTATGATGTAACGGCCTCTTTATTGCAGGACTTTTTTAAGGAACAACCCGACTATAGTCCGTATACTTTTGTTTATCCGGATAAAAGAGTATTTGATGCGGATAAAGCGATGAAAAAATATAACCGTTCAATTGATTGGCGTAAAGTGGAACAGGGGCCTAAAATGGATGACGAACATGAACAACGAACGGATCATTATAAATCCAAAAATTAAACGGATGAAAAACAGAATTGCCTTACTGCTCCTGCTGGCCTCCCTGGTTTCAGCGGATCTCTTTGCTCAAACACCGGTCCAACTCCCGAATGGTTGGAAATTAACACCGGCCGGCCGTTCACTCCCGCTGGGTGACCTGCCCCTGAATATGGCCCTCAGCCGCTCCCGGAAATGGATGGCGGTAACTAATAATGGCCAGAGTGTGCAGAGTATTCAACTGATAGACCCGGCGAAAGAGAAAGTAATGGATGCGGTCGTTATTCAAAAGTCATGGTATGGCCTGAAATTCAGTCCAGATGAAAAACTTCTCTATGCCAGTGGCGGTAATGATAACCGGATTCTGAAATACGCAATCCGGAAAAATAAACTGGTACTGGAAGACAGTATTCTGCTCGGAAAGAAATGGCCGGAAAAAATATCACCGGCAGGCATTGAGCTCGATGCCTCTGGCAGGATCATGTATGTAGTTACAAAAGAGGATAATTCATTATATGTACTTGATCTTACAACAAAGAACATTCTTTTTAAACTGGAACTCAAAGAGCCGGCCTATGCCTGCCTGCTCTCAGCTGATAAAAAAAATCTTTATATTTCATTATGGGGAGGTAAGAAAGTACTGATCTATAATATCATGAGCCGCACTATTCAGTCAACCATTGATGTTGGCGAGAATCCGAATGAGCTGCTCCTGTCCAAAAATGGTAAATACCTGTTTGTAGCGAATGCCGGGGACAATGCCGTTTCCGTGATTGATATGGCCAGCCGAAAAGTGCTGGAAACACTGAATGCCGCACTATACCCGGATGCACCGACTGGTTCTGCCAGTAACGGGCTTGCTTTGAGTGAAGATCAGCAGACCTTATTTGTGGCCAATGCGGATAATAACTGCCTGGCCGTCTTTGATGTCAGTAAACCTGGTTTCAGTCAGTCAAAAGGATTTATTCCAACAGGCTGGTATCCAACCAATGTAAAAGTGGTTGGTAAGAAAATATTTGTCAGTAACGGCAAAGGCTTTTCCTCAAAGCCCAATGCAAAAGGTCCTGATCCGTCGAAAAGAGACCAGGAAGTCAACTACCAGCAGGGTGATTACCGCAGTAAACAGAGCCGGATTGAGTATATCGCGGGTCTGTTTAAAGGGACCATGAGTATTATTGATATTCCCAATACAAATGCTCTTGCTGCTTACTCTCAAACAGTTTATTTAAACACGCCTTATACTAAGGAAAGGGAAATGACTTCCAATGGGGAGACAGGAAACCCCATCCCCATGAAAGTGGGTGACCCTTCTCCGATAAAATATGTTTTTTATATTCTCAAGGAAAACAGAACCTATGACCAGGTCCTGGGTGATATGCCCGGTGGCAATGGAGATACAAGCCTGGTTTTATTCGGAAAGAACATAACACCTAACCAGCATAAACTGGCTGAGGAGTTTGTTTTACTCGATAATTTTTATGTGGATGGGGAAGTGAGTGCCGACGGACATAACTGGAGTACCGCGGCCAATGCCAATGATTACCTCGAGAAAACATGGCCTACCAGTTATGGCGGCCGTGGGGGCAGTTATGATGCGGAGGGTAACCGGGAGATTTCGAACCCGGACCGTGGATTTATCTGGGATTATTGTCAACGGGCCGGGGTGAGTTTCCGAACATACGGGGAATTTGCAGACGACTATAAAGCCAATTATAAAACCCTGGAAAATCACTTTTGTCCCTATTATACCAGCTGGGATGAGACGGTCCGGGATACCACCCGTTTTTACCAGTGGAAACGGGAGTTTGATTCGCTCTTAACGGCCAATGCAGTACCCCGTTTTAATTCACTTCGTTTTATTAATGATCATACGGAAGGGCAGCGCCTGGGCCGGCCTACGCCCTTTGCGCATGTGGCGGATAATGATCTTGCCGTAGGCATGTTTATAGAGTATTTGTCCAAAAGCCCGATCTGGAAAGAAACGGCCATATTTATTGTAGAGGATGATGCACAGAACGGACCCGATCATGTGGATGCACACCGGACCACGGCTTATGTGGCGGGTGGTTTTGTAAAACGCAAATTCATCGATCATACCATGTATTCCACTTCTTCTATGCTTCGCACGATCGAACTGATACTGGGCCTGCCACCGATGAGTCAGTATGATGCGGCCGCGGAACCCATGTGGCGCTGTTTCAGTAGTCAGTTTAATGGAGAAGCCTTTTTAGCGGTTCCTGCATTGGTGGACCTGAATGAAAAGAACACAAAGAACACACCCAGCGCCCGCTTAAGTGAAACTTTTGATTTCAGTAAGGAAGATGCCATACCGGATCTGGTTTTCAATGAAGTAATCTGGAAAGCGGTGAAAGGAGAAGGAAGTAAAATGCCAGCACCCCGCCGGAGTGCATTTCTGAAAAAAACGGAGAAAGAAGATTAATGTTTTAAATCATGTGGAAAAAAGGACTATTGTTACTGTCAGGTATTTGGCTGATGCTGTCGGCCAATGCGCAACAACCGGTTGCCGGAACTGATACCAGCATCACTTCCATGAATGAAGTGGTACTCACCGCCCTGCGGAGTAAGCAGGAAAATCTGCGGGTGCCTTATACCGTTAGTGCAGTTTCCGGTAAATTCCTGCAGGAATTCAGTCCGCGGAGTACTCCGGAAGCCCTGATGGGAATGCCGGGTGTATTTGTGCAGAAAACAAATCATGGGGGCGGTTCTCCTTTTGTAAGGGGACTGACCGGTAATCAGACTTTGTTACTGGTAGATGGGGTACGGATGAATAACTCTACTTTCCGTTATGGTCCCAACCAATACCTGAATACCATTGACCTGTATACCATCGGCCGGATCGAAGTGGCCAAAGGAACCGGTTCTGTACAGTATGGTACCGATGCGATGGGAGGGGTGGTACAGATTTTTACGAAGGAACCTGAATTTTCATTGTCAGGAAACAAACTTACCGGCCGTCTGACCGGGAAATATATGACCGGAGGCATGGAAAAAACCGGCCGGGGAGAAATTGCATTTGCTAACAAGAAGGTAGCCTTGCTAGCCGGTATTAGTAAGAAGGATTTTGGCGATCTGATCGGCGGAGATACCACGGGCAAACAATCTCCTTCCGGATATGATGAATGGGGATTGGACCTGAATCTGAAGTTCAGCCTGCAGAAGAATACAACCCTTCAGTTTGTCAGCCAGTTATTACAACAGCAGCATGTGCCGGTCTATCATAAAGTGCGGCTGGAAAATTTTCAGTTAAATGAAATGGATCCCCAGCGGCGGTTATTCAGTTATGCCCGTCTCCGGAAAGTCAATGGTTCACGGATTTTCAAGGAAACTGAACTAACGGTTTCATTGCAGGAAGGGAAAGAAGGTAGAAATAACCAAAAGAATGGCAGCCAGGTTTTACGACAGGAGCGGGACAGGGTTCGTACTGCGGGTCTGACCCTTGATATTAACTCGGTGCTTACCAGGCATTGGTCCGCAAATTCAGGTATCGAAGTATACCTGGATAAAATTTTCAGCACCAGGGAAGACATAAATCTCTCCACGGCTGTGGCTGATCAGAAAAGGGGACTATACCCGGATCGTTCGGTCTATGGCAATTATTCGGCCTATTCACTTCATCATTTCAATCTTGGCCGCTGGTTGCTGGATGCAGGGATTCGTTTCAATCAGTTTACTGCAAAGATTTCGGATACCACGATTGGTGATGTACGTATCAATCCCTCAGCCTTCGTATACAATGCCGCCATTTTATATAAACTCAGCAAAACGCAGTCTGTATATCTTTCCTACAGCAGCGGTTTCCGAGCGCCGAATATTGATGATATGGGTACCCTCGGTATTGTGGATTTCAGGTATGAGATTCCGGCTGCCGGATTACAACCGGAGAAATCTGCTCAGACAGAACTGGGTTATAAGATCCGCGGAAGGAGAGTCAGTGCGGCGGCCGCCTTTTTTTATATGGATATCAGCAATCTGATCACCCGGGTCAGGGAAGAAGGACAAGTGATAAGTGGGTATCCCGTTTACCGGAAAGAGAATACAGATGCGGCCTTCCTACGTGGTACGGAGTTCTCATTTTCGGCACAGATTACCGGTAAGCTTGACATCAAAGGAGGACTGGCCTATACTTTTGGACAGAGTCTGACCCGGCAGGAACCCTTGCGCCGGATACCCCCATTTAATGGAAGAGGGCTCGTCACGTACAGGAATAATGCCTGGTTTGCCGCGGCTGAATGGCAGTTTGCTACTGCACAGAAACGACTGGCACAGGGCGATAAGGAAGATAATCGTATTCCTGCAGGGGGTACACCAGGCTGGAACCTGTTTAATCTTTACGGAGGATATAAACTAAAGCAGGTCTCCTTTTCATTGGGACTGCAGAACCTGTTGCATGAAGATTACCGCACCCATGGTTCCGGTATCAATGGGGTGTGTCGCTCCGGATGGCTTTCTGCCACTTTCGTCTTCTGATGTAATCACACAGAGTTAAAGGTTTGTTCATGCTGGCTTAACAGGCATACTATTACTTCCCAATACCTTTCGGGAAATATTTAGTATGTCAATCAAACTCGCTGTATTTGATATAGCAGGCACCACCGTCATGGATAGTAATAATGTAGCCCAAGCGTTCAGGAATGCCTTTGCCAGTCACGGTCTTGAAATTAACGAAGCGGATGCCAATCCCCTGATGGGCTATCATAAGCCCTTGGCCATTCAGCTGATGCTGGAAAAAATCGGGGTGGATCCGGATCCGGAATTTATAGAAGAGATTCATGCGGATTTTGAAAAGGAGATGGTCGATTTTTATGAATATGACCCGGCAGTAAAACCAATGCCCGGCGCGGAGGATATTTTTTTACTGTTAAAGGAAAAAGGAATCCGTATTGCATTGAATACCGGTTTTTCAAAGCGGATTGCGGATACCATCGTGCATCGTTTTCAATGGAAAGAAAAAGGGTTGGTGGATGATTATATCGGGAGCAATGAAGTAGCTATGGGTCGCCCTTATACTTATATGATCAGTGAGCTGATGAAGCGGGCGGGCGTGGAAGATGCCGCCGAAGTAATAAAAATCGGGGATACCCCCGTAGATATAGAAGAAGGACGGAATGCAGGTTGCCGCTTAGTCATTGCCATGACTACCGGGGCTACCACCCGGGAAGTCCTCGAAGCAGGCAATCCCAGTCATATTCTGAACCAGCTTTCTGATATACCTGCTATACTCTCCTGATGAATACTCTCTCCTTGCAACTGAGCAGGAAAGAATGGCAGGTATCAATGCTCGCTGCCCTTTCAGCTTTTTGTGTGTATACCTGTATGTATGCATTCCGTAAACCTTTTACCGCAGCCGATTTCTCAGGAATCAGCTTTGCCGGCGTTGATTATAAAATATGGCTTGTCATTGCACAGACGATCGGGTATACTGCCAGCAAGTTTTTCGGGATCGGTTTTATTGGTTCTATGCAGACCGATAAACGGGCTCCGGCCATTCTGAAGCTTATTTTTTTATCCTGGATTTCACTTTTGTTTTTTGCCTTGTTTCCGGCACCTTTTAATGTGTTGTTCCTTTTTTTTAATGGGTTTCCGCTCGGCGTGATCTACGGTCTGGTGTTTAGTTACCTGGAAGGCAGGCGAACCACCGAGCTACTCGGTGCGGTATTATCAGCCAGTTTTATTTTTGCTTCCGGTTTTGCACAATCTGCCGGGAAATTTGTGTTGCTCGAATGGTCGGTATCTGAATACTGGATGCCCTGGGTAACCGGGTTATTGTTCTTTCCGGTACTTATATTATTTACCTGGTTATTGGATAAGACCCCCTTACCGGATCAGCGGGATATTTATTACCGTACGGAACGAAAGCCCATGAGTCCGAAAAGACGAAGGGATTTTATCAAAACTTTTTTTCCAGGCTTATTCTTGCTGATTGTTTCCTATGTAATGCTGACTATTATCAGGGATTACCGGAGCAATTTCGCCTCTAATATGTGGAGTGAACTGGGTTTTGCAAATAATGCGGCTGTGTTTACACAAAGTGAGCTGCCTGCTTCACTGCTGGTACTGGTATTAATGAGTTTGCTGATCCTGATCCGGAAAAATATACGGGCCCTGCTGATCAATCATGTAGTAATTGTCGCCGGATTTTTAATCTCCATATTCAGCACGATCCTCTTTCTGGAAGACGGAATTTCACCATTTTGGTGGATGACGCTTAGCGGGGTAGGACTTTATATCGGCTATGTGCCGTTTAACTGCATGTTGTTCGAACGACTCATCGCCAGCTTCCGCTATATCAGCAATGCCGGTTTTATTATCTATGTGGCTGATTCATTCGGGTACCTCGGTAGTACCGGTATTCTTTTTGTCAAAAATTTCACCCGGGTGGATTTGTCGTGGACCGGCTTTTTCATCCGTCTTGTACTGATCGGGTCTGTTGCCGGTATATTGCTTGTCATACTGTCGGCCCTTTATTTTAAAAGAAAACACAAGAAGAGTTCATTTCATAAAATGGAATAGCTATGTTAAAGAATGCAATTGTTATTGGTGCGGGTATCGCTGGTTTGGCTACAGCGCGGGCACTGGCTTTAAAGGGGTATAAGGTAAGGGTCATAGAGCGGAGTGGCAAAGCTGTGGGAGCTTCCATCCGGAATTTTGGTATGGTATGGCCGGTAGGACAACCGGAAGGGGAATGGTATGAAACAGCGCTCCGCTCCCGGAGTATCTGGAAAGAAGTATGTCTGCAGGCTGGGATCTGGTTTGATGAAGTGGGATCGCTGCACATGGCTTATGCCCCGGATGAGTGGCAGGTAATGAATGAGTTTGCCGCTGCTGCCGAAAAATCAAGAGGCTGCCGGATGCTGACACTGGCTGAAACAAACAGTATGTCCGGAGCGGTGATCAATTATAAATTGCAAGGTGCACTTTATAGTCCCGATGAAGTGATCATTGATTCCCGAAAAGCCATTGCTACGATCCCCGCCTGGCTGGAAGAGAAATATGGCGTGGAATTTACCTGGGGACGAGCCGTTACGGCTGTGCGGTATCCGAAGGTGGAAATCGGTAAAGAAACAGTGGAGGCAGACCTGGTGGTGGTTTGCAGCGGACCTGATTTTGAAAGCCTATTTCCGGATGAATATGCATCCGCTCCGCTGACCAAATGTAAACTACAAATGATGCGGATGATTGCCCAGCCGGATAACTGGAGAATTGGCCCCGCGTTATGTGGCTCACTTTCCCTGGTACACTATAAAGGATTTGCCGCAACTCCCTCACTCAGGCAATTAAAACAACGCTACCAGCAGGAGTACCCGGACTATCTTAAATGGGGAATCCATGTCATGGTGTCTCAGAATGAGGCAGCTGAACTCACCATCGGCGATTCGCATGAATACGGAGATACCCATGATCCCTTTGATAAACAGTTTATCAATCAATTGATCCTGGATTACCTGAAAACCTTTGCCCGTTTCAGGGATGAACGACTCATCGAATCCTGGAATGGGGTCTATCCCAAACTCACTGATGGGTCTGAGTATTTAGCCCTGCAACCGGAAAATGGTGTATTTATTTTTAACGGGTTGGGTGGGGCAGGTATGACTTTGTCATTTGGTTTGGCCGAAAAATTAATGAACGGCTTTTAAACAAATAGCTATGGATGAATCCATACGTCATTTATATCAGGAGGGGGATGTGAATTTTTCCGAAGGCCGCGGGGAATGGTACAGCCAGCTCAACCCGCAAACACTGGAATGGCTGTCCAGGGATGCAGCGGTTTTTCTGCATCAGTCCCTGTCCACCCCTTGCCTCAATGTGATTGAATCCTGCGAAGGCATTTACCTGACCGATATCAACGGAAAGCGTTACATGGATTTTCATGGCAATAGTGTTCACCAGGTTGGATATAGAAATTCGTATGTGACTGACCGATTGAAAGCGCAGCTGGATATTCTACCCTTTTCGCCGAGGCGCTATACCAATAAAGTCGCTATAGAGCTGGCCGAAAAACTGGTCAGTTTATTGCCAGCTTCCCTCAACCGGGTATTGTTTGCCCCGGGCGGAACCAGCGCAGTAGGTATGGCCCTGAAACTTGCCCGCCGGATTACCGGAAAACAAAAAGTGGTTTCCGTGCAAGGTTCTTTCCACGGGGCTTCGCTGGATGCCATTGCGGTTGGCGGGGAAGAACAGTTCAGGAAATACATGGGACAACTTTACCCGGAGACTATATTTATTCCACAGGCCGATAGATACCGGAATGGACCGGATCAGGAACTGCAGTTTGCTGAGTTGCTGGATGAAGTGTTAACCCGTAATGAGGATGCAGGGGCTTTTATCGCAGAAACCATCCGGAATACCGATGTGCAGATTCCTTCGAAGCCGTATTGGGAAAAAATCAGGGAAGTATGCGACCGTCACCAGGTACTGCTGATACTGGATGAGATTCCCATTGCATTCGGAAGAATGGGAACCCTGTTCGCCTTTGAACAATATGGCATTGTACCGGATATACTTTGCCTGGGAAAAGGATTGGGTGCCGGCGCATTTCCGATTGCAGCGATCATTACCAAAGAAGAATACAATATAGCGGGGGATATTTCACTGGGACATTATACGCACGAGAAAAGCCCGATGGGTGCAGCCGCAGCCCTCGCCATGATCGATTATACAATCGATCAGCATTTAATAGAAAAGGTGCAAGCGGATGAGTCTTTTATCCGGAAAGAGCTGACAATATTCAAAGATGAATTTCCGATGATCGGAGATATCAGGGGAAAGGGATTATTATGGGCAGTGGAACTGGTTAAGGATCCTCTGACCAAAGAAAGAGCCGTCGAGGAGGCAGAAGCTGTTTTGTATTATTGTTTAAAACACGGGTTGAGTTTTAAAGTATCCCAGGGAAATGTATTACAGCTTTGTCCCCCCTTAATTATAACCCGGGAACAGATAACGGATGCCTTATTAATAATCCGCGGAGCTTTGCAATCGGTGCAATCCTAACAATTCCGTAATCTATACTTAATATTGAGGTTATATCGGCTTGCTTTCTTTGCAAAACCGTTACACATGAAAAGCATCTGGACTTGTTTTGTCCTTGGGATTGTGCTGACACCTGTGATTGCCAAACACGAATTTACATCGGTCGCAAAAACGCCGTTGCCTGTAACCCGTAATCTCTTTATCATCACTGTCGATGGGTTCCGCTGGCAGGAATTATTCAATGGGGCCGATTCCTCCATTCTTCATTCGGAAAAATTCACACCCGACCATTCCACCATCGGTCTGCAATACTGGGCATCTTCAGCGAAAGAACGCCGGGAGAAACTAATGCCTTTTTTCTGGAAAGTGATCGCGACGAAGGGCCAGGTATTTGGCAACCGGCATTGGCAGAACAAAGTGGATGCGGCTAATCTTTATTCACTTTCTTATCCGGGGTATAATGAAATGTTTACCGGCAATACGGATATGCAGATTTCCTCCAACCGGAAGAAAAGAAATCCAAACATTAATGTATTTGAGTACCTGAACCGGCAGCCGGATTTCGCTGGTAAAGTAGCCGTATTTTCTTCCTGGGATGTATTTCCTTTTATTCTCAATTCGGAAAGAAACGGGTTACCTGTTAATAGCGGGTACGTTGCTACCAATGGGGAGACCGATGCGCAACAAATGATCAATACCGTTCAACGGGAAACCATCACGGATAAAAAAGCTACCCGTTACGATCAGCTGACCTTTCTGGCTGCCCGGGAATACCTGCAAATCAACCAGCCCCGTGTTTTATGCCTTGGATTAGGAGAAACGGATGAGTATGCACACGACGGCCGTTATGATCTTTATTTGCAACAGGCCAGCCAGGTGGACCGGATGATTGCCGATCTCTGGCATTGGGTGCAAACCACGCCCGGGTATAAAAATAATACCACCTTCATCATCACTACCGATCATGGCCGTGGCAGTCGTACCGGTAACTGGACTTCACATGGGGAGTTTATCAGTGGTTCTTCACAAGCCTGGTTTGCTGTTATGGGTCCGGGCATTGAACCAGCCGGGGAAATTAAGTCTGACGAGCAGCATTATCTTCAGCAATTGGCTCAAACCATGGCCGGAATGTTAGGACAGAAATTCAAACAAGCAGAAGCACCTGCAATCGCCTTGCATTAATCCGTATAAAATCATTCAGCACTCTAATCTGCATCAGTGTTAGTTTGCGGACCTCTTTATTAATTTGTTTAAATATTTCAAATGAAGGAAGAACTGGTCAGGTTGGCCAATGAACTGGAACGGATTGATGAATTTATGTTGGCGGCGGAGCGGGATTTTGATTATTTGCTTGAAAAAGTACATCCTTCCAACCGGAAAAGCGCAGTAAATCTGCTCCATTATCTCGCTTTACGAAGTTTGGATATAAGGAATCTGCAGGATGCACTGCATGAATATGGACTTTCTTCCATGGCCAGTTCTGAAAGTCATATCCGCGGTCAGCTGCTCGCTATTCTGAACCGTATCGGGAATGACACGGTGCTTCCGGAGCAGGTATTTGACTATCAGAAGAGCAAAGAATTCTTTTCAGAAAGGGCCACTGCTTTATTCGGAAAAAGACAAACAGAATCCGTTCCATGGATTATGGTCACTTTTGATACGGAGTTTGCTGATGATTATTCAAAAGTTAAAAACCTGATCCAATCCGGGATGAATGTAGCCCGGATTAATTGTGCCCACGATGATGAATCAGTCTGGTTCCGGATGATACAACAGGTAAAACGCGCCACAAAAATCACCGGACTCAGTTGCCGTATCTATATGGACCTTGCCGGTCCGAAAATCAGAACCATTACCCGGAATAATGAAAAAATAGCTATCAAGGAAGGTCAGCATCTGTACCTGGCGGACGAGCAGGGAATCGGTGATGATGAACATACAATTGGGTGTACGATTCCGGGAATTGCCGAGCAGCTGAATACCGGGGAAACCGTATTGTTTGACGACGGGCTGATCGAAGCCAGGGTAGAGAAGATAGAGCCAGGGCGGGCCAGATTGCAGGTATTAAGGGTTTCAACCAAGAAGCCTTTTTTAAAACCCGAGAAAGGAATCAATTTCCCGGAGTCCTTGTTGTCCATGCCGGCCCTGACGGAGTACGATATCAAATGTCTTTCTTTTATCAACAAGCATGCGGATATGGTCGGGTATTCTTTTGTCCGTAACACCAAGGATCTGCTGCAGTTGCAGGAAGCGATGGGACGAAATAAGAAAGTCGCCCTGATCATAAAAATTGAAACACCGGAAGCAGTTAAAAACCTGCCCGACCTGCTTTTTGCCGGTATGCGGGAAGAGCAGGTGGGGGTGATGATTGCCCGTGGTGACCTCGCGGTGGAGATTGGTTTTGAACGGATGAGTGAAATTCAGGAGGAGATTCTCTGGATATGTGAGGCCGGACATGTACCCGTCATCTGGGCCACACAGGTATTGGAGAATATGAATAAATCAGGCATGGCCACCCGATCTGAAATTACCGATGCCGCCCATGCCGCACTGGCAGATTGTGTGATGATCAATAAAGGAACCCATATTATCCGTACCATGGAAACGCTGCGGGATATCCTGCTACGGAGTGGCGGCCACCATGCTAAGAAACGTTATACTTTCAGACCCCTGGCCATTGCCAGTAGGTTTATGACAAAATGATCGAAATATAATTTTTTTAAACGGGTCGACAATTGCCTGCACCCGGTTTTTGAATGCTAATAGTTAACTACGGCCCCTGTTTTCACAGGGGCTTTTTCTATCTTTGAAAAAAAATTATGCGGGCATTTATTTTACTTGCGCTGATTGGAATTTATTTTTCCTCCTGCTCCTCCAAATCCCCCATTGCCAAACAACTCGCCGGCTGCGACAGCCTCGTGATTACGTTCAATGTGCCGGGTACCGATTCGGTGAGTAATGTGGTCAGCACCAACGATACCCGGGCTATTGCCAAACTGGCCGGTTATCTTGGCGGAAAAGAGCAGCCCAAACCCGATTGCGGTTTTGGCGGCAATATGCTTTTCTTCAAAGGCGGACAGCAGGTACTGCCTGTTGTGTTTCAGTTGACGAAGGACTGCAGCTACTTTATGTATGAAACGGAGAGTAAACTGCATTACACCAAAGTGGGAAGTGAAGCCGGGAAATTTCTTAAAAGTTTGAATGAAGGTAAAAACTGGTACTAGAAGAAAAGATCCAAGAACCAAGACACCAAGACACCAAAGAAAAATCAAATATCAAACGTCAAAAAATAACCAAAAGGAATGACCAAAGCCTCCTGTGAAAGTTCTCAGGAGGATTGGTGCTTTTTTGGAATTTATTTATTGGTCCTTCTTTGATCCTTGTATCTTGGTCCTTCTTTGGCATCTTGGGTCTTGGTTTCTTGGTTCTTATTTCGGCATCTTGGCGTCTTGGTTCTTGTATCTTATTTCGGCATCTTGGATCTTGGTTTCTTGTATCTTATTTCGGCATCTTGGTATCTTGGTTCTTGGATCTTATTTTGGCATCTTGGTGTCTTGGCTTCTTGGTTCTTTATTCCCAATAACCATAAAAAAAAATAAAATTCCAACACGTGAGTTTTCTCCAAATCATAACGTACAGCGGTATATTCATCTTCGCCATCAGTGGTGCCCTGAAGGCGCGTACCTTTAAGATGGATGTATTTGGCGGTATCGTCATTGCCTTTGTTACGGCCTATGGAGGCGGTACGTTGCGTGATCTGCTGATTGGGGTGAAGCCGGTGAACTGGATCAATGATAATTTCGCCTTGTTGCTGGTGTTCAGCGGAACAGCTATTACTTTTTTATTGAAAGAAAATGCCAAACGTTTCCGGCGCACCATTTTTTATACCGATGCATTCGGACTGGGATTGTTTACCGCCTGGGGTATAGAAGTGGCTATGCGCAATGGATTGAATGAAGGCTATGCCCTGGTGATGGGCGTCATCACTGCCACTTTCGGCGGACTGATCGCGGATATCCTTTGTAACTCAGTGCCCAACCTGCTCAAGAAAGGCGAATTGTATGCCACGGCCTGCGCCATCGGCGGGGCGGTCTACCTCTTGCTGAAACAAGTGCCCTTGCAATACCATAGCAATTTAACTGTCTGTGTACTGGTGGTGGCCGGGATCCGGATCTATGCGAGCCGGAAGAAGTTGATGTTGCCGGAAATTTGAGCCTGGCGACTGCTAACTGCTGGCTGCTTACTAGTCCTTCCTCTTATCCAACGTAAACCCGATACTCGTCCCCACATCCTCGGTACTCCTTACATGGATCGTTTGTCCATGCGCTTCGATAATGTGTTTGCAGATTGCGAGACCGAGGCCACTGCCGGTAACGTCAATGCTGCGGCCTTCTTCGGTGCGGTAAAAACGTTCAAAGACCCGGACCACATTTTTTTCACTGATGCCGATGCCGTCATCGCCGATTTCGACAAGGATATGTTTGTCGTCGGTCTTGTACATGCTGGCCGTAATGTTGCCGTTCTGTTTGCCGTATTTGATTGAGTTCTCCACCAGGTTGATCAGCACTTGCCTTATTTTTTCCTTATCGGCAAAAACGGTGAGCGGAGATTCGCATCCTTTCTTAATGGTGCAGATGATATGTTGCTTTTCGGCTTTGCCGGATAAACTCTCGTACACATCCTTAATAAGATCCTGGATGACAAAATTCTGTTTGTATAAGACCAGTTCGCCCCGCTCCAGCTTGGAGATTTCATCCAGATCGGTGAGCAGGTGACTAAGACGGTCTACATTCTTGGATGTTTTTTCGAGAAAACGTTTATTGACCTCCGGGTTGGTCATGGCACCAGATAAAAGGGTGTCCACATAACCCTGTATAGCAAATACCGGCGTTTTAAATTCGTGGGAAAGATTCTGCAGAAATTCTTTCCGGAACTGCTCATTACTCCTCAACAGTTCCAGCTCTTCTTCATTCTTGGCAGCCCAGGCTTCCACATCTTCCCGTACATCATCAATACTCTTTTTGGGCAACACGTATTTGTAATAGGTTTCCTCCCGTTTGGTGGCCTTGGTCTTGTAGATGAATTTATAAATGAGTTTGATCTTTCGGTAAATAAACCGTTCCAGCATAAAATAGATCAGGAAATACCCGCCGATAAACAAGGCCAGGAAAGAACCCGCCGCCCACCACCAGGATTGCTCCACGATATAGACCATGATGCTCTCCGGGATAGCCAGTACCAGGGCTGTAAATGCAGCGATTTGTTTGGGGGAACTGTTTTTGGCACTGAACATGGCGTAAAATTACGGAATACGAAGTACTAAGGAGAAAGTACGAAGTACGAGGTACGAAGTACGGGTTTGCTAAAGCAGAAAGAGGTCTTATTTGCAGTCTGGCGTAATTGGTCCTTCGAACCTTTAGTTAGCTATCGGACTTTAAGTTTCGTACTTCGTACCTCGTACTTGGTTTCGTACTTAAAACTATTCCTCCGTGATAAAACTCAAAGCTCAAATTTGTAACCGACGCCCTTAACTGTTGTAATGCAATCAATCCCCAGCTTCTGCCTGATCTTCCGGATATGCACATCAATCGTGCGGTCGCCGACGATCACGTCGTTGCCCCATACGGTATTGAGGATCTCGTTTCGGAGAAAGACCCTGCCTGGTTTGAGGGCCAGCAGGTAAAGCAGTTCAAATTCTTTTTTCGCCAGGATGATCTCCTGTTCCTCCACTTTTACAATAAACCGCTCCGGGTCAACAGTCATATTGCCGATATTCAGGACCCGGACCTCGGTCTTGTTCAATCGCCGGAACAGGGCATTGACCCGGCTGATAAATACTTTGGGACTGATGGGTTTGCTGACATAATCGTCCGCGCCGGTCTCGAGTCCGCGGATCTGGGTGCCTTCGTCGTTTACAGCCGTGAGGAAGATGATCAGGGTTTCTTTAAAAGCGGCCTGGGCGCGAAGCAGTTCACAGACCTCCACCCCGGTCTTTTTTGGCATCATCACATCCAGTACCACCAGGTCGGGACTATGCCGCCGGGCTTTTTCCAGGGCCTCATCTCCGTCTTTGGCGGTAATCACCTCATATCCTTCATTCGTCAGGTTATACTTGAGGATCTCGAGAATGTCCGGTTCGTCATCCGCAATCAATACTTTCCGGGCGTTGGATTCCATGGTGGGAAATTGTTTGCGCAAACCTAAAGTTTAATTCCATTGCCCGGAAATTTAACCCCGCTGCTTTACACAGACTTAATGATAAGTTAATACCGCTTAAACTTCCTTTTTTTCATTTAACAGCCGCCTGACTTCCATTTTCAGCTTTAAATCGTCTCTATCTGTTATAAATCAGGCATGAATCTTTCCCTAAGGCTTAGTAACTTTACTTTTCGATTCTATGATTAAAATCAGCAGATACATTATTTTCTCCGGACTCTTACTGGTCTTTACCTGTGCAACAGCCCAGGGCTTTGCCGGCTTTGACTCTCTTTCCATTCCGGCCGGGTATAAGCCGGAGTTCCGGAGACAGCTGAATCATGATGGTATTGATGGCGAACAGAAGACGATCATGGACGGGGATGGACGGGAAGACAATCAGTTTACGCCCAGTGACAAAGAAGAGATTAACCAGCTGCTGACCCGCTCCCTGGTCCGTAAAACAGACTGGCTGCAGTTCCGGATCGAAACCGATTCCACACTGGACCACCGGTTGAAAGTGTTTTACCTCTCCGGACTGGAGAACCTGCTTAAATATTTCCGGCAAAACTGGAAACAGACCGGCGACCGGAATGTCAATCCCCTGAATTTTTCCCTGATCATTGATGCTTACGAAACCTGTATGAAAACAGATCGGAAAGGGGCTACCATTGAGTATATTATTTATAGCCTGCCGTATGATGCCGGTACGAATCTGATTAATGCCACTATTTTCAATAAAAATCCCGGTTACCAGCCTGCCCGTAATCACCTGGTGTTGAAACTTTGCAGAATGCACCCCGACCGGGTCTTTACCATTTTACAACAAAACCCGGATGTGCCATTTGCGGACAGCCTGCTCCGGGCCCTGGATAAACGGAAATTTGCCCGCCAGTTTTATGATTACGCCGCTGCGGCCAACAGACTGGGCGTCCTGATCCGCAATATCCAGGATGATATTTTTATTAAAACCATTGCCACCATGGCCCAGAGCCGCAGTGGTCAGCAATACTTTCCCTTCCTCGATAATATTGTCAGTGGTCGTATGACCCTGCGCGAAATTGATGCGGCGAAGGATGACTCGTTACTTTATTTCCGTTTACTGGTTAAAACACAACAGGACTATATTGCCCGGGCTATCAATAAAGACACGGCCTTTGAATTCAAAGCCCTGTCACGCCGGCTGGAAGACAAAGCCAAAGCTGATTTTGTAAATGTCATCAACGGGCTGCACAATGAACGTAACCTGGATATCCGGTTCAAAAGTATCCAGCAGATGAACGCCCAGGAACTCTATTACCTGGCCGTTTCTTCCGATGGATCAATTTATACCTCCAGTTTTGTAAAAGGCGTTTTTCCACTGATGATGAAGCAGAGCAATAACCGCGGGGATTCACTGCTGATGCTGGTAAACTTTGACAAATACCGGAAGTTTATCAAAATGTCTGCCGGTTTCAATACCCTCGACCAGTTTCTCGCTTCATTTCCAAAAGCATCCGCTGAAGGGGAGGAAGATCCGGCCAATACCCTGATGAGAGCCTTTGTAAACCGGTTGGAACAATCAGATGGTCTGGAAGACGGGGTGGATGTAGCCGATTCATATGCCAGTATTACGGAAACACTAAAACCCGTGGCCGACCGTATGCTGCTGAATATCCAGGATAATTATGAACGTAACCTGGGTACCGGTAATCCCAAAGGCATCGCTATTTATAATATTCTTGGCAAACTTTTTCTCAGTGCGGATTCGACCCGGAATATAGACCTGACCAAAGAGTTGGGTATTCCCCCGGTATATGAAGTGCCGTTTACCACGCTTAACGGCGACAGCAACCGGGTAATCGTACAGTTATTTATCTATGGCGACAAAGACGGGATCGGGGTGTTTCCCGGACTGATCAGCATGTTTAATAACCCCAATTGGAAAATTGATCAGAGCAATAAACAATGGGTGACCGTATCTTCCGCTAAAGGCAAACCGGTTTCCCTCTATATGAACCGTCCCCTGCCCGAGGAGACCAACGAAGATGCGAAAGCACAGGAAGCCTTATGCAAATACCTGGAAGATAAAAAACTGATACCAACGGTCACCATTAACCGCGGACACAGTTATAATGCCCCGTATACCATTGACCAGATGTCCACCGCTTCCAAGATCGTATTCATGGGATCCTGCGGCGGTTACCGGATGATCCACGATATCCTGCAAAAAGCACCGGATGCACATATCATCGGCACCAAACAGATCGCAGACGCCCCGGTGAATAATCCTTTCCTCCGGTTGATCATGGAAAAACTCCGGACCGGCAGCGATATCAAGTGGATCCCCTTCTGGGAAGAACTGGATAAGATAGTGACCGATAAAATCTTCGAGGATTATGTACCCCCGCACAAAAACCTGGGTGCTTTGTTTATCAAAGCCTATACAAAAGCCATGGGGCCGGAAGCCATCAATCAATAAACGGTAACGGGTTCTGTCTGCTTCTGGTTAAATTTGCGGTTTACAACACATTATTTTGGCTGAACCAAAGAAAACATTCTTCGACTTTGCATTGCTGAAACGGGTATTCCGTTATGCAGCGCCCTATAAACGGCAGTTTTACCTCTCCGTAGTACTGGCCATCCTGCTGGCCCTGATCACCCCGGTGCGCCCGCTTCTGATCAAAGTGACCGTGAATGAGTATATCAGCAATGAAATGGCCGCTATGCTCATCAATATCACCCTGATCCAGATCGGACTCATCCTGGTGGAAACGGCCATGCGGTTTCTTTTTTCTTATACTACGGCCCTGTTGGGTCAATCTGTAGTAAAAGATATGCGGGTGGCCACTTATAAAAAGATCATGCATCTCAACCTGTCGCAATTTGACAAGACCCCGATCGGCACCCTTACTACGCGGACCATCAATGATATTGAATCCATCAATGATATCTTCTCGGATGGGCTGGTACCCATTATCGCGGATCTGTTGTCCATTGCCTGTGTGCTGACCTATATGTTTATCAGCGACTGGCAACTCACGCTGATTGCCCTGATCCCTTTCCCGATCATGATCATCGGGACTTATTATTTCAAAGAGAGTATCAACCGTTCCTTTCATAAAGTGCGTAATGCAGTTGCGGCATTGAATGCGTTTGTGCAGGAGCATCTCACCGGCATGGCGGTAGTGCAGGCATTTGCGGCTGAAGAGCGGGAGATGGACAAATTCAAAAAGATCAACCGCGAGCACCGCGATGCGAATATCAAGGCCATTTTTGCTTACTCCGTGTTCTTTCCCTTAGTGGAAATCGTATTGGCGCTATCGATCGGCTTAGTAGTGTGGTGGACCTCCAAAGAAGCACTTCACTTGCACAAAAGCCAGCAGGGTACGGTGATCTCATTCATACTCTGTCTGAATTTATTATTCCGGCCACTGCGGATGATTGCGGATAAGTTCAATGTACTGCAGATGGGCATTATTGCCAGTGAGCGGGTGTTTAAGGTGCTGGACAATCCTGATTTCACCCCGGAAAGTCCGGCGGATGCGTATAAACCGGATACGGTGAACGGAAAGATCGAATTTGACAAAGTGGTATTTGAATATACACCCGGCGTACCGGTATTGAAAGAGGTTTCGTTCAGTGTGAATCCCGGAGAAACGATTGCCATTGT
>Ga0209717_1001263_pt1 | contig 27865 bp, 25 predicted proteins | sample AD_UKC048_MetaG_FD_184418 | JGI IMG/M metagenome (GOLD analysis project Ga0209717, IMG submission 184418) | Active sludge microbial communities of municipal wastewater-treating anaerobic digesters from USA - AD_UKC048_MetaG (SPAdes) (version 2) | ecosystem: Engineered > Bioreactor > Anaerobic >... | reverse complement strand
AAGCACGCGGTACGCGGGCAGGAAGAACGGCTATCACGGCGGCGTCTCGCCACAGGAGGTGGCGGTGCCTCTGAGCGTAGTCGTGCCGCTGGGGATGAACCTCGCGGGCTGGCAGCTGGCCCCACCGGCGCAACCCGAGTGGTGGGAATTGCCGCACCTTGCCCCTGTGCCGGCACCGGCTGCGGCGCCGGCACCTGCGGCACGCCCGGCGGGCCGAAAGACGCCTACTGCGCCGGTGGCGCAACCCTCGTTGTTCGAGCCGCAAGAGGCACCCACCCTGCCCCCGATCGCGGCAGCCGCCGCTGCCGACGACTGGATCGGGGCGTTGCTCTCCAGCTCGATCTACGCGTCGCAGCGCCAGTTGGCAGCGCGCGTAGCGCTGCCTGACGACAAGATGCGTTTGCTGCTGGTGTCGCTGTCCGAGCGCGGCGGCAAGCTGTCGCGTGCTGCCCTGGCACAGCGACTCGCGCTGCCCGAAGTGCGGCTTGGCGGCTTGCTGAGCGCCGTGCGGCGCATGCTCAATGTGGACCAGGCTCCGGTGCTGACCGTCGACGAATCGGCGGGCACGATTGAACTGAACCGGGCGCTGTTGATGCAGCAGTTCCGGGTCAGCACGCAAGGAGGGCCTCGATGATCAGCGAAGCCCGGCGCGAAGACATCGTCGGCGCCCTGCGCCGTGGCACCGTGCCCAGCAGCGGCTTGGACGCACTGGCCGTTGGCATCGAGTCTTTCGCACCGACCCTGGACGAGGAGCTGGCCGCCGTGGCAGCCGGCCGTGGCGGATTCAAGGCCGTTCGTGGCGAGTACGGCACCGGCAAGACCTTCTTCGGCCGCTGGCTGCAGGAGCGCGCCCGTGCGCGAGGCTTTGCCGCCAGCGAGGTTCAGATCAACGAGACCGAGACGCCGCTGCACAAGCTGGAGACGGTGTATCGCCGACTGGTTGAGCGGCTGGGCACGGCAGACACAGGCGTCGGCGCCTTTCGCGGCGTGATCGACGGATGGTTCTACGCGCTGGAACAGGACGTGCTGGCCGATGAGTCGGTGGACGCAAGCAACGCCGATGACCTGCTGGCCCGGACGGACGCCCTGATGGAGGCCCGGCTGGCCACCATCAACAAAGCGGCGCCGGCCTTCTCGGCGGTGCTGCGCACCTATCGCCGTGCCGTCGCCGACGGCGACGCAATGCTGGCCGATGGCCTGATCAGTTGGCTGGCTGGCCAGCCCAACGTGGCCGCCAGCGTGAAACGCGCGGCGGGCATCAAGGGCGACCTGGACCACTTCGGCGCCACGAACTTCATCGTCGGCCTGCTGACCATCCTGCGCGACAGCGGGTTCGCAGGCCTGGTGCTGGTGTTGGACGAGGTGGAAACCCTTCAACGCATGCGCACCGACACGCGCGAGAAGGGCCTGAACGCGCTGCGCCAATGGATCGATGAAATCGACGCTGGGCGTTACCCGGGGCTCTATCTTGTCGTGACCGGCACTCCTGCGTTCTTCGACGGCCCGCAGGGCGTGCAACGTCTGGCACCGCTGGCACAGCGGCTGCACGTGGACTTCGGCACCGACAGGCGTTTTGATAGTCCGCGAGCTGTGCAGATTCGGCTGTCGCCGTTTGACCACGGTGCGTTGCTATCGGTTGGGCGCCGGGTGCGCGACATCTACGCCGACGGGCGGCCACATGAGATGCGCCTTCGCGCTGTGGTGGACGACGCGTACGTCGATACCCTGGCCACAGCGGTAGCGGGCGGCCTGGGCGGCAAGGTCGGCATTGCGCCTCGCCTCTTCCTGAAAAAGCTCGTAGCCGATGTGCTGGACCGCGTGGACCTGCATGCCGATTTCGATCCAAGAAAGCACTACAGCCTGACACTGGCCGAGAGCGAAATGTCGGTTGCAGAGCGCGCGGCCACAGGCGCATCGACGGTGGACGACATCGAGCTGTGATGGAGTTCGACCAACTGCATCCTGCGATGCAGTACCACGTCGTCAACTCGCTGGGCTGGAGCACCTTGCGGCCAACCCAGTTGGCCGCCATCGCGCCGATCCACGCTGGCACGCACTGCCTGCTCCTCGCGCCAACGGCCGGTGGCAAGACCGAGGCAGCAGCGATACCGATGCTTTCGCGCATGTTGCGCGAGGAGTGGCCGGCAGCCAGCGTGCTCTACATCTGCCCGATCAAGGCGCTGCTGAACAACCTGGAACAGCGCCTTTCCTACTACGCCGGATTGGTCGGTCGGCGCGTCGAGGTTTGGCACGGAGACGTTTCACAGTCACGAAAACAGCGTGCTCTGAAGGACGCGCCAGACATCCTGCTGACGACACCGGAATCGGTCGAAGCCATGCTGATCTCGACCCGGGTCGACCAACAGGCCTGGTTCGGCAACCTGCAAGCCGTGATCGTGGACGAGCTGCATGCCTTCGCAGCCGACGACCGAGGCTGGCATCTGCGCTCGGTGCTGCATCGGCTCGATCAGTACCTGAAGCGACCGCTGCAGCGTGTGGGCCTGTCGGCCACCGTGAGCAACCCGCAAGAGCTGCTGGACTGGCTTGCACCTTCAGGCAAACGCGAAGTCGTCGGCAGTGCCAGCGTCAGCACTGATGCCGAGGTGACGATCGATCATGTCGCCTCGCTGGAAAACGCGGCGACCGTGATTGCGCGACTGCACCGTGGGCAAAAGCGCTTGGTCTTCTGCGACTCACGAAGCAGCGCCGAGCAACTCAGCAGCATGCTCCGGGCGCACGAAGTGCGCACCTTCCTGAGCCACGCGTCGCTAAGTGCGTCGGAACGCCGACAGGCGGAAACCGCCTTTGCCGAAGAGAAGGACTGCGTCATCGTCGCGACCTCGACGCTGGAACTCGGCATCGATGTGGGCGACTTGGACAGGGTCATTCAGATCGACGCGCCGTCAACGGTGTCATCGTTCCTGCAGCGCATGGGCCGAACCGGCAGGCGCGGCGACAGCAAGCGCAATTGCCTGTTCCTCACGACGAACGACAACGCGTTCCTGCTTGCACTGGGAATCACGCAGCGATGGTCTGAGGCCTGGGTCGAAGCTGCGATCCCCCCCGCGAAGCCTTGGCCGATCGTGGCGCAGCAGGCCATGGTGGCAACGCTTGAACGTGGAGAGATGCCAACACACGAATTGGCCGATGTGCTGGCGGGCTCGTTTCCTGAACTGGCAAAAGCCCAGATCGGGCAACTTGTCGAGCACATGGTCCAGATCGAGTACCTGGATCGATCCGAGGCCATCGTGCGAGTGGGCCCGCGCCTGGAGCGCGAGTTCGGTCGAGGCCACTACCGTGACCTGCTCGCATCGTTCAGTGGATCGATGCTGCTCACGGGCAAACACGGCAATGCGGAAGTCGGCTACATCGACCCGACGGCTTTGACCGGCGAACAAGAGAACAGGTTGATCTTGCTCGCCGGCCGCAGTTGGCGCGTCACCGGTATCGAGTGGTCGAAGAAGACGGTCTGGCTGGAACCGGCGAAGGAAGGCGGCAAGGCACGCTGGATGGGCGGTGCACGAAGTCTGAGCCGCGAGGTTTGCCAAGGCATCCGAGCGGTGTTGGCTGAGGGCGCACCGGCCTTGGTCACGCTTTCGCAGCGGGCGAAGACCGCGTTGCAGTTCCTGCGAGACGACATGAGCATTTCGTCTGGAACGCATTTCATCGCTTCAAGGCCGGATGAAGCCACCGTTCGCACCTGGACCTTTGCAGGCACTCGCGCAAACAGGAACTTTGCACGCAGCGCTGCCGGCAACGGCAGCAAAGTGAAGTTCGATGCGCTGAGCGTTCAGGCCCCTGCCTCACTGCTGGTGCCAGCGCAGGGCGCACAGTTCGAACTGACCGACGACGAATTGAGCGTGTTCGCCGAAGCGATCAAGTTCTCCTCGTGCCTGCCAAAAGGCTTGCTCACCGAGGCTGTTGTCGCGCGCGCATTTGAGGTCACCAGCGACCGCGCCTGAGCCGGCGGCGGTGCAGGATTGGCGCGCCATGTTGCGCGCGCGCATCTTTACAAAACTCTTCTTCGCGCCGAGCACCGGCTCGAATGATCGATAGAGATACGTAGAGATCGAAGTCGATCCGATCTGTCGCTGCGTTCGGCCCCGCCGCGGCCGAATGGGCTACGGCACTGGCGTCGTCGACACGTTGCGTGTGATAGCCGCGGCTCGTATTGTCATCGGCGAAAAGATGACAGCAGGAGTCGACATGTTGAACTCAACGAGGCTACGCGACAAGGGCGGGCCGCATCGCTACCGGGCACAAGCCGCGCCACGTGGATCCTGGATCGACACCGTCGACCCGGCCGGCGACAACGCGAGACTGGCTCGACCCAGCCAGGCAAACACAGGGGCCGGCGACACGGCGCAGCCGAGGAGCTGGGGCAAGGCGTCCAGCCGCAGCCCCGAAATCGGCTCGCGCCCCAGCGCGATCGATTTCGGCCGGGGGGAGCCGTCGGGCGTAGCGAGCCGACAGGCGAGCAGGCGGCCCCAGCCGCCGTTAGCCCGATGGGGGGCGAAGCCCCGCCCGCCGAGCGAAGCGCGGCTACCCCTGGCTGGCCTGCGCGCAGCGCAGGTCGGTCCCGAAGGGGCCGAGGGCACGGCGTCCAGCCGGGCGGCGCAGCCCAAGCCGGACGGGAGGAACGACCGTGCGGCGCAGCCCCAGCCAGGGGTAGCCGCGCTTTGCGCGGCGGGCCCCCAAGGGCGGCGCAGCCGCCCGCCGGAGGCCGAAGGCCGTGAGGGCGCTGGGCAGCGGGCAGACGCGGCGTACAGCCGCGGCAGTGCTGGGGCAGCGGCCCTAGCCGCCGGCGCGAAGCGACGCCCAGCACGGTGCTCGATGCACAGCGCATCGACCCGTTCGTACAACCATCCCTTCAACAGCAACTTCATCACGCCGTCCGTCGCCCCGGGATGTAGCGCATTCGAAGCTGCATTTGGGGGAGCCAAGTCATGAGGGTGCGACCGCGCGACTATCTCGGCAATCAGACGCCGGAGGAACGGGCCGAAGTCAACCGTCGCAACGCTGCGGACTGGATCTATCGATTCGGATTCAGCAGCTCTCAAGTGCTGAAACACGTCCTACAGAAACAAGGTGCGGGCTGGCCATCCGTCGCGGCAAAGCGCGGATTGCTTCGATCGACGAAGACGGAGTCGGGCGTCCCGGGCGTCTTCTACACGCTCGCAGAGCCAGGCTTGCAACTGGCAGAGCGTCACTCCATGACGCTTCTGCCCTACCCCGAGATCGATCCCTTTCGCGTCAACCAGGCGACGATGCGGCACAACCTGCTCGTTCAGATGCTGACCGTCCAAGCGATCAACATCGGCCAAATCGTGCGCGTGACGACCGAGAAGGAGCTGAACGCCGGAGACCAGCGCGGCCAAAAGCGACCCGATGCGATCTGGCACTTTGAAGACGGCCAGCGGATCGGTATCGAGATGGAACTCTCGGCGAAGTGGGACCGGAAGCTCGATGAGTTCATCACGGGGATCGCCGCTTCGCTGGACTCAGAAGTGCCCGAGGACAGGCTCGACGGTTTCGCGATCATCACCGACAGCGAAGCCATCTGTCGCCGGTATCGCCAAGCCATGAAGCCAGGGGAGCCGTTGAAGTACTGGCGCAAGAACGCTCGGCATCAGTGGGAAGTCGAGTCGATTGAGAAGGTGCCGGCATGGCTCCAAGAGCACGTCGAAGTTCGACTGGTGGAGATGTGAGCGACATCGTGGATCGGCTCTCGGCCTACACGCTCGTCGTCACGTTGTCCATGTCCGTCGCCGGAGCAACCGCAATGGGCATCAACGTGACCACGGTCAACTGGCAGACGCCGTCCTTCGCAGTTCTGAAAGTCGAACTGCTGTTGTGCCGTATTGATTCGTCGTGGGATCAACAATGTCAGATCCGGCGATCCGATGCTCAACACGCTTTCGACGCAGTCTGGTCATGCATCAACGACAAGTCGCCTGCGACGCAATGTTCGCAAGTCAAGCGCGAGTTCCTCGCCCAAGGCACTGCGTTACTTGAAGCAGCTGAGATCGCAGCGCTTCCAGGCCACCGATCGATCTCTTCTTCAGCGAGCAATCCCTGGCTGGCGGACTCCATCGAGCAATGGAAGGCGCCTGCAAGCTGGCTGGGCCCGCACGTTGTCCTTCTGGTCATTGCTGCGATCGCAGCAGCAGCAAAGCTCGCCGCCCGGGTGGTCCGTCGTTGGTCCGCCCACAGCGCTCGCATTGCGCAGTCGGCAGACACACTTGTCGATCATCGTCGAAGGTTGGCTGCGTTGCCGTCGGAGATCAGTTTTGAACAGAAGAAGGTCGACTGGTTCAACGCGTTCTTCAAAGTGATCGATTCTGGCCTGGCTTCGCTGCCAAACCTTGAGATTCCGCTCAACCTACCAGACAGCGACGCAGCTCAACCCGAGTCGTCGACGACGGCAGCTTTGGATGCCTTGCTCGGAAAGGACTCGTTTCGTAGCAAGGGGCGTACGCGCCGAGCGAGCAAGAGCGCGCCACAACAAGCCGTCGTTTGGATCGACAGGACCCAACGACGGCAGGATCGCAAACTCGTTGATGAGCAGATGGTCATCGACTTCGTTCCCGTACCCATCACGATGCGGATCAAGTTGAAATTCATGTGGCTCGGAAACCCTGGCTGCATGTCCAGGTACCAATGGGAAGTTGAAGCGACCTTTCACGGCATCGAAGAAGGGCTGGTGCGTACCTGCCCGAATCAGAGCGGAACGAAGTGCCTGACGTGGTGTACTGAGTTTGACTTCGATGCCTGGGATGGCGACGGCGAAGCCGAAGGCCGTTCGAGGGCAATGGCCTGGCTGGCTGACGCGCTTCAGCGCAAGACGCTGACTTCGCATGGAACCGCGGCCACGAAGCCGTACGCGAAGTCCGTCAAAAAGGTCGCTTGGCTCAAGCGCCAATTGTCCGAACTCCCGCAGATCATCGAGGAAGCAGAAGCTGATCTGAACCGATTGCAGGCAGTTGGTTTCTGGCGTCGCGCAACAGGCTTCTTCTAGATGCCGGTGCGCCTTACCCATTCAGCGTCCTGAGCACGCAGAAACACAGCAAGTTCATGAAAGTCCCAGCCTGGCGAGCTGAAAGCGGCTGGATCGACTCGTAAAGGCCCCGGCACTCGCGGTTGGCCGTCGCTCCGTTCCGACTTCGCGGGGGCAGATGCGTTCCCGCCGGCACGCAGTCTTCGTGTGGATGGTCTCGTGCTCACGGACAGGTATCAATCATCGTCATCCCAAGAGTACCCTTGGTTCAGTTCCTCGTCATCGTCGCGGCGACGGCGACGGCGCTGCCGGTCTTCCTCCTCCTCGTCGACCTCCGCCGTTGCCAGTGCCTCCAACAGCGAACCGCGTGGTGCCGTCACGAGTAGCACCAACAGACCCCAGGCCAGGTAGAGGCCATAGGCGACGCAGCCCAGTATCAGGAGTGATCGCAGCTGATCTTGCATGCTGTGCCGATCACTTAGGCGCGTCCGCTGAACCGTCGACCATCTTGATGGTGCGGACGCCGTCGGCGAGAGCGCGATCCATCACTTCCTCCGGCGCCAACGTCTCGGAGAACGCCTTGGTCATGACCCTGACCTCTTGCTTGGCGGCGGCATCCTGCAGCGTGATCGACAGGTATACCGTCTGACTGACCTTCTTCCAATCTTCACATCGGCTGAGACAGATGCCCCGCGGGTCTCCTGTGAGGGCTGTGTTGAAGCGGCCCTTGACTCCGGTGGCGTCGCCAATCGCCGAGGCCATCCCCGACAGAGCCATGCCGTGCCAGAAGGGCGTGATGGCTGAGTCCAACGCCGCCTTGTTGATTGCCAGGCCAGCGACCGCCTGCACGACTTCGGCTAGCGACACACCGCCGCCGTCCTTGGCGCCCTGAAGGGTCTTCTCGGTGGCATCCCCGACAGGAACCTTGACGCCCTTGTAGAACACGGGGCCACCGACCAGGGCAAGGTCTCCACGGAACAGCAGGGTTGCCCGGGCTGTTGACTTATCTTGGGTGAGAACGAATCCCATCGCAAGCAACGACTCATGCAACCGCTTCGACAGTGTCGAACTCCGATCAAACTCAGCGAAGAGTGGCGAGTGCTGCTTGGCAGACAAGGCGATGGAGCCGTTCGCGACGCTGGTCACGGCGTCGGCAGCAAGTTCGGCGGTGACGCCGGGTTGGGGCAGCCAAGGGCAAGCCACCAAAACGAGCGCGAGGGCCAGGTTCCTGCTTGACATGTATCGCTACTCCATCCCATTGACGTTGTGGCCACGGGCCCGGTAGTACCTGTTCCGTTCCAGCGACGAGTTCCACCGGCCAGGAGAACCCGGCTCTTCTTCTTGTTCGACCTCAGGGTCCGCGACCTGTTGGTTCGACCCTTCTGCCTGTGAAGCACCCGCACTCCGGCTCCCGCCGCCGAAGACAGCGGCGAGGAACCTGACGACGACGAGCAGCGTCAGTAGCGATACAGCCAAGGAAATCATCTTCTCCACGTCACTCAACCTCCTGCCAGCCCCGTCGGGCAGGCCGTCGTAGTCGTCAAGCCGCGAGTAGTGGCAACAGGCGCCGCCAAGCTGGTGGTTTGGCTGCCTGCGACACTACGCAACTCGTAGTAGTCGCATTCTACGAAAGCTACGACTCTCGTAGCAAATGTCGGAGTCAAAAGATGTCGTCGCCGCCAGCGGGGTTTGGCAGAAGCGCTTGAAGGAAGCGAGGCTTGCTCGCGGCCTGAGCCAGAAGCAGCTTGGCATCGAGGCGGGCCTGGATGAGTTTGTGGCCTCGACGCGGCTGAATCGATACGAAGTCGGCGTGCATGCGCCAGACTTTCAGATGTCAGTCCGGCTTGCTAAGGTGTTGGATGTGCCAGTTGCATACCTGTACTGCGACACCGACGAGGTGGCAAAAATGTTGCTGGCTTTTCATCGGGCACCAAGACAGGCTCGGCGTCAGGCGATGGCACTTCTAGACGACGCTGCGCCCACTTGATCCAAAGCAATAGACCGCTCAGCGCACTGACACTATTGCCGACAACGCGCATCGCCGCGATTCATTCGCGCCCTGGCGTTGGCGGAAACCAAGTTTCCAGGTTGGTTGTCGAACCCATAGCGTCTGGTTTAGTCCTCGTGAGAATCCACCGGCGCTCAACCGTCGAGTGAAGCGGATGCCACGATCCCTTCAAACTGCTCTAGCACCTCAGGCTGCCTTTGCTTCAGGTGGCGCTTGACCGTTGGGTTCTCCAGCAGTTTGATCAGGTAACCCCGAGCCAGAACCAGCCTCAAGACGTCCTGGCCATAGGTCTGCTCGACCAACCGATACTGCCCCTGGAGGTTCGCCATCTCGCGTTCCATGCGAGCCATCTGCTCTCGGGTGATGCCGCCCAGCTTCTTTGGCTTGCAGCCGTCGACGAGCATCTCGGCCGGCGTCGCGGCGAGCAGCGCCTCTGCGTACGCAACGCTGAGCGTATTGGCCGAGACCATCAACTCCGTGCACTCGATCTGTCGGGTCGGCTTCATCTTCCGCAGTACGCGACCTAGCTCCGCCGAGAACTGCCGGTCTTTCAGAAGCTCCGATGCCTCAGGGCAGATGCCCTCAAGCAGGTTCATCTTCTTCATGATGTGGCTGACATCGACGTTGAGCGCCTTGGCCAGCCTCTCGGGCGCCACACCGCGTTCTATGGCTCGCCGCAGCATGAAGTGTTCTTGGATCGACGAAAGCCGGTTCAGGCGGTTGTTATATGTGTAGGCTTCGTCATCCGTGGCCACGAGACACTGCACTTCAGCGAATCCCAGCTCGCGCAATGCAATCAGCCTCATGTGCCCGTCGAGCAGCATGTGGCGTTCGGCGTCGCCCGCAATCGCCGCCACGGTCAAGGGCTCGATTAAGCCAACCTCTTCGATGGACGACCGGATCTGCTTGAACTTTCGCGAAGTAGCAAGGCCGACGGGCGTTTTCCTGGACGGCAGGACTCGGTCAATCGGCACGGTGATCGGCTCTGGCACGAACCCTAGCTCAACCTTGCTCACTGAACTACCCTAGGCCCACACGCACTCAGACAACTGCTTGGGCAGCGTGTCGAGCCCCTCAGCGCGGAGTAGGTTGATGAAGTTCTCGTCTGCCAGCAGCTGCCTTAACGCGCTGACCAGAAACAGCCAACGCTGCTGTGCGAATTCAGCCTTGCGGACCATCAGCTTCTGGCGCTCGACCTCCTTCTGATACGTGCGCACCAAGCTCGAACTGGTCACCGGCTCCCGAGTCCGAGCGGTCGCTCTTGCCACGGAACGGCCTAGGCTCTTGCGTCGTTCAATGACGCGTCTGGCCTCAAGAAGGTTCTTGCCACGCAGCGTACCCGCCTCGTAGGCCTCCTGCAGCGCGGCCTGGATGGCCTTGTCGTTGTCACCCGCGCCGACGATGGACAGTGCTGCGTTGAGCGGGATCTCGCCTCGTTCAACGGCCACGAGCAGCCTCTCTTCGCCATGCTGGATAAGCGTCAGGATTCCCTGGATGTATGAGAAGGTCAGCCCTGTCTTGGCCGCTATAGCTTTGGCGTTGTAGCCCTTCTCCTTCAGCTGCTCAATGCCAACCAGGAGTTCAAGCGGTCGACACTGCCGCCTCGCAATGTTCTCTGCCAGACTCATGATGAACGCGTCTTCGTCATTGACGTCGATGACGAGCGCAGGGATCGTCGCCTCGCCAAGCGCCTTGAACGCCTTCAGGCGCCCCCCCCGCGTCAGAATAGTTGTCGCCTCCATAGAACACCCCCGGGGGCGGCGATGAAGGACGGACTTGGCTCGATACGGACAGGCATTCAAGGACAAGGCGGTGGCGAGGTTGCTGCCGCCGGAGAGCGCGCCGCTGGAGGTGGTGGCACGCGAGGTTGGCATCGGCGCGGGCACGCTGGAGCGCTGGCGCGAGGAGGCGCAGTCCAGGCCCGCCCGAGGGCGGGCCTGGACTGCCGGCGCCCGGCTTGAGGCCGTGGTCACCACCGCGGCGATGAACGAGGCGGCCAAGAGCGCCTGGTGCCGTGGGCACGGTGTCTTTCCCGCCGACCTGGACAAGTGGCGCGCCAGCTGCACCACCGCCTTGTCCGACCCCGAGGACGTGCGCGCCAGCCCGCAGGCCACGCGCGCAGACCGCAAGCGGATCAAGGAGCTCGAGCGCGACCTGCTGCGCAAGGACCGGGCGCTGGCCGAGACGGCGGCGCTCTTGGTGCTGTCAAAAAAAGTCGCGGCGATCTTCAACAAGGGCGAGGACGAATGATCGGCCTCGAAGATCGCCAAGCCCTGGCCCAGGACATTCAGACCGCTCACGGCGCCGGTGCCAGGCTGCAGCCGGCTTGCGAGATCGCGGGCATCGACTTGCGCACCCTGCAGCGCTGGAAGGCCCAGGACGGCCTCACAGCGGGCGATGGCAGGCCGCAGGCCGTGCGGCCTGCCCCCAGCCACGCATTGAGCCCGCAGGAGCAAGCAGCGCTGCTGGCCGTGGCCAATGAGCCGCGGTTCGCCTCGGTGCCGCCCGCGCGCATCGTGCCCATGCTGGCCGACGAGGGCATCTACCTGGGCAGCGAGTCCAGCATGGCGCGTGTGCTCAAGGCTCACGGGCAGAACACCCGCCGTGGCCGCGCCAAGGCACCCAAGGCCACACGACCGCCCACCACCCACATCGCCACCGCGCCCGGCCAGGTCTGGTGCTGGGACATGACCTACCTGCCGGCCAACGTCATGGGTCGCTGGTTCCACCTGTACCTGATCCTGGACCTGTACAGCCGCAAGATCGTGGGCGCCGAGGTGCATGCCAGCGACGACGCCCACCACGCCGTGCACCTGGTGCGCCGCACCGCGTTGGCCGAGGGCATCGCCAGCATGCACACCAAGCCGGTGCTGCATGGCGACAACGGATCGACACTCAAAGCCACGACGGTGCTGGCGATGCTGCACTGGCTGGGCGTGCAACCCTCCTACTCGCGGCCCCGTGTCAGCGACGACAACGCCTACGCCGAGTCGCTGTTCCGCACGGCAAAGTACCGCCCCGAGTTCCCCGCCAAGGGCTTCGCCAGCCTGGATGAGGCCAGGGCCTGGGCGGCCGGATTCGTGCATTGGTACAACGTCGAGCACCGGCACAGCGGCATCCGCTACGTCACCCCTCAGCAGCGCCATGCCGGTCAGGACACGGCCATCCTGGCTGCGCGGCACGCGCTCTACGTCCAGGCCCGCGAACGCAACCCGGCACGCTGGTCGCGCGACACCCGCAACTGGTCGCCAGTCGGGGCGGTCACCCTCAACCCCGAACGCGACGCAGTGGTCAGCGCTGCCGCAGACGGTCCACATACTCAGCAGATGGCTGCGTGAGTCAGGCGACAACTACCTTGACGCGCGCCGGTTCGTAAAAGCGTTCCCACTCCTCTGCGGCGATCCCTCCGCCAATACCGCCGTTTCCGCGATCAAAAAAGGTTTGCTTCATCCAAAAGCAAGCCGTAGATGAATTGAGCAGCCCGAGTAGGCCAAGATAGTGATCTTCTGTCTGATGGGCAGGAAGAAGAATCGCAGGCGCTGTCTGCTTGAATACTTTGCCGCCACGGTCAAGCACGAAATGGTTATGCGTAGCAACAAAAGCGCAGGCGATGATGTGCCGATATCTCAGTCGCTCGACTGTGACCTGATGCCAACCCCACCATGGACGCCCCTCCTCGGCGTACGTGCTTCTGCCGAACGTAACTCTCGCGCCAAGTGATGTACGCATCGGCCACAGCCAGCGTGACGCACGCGGGACGGCATCTATCGGCTCTAGACCTGAGTCACTGTAAGGTGCGAAGACAGCGTCTCCGGTTGACAAGCTCCAATCGCGCAGCATGTCGCCTTCGACTAAGACGCCGAAGACTCTTGCCTCAAGCGCATTGCGTTGCGGGAGTTGAGGTGGAACTACAAACGCCTCGTCTGCGCTAGTTCGACCTGTCCCCGAGACAACTGATCCACGCTGCAATCGGCCTCGATGTTGCTCATCTAGCCAATCTGCAAGCTCGGCTGCCCCACCACCTCGAATTCTCCAAGGATGCCTCTGAAAGAACTTGGCTCTTGGATAGTCAGTGGTGCTAATGAATCGATTCTCGAACCCTGGCAAGTCGATAGCTTCCAGTATGGAGAGCCACACTTTTCCCTGTGCGGGGTCGTCCGGCGCAGACGGCTCGCCCTTGATCCCAAGTACCGCACGCACTTGATCTGCGACCGGTAGACGACTGCGTCCGAAAAGGATCACAGTCGGTGTTCCGTGGCCTGGAATGTAGGCGCCAGATGTGTCAACAACATGGGTCAAGTCGAAGCGAGGCAGGACCTCAGTCACAAGACGAGGGCCGAACTCACGCTTCATAAACGAATTGGCCGTGATGAGGCCTACGAATCCAGAGTTCGACCCTTGGCCACGGACTGCCAGATCGAAGAACCTTTCGGTAAACGGCACGCCCAGTGAATACTGTCCCTGACAACTTGCATAGCGATTCCTGTAGGCGACGTTTAGCCTCGCGTCTTCAACGACGATATACGGCGGGTTACCGACTACGGCGTGGTACTGCTGGCTGAGGATCTGCTGCACCTGAATCAGATCTTCGCTTGCGTAGGCGTGGGCTAGGCCGGTGTCCTCGTATTGGTCGTGGCTCAACAGATCTTGCGTGGCGGTTAAGCCGAAGCGCATGCCGTGCAGCAGGCTGTCGCCAATGGCCACATGGGTGCGAAAGTCGGGCGCTTCAGCCAGGCGTCGCGTGCCGGCCACGCGCAGCGCCGCGACCAGGAGGCGAAAGCGGCTGATCGCAACAGCGAAGGGGTTTAGGTCGACGCCGGCCACGGCGTCCAGCGCTTTCTGTGCAATGTCGCGCGGGTTGCGTGCGGGCTCATTGCTCTGCCACTCATTCACCAGCCGCGCAAAGCCGCCCAGCAGAAAGTGGCCTGAGCCGCAGGTGGGGTCGATCATCCGCACTTCGCGGAAGCCGAAGGTACGAATTGCCGGCGTAAGCGTGCGGTCGAGGATGAATTCTTCGACGAACTCCGGCGTCTGCAGCAGCGCGTAGCGCTTGCGGGTGGCCTCGCTCAGGTCCTGGTACAGGTCGCCCAGGAAGCGGGTGTTCCAGGCCGGGTCGGTGAAGTCGCGCAGAAGCAGGCCACTGTCGGTGTTCACCTGCTGCCAGAACTGGCGCAGCGCCATCGCCGCGTCGCCGCTGATGCCGAGACGGAAGACGGGGTTGTGCGCTTCGTCGAAGAAGGTGTGCAGGCCGGGCAGAGCGCCGGCTTCGCGAAACGCCGACAGCAGATAGTCGCGGTCGCTTTCCAGCGGGTGCGTGCTGAAGTAGTCCTCGTGCCGGTCGCGGGCTAAGGCTAGGCGGCCTGACTCGGGCGTGCCGGCCAGCCAGGGCCGATCGACCAGCAGGTTGTCTTCGATGAAGCGCAGGAACACGCAGCTCAGCAGCCAGTGCACGCCGGCTTGGGTGATGACCTGGTCGGCCCAGGTCAGATAAGTTTCAGCGCAACGCTTGGCGTTGAGCGCGGCTTGCCACTCGGTGCGCAGGCTGTCGTTCAAGCCGGGTTGCTCGGCGATGCGCTGGCGCAGGTCGGATTCCAGGCCTTTGAGCTGGCGCGTCAGGTCGACGAGCAGTTGTTCGGCATTGATCACTTGTCTTGTTTCCCTGGTGTTCTTGTTCTGCGTGCTCAGGCCGCGCTGCAGCCGACGTAGCGCTCACCCATGGATGAGCCCCGCACGGTGTTGGTTCTCCACCCAGGCCTGCGGCAAGGCCAGCGCTTGGGTGTTGTTGATGTTGTTTACCAGCGGCACGGCCACGCCGTCGATGACGGGCAGGCCCTGGTGTGCGGTGGGCAGCAGCAGCCAGGCGCTGGGCGTGTGCCCGGGGCGGCCAGTGGCGGCTTCGATCTCGGTGATCAGCGGCATCAGGTCATAGCGAGCCAACAGGCCGGCGCTGACCAGCAGCAGGGGTGCGGGGCTTTGCAGCAGCGCGGTGCGCAGCGCGGGCAGCGTCCGCTGCACCAGGCGAATCAGGTTGGTCCAGTCGCGGCTGGCCTTGTCCGCGGCGTCGGCATGCAGCACCACGTTCCAGTCCACACGGGCGGCGGTGGCCTGGGCCTTCAACTCGTTCAGCAGCACCGTGTCGAGATTCATGCGTTGCAGCTTGTGGCCGGTGCCCTTGGGCTGGCTGAAGCGGTGCAGCAGTTCGGTCTCGGCGCGGCGGGCCAGTCGCGGGTCCACGGTGATGACGAGCAGGCCGCCCTGGCGCAGGCTGCGCTGCAGCCGGTCTTCGGCCGCAGCGGCGTCGACCACCGTGCCGTCGGGCCCGGCGCCGGTGCTCAGCATCGTGCCTTGGCGCGAGAACTGCGTGGTGGTGCCGGCCGTGGCCGTGCTGCCCAAGGTGGCGGAGCGGTAGGCGCCGGCACCGTCGGCGGCCGTAGCGTCCCAGTTCAGCGGGGCGCCAGCCTCGTCGAGCAGGCGGTCTAGCTCGGGTCGGCCGGGCAGGGGCGTGGCCTCGGGGTAGCGGCCACGCACGCGGGTTTGCAGCGCGCTGGGGCTGAGCGTGGCGCCGACCAAGGCGTTGATGGACTGCTTCAGTGCCTGCAGTGCAGGCATGTTCCGGGGGTAAATCTCTTGCCGGCTGGACAGCGCTGCCTTGCGCGAGGCAGATGCGGCCAGGCGCAGCAGACGTGTCGGTGAGAGTGCGGGCGAGAGTGGCGACCCTGCGCCCGCTGCGGTGCTTGCCGCAGCAGGCGGCGAAACGCCTTCCAGCATCTCAAGTACCCGTGCCGGCGGAAGCAGGGGGTCGGCCATTGCGCAGGCGTCGGCCGCAGTGCCCAGTTGGCGGGCGTAGTCGGCCCAGGCGGCAGCAGTGGCGATGAGGGTGACCGGCGCGTGGTCGAAGGCTTCGAAACGTGGTTGGTCCAGGTGCGACTCGGCCTCGATGGCCGCACGCAGCACGGCGCTGGCCTGGCGCAAGCGCTCGGTGTCGTCTTGCTCGGCACAGCCGCGCAGCGACAGCAAGGCCAGCGATGCCTCGTTCGCGCTCATCACCTGGCCCTGGCTGCGCACCAGGGCTTCGAGCTGCTGTCGCAATTCAGTGAACGCGGTGTTGCGCAGCCAGCGTTCGCGGGCCTTGATGAGTGCGGTGGTGAGCACGGCACGGTCCACCTCGCTGGCCTGCGCGGCTTCGCCCACCGTGGGCCAGGCGCCGGGCTTGACCGCGTCGTCCAGGCCCAGGTAGTGGGCGAGGGCGGCTTCTTCGGGTCGGTCATCGCCGGCCGGCCGACGCGGCAGCAGTTGCGAGGCCAGTTCGTTGACGCTGACGGCGCCGGGCGTGTCTTCGTCGGCGTCGTGTGCGGTGTTGCGGCCCTGCGTAAGGTCGGGCCGGCGCCGTGCCAGCTCCTTGGCGGTGAGGCGAATCTCCTTGCGAATCTTGTCGCCCACGCCGCGCAGGTAGCGGAAGCGGATGCGGTCGACGGCCAGCAGCTCGCGGGCGTTGTGGATGCCCATGCGCTCCAGCACGTCCTGCGCTTCTAGGCTGTAGCCCAGCTCGGCCATGGTGGTGAGCGGCGTCGCCGTCATGGCGATGGTCGCCAGGGCGCTCTCGGCGCCGCCCTCGCCCGGGTGCACGGTCTGGCGGGCCGCGAAGATGGCACGCCAGGCACGCAGCATGTCTTCGGCGTTGTCGTAGCGCTGGCTGTAGTCGCGCTTCAGGGCCTTAGCGAAAAACGCGGTGAAGCCTTCGCGCGTAACGGGGTCGAACACGTCGCTCTCGATCGTGGCTTCCACGTCCAGCATGGCGGGCGATGTCTGCCCGTCGCCCCACACGGGCGGCTGGCCCACGGCCATCTCATAGAGCGTGACGGCGGTGGCGAAGCGCTCGGCGTAGAGGTCCCACCGCGGCGGCTTGCGCAGTGAGAGGAACGGGTCGAGGTAGGGGTGGGTGCCGGCGGTGATGTTGTCGGTGGGCGTGCGGCACAGCGAGAAGTCGAACAGCACGAGCTGTAGCTTGCCGGTGCGATTGCGCGTGATGCCGATGTTCTCGGGCTTGATGTCGCGGTGGGCCACGCCTTCTGCTTCGAGGTGGTTCACCGCCTCGATGAGTTCTTCACCGAAGCGCTGCAGCATGTCCAGCGACAGTCGTCCCTGCTCGCGCACGTCCTTCAGCGTCTCGGCCAGCGTCCTGTCGCCGGCTGTCTTCAACAGCAACGCGGTGCGGCCTGCCACGCTGAGCGTGCGGCGGTGGGCCACGATGTTGTGGTGGTGCAGCTTGGCCAGCACTTCGCCTTCGGCGACCAGGCGGTCGTTGTGGGCCACGTCCAGAGCGACCTTGAGGATCAGCTCTTCGTCGCTGCCGTCTTCGCGCACCAGCAGCGCGTCGCTGGACGAGCCCTTGCCCATGCGCTTGACGACGGTGAAGCCGCCTTCGAGCCGATCGTCCTTGCCGGCAACGCTGGGGTCGACGGTGGCTTCGGGGTCGGGCGTGGTGAGTTCGTCTTCGACACCATCGAGTTCGTCGATGAAGCCGCGAATGGTGTCGTAGCGTGCCAGCACCTCTGGGCAGGTGGCGACGTGCACGAGTTCCTGCTGATGTGCGCCGCAGCCGTCCATCACGTCGGACAGGTTCAGGCCCTGGCCAATGCGCAACTTCTCGTTCAGGTCCAGCACCGATTCGGCAGGGGGCTGGCCGCTGAACACGTGGTAAGCGATGCAGCCGAGCGAGAACACATCAAGGCTGGGGCCGTGCGCGGGGTCGGCGCGGGTGGTTTCGGGCGCGAGGTAGACCAGGCCCGGGTCTTCGACGTAGTCCTCCACATGCCGCGTGCCGGTGGTGCGGTGCACGGTGTCGGGCGACGCCGAATCGCCTGCGTTGCGCGACGCGGTCTGCCAGTTCATCAGCCGCAGCTGGTAGCTGCTGCTCTCGACGTTCTGGACCAGGATGCTTTGCGGCCCGAGCGCGCGGTGGTACAGGCGCTTGGAGTGCGCGTACTTCAGCGTCTCGGCAATGTCTCGCACGAGCTGCAGGCGCTGCGTGACGGTGAGGCGCGTTCCGTGGTCACGAAGCAGGTGGTCCAGGCGCACGGCTTTGGGGTCGTGGTCGAAGACCAACGCCGGGCCCAGCTCGGTTTCTTTGTAGTCCTTGACCTTCAGGATGCCGGGGTGGTCGATGCCTTCGAGCACCTCGAATTCACGGCGCGCCTGGCGCACGCGGTTGGCGCGGGCCTCGGGGTTGGAGGCCGTGGCCACGGTGTAGATGCGCACGCGGCGGTGCACCGTTTCGATGGTGACGTGTTGGGCTTCCCAGTCCTGGAAGCCTTCGCCTTCGGCGAGCAACTTGCCGAGCTTGTAGTCGCCGACCTGGCGGTGCTTGTTGGACGGGCGGATGCCGGCCTCGTTGAGGCCGCGCGCAATGGCACGGGCCTGCTGGGCATCGACCGTGGTGGCGCCACGGTTGGCAATGCCATTGGCAAGGGCGCCGACGATGCCATCGTCATCGACGGAGCCAGGCCGGCCATGCTGGAAAGTGGCGCTCTTGGCGATGCCTTCGAGCCGGCAGGCCAGGCTGCTGGAAGACAGGAAGATCGCCGGTTCGACGAAGGGGAGCCGAATCTTGGCCTTGGCGATCGCCGGTTGGCGCTTCAGCAGGCTGGCCAGGCGTTTGGCTTTGCGGTTGGCCAGGATCAGCGGGTTGTCGTACGTGTTGGTGCGGCCGTCGGTGGTCCAAGTCCAGCTGTGGGCGTCGCCGGTCAGCACGCCGGGCCGGCTCTTGATTTCGACAAGGAATAGGCCAGCAGGTGAGAGCACGAGCGCATCGACTTCGCTGACTTTGCCCTCGTCGTCGATGAACTCGAAGTTCGTCCAGACGTGCCAGGGGTCGCGGTCGGGCAGGTGACTGCGGAGCCAGTCGAGGGCTTCGCGCTCCCAGGCGAAGTTGCTTTGGGCGATGACGTGCCAGCGGGCTTGGCTGAGCGTCATGGGGTGCCCTTTTGGTTGTCAGGCACGACTTCCAGCAGGTCGCCGACGGAGCACTTGAACAGCGCGCACAGCTGCTCGATGGCGGGCAGCTCGATGCGGGTCGCGGTCTCGCGGTACAGCGCGGTGATCGTGCTGCGATTGAGGCCGGTGGCGCGGGCCACGTCGGAAATGTTGAGCTTGTCTCGACCCATGAGGGACGAGAGATGGCAGCGGATCATGGCGACCGTTGGCTGTCGGGGTGGTGCGCAGGATAGCAAATTGAATTGCAGCGCACAACCCGTGGCGGTGCCGGCGAGCGGCTAATGGTCTACCGGGGGTGTTTCAACGCCCGAGCATGCGTCGGCCGCGTTCGACATCACGCTGTCGGATCGCTTGGGCAAATCGGTCGGGCGCGACCTTGAGCAGCGCGTCGCGGATCGCGTCGTAGGCCCAGGCATCGAAGATCCGCCCCATCGCCAGCCGCTTGATCTTCGAGGTGTCGGACTTCACCTCAAGAAAGGTTTCCTCTTCCACGCCCAGCAGTCGGGCCATCTGCTGGTCGGTGAGTTGTCGGCCGGACTGCAACTCGGCAAGAAGGCGCCCCGTGAGCGTCTCGGCCTTGGGAGGAGTGTCCGTATCCAGATCCTGAACCGTGGCGGCTATGGCGGCGCCATCGCGCATGGTCTCGGCGGCCTCGGCGGAAATCTCGTCATTGGCTCGCGCGGTGGCCAATGCCCGCAACTCGACCAGGTCGGTCAGCAACTCAGGCTCGCCGCGCTCGCGCCGCTCCAGCATGTCGACGGCATGTCGGAAGTAGGGTTCTGCGCCGGGTCGAGAGGTGCGGAAGTTCTCCGGGTACGTGTCGCACTCGTCAGGTGCCTGATGCCCGTGACGGGCGTCAGTGATGCCGGTGACGAGCCAGAACGCGTACTGAGGCCATGCCCGCGCGACGAACTGGACCATCTCCGTGGTCGGGCGCTGCTTGTTGTGCCAAGTGTTCTTCCAGGAGTCCATGCCGATGCCGGAGGCCTCCGCCAACTGCTTGAACCTGCCCCTTCCCCCCAGCTGATGCGCGGTGATCGCGTTCAGGCGGTCCCGGAGGTCCATCGACTCGGCTGGTGTGCTGTCCATACCCGAATTCTACGGAATTGGAGCTTCATGACCACGTTTAGCTGTGATCGCGGTGAGTTTTTGACGCGAATGGCTTGCACGCGACGCAGAAAGGTGTACGATTAACACATAACGAGATCAAAACATGCTTTCTATGACCAACCTTGAGCAAATGGTACGCAATGCGGAGACGGCTGGCGAGGCCGCGACGCATGCCGCGCGTCAGGTGCTGCTGGACTGTCTGCTGCGCAGTCAGCCTGAGGTGATGACGCTGGAGAACCTGGGCCAGTTGCTCCAAATCCCTGTGAACACCCTCCGCGCCGACCTGCATCGCCGCCCCGAAACGATGCCTCGGCGGTTGTACCTGCCGGGCCGCCGACTCGTGCGGTTCCTGCGTGTCGACGTGGCGGTGTGGCTCCTGTCCAGCAGGTCGAACGATGGCGTCATCGTGGACGCCGCCAATCGTGTCGCTTCGAGGGGAACCCTGTGACCGCTTTGTTCGAGATGCCCATGGCCACCGAGACTCTGAACGCCGACGAACTGGTCGCGATCACGGGTTGCGGCCGGCGCGGCGATCAGGTCGCGTGGCTGCAAGCCGCAGGGTGGACATACGTGACCAACCGAGCCGGCGAGCCGATCGTGGGCCGTCTCTACGCGAGGCTGCGCCTCGCAGGCATCACGCCAAGTGCCTTGATGGCCACCGGCGGCTGGGCGCCTGACTTCTCGTCGGTTCGGTGAGGGGGTTGCCATGCGGCCGAAATCCACTGCCCGCGACCTCCCGCCCCGGATGCTTCGTCGAAAGAAGACGTACGTCTCGGGTCGGACTTGGACTGCCTACTACTACAACGGCCGCGACGCCGAGGGCAGGCGCATCGAGGTGCCCCTGGGCACCGACCTCAACGAAGCCAAGCGCAAGTGGGCCGAACTGGACTGCAAGCCGCCGCCGCGCGAAACAGGCCTGATGGCCTTCGTCTTCGACCGCTACGAGCGCGAGATCGTGCCTCTGCGCGCGCCTGCGACGCAGCGGGACTACATCGCCAACCTGCGCCAGTTGTCGAAGGTGTTCGGCAACGCGCCGGTGGACGCGATCACGCCGCAGCACGTGGCCCAGTATCGCGATCGCCGCGGAGCCAAGGTGCGTGCGAACCGCGAGCTGGCACTTCTGTCGCATGTGTTCAACCTCGCCCGCGAATGGGGATACACGGCGAAAGACAACCCGGTCAGAGGCGTCCGCAAGAACAAGGAAGCGCCGAGGGACTTCTACGTCGACGAGCCGGTGTGGAGCGCGGTGTATGCGTGTGCACCGATCGAGCTGCAGGACGCGATGGACCTCAACTACCTCAGCGGCCAGCGGCCTGCCGACGTGTTGAAGATGAGTGTTACGGACATAAAAGAAGGTGCGCTGGAAGTGCGCCAGGGCAAGACCAAGAAGCGCCTTCGGATCACGCTGGACTTGCCCGATGGGACCCGTACGGAGCTTGGCCAGTTGCTGGACCGGATTCGGGCACGTCCGCGCAAGGTCAGCAGTTTGTTTCTCGTCGCAACGCCGGCCGGCGTGCCGCTGAATCGATGGACGCTGCGCATTCGATTCGACGCGGCACGAAAAGCCGCCGCCGAGGCTGCCGAGCGGGATGGCACGCCTGAAGGCGTGGCACTCGCCGCACGCATCCGCAGCTTTCAGTTCCGCGACATCCGTCCGCGGGCTGCGAGCGATATCGGAGATCTGGCGGCGGCCAGCAAGTTGCTCGGGCATACGGAGCAGCAGATCACGCGCAAGGTCTACATCCGTGTGGGCGAGACGGTGAAGCCGACCAAGTAACCGGTGTCGTTGGCAGTCAACACACCGAATCCGCGAACGAACGAGGAAGGCGAAGCGTCCATGCGACCAATCGACACGTCAGAGCTTGGAAACAAGGTTTCCGCTGCGGCAGAAGCAAAGCCGCCGCGGCCCATCAGCATGGACGAGATCGCATCGGTGGCAGATCGCGCTGACGCGCTGGCGCACGAGATTCGAGCCCGTGTGATGGCGCCGGACGTTCGAAAGGTGGCGCCGGTGTACATGGCCACCCAGGCGATCCGGTTGTCTGGTGTCGCCAACGATTCCGCGTGCGCTACGCGGGCAGGCTCTGCTGCCCGTCAACGACGGGTGGTGACTGTGGCTGATGCGCGAAGCGCAGCACGCTGCGGCAGGCCTGCGTTCATGCGCCCACCGTCAAGCAGGGCGATCACCATCGCCGTCGCCAATTTCAAGGGTGGCGTCGGCAAGACCACGACAGCGATGGCATTGGCGCAGGGCCTCAGCCTGCACGGCCACAGAGTCCTGGCCATCGATCTTGATCCTCAGGGCTCGCTGAGCACGCTGTTCGGAATCGTGGCTCAGACCGAGGTCAACGAAGCCATGACTGCGCTGCCCTTGCTGCGTGGCGAGTGCGATGACCTGCTTCCCGTTGCACGAGCAACCTACTGGGACGGCGTGGACCTGGTGCCTGCGGCGCCGATGTTGTTCGCGGCCGAGTTCGCCATACCAAGTCGGCACGCGCAAAGCAGCGGCGAGAGCTTCTGGACGCTGCTGGACCGTGGCCTTGCGGCGGCGCGCAAGGCATACGATTGTTGGCGCCGACCGAAAATTGACCAGCTAACCCGCGTAGTTCCGACCGAAAACTGACCAGGGTGAACGACCTACTCTGCTGCAATTTGTGGCAGGGGATTTGGACGGTGATCACCATGGCCTTGAAGGGCAAGATCCGGGCGCTGCACCAGCGCGAGGGCAAGTCGATCAGTGAGATCGCCAGGCGCACGAGCCTGTCACGTAACACGATCAAGAAGTGGTTGAAGGCGCCCGCGGAGGCGGCGCCCAAGTACAGGCGAGAGTCACCGCCAGGCAAGCTGGCGCCGTTTGTGGCCACGCTCACGCAGGCGTTGAAGGCTGACGCGCACCGGCCACGCCATGAGCGGCGCACGGCACGCGCGCTGCTGCTGCAACTGCAGGCCCAGGGCTACGACGGCGGCTACAGCCGGCTGACAGACTTCATCCGGGCCTGGCGCCTGGGCGAGGGCCAGGCGGTGCTGAGCACGGCCTTCGTGCCGCTGAGGTTTGAGCTGGGCGATGCCTTCCAGTTCGACTGGAGCGAAGAAGGACTGGTGGTGGGCGGCATTTACTACCGCCTGCAGGTCTCGCACCTGAAGCTGTGTGCCTCACGGGCCTTCTGGCTGGTGGCCTATCCCAGCCAGGGCCACGAGATGCTGTTCGATGCGCACACCCGCTCGTTCACCGCGCTGGGCGGTATCCCGCGCCGTGGCATCTACGACAACATGAAGACGGCGGTGGACAAGGTCAAGAAGGGCAAGGGCCGCATCGTCAACGCCCGCTTCTCGGTGATGTGCAACCACTACCTGTACGACCCGGACTTCTGCAACGTGGCCTCGGGCTGGGAGAAGGGGGTGGTGGAGAAGAACGTGCAGGACAGCCGCCGGCGCATCTGGATCGAGGCCGGTCAGCGCCGATTCGGCTCGTTCGCCGAGTTGAACGCTTGGCTGGCCGAGCGGTGCCGGTCGTTGTGGGCGGAGATCCGCCACCCCGAGCACAAGCAGTTCAGCGTGGCCGAGATGCTGGAGTTCGAGCAGCCGCACCTGATGCCCATGCCTGAGCCGTTCGACGGCTACGTGGAAGCCACCTCGCGGGTGTCGAGCACCTGCCTCGTTGCGGTGGCGCGCAACCGCTACTCGGTGCCGTGTGAGCTGGCCGGCCACCAGGTCAGCACCCGGCTGTACCCCGGCCGCGTGGTGGCGGTGGCCGATGACACGGTGGTGGCCAGCCACGAGCGGCTCAGTGACCGGGGTCAGACGCGCTACGACTGGCAGCACTACATCCCGCTGGTGCAGCGCAAGCCTGGGGTATTGCGCAACGGCGCGCCGTTCGCCGACATGCCCGAGCCGCTGATCCAGCTCCAGCGCGCGCTGATGCGCCGCCAGGGCGGCGACCGGGTGATGGCGCAGGTGCTGGCCGCCGTGCCCACGGCCGGGTTGGAGGCGGTGCTGGTGGCCGTGAGCCTGGTGCTGGAGAGCGGCGCGGTCAGCGCCGAGCATGTGCTCAACGTGCTGGCCCGGTTGAACGCCAGCCCGGCGCCCGAGCAGGTGGAGACGGCGCTGCAGCTCAGCGAGCCGCCCAAGGCCGATACTGGCCGTTATGACAGCCTGCGTGGCGTGGCCGAGGAGGACCACCATGCCTGAGGCCACCGATGTGAGCGCAGCGCTCAAGGGCCTGCGGCTGTACGGCATGGCCGCGGCCTGGGCTGACCTAAGTGCCCAAGGCGGGCCGGGCGGTGTGGACAGCGGGCGCTGGCTGATCGAGCACCTGCTGCAGGCTGAAGGCTGTGACCGGGCGGTGCGCTCGGTGAACTACCAGATGGGTGCAGCCAAGTTCCCGGCGCACCGCGACCTGGCCAGCTTCGAGTTCGAGGCCTCCAAGGTGGACCGGGCACTGGTCGAGCAGCTGGCCGACATGGCGTTCACCGAGCTGGCGCACAACGCCGTTTTTATTGGCGGACCAGGTACCGGTAAAACACACTTGAGCACGGCCATCGGCGTGGCCGGCATCACCCGGCACGGCAAGCGGGTGCGGTTCTACTCCACCGTCGATCTGGTCAATGCGCTTGAGCGGGAGAAGGCCGAGGGGCGAGCTGGGCGCATCGCGCTCACCCTGATGCACATCGACCTGGTGATCCTGGACGAGCTCGGCTACCTGCCGTTCAGCCAGGCCGGCGGGGCCTTGCTGTTCCACCTGCTGAGCAAGCTCTATGAGCGCACCAGCGTGCTCATCACCACCAACCTGGCCTTCGGTGAGTGGGCCAGCGTCTTCGGCGACGCCAAGATGACCACCGCGCTGCTCGACCGCCTGACGCACCACTGCCACATCATCGAGACGGGCAACGAGTCCTACCGGTTCCGGCATTCCACGGCCACTGCAAAGACCAAGATCAGGGCACGCGAGCAGGCGCGCAGGGGGCCTCCACCAGACACCAACTTGGAGGGCCCAGCACCGACCAGCGAATAGACTTATCCACAGATGGCTGTCCCAGCGACAGCCTCCCGCCCCTGGTCAAAATTCAATCGGCACGGGTGGTCAAAATTCGGTCGGCGCCAACAGGTCTACGACTCGGTTGCATGCCTGCAATGCCGCGCCCAGGCTTCGAGCGCACGCTTGGCGCGTTCAAAGCCAGAGGCTCGCGCGTGGGCCGGCGTAGATGCCTCAGAAGGTGCCGAGAGCAGGTATCCGGCGCCTTCGAGGTGCACCTGTGTATGGGCTGCCCATGACCGAAAGGTCGCCCTGAATCCGGCCGGAACGATCTCACGGCTTCCGTGCATGGAGTCGGTCCAGGCGCGCATGCCTCGTGCGCGTCGCTGATCATTCATGCGTCGCAGGACGGCGGTGAGCGTCATGTCCGAAAGTGCAAGGCCAGCCCGAGGCGTGGTGAAGACTGGAGACTGCGGCCCCGCGGGACGCAAGGTCGCCAGGAGGCGCAACGCTGGCTTGGACAATGGAACCCTGCATGGAATCCGTGTCGTCGATTGCTCAATAGGCATGTTCCAGCCGGCGCCGCCCATGTCAAGCTCTGACCACCGCATCTCTCGCACGTCTCGCGGTCGCGCCGCAGTGAGGATCAGAAACTGCAGGGCGAGGCCGGCAACGCCAGGCATCCTGCTCAGTTCTGCGAAGAATTCCGGAACTTGATCCGCCGGCAGTGAAGCGTGGCGCTCGTGCTGTAGTACCGACGCAGGCGACGCGAGGAGGCCGTCCAGGTGGCCCTTCCATCGTGCCGGGTTGATTCCGTCTCTGAAGCCCTGAGCTTCAGCGTAGGCGAGCACACGTTCGATGTTGCCACGCAGTTTTGTAGCGACGGTGGGCTTGGCAGTCCATACCGGAACGAGCACACCCAGGACCGAATCGGTTGTCACGGATCCGATCCTTGAATGCCCAAGCTGTGGAAAGGCGAGGCGTTCCATGTCGCGCAGCACCACTCCGACATACCGAGCGTCACGACCGTTGGCCAGCTCTGCCGCGAGGTACGCCTCGGCACAAGCCTTGAAGGTCACAGTCTTCGATATGGATACCCGGCGCGCTGCGCTGGCAGCTCTGCGCTGAAGTACTGGATCGGCGCCTTGGCCAATCTTCTCGCGCAGCGTGCGGGCCGCGTTGCGTGCGGCCTGGACGGTGACCGTCGGGAATGCGCCCAGACCGTATTCGCGTCGTCGCTGGTCGACTGTGATGCGAAGCAGCCACGACCGCGCTCCCGTGGAAGTGACTTGCAGGCAGAGGCCCGTGACGCCACCGACAGCGTGCGTTCCTGGCGCCGAGATCGCTGCCACTTCGGGCGCGGTCAACTCGCGTGCGACAACCGGCACTTGGCCTACCCACCTTCCTACCCGCCATCAATGTGGGGATTCTGGAACGAAGCAGGGCTCAGGGCAAGCCGTAACTGACGGCGCCGAATGGCGTCTACACGAAGCTCCTGCCTCGCATTCTGCCTATGGTGGTCTTGATCATGTGCCGCCGATGCGCCCTGTGAACGTGCCGGGCTATACGCAGCGGGAACTTGCAACTTGGCGGAGGCGGTGAGATTCGAACTCACGGACGGCTTACACCGTCGTCAGTTTTCAAGACTGATCCATTAAGCCACTCTGGCACGCCTCCAGTTGCGGAGATGATCTCAGAAGTTGCGGAGACGATGCCTCCGAAACCCGTATGAACACTCGCTTTCGTCCTTCGATGCACCTGATTTCAAGACCGGTGCAATCGACCACTCTGCCACGCTTCCAAACCGCGGATTCTAGGCCCCGTGGGCGGGCGGCCTGGCGGCTTCAGATCGGCGCGCGCCCCTCGGGGCAGTTCACCTGGGTCACTTCGCGGCGGCCGCCGTCCACCCGCACGGCAGTCAGCGCGCCACCCCACACGCAGCCGGTGTCCAGTGACAGCAGGTCGGGACGGTTGCGCAGCCCCAGTGTCGACCAGTGGCCGAAGGCGATGGGCTGGTCCTGGGTGCGGCGGCCGGGCACGTCGAACCAGGCCAGGTGGCCGGGCGGCGCCACGCCGCTGCCGTCCTTGGTGTCGAACTCCAGCGTGCCATCGGGCCTGCAGTAGCGGATGCGGGTCAGCGCATTGAGCACCATGCGCCAGCGGTCGTGGCCGGCCAGGCTGTCGTTCCACTGGGCGGGTTGGTTGCCGTACATCACCTGCATGAAGCCGGGCAGCCCGGGGCCGGTGAGCACGGCCTGCACCTCGGCGGCCAGCGCCAGGGTCTGTGCCGCCGTCCACTGCGGCACCACGCCGGCGTGCACCAGCAGCCAGCCATGGGCCATGTCGGCCAGCTTGCCGTGGCGCAGCCAGTCCAGCAGGGCAGGGCGGTCGGGGCTGGCCAGGATGTCGTCGAGCGTGTCGTGCCGGTGCGGCCGCTGGCCACCGGTGGCCACCGCCAGCAGGTGCAGATCATGGTTGCCCAGCAGGCAGGTGGCGGCACCGCCCAGGCTGCGCAGCCGTTGCAACGTGGCCAGTGACGCCGGCCCGCGGTTCACCAGGTCACCCAGCACATGCAGGCTGTCGCGGCTGGGCGAGAAACCGATCTCGGCCAGCAGGCGGTCGAACGCGTCGCAGCAGCCCTGCAGGTCGCCGATGAGGTAGTGCATGGGGTGATTCTGCTACGCTCCCGGCCCTGTTGAACTGACGGGGCATCCCTGCTCGATGCCGCTGCATGGACGTTGCCCTGCTGCTCTTCCTGATCCTGCTGAACGCGCTGTTTGCCATG
>Ga0209717_1001261_pt1 | contig 27948 bp, 23 predicted proteins | sample AD_UKC048_MetaG_FD_184418 | JGI IMG/M metagenome (GOLD analysis project Ga0209717, IMG submission 184418) | Active sludge microbial communities of municipal wastewater-treating anaerobic digesters from USA - AD_UKC048_MetaG (SPAdes) (version 2) | ecosystem: Engineered > Bioreactor > Anaerobic >... | reverse complement strand
TCGTGGTACGGGTGGAAGGCAACGACCGCAAATCGTTTTTCGCTATCGCCGAAAGCCCCAACGGCATCGACCGGTTCCAATTCTGGGATTACCCGGTGCTGCTGCCCGAAACGACCGATCCCGACACCAATGTGTACGACATGCGCCTGACGGCTCATGAAGACGGCTGGATTTACGGGCTGTTTTGTACGGAAAGAAAAGATACCTCCCGCCCGCACGACCTGTCGGCAGCCACCGCCCAATGCGGTATCGTGCGCACCCGCGACCTCGTGCAATGGGAGCGCCTGCCCGACCTCATCACCTACTCCGGTCAGCAGCGCAACGTAGTGCTGCACCCGGAATTTGTGGATGGAAAATATGCGCTCTATACCCGCCCACAGGACGGATTTATTGAAGTGGGCAGCGGCGGCGGTATCGGCTGGGGATTGTCGGACAGCATGGAAAACGCGGAAGTCCGCGACGAATTGATCGTCGACGGCAAGGTGTACCACACTATCAAGGAAGTGAAAAACGGCCAGGGTCCTGCGCCTATCAAGACCCCCGAAGGCTGGCTGCACCTGGCGCATGGCGTGCGCAACACGGCTGCCGGACTGCGCTACGTACTGTACCTGTTCCTGACCGATCTGCACGAGCCCTGGCGGATCACGCATGCGCCCGGCGGGCATTTTATCGCTCCGGAAGGCGACGAACGTGTCGGCGACGTGTCGAACGTGGTGTTTTCAAATGGCTGGGTTCGTACCGAAAACGACCAGGTTTTTATTTATTACGGCTCTTCCGATACACGTATGCACGTGGCTACCAGTTCCGTCGCGCAACTGCTGGATTATGTAAAAAATACGCCGCCCGATGGTTTCCGTTCGGCAGCCAGCGTGGCACAACGGTATGCGCTAATTGACAGAAATTTAAAAAATGACAGGCATTGAGTATTTTGGCTCCCGTTTTGGAGGATTTGAGGATTTGAGGATATGAGTATTCGAGGGTTCGCATCCTCAAATACTCGAATCCTCAAATACTCCAAAACCACCGCACAAGCACTTAGCACTTACTACTACTTAAGCATACCTATGCAACCCAGTATTTCCGACATTACTGCATTGCAGCAACTTGCCGCATCTGCACGGCAGGAACTTTTCAGCATTCTACACTGGTGGGCCGAAAAAATGCCCGACCCCGATCAGGGCGGTTTTTATGGCCGCATCGACGGCGAGGGCGTTTTGCACCCTGATGCCGACAAAAGCGTGATCCTGAACACGCGTATTTTATGGACATTCAGCGCGGCGGCACGACAAACCGGCGTCGGCGAATACCGAACCATTGCAGACCGTGCGTATCAATATTTGCTTGACAAATTCTGGGACCCGCAATTCGGCGGCGTTTACTGGATGCTCGACTATCAGGGCCGGCCTGTGCAGGATAAAAAACAGGTGTACGCGCAGGCATTTGCCTTATATGCGTTTTCCGAATATTACCGCCTGACGCTGGATCAGGCAGTGCTGGATAAGGCGCAGGCATTGTTCGAGCTCATGGAGCGGCACAGTCTGGATAAAATGCGGGGCGGTTACTACGAAGCCTTCAGCCGCGACTGGCAACTCATTGCCGATCTGCGCCTCAGCGACAAAGACGCCAACGAAGCCAAAACCATGAACACCCACCTGCACGTGCTGGAGGCCTATGCCAACCTGTACCGCGCGGCGCCCAACAAAACGGTAGAGGCTGCTCTGAAAGCCATGATCTTGATCTTTCTGGACAAATTTATCGACCCGCAAAAAGCGCACCTGCGGCTGTTTTTCGATGAAAACTGGAACCTCAAATCCGATGAAATCTCCTTCGGACACGACATCGAGGCCAGTTGGCTGCTGTGCGATGCCGCTGTTGCGCTGGGTCAAGGCAGCCTGATCAAAAGAACCGGACAAGCGGCGATACAGATCGCCAAAGTTACCCTGCGTGAAGGAACCGACCCGCAGGACGGCGGCATGTACTACACCGCCCACCCGCAACACGGTATCACAAACGCGCATAAAGACTGGTGGCCCCAGGCCGAAGCCGTGCTCGGTTACCTGAACGCCTGGCAACTTGACGGCGATCCGGAACTGCTGGAAGCCGCTCAGAAGTCCTGGCTTTTTATCCAAAAATACCTGCTCGACACTACCAATGGCGAGTGGTACTGGGCGAAGAATCCCGACGGGCAGGCCGATACGCTGAACGACAAGGCGGGTCCCTGGAAATGCCCCTACCACAACGGCCGGGCTTGTATGGAAATCATGCAGTTTGCCGATCGGTTGGCTGTTCGTTAGTTTTGCCCCATGCAGCAAACGAAAATGGTGTCCGACATCCTCGATTTTTATGCCCAAACCAATACGGCTTTCCTGCATGCGCGCGGCGCTCAGGCAACGCGGCTTTTGGCAGGCGTGTTGAACGGCCAACTTGGCGAAAAAATCCTGGAATTCGGCTTCGGTACCGGCTCCACCACCGTTCACATGGCGGCAGCGTTTCCACAAACGGATTTTTACGGCGTGGACGTGTCGCAGCGAATGTTCCGAAAAGCGCAGGCGCGTCTGCGTTTTTGCGGACTGGAAAAACGGTGCCGGCTTTTTCTGGTGCAGCCCCGGGAAAAACTCCCCTTCGAAGACCGGTTTTTTGATAAAATCTTTGTGGAATCGGTGCTTGCCATGCAGCCCGGCGAACAACTCGCATTCGCCGTGCAAGAAATCGCGCGGCTGCTGAAACCCAGCGGCCGGCTCGTGATGAACGAAACGCTCTGGCTGGAAACAGCCAGCCAGTCCGACATCGATCGATTTAACAATCTGTGCCTGGAAAAATTCGGTGTCATTCAGGCCAACGGCCATTACCCGTACATAAGTGACTGGATCGAATTGCTTGCAAAACACGGTTTGCGGGTAGATACCTGGCGTTCGCTCGACGATCCGGATACAGATAAGGGCCTGGCGCCGCGCGGTTGGGCGCCCCGTTTGTCTGCAATTTTTACCTTTTTTGGAAGATTGAAAGTTAGGCTATGGCCGCAGTTCCGGAAAATTCAGGCAGGTTATGAACGGGAGGAATCGGTGTTTTATGAAAACCGGAAGTACCTGACAGGCATGCTGATTTCCGCAACGCGGGTGTAGGATTATAATTTTCGCAACGCCGCCCAAACATCCCCGTAATCAAACACCTCCAGATTCCTCCAAAAATCCAGCGTTTCCTTCAACTGCGCCAACGACGACCCCCCCAGCAATATCCCGCTGAAACGTGCATCCAGCGCAGAAAGGATCAGCCCCACGTGGTTCATGGTTTTCACCGGCGGGCGCACAAAATCGGTATTCAGTTTGGGTAAAACGGCCTGTAACTTTTCGAGCACGGCCGCAGCGCGTTCCGGGTCGCCGCCACGCTTGAGCAAGGTGCTGTCTTCCGCATACACGCCGTCGATTTTTACCCCGCCTGCGTTGATGCCGTAGGCAAAAAAGCGGTGCTTCGATTGTTTGAACAAATGCTCGTATCGCATGGTATCCGATTGCAACAGGTTGTTTTTCAATTGAATATCAAAATCCATTTGCAAATTCTCATTCAGCGCAGCATACGTGTCAGGATGCGCAATGCCGGAAAGTCCGGTTCTCAACCCGTATTCTTTGGCAGTTACAGCGAGTGCTTCCAGCGATGTGCGAATGGCGTCCGAGTCGTTCCGGTTGTCCCAGTGGACCATCAGGCAGCGCAGGTTGGCGCCGAAAAGCCGGCTGTATTCGTCGCCCGCCATCATCAGAAACGACGGCGCGAGATTGATATCGGGCGTGCGCATGTTGTCGAGGCTGCCGACTTTCATGGTAATGTCGAGGTCGCGGAGGCCATGCGCCTGCACGTATTCGTGCAGAATCTTCTCCGATGCCCTGAAATCGCCGGGATTTTTATTGATCGGGTAATTCGTAGCGGCGTCGATGTGCCGGCGCCCGGATTTCAGCCAGAAATCGAGCATTTCGAACGCTTCGGAGCGGGAAACGTTCCAGCCCCATTGAGCGGTACCGAGGAGGAGGTGCATGATTTAAGATTTAAGATTACATGACGTACGATTTAAGATTGAGATTGCATGATTTGAGATTTAAGATGGAGGGCATCCCCGAACAGATCTAAAATCTTACGTCATGTAATCTTACATCTCAAATCTTCTTCCTTTTCAGTACCCGCATCGCCTGGATATACTGCTTTGCCAGTCGCGGAATATTCACCTTGCTGCCGGTCGTGTCGTCCGTCCATTTCACCGGCAATTCACACATTTTCACACCTTTCCATTCTGCGACGGTGAGCAGTTCGGTGCTGAAAAACCAGCCGTTCGACACCGCGCCGCCGTCCATGAGCGGTTGCACCAGGTCGCGGCGCAGCCATTTGAACCCGCACATGCCGTCGGAAAAACGGGTTCCGAGGTAGGTTTTCAGCAGCAGGTTGAAGATGCGGGAGGTGATTTCGCGTTTCACAGTGCGCCCGATCACGCGGGATTTCCGGTGCAGGCGTGTGCCGTATACCAGGTCGAATCCTTCGGTAGCCAGGGCATTATAGGCTTGGATAAAATGTTGCAGGTCGGTGGCGAGGTCGAGGTCCATGTACCCGACCATTTCGGCGTCGCTTTGGGTCCACGAGGTTTTCAGGGCCAGCCCTACACCTTTTTCGGGTACGCGGACGAGTTGGACCTCCGGGAGTTCGTAGCACAGTTTTTCGGCAATTGGCCGGGTATCGTCGGTGCTGCCGTTGTCGGCGATGACAATACGCCATTGCCCGTCCTGCGGAAAATGGTGTTTCAGGAAATCATACAGGATCCGCACCTGCCGGTCCAGTGTTTCCGCTTCGTTGAGTACGGGAATAGTGACGTCGAAAGTCATGCCGCTGATTAAAATGATTTGAATGATGCCGGTAAAACGGCGCGCAAAAGTAAGCCGGACTTATGCATCCTGCTGTTAAACCTGATAAATATCATTATTTCCTGCCGACCTTGTTTTTCATTTTATCGTCTGTTTTACCTTACTTTGTCCGAAATTCCCGGATTGTCGACGACGAAAGTGCAGACGGTGTTTTCCATCCCTGCACTTTTGGGCGGTCTTCAGGGAAATAACGGGCGGGTTTCGTTTTTTGTGTTTCGTTTTTAGGATTTGCTTGACTGCTAACTCGTTACGAAACACTAAACACAAAAAACTAAACACCCTCAAAACTACCTTTCACACACCCTGAGCGCGCATTCAACCGGGCGCTACAACTGGTTCAATTTCAAGCGAGATGAGTGATTTATTAAAAAAATTCAAGTCGGTATTTGTAGTCGAGGAGGAAGGCAGCGCAACGCCGGCAACGCCGCCTGCCGAACCGCAAAAACCGCAGCAAACCACGCCCGCAGCCCCTGCGGCACCGGTGCGCCCGGTACCCGAAAACGGAAATGTGACGGATAAATTCGTGCAGATCCTGTTGGGCGCCCTGGAAAAAAACAACCAGCAGGGATTCGATTATTTCGAGTTCCGGCAGTCGTTGAAAAACCTGGAAAAAATGCCGATGGATGAGGCGACGCGCTACCACTCCGCTTATGCCATGGCACAGACGATGAACGTCACGCCCGCCAAACTCCTCGAATCGGCCCAGTTTTATCTGAACGTGCTGGCCGGCGAGCAATCCAAATTCAACGAGGCTCATGCCCAGCAACGCGCCAAACTCATCGGCAACCGCGAAGACGAGGTGCGCAACCTGGAAGCCATGATCCAGAGTAAAACCGAACAGATCAAACAACTGACCCTGCAAATCGAGGAACACCGCCGCACCAGCGAGCAGATCCGCAGCGAAATTGGAGACAGTACGGTGAAAATTGAAAACACCAAGGCCGATTTCGAGGCCACGTTTTCAAATGTAGCCGGACAGATTCAGGACGATGTGGCCAAGATTCAGCAGCACCTGAAGTAAAAATAGTTATTGGTTATTGGTTATTCGTTGTTTGCTTTTCAGGCAAAAATACGAGACGAATCTAGCCTTCTCTGCTCCCTTTCCACACCAATAACAAATAACTAATAACAAATAACTCTCTAACAATGAACGACTTAATTAAAAACCCGATCGTCGCCTTTATCGCCGGCCTGCTGGCATTGTGGCTTCTTTTCTACTCTCTGAAAGTGGTCATGAGTCTATTCTGGGTGTTTGTATTTGCTTTTATCATCCTGTTTTTTATCAACGATCGCTTCCGCAGGGCAGTGAGAATCTTTCTCAGCAGTATCTTTAGCGGCAGATAAAAACAGGTTTCTGGTCTCAACACCTCAACAATAAACACCTCAACCACTCAACCTTTCATCATCACAACGAACAATAAATCAAGCAATGTCTGAATTACAACCGATCAAGCCCAAGAATTTCTGGGAGCGCCCGGAAGGTGTCACCGGCGGACTGTTTATGGCTGCCATTCTGTTAGGCGGCGGCTATTTGCTTTACCAGGCCCTTCCAACGCTGATTGCGCTGGCACAAAACACCCTGTACCTGGCCGGACTGCTGGCCGCTCTTGCAGCCGTGGTCTACATGGTACTCGACCCCAAAATGCGCAATCTCGTGTGGTATATGTACAAGTCGATCATGCGCTCGCTGACCGGCATGTTTGTACAAATCGACCCGATCGGTATTCTGAAAAGTTATATCGACGATTTGAAGGACAGTCTGAGCAAAATGAACGGCCAGATCAGCAGCCTCAAAGGTCAGATGTACAAACTGAACGAAATGATCAAGCAGAACCAGCGCAACATCCAGAACAACCTGAACCTGGCCGGCAAAGCCAAGGAAACGGGCAAGGATGCGATCATGGTGCTACAGGCGCGTAAAGCGGGCCGTTTGCAGGATTCGAACGTCAAACTTGAAGACCTGTACAAACGCATGGAAGTGCTGTACCGCGTGCTGACCAAAATGTACGAAAACTCCGAGATTATGCTCGAAGACCTCTCCGACCAGGTTGTGGTGAAAGAGCAGGAGTACAAAGCCATCAAGGCCAGCCACTCTGCCATTCGTTCGGCACAGGCGATCCTGAGCGGCAATTCCGACAAAAAATACATGTACGACATGGCCCTCGAAGCCATGGCCGACGACGTGGGCCAGAAAGTGGGTGAAATGGAGCGGTTTATGGATATGTCCAAAAACTTCATGGACGGTATCGACCTGCAAAATGGCGTGTTCGAGGAAGAAGGCCTGGCAATGCTCGAAAAATGGGAAAAAGAAGGCGTTTCTGCCCTGTTGGGTGGCGATAAGGGCAAAATCATTGCCAAAGCCAACAACCCGAGCGACGTGCTCGACCTCAATGCCCCGGTTCAGTTGCCGACCAAAGCCGAGCGCGACGGCAATCAGTACGACACTTTTTTTGAGCAATAATTTTTTCGTTTTTCGTGTCTGGTGTTTCGTGTTTCGGATGCAGCATCTGCCTGAAATTGCCGATACGAAACACCAAACACCATATACCAAACACCAGCATACATGGCACGATTAACCTCATTCTCAAAATTCATTATCACCCTGCTGATCGTCGGCGTTGCCTACTTCATCGGCAGTTATTTCCTGAATAAAACAAAAACCGGGCAGGACCTCAAAGGGAAAGCCTCTACCGAACAAGGTGGCGGCGGACTGTTTGGCGGCGGCTCCAAACCCGATGCGAATACCATCGGCGTCGGTGTGGTCACCTGGGGCGGATACGCCGGCGGCCAGTACTGGAACAAAGGATTTGCCGCCAATGAAGAAAGCCGCTTTTTTAAGGAAAACGGATTCAAGGTAGATTTTAAAATCCTCGACGACCCGACCGCCAGCCGCAATGCCTGGAAAAACGACGAAGTAAACCTGTTGTGGGCTACCATCGACGCCCTGCCGACCGAAATGCCGGGCCTGGCCGATTATGATCCCGTCGTGGTATTTCAATCCGACTGGTCGCGCGGTGGCGACGCCATCGTCGTACGCCGGGGTATCACTTCCGTAAGCGACCTGCGCGGCAAACAAATTGCCGTTGCTGAAATGTCGCCCTCGCACTCCTTCCTCATCTGGCTGCTCAGCGCGGCCGGCATGACGACCAACGACGTGAAAGTAGTGGGTGTTCCATCACCCGTAGAAGCAGCCGACGCATTCAAAGCCAACAACGTAGACGCGGCGGTCGTCTGGTCGCCGTTCGATGAAGAATGTGTACAAAAAGTACCCGGCGCCCGCGTACTGCAAAGCACCCGCAACGCTTCCAACATCATCGCCGACGTATTTATCGCCAAACGCAAATGGTTGGAAGCCAACCGCGACAAAGTGCAACAACTCTATGAAGGCTGGATGAAAGGCGCTGCCGAAATCAACCGCAGCAACTCCGCCAAACAGGAGGCCGCAGCGATCCTGGCTGATGCATTCGACGGATTCACCAAAGACGACGCGCTGAAAGCCATCGACAACGTGCGCCTTTGCACACACGGCGACAACGTCAATTTCTTCGGACTTAACCGCAGCGCATATAAAGGTGTTTCGGGTGAAGACCTGTACAGCCGTATGACGAAAGAATACCGCAACGTCGGCGTGCTGAAAAGCGGCGACGTGGTGCCGCCATGGTCGAAAACGGCCTGGTTCAGCACGGTCGAACGCTCTTCCCTGGCTGGCGCCGAACACGCTGCCGAAGGACAAAAATCGTTCGCCAGCATTTCGGAAAGCGAAGCCAAAGGCAAGGAAGCCGTCGCGACCAAACGGGTGAGTATTTCTTTCCGCTCCGGCGAATTCATGCTCGACGACAATGCCAAATATATCGTTGACAATGAAATGGTTCCGATCGCCAAAGCATTTGCCAACAGCCGTATTCGTGTGGAAGGCAATACAGATAATGTGGGTAATGCAGGCTCCAACGTGGCGCTGTCTAAAAAACGCGCGCAAGCCGTCATCGACTACCTCGTAAAAGAATATGGTATGCCGCGTAGTCGCTTCGTTGCGATCGGTAACGGCCCCGATAATCCGGTAGCCGACAACGGTAGCGAAGACGGACGGAAGAAAAACCGCCGTACGGATTTCGAACTGGTGGAGGAATAGGATTCGTAACAGATAATTTTCAGGTTTTAAAAAAACGCATTTTGATATTTCTTTGCGGTACAAAATTGTCGCAACGGAATACCGGAATGCGTTTTTTTGCATTTGAAAACTACATTTGTTAATACTAAGTCTCTTGCTTACGATGAAAAAGACGAGCCTCTCAGCACTGCTCTTTGCTTTTTTCAACATGGCCATTGCACAATCGACCCTGTATTACAATGGCACTGTCTTTACCGGCGACACCCTCACTCCTTCTGCCGGTTATTTTATTGTTGAGAATGGAAAAATCGTTAAAACTGGAATGAACCTGCCGGCCGATTCGGTGTCCATTTTCACTAACAAGGTAAATCTTGACGGACGGACCGTTTTACCCGGTTTTGTGGACAGCCACATCCATTTTATTGACGGCGCGTTGGGACTTTTGCAAATCAGTCTGTACGATGTATCAGATTCTATGGCACTCAAACGCAGGCTGCTCAGTTCCAGAAAAACACTGATCGACGGACTGTACGTGGCCCGCGACCTGGGCTTCGAGCCGCTTAAAAACGTCACTTCGCCGCTCGATCTGCTGGATGCCATATTCCCCGACGTGCCGGCCATCATTTTCCTGAAAAGCGGGCATGCCGCCGTTGCCAATTCGGCGGGCATGAAAAAACTGGGTTTTACCACAAAAACCACTATTCCCGACGGGACCATTCAAAAGGATAAAAACGGCCGTCTCAATGGCTGGCTGCTGGAAGCCGCCGCAATGGAAACGGCCAAACAGGTGAGTTCTTTTTACTCGGCTGCTACCGTCCGCGCGGCCATTCTGAAAGGGCAGTCGCTGGCACTTTCCTATGGTATCACGACGATGGGTGACAATACGTTTTCGCCATTTCACCTCAAAATATACCAGTCAATGCAGCGGGCGGGCGAGCTCAAAATGCGCGTCTGGGCCAGGAGTTATGGCCGTATTCCGGAAACGGACAACCTGATGAGCGGCATGGGTTATAAAAAACTCGGCTTTATCGGCCCCGGAGCCGATTTCAGCCACACCCGCTACCATGCCGTCAAACTGTTCGAAGACATGTCCTTGTCGGTTTCGCAAGACGTAACCGGCGTTGCGGAACCCGGAGGAACGGTTTTTCTGAATCGCAGGCAGTTGAAAGACTATCTCCTGATGCATCCGCAAAGTGTGTTTGCTTTCCACGTGCAAGGAAAAAAAGGGTTGCAAAACATTCTGGACGCCGTATCGGAGATCGGTCCCCGCAACCACGGCAGACGGCATGTGATCGACCACGCGGGCTATGCGAGTCCGGAGCTATTGCAACAGGCGAACGAATTAGGTTTGGCTGTGACGGTCATCGCCGACCAGACGTTCGATTATTCCGCCCTGGCACGCGACTATAAAAGCCAGGGTGCATCGCTGCTGGAAAATGACCTTCTGCTGAATGTGCGGGCTAAATACCGGATGGCACACGGCGCCTTGAGCAGTGATTTCCCGTATGGCATGGATACGCTTTTTACGCAGTTCCGGCAGGTAGACGGGCTTAACCCGTTTCCAAACATAGCCGTCAACGTGTCGGGCAAATACCCCAACGGGAAACCTGTGCCCGGCTTTGAAAACAAAACGCTTTCTACTGCGGAAGCCATACGATCCTATACTGCAAACGGCGCCTACGTACTGGGCACAGAAAAATACCTGGGGAAAATTGCGCAGGGATTCAAGGCCGATTTTACGGTACTCAACGAAAATGCCCTTCCGCAGGACCTTGTTCAGTTGTACAACCTGAAAGTCGACCAAACTTTTATAGACGGCAAAAAAGTATTCGATCGGTATGAGATCCCAATAGCGTCTTTGCGAACCGACACGTTAAAACCGGTGAAACCTTACGACTATGCGTTGTCGCCCATTTTTGGTTACGACCCGACTGTCGGATTTATTTACGGCGCCGCTGCATTTGTTTTTCCCCTTCAAACACCCGGCAATTATTTCGATGCGCAGATACAGGCATCGGGAAAGGGCAATGTGGCAGTGATCGGAAATTACATGCGCTTCGATTTGTTCCGGAACGTGGATTTCAAATGGCCGGCATCATACACGAATTTTGTGCAGTATTACTTTGGAGAAGGCGACGATACGCGGGGTGAACAGTACTGGCAATTGTTCTCGCACCGGATTTATTCGCACCCTGAACTTATTTTCAAACAAGGTAAATCCTTCAGAATCAATCTTTTCGCAGATTATCGCGGACGGCAGGAAACCAACGTGGAAACAGAAGACGGCTCGGAATTGCAACAACGGCTGTTCCCGGATGAAAACTCCCTGGGCTTCGGCGCAGGGTTTAACTGGGACACGCGCGACAATTCCTCGAGCACGAAAAAGGGTGTTTTTTTCAACGCCGCCGCCACCTATGTGCCTTCCGCCCTGAACGTGGCCGGCGCCGGTAGCGCCACATTGCTGACCGCTGAAATGCGCTTTTTTCAATACCTGTATACGTCGAAATTTGTAATGGCAGCCAGAATTGCCGGCGGCACTTCCCTTGGAACGCCCTCTTATCTGTTTCGATATAGCCTGGGCGGCAGCAATCAGTTGCGCGGATATTACAGCAACCGTTTCCGGGGAGAGCGATTTTATACGGCGCAGGCAGAGTTCCGTTTTCCCATTTACGGAAGATTCTCGGGGGCGGGATTTATAGACGGTGGCGACATCACGGACGACACGTTCGGTCATTTTCATGTTTCATATGGCGGCGGAATCCGTTTTTTCATCCGCGACAATGTAGCCTTACGCCTGGATTACGGATTTGGCAAAGATCAAAACGGCCTGTTTTTTACTTTTGGAGAAGCGTTTTAACATCCTGCAAATGAAAAATACGGAACATAAGGACATCAGTCTCGATCGCATTATTTTTTTCAGCGATGCGGTCTTCGCTATCGCTATCACGCTACTTGCACTGGAAATACGGTTACCCGAACCTACAGGCTCCCTGCGCGAGGCTTTTCCCAAAATGCTGCCCAAGGTATTCGCCTATGTCTTCGGGTACCTGCAAATCGCCATTTTCTGGAGCGCGCACCATACGTTGTTCAGAAAACTGGCGGACTACGACAATGCCATTATCTGGTTGAATCTCATTTTTTTAATGGTCATTGCTTTCCTGCCGGTTCCGATTGCCGCCATGATTGAGACCGGCATAACAGGAGATTCCATCGCATTCATGTATTCCTGTCTTGTCTTGCTGGGAATTGTGGAATGGCTGATCTGGCGCTATATGTCCAACCCGGTGCGAAAACTCTTGCCCGCATTTTTATCGAAAGACCAGCGGGCCATCGAAGGAAAAAAGATATTTTACCTGATCATGCTATTTCTCGTCGGAATTCCACTCGGCTATATTGCTCCGCATGCAGCGTTTTTTATAGGCGTACTGATGCCGATTATTCACCGCAGAATTGAGAGAAGAGGTTGATGAGGGTTGATAAAAGTTTATAAGGTTTATAAGGTTTATAAAAGTTTATAAGGTTTATAAGGTTTATAAGGTTTATAAAAGTTTATAAGGTTTATAAGGTTTATAAGGTTTATAAGGGTTGATATTGGCGGCTCGAAAAGAAATGGATTTCCACTTTTCGAGCTGCCAATATCAACCCTTATAAACCTTATAAACCTTATAAACCTCATAAACTTTTATCAACCCTCACCAACCCTATTGGCACCCCATATCCAGCCGCGACAGCGGGTCGTTGTTTGGGAAACAGTTGCCCGACATGGTAACTGCCGGTGCGTATCGTTTCATGTTCGGATCGAACAAACCGTTTTCCAGGAAATCGACCAGGTCATTTACCTCGTTTTCGGTCAGGTTAAGCGGGTGCAGCAGCGGCGTAACCTGGCTGGCCGGCACTTCCGGGTTTTCCGGAACACCTGCATTGAAGTATTGCACCACTTCCCGCAGCGAGGTTTTGCTGGAGCCGTGGAAGTAGAAACCCACGTTTTTCAGGTTGTACAACTGCGGCACCTTGAATTTGTGCATATCCTCTTCCAGGCCGGTGAATCCGCCGCGCCCCAGGTTACGTTTGTCGGTCGGGCCCGTACGGAACACCTCGTAACCGCTTTGATAGAGGTTTTTCACACCCAGTGCAAAAAAGCGGTGCGGCTGGCTGTTGAGCGACGGGCTGCTATGGCAACTGGAGCAGCCTGCTTTACCGAAGAAAAGCAATGCTCCATTCTTTTGAGGCTCGGTCATCGCCGACTTATCACCTTTCAGCCACAACTGAAACGGCGCTTCGTTCGTCAGGATGGTACGGAAATAGGCGGCAATAGCGAAAGCGGCGTATTTACGAGAGTACCGCTCGTTTTCCGGAATTTCCGGGAAAGCCGCATCGAACAGTGCCGTGTAGCCCAGCGAATCGGTTACAGCCTTGTTCACCACCTGGCGGTGTACGATCAGGGCGCGGTTGTTGTTGGCCTCCAGACCTTCCAACCCCTGGAAATTGATTTCCACCAGCGTGTCCTGGTGCCAGGCCGCTTCGGTGCCGATATTTGCACCGAACGAACCGAAAGTACCTGCCCAGAGCGCATTGGTCACGTAGGCTGTATTGATAACAGGCAAAGGACGCGCACCTTGCGCATCCACCTGGTCGCCGATGTAAAGCGGGTTTTTATTGCGGCCTTCTCCGCTTTCACCGAAACCAACCGCGCCGTCGGCAATACCCTGGAAGCGGCCGGCCGTAAAGCCGCGCTCGGCATTGTGGCAACTGCTACAGGAATATGCTGCTTTGGAAACGTTATTGGTCGGTTCCAGACCAAGACCCGTTTCGTGGAACAACAGCCTTCCAAGTGTCACCTTGATAGGCGTAATAGGGTTTTTGATATCCTGGTTGGGTATAACGGAATAGTCGTCGCTAGCGGGAAGGATAAAATGTTCGTAGGAGCCTGTTGGAGAACGGCTGTTCAGTGCTTCCTCTAATGCGTTGTCGGCCTGGATAGATACCTCATGCACGCACGACAAAAAATATCCTGTACAAGCCAGGATTAAGAAAAAGGTAGATGCTTTTTTCATGTCTTGAAATTTTAAAAATACTGAATCGTGTCTCTTGGTACCAGACGGCAACAAGATTTCGCATAAGAAAATGGCTATGACAAGAGAGAAGATTCAGTGGGTATTATAACAAACAGCACGCCGGAAATTTCAATTGTCGGCTGGTTTGCAAATTCTTGGAAGTCAATTGTTATATTTTAATTTCATTTTAAGAAGTGAATCAAACACCTACTCCAATTCCATATAAATAATTGATAATCAATATTTCATTCAGTTATTTTAAGCATGTTTAGCCATTGTATAAGGAGATGGAAACATATGTTAAGGCCTTAACACGTACCTTCCCCGGGGTTAACAATACTTTAAACGACGCCTTGCCCGGTTTCCCTTAGATTTCGATGAAAAAAGTAAATGAATATGAAAAGCCATTTTTTCTTACCATTTGTATTGTTAGCATGGGTCTTTACCGGTTGTATTCCTACGGTACCTCAACTGATCGAATCGTACCTACAATTTCAGGCAGGCAAGTTATTCTGTCGATCAGCAAAAAGATATGAACGGTGTGGTCCGGGATTTTGCCGTTAAACTCCATTCCAGGCAGTAAAATGAATAGCATATAAGAGGCTTTGCGTATTTTGACGTTCCGAAATTCAGAGGCATTCAATACATGGAGCAAAAACGTCGACTACGGGTAGTTTCAAAAATTCGGGAAACAAACGATACCTGCACCTTCGTGCTGGAACCGGCCGACGACCGGGGGGCGCTGAATTACCTTCCGGGGCAATACCTCACCCTGCTTTTTCAATTGAACGGCCGGGAGAAACGACGCGCCTATTCGTTCAGTTCTTGCCCGGAAGTAGATGTTTTACCAGCCATTACGGTAAAACGGGTGGTAAACGGTGAATTTTCAAATTACCTGCTTCAGCATGTTCAAACCGGCGATGTGCTGGATGCCATCGAACCGAACGGGCTGTTTGTATTGCCAGAAAAACCATTGGACACGCTGTTTTTTATTGCAGCCGGAAGCGGCATCACCCCCGTGTTCAGTCAGTTGAAAATGCTGCTGTACCGAAACCGGCCGCCTGTAAAAAAAATTGTACTCTATTACGCCAACCGCGACGGCGCCAACACCATTTTCAAGGAAAAAATAGATCGATGGATAACGGAATTTCCCGAACGTTTCGAATGCGTCTATTTTTTCAGCAGGGAAAAACATGCGGCACATGCCATGTTTCGGCACCTGAATAATGAACTGCTGGAAGATCTGTTGAAAACGTTTTTCAAAGGAGCCATCAGTCGGGCACAGCGCCGAAACACCCAATTTTACCTCTGTGCACCCGTTCCCCTGATGCGCATGGCGCGCATGACGCTGCGCACCCTCGATTTCCCCGACGAGCACATCCGGCAGGAGACGTTTCAACCGGAAAACAGGCCGGTAACCCGCCTCCGTGATACCAGTATCACACATGATATTATCGTTCAGGGAAAAAACGAACACATCGAATTCCAGACATTCGAAGGGGAAACGATCCTCGACGCCGCCCTGCGCCAGGGCATCTCCCTGCCCTATACCTGCAAAAGCGGCGTTTGCTTCACCTGCCTGGCGCGTTGCACCGCCGGTGAAGTCGACGTGGCTTTTACCGAAGCAACTAAACGGGAAGGCCCCGGCGCCATGGTGAATACGTGTATTGGGTATGCGGTGAGCGGGCAGGTGGAGTTGAGTTATGAATAATCTTGGTTTATGAGTTTATGGGTTTATGTTGGCCACTCGGTAAAAGGAAATTCCCTTATATCAAGCGGCCAACATAAACCCATAAACACATAAACTCATAAACTCATTTCCACTGAAACGTATTCACCATCCTCTCCAGATCCTGTCGCATAAAATCCACCACCGGCGCCAGCGAGTCGGGGCGGGCTTGCGTGTTGAAGTAAAGGGAACCGCGCACGAAATTCCGGGTAGAGTCGGACAGAAAAAACTGGTACGTAGAAGCGGCCGCGCCTTCCACGTGAAAAACGATACCGTATACTTTTTCAGCGGGACGGGAAACGGGAATTTCTTCGATAAAACTCGCTTTGACATTGTGTTTATTGGTCATTTCGTAGGCATCGGCCACCAGTTTATCAAATTCTTTCCGGCTGCCGATCGGATAATAACTGCAATATAATTTCGCATTTAACTGCGGCACGAATAGGTTGAACCAGCAGTCATTGGCCGGTTTTTCATCAAAAAACGTAGTATCGTGCTCCACCTGGGCATATACCGGCTGCTCGAACGTGAATCCGCAATAACCCTCCGTAAATGGTTTGTAGGCTTTTTCCGGGTAAATTACACGCGGGTATGCACGCGGTTTGGGCGCAACGACCGTTTCATCGCAGGCAGACAAAAACAACAGTACTGGAAGCAGGAAATACAGAATTCGGGTCATCCGTTCAAGGCATTTAAAATTGAACGGCAAAGGTCGGGAAAAAGTGTGAGTTGTGAGTTGTCAGTTGTCAGTTGTGTGGGTAACGTGAGCGGTTGTATACTCACAACTGACAACTCACAACTCACAACTGACATCATTTCCTGTTCCAAGTCTTCACCCGTTCTTCATACCGCTTCCGGTCGATGGGCCAGGCATCACGGTCCAGCGAGCCTTCCAGTTCCTCGTCGAGGCCTTTCAGGAGGTTGGGAAAAAAATCGAGGCCGCTGCGTTTTTCCACCTGGTCGATAGAGCAGGAGTAATCCATCACAGGCTGGGTACTGACCGCGTTGGGCAGCATGAATGCGATGGCTTTTTGCTGATCGGGCGCCAGCAGCACCTTATAGTAGGCTCCCGGCACCGTCACCTTGCTGAAACCGATCTGGCCGAGGTCCTGCACAGTCAGGATCGGGCCGGTTACGACGTACACGTGTTTGAATTTACGCGCCCAGTCGCGGGTGAGTTCTTCCAGTTCCCGCCAAATTCCCACATTAAATGCGGGCACTTGCGGGCTCATATTGCTCATAAAAAAAGTCTCGTCGATGGCGCCGTCGTCGAAAGCCATATCGGCTGCCGGGCAAAGGTGGCCTTTGTCGTAGCCGCTGCCGGTATAGTCCCGGGGCGTCGCGCTTTCTGTGCGCACTTCGGGGTCGGGGCGGAATGAATTCGGGCGCTCCGCCCAGTTTTCGTTCAGGTGTTCGCGGGTGAGTTCGTAGGCTACCCATTCCGCCTGTTCGTGGTCTTCATTGTAGGAAAGCGTGAACCAGGTATGGCGCACTACATCGCCGGTAGTGGAAACAGGAAGAATGTTTTCCGGCACCTGCGATGTGGTGGGCGCTGCGTCGGGCTTTTCGGTTTGGGCAGGCATTTCGGTCGGCGTGGATGCTTCCGTCGTCTCGTCCGTTTTTTTGCCTGAAAACTGATTAAAAATCCAGAAAGCGACACCTGCCAGTACGGCGAAAATGCCTGTTTTGAATAAAAAGCCGCCCGAATCGGAGGAAGATCTACGTGCCATGTAAGGAGCATTTTTTACCACAAGGTTTCCGGATGATCGACTACGGTGTGCATCTCCCGGCAAACCTTGTGGTGAAAAGAGTAAAAGCGTTGAACAAAAACTTTTTGTTGGCACAAACATAAATTTTTTGTTTCGTATTCCGTGCTATTCGGCGTTATTCCTTCACTACTTTCAGATAGTGCACCTGCAAATCATTGATTTTCAAAGTGATAAAATATACTCCGCTGGGAATGGACCCATCCGGTTGCCAGGTGGCTTCGTATTTTTCAGGACTTAAAGACTGTTCGTCCAGTACGGCTACCCGACTGCCCTGCAGGTTGAACACCTCGATTTTGGTGCGGGCCTGCTGAAAAACGCCGTACCGGATACGCAGCAGGTCGCGGAAGGGATTGGGCGCCGTTTCGTACAAAATACCTTTTTCAAGGTGCAGGTCCGATACGCCCGTCACGCCGTCGCCATTTACGATAATATCCCAGGTGCCTTCGTATTTGCCGTCGGCATTCAGGGTAATCGGAATGATGCGTGCGGAGGCATTGTAGGTGCCGCTGGTAATAGATGCCGCAGCATCGCCGGGAATGGAATCGTCACCTTCAAAATACAGTTGCGTGGTAAGGGTGGAAAATCCCGGCGAAGTGATCTTGAAATGGATATGGCGGGGCCGGAAACTGGGGCCGTTCAGGTATTTGCCCGGCAGAATGGTTTCGAAGAGGTAAAAACCCTGTTCATTGGTGCGGATGGTGCCCCGCAGATTGTATCCCACCGTATCGTACTGGCCGGCATCATTCGCATGCCAGATGTCGATCAGGGCATCGGGAATAACTTCGGAGCAATCGAGCGTACGCACTACGCCGCTGACGATGAGGCGGGTGCCGGGCTCGTTGGGGCCGGCCAACTGATTGTTGATGATCATAGGCGGATTGGCGGTGTAAAACGGGCCTTGTCCGTAATAATCCAGGGTGGTGCGATCACACTCGACGTTGATTTTGTACCGATGCGGCGGCGATGTTGTTTTTGCCAGCGCAGGTGCGGCGGTGACTGCCAGGGATGCCAGAGCAGTGTTGCGTAAAAACTGGCGGCGGGTGTTAGTTGTAGTTGGTTCCATCTATGCAAGAATTGAGTGAAATACCGGAATGGGTTCGCTTTAAAAAAGGACAAGCGTGCAGTGGAAACACCCTACGTTTTACGAACGGCAATACCTGGAATGACTAATAGTAGCGAAAAGCGCGTGGGAAAGGTCCTTAAAAAACAAAAATCCCGAATTCCTCCTTGACAGAGAAATTCGGGACTATGTATATCGAAAGTAAAAATACTTAACTTTCCAGTGCAGCGGCGCCGCTCACGATTTCACCCAATTCGGTAGTAATCGCTTCCTGACGTGCCTTATTGTAGTTGATTCTAAGTGCTTTGAGCAGTTCTTCCGCATTGTCGGTGGCTTTATCCATAGCGGTCATACGAGCGCCGTGTTCGCCGGCCTGCGTGTCCAGTACCGTTTTATGGAAAGAAAGTTGGAGAATACTTGGAACCAGGCTTTCCAGCAGTTGCTCTTTGTCGGGCTCGAAGATATAGTCCGCCTTTTTTCTGGAAACTTTCCCCGGCTGGGCTTCCAGTTTCGGAACGGGCAACCATTGCTCCACCGTAGGATACTGGGTGGCTGCGTTGCGGAAGTGGCTGTACACTACTTCGATCGCGTCGTAGTGGCCTTTTGAAAACTCGTCCATCAGTTCACGTGCGACGGCGCTTACGTTTTCATAAGCGGGGCGGTCGTATATATCGAGGTAGTCCGTATTGAACTTCAGGTCGGTAAAACGGCGGCGGAAGAAATCATAGCCTTTTTTACCGATAAAAAGCACGGTGACATTTCCGTTCCGGCGTTGTTCGCCGTACTTGGTATTGATCAGCATGACAGCCTCTTTATTGATATTCGTGTTGAAAGCACCGGCCAGGCCACGGTTGGACGTAATGACCACGACCAACACTTTTTTTACCACGCGCGCTTTCCCGAATGAGGTATTCGAATCGCCGTCGAGGTTCGACAGGATGTTGGACAACATACGATTCAGGCGTTCCGCGTACGGGCGCATCTGAACGATCGCATTTTGTGCTTTACGCAACTTCGCAGCCGACACCATTTTCATGGCTTTCGTGATCTGCTGGGTACCCATGACAGATTTGATGCGTTCGCGTACTTCTTTTAAGCCTCCAGCCATTTTTCTATGATTTGGTTATTGGTTATTGGTTATTAGTTATTGGGGGTGTTTCAGGCAGTAATCTTTAAAAGATTAGCTTCGCTTTTCCCTTACCAACGACTTATAACCAATAACTAATAACTAATAACCAATTTAGTTTTTCTTATACGTTTCAGCCAGATCAGCCGCCAGCGCCTTCATTTTCGTCAGGCTGGCGTCTTCCAGTTTGCCTTTGCGGAATTCTTCCAGGATATCGGGCAGTTCCTGCTCCATTTTCATCAGGAAGATTTCTTCGAATTCGCGCACTTTTTCGAGCGGAATGTCGCGCAGCAGGTTCTGGGTGCCGAGGTAAATGATGGCCACCTGTTTTTCTACCGTTACCGGGCTGTACTGCGCCTGTTTCAGGATTTCCACGTTGCGGGAACCTTTCGCCAGAACGCCTTGCGTAGCGGCATCGAGGTCGGAACCGAATTTGGAAAACGCTTCCAGTTCGCGGTACTGTGCCTGGTCGAGTTTGAGCGTACCGGCGATTTTTTTCATCGACTTGATCTGTGCGTTACCACCTACGCGGCTTACGGAGATACCTACGTTGATAGCAGGGCGTACACCGGCATTGAACAGATTGGATTCGAGGAAGATCTGGCCGTCGGTGATCGAGATCACGTTTGTCGGGATATAGGCAGATACGTCACCGGCTTGTGTTTCGATGATCGGGAGGGCCGTCAGCGAGCCGCCGCCTTTCAGCAGACCTGCTGCTTTGAGGCTTTCCGGCAGGTCGTTCATATCTTTCATCACCTTGTCGTCGGCGATAACTTTTGCAGCACGTTCGAGCAGGCGGCTGTGCAGGTAGAATACGTCGCCCGGGTAGGCTTCGCGGCCCGGAGGACGGCGCAGCAGCAGGGATGCTTCGCGGTATGCAACGGCTTGTTTGGACAAGTCATCGTAAATGATGAGTGCCGGACGGCCGGTATCGCGGAAAAACTCGCCGATGGCCGCGCCGGAGAACGGTGCGTAGAACTGCAGCGGCGCCGGATCGGAGGCGGAAGAAGACACGATGACCGTGTAGGCCATAGCGCCGTTTTCTTCGAGTGTACGGGCCACCTGGGCTACCGTAGAGGCTTTCTGACCGCAGGCTACGTAGATGCAGTATACGGTTTCGCCACGATCGTGGAATTCTTTCTGGTTGATGATCGTGTCGATCGCGATAGCCGTTTTACCGGTCTGGCGGTCGCCGATGATCAGTTCGCGTTGACCGCGACCGATCGGGATCATCGCATCGATGGCTTTTACGCCCGTTTGCAGCGGTTCGTTTACCGGCTGGCGGTAGATAACGCCCGGCGCTTTGCGCTCGATGGGCATTTCATATTTTTTGCCCGTGATAGGACCTTTACCGTCGATAGGCTGGCCCAGCGGGTTGACAACGCGGCCTACGAAGCCTTCGCCGACTTCGATAGAGGCGATTTTGCCGGTACGTTTTACGACAGAGCCTTCGCGGATACCATCGGAAGCGCCCATCAGTACGACACCTACGTTGTCTTCTTCCAGGTTCAATACGATGGCGCGTACGCCGTTTTCAAATTCTACCAGTTCGCCCGATTGAGCGCGGTTGAGGCCGTACACGCGGGCGATACCGTCGCCCACCTGCAGTACGGAGCCAACTTCTTCGAGATTGGTTTCTGCCCCGAAGCCCGACAATTGTTGTTTCAATATTGCGGAGATTTCTTCCGGTCTGACGTCTGCCATATTATCAATGATGAATGATGAATGATAAATGATGAATGAAAACCGATCTGCAATGAACTCCGAATGTGTGTGAATTCATCACTCATCATTCATCATTCATCATTAAAATCAGAATTCTTTTACGTATAGGTTTTTAGAGAACTGTGCTCTCAATTGATCCAGTTTGTGTGCTGCACTGGCGTCGTAACGTTTGTTGTCGAACTCCAGCACAAAACCGCCGATCAGATCGGGATCTACGGAGGTTTGCAGGTCGAGGTTTTCTGAGGTAGCGCCGCTGGCCAGAATCTTCTTCCGCAGGTCGTCGAGTACGGCATCGCTCAGGGGCGTAGCCGTTGTGACACGTACGGTCGTGATCTTGTTCAGCACTTTATATTGTTCGCCGAATTCGGCGGTGATTTCCGGGAGGTACCCTTCGCGGTTTTTGGTGATCAGGAGTTTCAGGTAACCCATGGTCAGGCTGTCGAACTGCGATTTGAACAAAGCGTCCATAGCCGTTACTTTCCGGTCGTTCGGAATGATCGGGCTTTTCAGCATCAGGTACAGGTCGCGGTTCTGTACCGCGTGCTGCAGCACCTTCATATCGGCTTGTACCTGGGCCAGTTTGCCCTGTTCGACGGCCAGTTCGATCAGCGATTTGGCGTAACGGGTGGCTATACGGATGACACTCATGGTGGTAGGTGGTGTATGTTGTTTATGGGTTTATGGGTTTATGGGTTTATCGGTTTATCGGTTTATGGGTTTATAGCGGTAATCCCATAAACTTATAAACGATAAACTTATAAACCATAACCTTATAAACCATAAACAGATAAACTATCTTAATTCAAATCAATACTTGTCGCCAGGTTGTGCGCGTAGGCTTCCTGTTCGGCTTTGTTTGACAATTCCTTGCGCAGTACTTTTTCTGCGATTTCGATGGCCAGTTTGCCGGTCTGGTTTTTCAGTTCCACCATTGCGGCATTTTTGTGGTTTTCGATATCGTGCAGGGCGCTTTCCACTTTACGTTTGTATTCCGCATTGGCGCGTTCTTTCGCTTCCGAAATGATCTGCTCTTTCGCGTCTTTGGCTTCTTTCAGCATCTGCGCGCGCTCTTCGCGTGCTTCTGCCAGCAGTTGCTCATTTTTCGCTTCCAGGTGCGCCATTTCCTCGCGGGCCTTCTTGGCTTCATCGAGCGCATCCTGAATATCCTGTTCACGTTTTTTCAACGCTTCGCCGATCGGTTTGAACGCGAAACGGCTCATCATGAACCAGAAAATGAGGAAAATGACGGTTGTCCAGAACAATAAACCCGGTTCGGGTTTGATGACGGAGAAATCTGCCAGAAACAACATAAGAGGTTGAATTTGTTATTTTTATAAACGAATCGAAGGCCAACGGACCGTCGAAGGTGATTCTCAAAAATCGGGGCATTGAACAGACCAACCGTCGCTCGCCGCCCCGAAAGGGCATTTCTTAGCCTTGCGCTTTTACGAAGAACGACAATACCATTGCAACCAGAGCAGCACCCTCTACGAGAGCAGCCGTCAGGATCATGTTAGAACGGATATCGCCTGTTGCTTCAGGTTGACGAGCGATGGCTTCCATCGCTTTACCACCGATTTGACCGATACCGAGACCGGCACCGATTACAGCCAGACCAGCACCAAGTGCAGCGTAACTCATGTTGAACAATTTATAATGATGAACTAAAATTCTTTTTTCTCAATACAGTCTCCCAGGGCGATGCCCCGGGCCAATGCTTGCGCCCTTTCAGGGCTTTCTCTCACTTCGTTACTCTCACTTCTCTAAACGCGACGCGGTGTAATCGAAGTCGGCTCTCACTCTCTCACCTCTCACATCTCTAAACGCGAAGCGGCGTACTCGAAGTCGGCTCTCACGCTCTCACTTCTCACCCTCTCACCTCTCAAAACGCGAAGCGGCGTACTCGAAGTCGGCTCTCACCTCTCACCCTCTCACTTCTCTTTAGTGGTGTGGGTGCGGTTCTTCGATCGCCGTTCCGATATACGTAGCCGACAACATCGTAAAGATGAAGGCCTGCAGGAACGCTACCAGCAATTCCAGCGTCATCATGAACAGCGACAGCGGTACGGAAGCGATGATACCGGTAATAGAACCGCTCATACTTTTTCCGGCGCCGCCGAATATAAAGATCAGGCTGACGAAACTCAGGATTACGATGTGGCCTGCGGTGATGTTGGCAAACAAACGCAACAGCAACGTGAAAGGCTTCAGGAAAATACCCAGAATTTCAATCGGCGTGAGGATGAAAATTTTCAGTACTGCGGGAACGCCCGGCATCCAGAGCGTGTGTTCCCAGAAATGTCTTTTTGCGCTGAACGTCGAAATTACGAACGTCAGCAGGGCCAGCACGATGGTAATGGAAATATTACCGGTCACGTTGGCTCCGCCGGGGAAGAACGGGATCTGGCCGATCAGGTTAAGACCGAGGATGAAAAAGAATGCCGACAGGAGGTAAGGCATGTATTTTTCGTATTTCGGACCGATGTTCGGCTTGGCTACTTCGTCGCGGATAAACGTGTAGAAAGGTTCGATAAAGTTTTGCAGACCTTTCGGTGCGTGGCCGTGGGTTTTGGTGGCCGTTCTGGCTACCGAGCGGAACACCAGGAACAGGATCAGCACCGTCAACAGCATCGTAAATACGTTGCGGGTAATGGAGTAGTCGTAGAAACTGGTGACGCCGCCGCCCATGAGGCCGCCGTCGAAGGTCGTTTTCGTATCGAGCAGGTTGCACTGGCCGTTGATCACGGCGTAGTACAGCGTTTTGGATTTACCTTCGATGGTGGTGTCCTTGTGCGTGTAGTCGTCGACTTTCACTTCTCCTTCGGCGTATTGCGGATTCTGGATGCGCATCACGTTGCCGTGTACGAGCACGTAACCGTCCATCGTCACTTCGCCGTTACCATGGTGGTGCGCGTCGAAAGCAGCCGTGGTGGAAACGGTCCAGCCGTGGCCGGGCGCATACAGGATCACGGGAAGGGGCATGTAGGAATTTCCCCAGAGGTGAATCGCGTTGGCATCGGAGATGTGATGCACGGCATTGTCGCCTGCATTGAACTCCACTTCTTCCGAAACGGAGTGTCCGCAAGGACTGTGTGCGCCTTCCGAATGGTCCGCTTCCGCGTTTCCGGCCGACATTTGTTCAGTTTGCGGGTGATCACCAGCATCGTGCGGGTGCTCGGTCGGCGTTCCGGTGGAATGCGGGTGGTTATCCTGCGCAAAAGCGCATGTCGCTAAACCGCTGATAATCAGTACAATCCAATATTTACGTGCAAATGTCATAGCCACTTCGAAAAAAATTTTTTCAAATCGGCTGCAAAGGTACAATGTGATTTTCGTTTAAAAAAACCAAGAAAATTATTTTCCCAAAAAAAATGGGGAAAAGGGGGCAGGCAAACTGTTAATCCGGAATTTAATTTGGAATGGGTCCAAAAGAGGGGGCGGAATCAGGAATTTCGGCGGGTAAAAAGCCGGCGTGCGACAAAGAATATTGTGGATTCACGGCTTCCCCCGCTGCACAATATTTACCTTGTACAATTTCCGGTTGGGAATATTCACGTCGTCTTGTCCTATATAATATAGGTATCCGTCGCGCATCTTGAAATTCCAAGAAAGATAGCGCACCTCTTCCAGGGGATACGAATGTGTCATGCTGCCGTCCGAAATACCGATCTTTTCCAGGCGATGTAGTCCGAATGGTGCGAAATGGGCATAAAGGTCCTGCGTAACATCGTCTTTCAGCAGTTGTTTTTGCCAGCCTTTCTCCTTCTGGTAAGAAATAGGAATATCTGCTTCCGGCCGGAAGAGGTCGTCGAATTGCCGGATCGAGCCGTTTACATGATCGAACACAAATATTTTTTCACCTATTTTAAAAAGCGGCGCATAGGTGGAATCGGCTTCGATCGTCTTCAAGGCACCCAGCCAGGCCGCTTGATCTGCCGAGGCAGCATAAGGCAACAAGGCGCCTATTTCCAGCGGCACGTCAAATCCGCCGCCGTACTCAACTGCTGCGAGGTCATAATCGGCATGACGGGAATCGGGCGTTTTTCCGGGTCGCATCACAAAAGGTGCGTTTTCGAAAAAATTCCGGTAATCATAATACGCCTCGCGGATAGCAGCGTTGTTGCGCACTTCCGTAAATGGATGCAGCCCGCCGTAGGGATCGAAGTAAGTGTAGTGTACGGCCTGGTTCAGCAGTTTGGATTTCCGGTAAATGTAATAGCGGTCGTTTTTAAGCACACAGGGTTCCACCACAGACCGGAATTTTCGGCTATCATAGCGCGGAAAGGTGTCGAGTTGCTGCCCGTTCAGGATCAGTTCCTGCGTAAAATACGGCCCGACGATGTGCAATCCCCCCGTACAACTCCGGTGCAGTTGCCGTGGCTCCCCGGCCAGCGGGAGTTCGGAAAGCACCTCGCCCGACTCATCCATGAGGCGCAACAAATACCTTTTTTTATCGCGGAGCAGCAGCAGCAGGTTTTGCCCGGCAAATTCGTAGTCGAACAGATCGCTGGTAAAGTCCTCTTCGATCAGCACCCGCACTTTCTGCGACACGATATCGACCGGTGGCAGCGACAGAAATTGCGGCATGAGTTCCACGTCCATTTGCAGGCGCCTGTCGCTGAAATCCGTTTCTTTTAAAACGATACGCCGCGAAAAATGTCCCAGGTGCTGCAGGATAAGTTCTTTCGGCTGGCCGGCTGTGACGATCCGGTACAACCCATCCGCATTGGTAACCACGCCCGTGGTGTCGTCGGCATATACCGATGCGCCTTCTAACGCTTCACCGCCGGCATTGCGCACCGACCCGAAAATTTCCCAGGTTTGCGCAGCCAGCGGTGCAGCGTATAGAAAGCACAGAAGTATCAGGTGTTTTGGATTCATCGCCGTCGGTTGATGGGAATAAATGTACGGGTACCCATGCATCTTTCCAGGGAGAAATAGTGGAAGCGGTGGCTGAAAGGGCGAATGTCACCGTTGAATGAGTGAATCGAAAACGGCTTCTATATTTTTATTATGGACTTGTACTCCCGGGTTCCTTTCGCCGTCAGGATCAGCCTGTACACTCCCGCAACCGGCAAGGCATGCTCCGGCAGGGAATAGTTGGCAGACAAGCCGTTTTGAAAAAACACCTGCCTGCCGTTCACGTCGTATACAGTGAGGGTGTAATCGTTCAGATCAGTTTGGATCGCCAGGCCTTCGGCCGTTGGATTGGGAGAAGCGATGAAAAGCAATCCTTCCTTCGCATTTTGAATGCCCGTAACTGCCGAGCAATCGAAGTCGGGGCTTCTTTGAAGCGGCATATCGCAACCGGCAATAAAATGGCCCTGATAAAATATGATGTTGCGGATGGTGACGTCGTAAGTGAGGTCGAGGCCTGTATTGCAAGGCATCCAGGTCTCCCCTCCGTTTTCTGAATACAGAATACCATCCATATCATTGGCGCCTCCCAACAGAGCGATGTCTCCGCAAAAAGTGATGCATGCAACATTGACACCAAAAGATCCTTTTAGAGCCCAGGTGTTACCCAGGTCGGTGGAAACGTAGAGGCCTTTTGTTGTGCCGGCAAAGATTTTTCCATCGTGTATGTTTACCTCCCACACGCTAACCTGAGCGTTCGGCAAGGCGCTCGAAGTCCATGAGGTACCGTCGTCTGTGGAAATGAACACCTTCCCCGCAGACCCGACGACAATCAGTGAGTCCTGGCAGGTAATGGAAAACGCGCCTCCGTTTTGCAAATAACTGGTGTACAAGACTTTTTCCCATGCCGTGCCATTGTCTGCCGAACGATAGACGCCTTTAGCGCATGCAACAAATACGTGCCGGTCACTGGAACACATCTCGTATTCAGTATCGAGCAAATCGTATCCCTCGATTACCTGTACCCAGGTAACACCGTCGTCTACGGTATAAAATATACCGTCCTTATCGCCCCAGCACAGGTTAAATGCAACGAACAGGGTGTCTCCCTTCAATGTCATCGCTTCCAGGGAACCCGTACCGATTTGAGTGGCGGTAACGCCACCGTCATAGGATAAATACACGTTTATACCGCTGGTAGCATACATTTTATCTCCTTTTACTGCGAACTTGTTAAAACAATGGTCGGAAACGGCAGACCAGGAAATGCCTTGGGCGAATGCGCTATATGTCTGCAGAATCAGGAGGAGGAGTACGGTGGTTTTCATGTAGCATTTTGTTTTACGCCTTAAAGATAATCTGGACCCGGTTTATTTTTTCACGTATTTGACCGAAATCACAATTACCTGTCCTTAAAATGAAGTGTGTGAATAATCAGCGCGCTACATGATTTTCAACGGTTCGCCGGCAGATAATTTCCAAAATATTTGTAGCCTATTGATTTTACAGCAGATTCAAATATGAAGCATTTCCTCCTTTTCCTGCTCGCCGGATTTTACCTCTCCCTCCATGCCCAGGCGCCCGATAAAAAGCCCTTCGAACGTAAGGGATTTGTTTTC